>Ga0210402_10002928_pt1 | contig 16293 bp, 10 predicted proteins | sample IncBWC7MmetaG_FD_161055 | JGI IMG/M metagenome (GOLD analysis project Ga0210402, IMG submission 161055) | Forest soil microbial communities from Barre Woods Harvard Forest LTER site, Petersham, Massachusetts, United States - Inc-BW-C-7-M | ecosystem: Environmental > Terrestrial > Soil >... | reverse complement strand
GAACCGGACGACGCGGCGGTAATCGCAATGCCGCCTGCCGGGAATCATATCGTCGCGACGGTCGATTTGTTCCGCAGCTTTATCGACGATTCCTATCTGTTCGGCGAAATCGCCGCAAACCACGCCCTCAACGATGTTTTCGCCATGGGCGGCGCGCCGTGCCATGCGCTTGCCATCGCCATGGTGCCCTATGGTCCAAGTGACAAAACAGAAGAAACCCTGTTCCAGTTATTGGCCGGCGTCCGCGCCTGCCTCGATCGTGAGAGGGTCGCGCTTGTGGGCGGCCATTCGGCGGAAGGTGCCGAGGTCGCGCTCGGCTTCTCGGTGTCCGGCGTGGTCGCGCCCGATCGCATCTTGCGGAAGTCGGGCCTGCGGTCGGGCGACGCCCTTATCCTGTCGAAACCGATCGGAACGGGAATCCTGCTTGCCGCCCTCATGCGCGGTCGCGCCGGGGCGGCTTCGATCGCGCCGACGATTGCCGGCATGCGCCAGTCTGGGCGCGCTGCAGCGAGGATTTTTGCCGCTCACGGAGCAACTGCCATGACGGACGTTACCGGCTTCGGCCTTGCCGGCCATCTCGGCGAGATGCTCAAGGCTAGCCGTGCGAAGGCTGAGCTCGATCTTGCGGCTATCCCGCTCTATCCGGGGGCGCGCGATCTCACGGCGGCCGGGATTTCCTCGACACTTCTCCCCGAAAATCTGGCCTTCGAGGGCATCATACGTAGCGACCTCAGTGAAGCGACGCGCGCCCTCCTGTTTGATCCGCAAACCGCCGGTGGGTTGTTGGCCGGGATCCCGCAAAGCCGCGCGGATGAGTGCGTCACCGCATTGAGGGCTGCTGGATATACCGGCGCGACGGCCATTGGAGCGGTACGAGAAGCACGTGAAGCGGAACCCGCCATCGTGACAAAGAATGAACTGGTTTTCAAAGATGGCGGACGCCCTTAGGATGGGTTGAGCGAAGCGAAACCCATCAACGGCTGTGCCGGTTGGCGGCTGATGGGTTTCGCTTCGCTCCCATCCTACTGCTTGCTACAATTGATGGTGAAATGGCGGGTTAGAGAGAACCCGTCCTACCCCCCTGCCCGAAATATGTGGCGCGCGGATTATCCAACATGATTTTGCGTGCGAGTTCGGCCGGGATGCCGGTGGGAAGGAAATTGTCGCCGTCGAATTGCCAATGCGGATAGTCGGACGAAAACAGCAAGAGCTCGTCCGAGCCGAGATGGTCGATGATGCGGCGCACGATGTCGGGGGAATCCGGCGCGTCGAACGGCTGTACGGTCAGGCGAAAATGATCGCGGAAAATCTCCAGAGGAGAACGGTCGATCCACGGGATCTCGGTGCGCAGGCCGCGCCAGAACTTCGACATGCGCCACAGAAAGGCCGGTACCCAGGTGACGCCGGATTCGATCAGCACCACCTTGAGGCCGGGATGTTTGGCCAGGACGCCCTCGCAGATGAGACTCGTGACCTGCGATTGGAAGCCCTGCGCCTGAGCGGCATAGTCCTCAATGTAATAGGTAGGCCAACCCAGTGAGGTGACAGGATGTCGATAGGCGCTGCCAGCATGAATCCCGATTGGGAGATCGTGCCGTTCGGCCGCCGCATAGACCGGCCAGAAGTGGCGACGCCCGAGCGGCACCTCGCCCATCGCGAGCACGAGCACCTGGACGAAGCGCGGGTCCCGGGCGCATCGCTCAATTTCGTCAACGGCAAATTCGACATTCTGCAACGAAACCACGATCGATGCGCGCAAACGGGGATCGCGATCGAGCCATTCCCTTACGATCCAGTCGTTCAGAGCCCGCGTGAAGGCACGCGCCATGTCTTCGTTCAAGACGAGTTGTACGCCATAAAGGCAGTTGCAGATCGCGAGGCCGGCGCCCCAGTGGTCGAAGACCTGAGCTTGCAGATCACGGAGCGTGGTCGCGGCGCGACGGTCCGCGCCACGAAAATCTGACCGTGCCGAAAGCGGCGCATTGGGTGGATAGCTGATGCTTTCAAGCGACGCGATGCCACGATCTTCGACCGAATCGCGCCAAAAGTCGTCAAGATAGGGAACGAGCGCCCGCATGCCCGGCACGTTCGGGTGGACATCGCAATCGATCGATTGCAACTTGAGCGCCAGGCTATCCATATGGGGCGTTCTATCAAGCGCCCGGTGTCCGCACAATGCACCAAGCGCCCGCTGGAGCGTCCGGGCCCCCCGCCTGCTTCTTAAACTCGCCTCGTAGCCCTGATAGAGCGAAGCGATTCTGCGACAGGCTGCTCCATGGAACGCAGATGCTCCCCGATTGTGGGCCGCAAAGCTGCGGTCTCACAATCCGGTCTAAAGGCCTGTCGGCCTATTTCTCCAGCAGCGCCGCGACAGCCTTGACGCGATTGCGGGAATATTTCGGAAGCCCGGCGCTAATCGAATTGCCGGTATTGAACGAGCTGTTGCCGGCGAGCACCTGCGCGGGCACCAGATTGCGCAGGATGGGGACGCTTTCCAGCTCCTTTTTCTTCTCGAAAAGCTCACTGTCAACGGCGAGCGTAACGAAAGCGGTGGCGATCGACTTCTTCGCATCGGCAGGATCGGGTTGCAGCACAGCGAGAAACTTACCGAACTGCATGATTTGATTGATGTAGAAGATATTCTGTTCGACCACGCCCGCCACGGGGGCGTCGATACCGGTCGCCTTGGCAAACGCCGCCTGGTCGATCTCCTCCTGCGGAACCAGCCTCAGCTCGCTCTGAAATTCCATGAAGTCGGCGATCTTCTTGTGGTTTTCTCGAATTTTGTTAACCAGCATGATGCCAGTCGGAAGCCGGCCTTCGAGCTGATACCTGGATTGGATGCAGATCAAGCTGGCGCCGCCTTCGCACCACTGGCGCTTCGGATTTCGGTTCGGCGATTTCGGGTCTTTGTTTGGAATAACGTCAGCTGCCGAGATCAGACGATGCTTGATCGACGGATCGAGCTGCTCAATCATTGCAAGCGTGATCATTTTCGACAGGTCGATCGAGGCGGCTGGCTTGGCCAGCGCGAATCGTGCTTCTGCCACATAGATGTGAAGCCGTCGCTTGTGCGGCTTGGTAGCCGCATCGGGGCCGCTCACCATCGGTTCCTCGAACGAGGGGAATAAGCTTAGTAGCTGTTTCTGTTGCAGCCGGGAACGCTCCCAGTCCGAAAAGTGAATGAGCCCCGTGATCGGGTCGACGAGTTCATCCTTGCGATGGTCCGTGAACAAGATCGTGTGCGGCGCCAAGGCGCCCACGACCTGCGGCAGAGACGCGACTTCCTGCATCTGGAATTCTTGGGCCAAGGAATGAGCCGGCGCGCACGCCGCAGCCGCCAGAATTCCGAAAAGCGCTACGTCAAGTATTCTCATCTCGGATCCTCTCGCGATCACTATGGCCGTCCAACCTCAAGTATCAAAAATCGCCGCGCTGGTGGTCGCGCCACGGCACATCGGGGTCCACCCGACGGGGTGGAAACCACCGTCGCTCCTCGGCGTTCCGTGAGCGCAGGTCGCCATACGAGCCGGCGCCCGGCGGAGGAACTTGGCGTTGCGGCTGGCCGAACAGACCGCCGAACAAGCCGCCCTGGAAGAAATCGCTCGGGCGTTGGGTATAATAATACCCGCCACCGAACGGGTTGCCTCCATGATAACTCCGTTCGCCGGCGTTCGGATCGCGAAGATAAGCCTCCTCGTCGCCGACACCATTTGCAGCGACCTCGTTCGGCGACACCAGCGAATATTGGGTCTCCTCCACCTGTCCGTGCCGCAGGCGGAAATATTCGGTGAACCCCTGAGGACTCTGCTCACTGAGCAGGGTGCCGCTGTTGAGATCAATCTGCATTGCCACAAGCTCTTTCTTGGCTTCTGGCGATGGCGGATTGAGCGGCGTCTTGCGGGCGTAACTGGCCCAGGTGGCTTCGACGATCTGCTCGAAAATCGGCACGGCCACCCGCCCGCCGGTCTGGCTGTTGCCGAGCGTGCGCCGCTTGCCGTCGGCGTTGTCGTAGCCGACCCAGACGCCGACCGTCACGTCGTTGGTGAAGCCGATGAACCAAGCATCGTTCGCATCGTCGCTCGTACCGGTCTTGCCCCCCACGTATGACGACAGGTGTCCGATCGCGCGCGCGGTGCCGCGTGCCACCACGCCCTGCAACATGGTGCGCAGCTGGAAGAATGACGGCCGGTCGCCTGAGGCCAGCCATTTCGAATCGGGCGCATGGGTGTAAACCGTGCGACCGTTCTGCTGAATTGATTCGATGCCGTAGGGCGAGGGGCGGCGGCCCTCTGTGGCAATTGCCGCATAAAATGCCGCCATGTCGATCAGGCGGGCCGGCTGGGCGCCGAGAACGAACGGATAATAAGCAATGCAATCGTGATATATCTGTGCGTCAATGGTCAGCTCGCAGACGCGCGCGAGACTTTGTCCCGGGTCGGAATCGATGCCGCCGTCGAGCAGATTGGCAGTGACCAGGTTCTTCGAATTTTCCAGTCCGCGTCGCAGCGTGGTGATGCCGCCACCGCCGCCATCTGCGTTCTTGGGCGACCAGTAGTCCTTATCCCGCGCATGGGAAGAATCGCCGATCGGCGGCAGGGTCACGGCTTGGTCCCTTACCAGAGTATTGGGCTGGAGGCCCCGGCGCAGCGCCGCCAGATAGGTGAACGGCTTGAGCGAGGAGCCCGGCTGGCGCACCGCCTGGGTCACGCGGTTGAGCTGGCTCACCGGATAGGAGAAGCCGCCCGCCATGGCGAGAACGGCTCCGGTCTTGTTGTCTAGGATGACTGAGGCGCCCTGGACCGTTGGGCGCACGCGGAGATCAACCCGGGTCTGCTTGCCTTTGGCATCGCTGACCTTGACAAATACCAAGTCATAAAGGTTGAGGCCGCCCCGGCCGGCGAGGCCCGTCGAAGATAACGGCACGACGCGTCCGTCCGAGAGTCCGACCCGTATGCCGCCGCGATCGCCACCGTTCGACAGCACGATCGCGGTCGACCAGTGCACGTCATAAAGCGGCAGATGCGCGGCTTCGAGCGCCTGTTGCCACGCAGGCTTTGGCTTAGCGGCCTGAGGCACCGCAGGCGACAAGGGCAATGGTCCAACGATACCAGGCGGGGTAGCCGTAGCCTTGGGGCTCGAGGCCCCCGGACCTGGCGCGAGCTTTCCGACTTTGCTGCCCGGCGCCGGTTTCGTACCGGGGTCTGACGGGCGGGCGGAACCGCGGGTGGAGGCCGGCGGCTTCAAATCGGACGCTGGGGGAAGCTCCGGAGCGACCGCCGGCATCGAGGCTGCGATGCGCCGCACCGCATCTGTGAGATTTGCCTCCGCCCCGTGCCATTCGGTGCGACCAGTACGAATCTCGTACTGGGCCAGGCCCTCCTGCAAGGCACCCTCAGCGGCGTGCTGGAGGTCCGGGCGAACCGTGGTGCGTACCGTCGTGGCTGGCGCCGTCAGGGGCCCGATTCCCGTAATCGATCGCGCTTCGCGCGTGACATGGTCAAGGAAGTAGTAACCCGAATCTCGCTGTTGAGCTTGGGAATAGGCCACCATTTGCGGCAATGAAAGCTTGGCGCTGTCGGCGCCCGCAACGCCGTCTTCCTGCATCCGGCTCACCACGTAGGCGAGCCGCTCCTGGGCCCGGTCGGGATGGCGATCTGGGCTGTAATATGTCGGCCCCTTGGGCATGCCGGCCAGCATTGCGCCTTCCTGCAGCGTCAACGCGGAAGCCGGTTTGCCGAAGTAATTGCGCGCCGCCAATTCGATTCCCCAGGCGCCGCGGCCGAGGTAGATCGAGTTGAGATAGAGTTCCAAAATCTCCGCCTTGGTCAGACTGAGTTCCAATCGAGACGCCACGATGATCTCGCGCATCTTGCGTTCGTAGGTAACGTCATCGCCGACCAGCAGGTTCTTCACGACTTGCTGCGTGATGGTCGAACCGCCTTGCGGCCGGCCGGGCCGAGCAAGATTCGACACCATGGCGCGGACGAGACCGCGCTCGTCAACGCCTTTGTGCTCGAAAAAGCGCCTGTCCTCGGCCGCGATGAATGCTTTCTGGACCGGGATCGGAATATCCCGTAGCGGCACCCAAACGCGGCGGTTGCTCTCGGTGAGATCGGCAAAGCGTTCGCCCCGGGCGTCGAGAATTCCGCCGGGGTCGGCAACGTGGGCGCCCTTGAGACGGTTGTGATCGGGCAGATCGGCAACGGCGCCGTTATAGAACCGGATCACTTCGGCGAGGTCTACTGGAGTATCTTTGACATCTTCGTTCTTGCAGAATTGCCGGTAGACGGCGAGGAGACTGTCAAATTTCAACCCGTGAAGCACTTTGACCTCGCTCGAGATCGCTCGGGGATCATCCATCGCGGTCTTGATGAGGTCGTCGATATCAAGGGATTCCACATCGAACGCTTTGCGCATGTGCGCGCAGCCATCGCGCATAACGCGAGTCACCTCAGTTTGATCGCGTGCCGGATCGAATTGTGTCTTAACGGCGTCTGGGCGCGTCGTGACCAAACTGAGTGTAAGAAACGCAGCTAAGATCTTGACCAGAATCGCATCCATGAAGTCAGCCAATCCATTTTGCAGCCAGATTTTTTTAGCGCCCTAGGGCGATGACGCATTCTTACGACGGCTTTTTTAGGGTCTACCCCTGCGGAGCGGATATACGGTTCGCGACCGATACGTTCCAGCGCCATGTTCCAGCATATCATCTCGTGACTTCTCTTAAGCATCCCCCAAGATGCGCCTGCGACTTTTTTACTTGGCTCTGCGATGCGGCCCGGATCGCTCCGGCACCTGGCATCGACACGGGATAAAACACCTGATCGTCACGCCCGGGTTTAGCCGGCGATCTGATCACGCGGGCACGATGCGCTGACAATCGGGACGGCCGGGAGGCCTGAGAAAAACCCGGCAACCAAGTAAGAACGGTCAAGCGTTCTGCCCTCTTCCCATCATGCGCGTAAGTGCCGGCACGTGCGGGGACTTTTGCGATGGTATGATGAGCGCTTAAAGACACGGGGCGTGGCGCCGCAAGCAAATCTCGAAATGGGATGGGAAATGATTCCGACAAAGACAGGACAGGATCATATTGAGAGCCTGCGCGATGGGCGTAACGTCTTTATTTATGGAACGCGCGTCGCCGACGTGACCACCCATAAGGCGTTTCGCAATTCGATCCGGTCGGTAGCGGCCCTTTACGACTTTCAGGCTAAGGCCGGTGTAATCGACACCATGACATTCGCAAGCCCGGATTCCGGACGACGAGTCAACCGTTGCTGGCAGCTTCCGGAAAACTATACCCAATTGGTCGAACGCCGCCGGGCGCTCGAGGCCTGGGCGGAACTGCATTTCGGTTTCATGGGGCGTTCGCCCGACCACGTGGCGTCCTGTCTTGGCGGAATGTTCATGGGCATCGAGTTGTTCGAGGCCTACGATCGAAAACGCGCTGACGCGTTGCGCGAATATTACCGGTTCGCCCGCGACAACGACATTTTCCTCACCTATGTCATCGTCAACCCGCAGGCGGACCGCTCGAAATCCGCCCATGCGCAGGCCAACCCCAACCTAGCCGCCTCGGTGGTCGACGAGGATGCGGAAGGTCTCACCATAAGGGGCGCCAAGATGTTGGCCACATCCAGCATCATGGCCAATGAAGTTTTCGTTACCTGCATCCAGCCGCTCGTCCTGGGCGACGAGAAGCAGGCGGTATCGTTCGCGGTCCCCATCAATGTCGAGGGCCTGCGGGTGCTGTCCCGCAAGTCGTATGAGGAGAGCGCGGTTTCATGCTTCGACAATCCGCTGTCGAGCCAGTTCGATGAAAACGACGCCGTGCTCTACTTCGACGACGTCAAGGTGCCGTGGGAGCGGGTGTTTGTGAACCAGAATATTGATATGACGCATGCCCAGTTTCACGGCACGCCTGCGCATGTCTACCAGAATTATCAATGCCAGATCAGGCTGATCGTGAAGATGCGTTTTCTGGCCGGGCTCGCCCATCGCATCGCCGAAGCGAACGGCATCGCTGCGTTTCCGCAAGTCCGCGATACGCTCGGCCAGATTGCCGCCGAGGTCGGACTTGTCGATGGTGTGCTGCATGGCATGGAAGCCAAGGGCCAGCGAGCCGGCGCCTACTTTGTTCCGGATCGCCACTTGCTCTATTCGGCGCAGACGCTTACCCAGCAGCTGTATCCGAAAGTGATCACCGCGATCAGGGACCTCGCCGGCGGCGGCCTGATCATGCTGCCGTCAAGCGTTGCGGACTTTGACGATCCGTTGCTGGCCGCACTGATCCACAAGACCCAGAAATCACCCGTCTTCACGCCGCAAGAGCGGGTCAAATTCTTCAAGCTCGCCTGGGATGCGCTTGGGTCCGAATTCGCATCGCGCCACGTGCAGTATGAAATGTTCTACGCCGGCGCGTCGTTCGTCACCCGCGGTCACTCCTTCCGCACCTTCGATTGGGCCAAGTGCAAGGGCATGGTGGACGGCCTGATGGCGAGCTATCCGACGCCGGAACAACCGGCGGGAAAAACCGCTGCGGACTGAGTGATCGGCCGTATGTATCACTGCGGTGCACGCGCGCGAAATTGATGCGTCGTTATCAAGGCCTCACAGAGGTGCGATTTTGTTGCGACGATCCGCCGGATAGTTGATCATTGCTCGCGGGCTAGTAGATCGATTCCATGAAACCGATCATATACGCGACGTCATTCCGGGGCGCCACCGCAAGGGGGCGAGCCCGGAATCCATAGCCCCGGCCAGTGGTTATGGATTCCGGGCTCGCGCAAGAGCGCGCCCCGGAATGACACTGCATATGATTCGAACCTCGAAATCGCTCTACCAGTGTCCGCGCGTTGTGAAAGTCGGGGCTAGCTTCGCGCGCGCATCAGCAACTCGCGCTGAGCACTACGGGCCCGGAAACGGCACCCTTAATGACCGTGAAGACCTACGACTACATCATCATAGGCGCCGGCTCCGCGGGCTGCGTGCTCGCCAACCGGCTTACCGAGGATGACAGCGCGCAAGTGCTCCTGCTCGAAGCCGGGGGTCGCGACTGGCATCCCTACATTCACGTTCCGCTCGGCATGGGCAAGCTCCACGAACGACGCATGTTCGATTGGGGTTTCGTGACCGAGCCGGAGCCCAACCTTGACGGCCGCTCTATCGAGGCGAGCCGCGGCAAGGTGCTGGGCGGATCGTCGTCCATCAACGTGATGGCCTATACGCGCGGCCATCCGGGCGATTTCGATCGCTGGGCGCAGAAGAAGGGCGCAACCGGCTGGTCCTATGCGGAGGTGTTGCCGTATTTCAAGCGTTGCGAGACTTTCGCGGGCGGCGCAAACGGCTGGCGTGGCGGCGCGGGCCCGCTTGGGACCGAGTTCGCCAAGACCACCGACCCCCTCTATCCGGCCTGGATCGAGGCCGCCGAGGCCGCCGGCATCCCGAATACGGCGGACTACAATGCGGCCTCCCAGGAGGGGTTCGGCCGCAGCCAATACACCATTCGACATGGCCGTCGCTCGTCTGCAGCGACCGCGTTTCTCAAGCCCGCAATGCGGCGACCCAATCTGACGGTCGAGACCCGAGCGCTGGTGACGCGGGTGATCCTGCACGGCAGGACGGCCACCGGGGTTGAATACGTCAAGAATGGCGATGTGGTTCGGGTCGGCGCGGCGCGGGAGGTGATCGTTTCGGGCGGCGCCTTCAGCACGCCGCAAATCTTGATGTTGTCCGGCATCGGACCGGTCGCGCATCTGCGGGAGGTCGGGATCGAGCCGATAATCGACCTGCCGGTCGGCCGCAATCTTCAGGACCACCTCGCCGTCTTTCTCTCTTTCGCGCGTTCCGAGCCTGGTCCGTTCCATCGCCAGATGAGGTGTGACCGCATGGCGGTCGGCATGATCCAAGCTTGGCTGTTCGGCACCGGCCCCGGGACTGTCGTGCCGGGTGGGCTGCATGCCTTCGTCAAAACCCGCCCCGAGATCGCGGTGCCGGACATCGAGTTCATGTTTCGTGGCGCGGCAACCGACGCACACCTCTGGTTCCCGGCGATCCGCCCGCCGCGGCCGGACGGCTTTGCAATCCGACCAACCTTGCTGCATCCGAACAGCCGCGGCGAAATTCTGCTCCGTTCGAAGGATGTGCGCGACCCGATGCGGATCGTCTACAACTTCTTTTCCGCTCCCGATGATCTGCCGAGATTGCGTGACGGCTTCCGGCTCGCCCGCCACATCGCCTATCAACGGCCGCTCGACCGCTTTCGAGGCGCCGAGACTGCGCCCGGCCCATCCTGCCGGGGCGATGGCGAAATCGGCGCCTACATCCGCAGAACCGCCATCACGGCGCACCATCCGGCGGCGACGTGCCCGATGGGACGTGGCCACGAGGCTGTTGTGCTGGACCCGCAGATGCGGGTGCGAGGCATCGAGCGGCTGCGTGTGGTCGATGCATCCGCGATGCCGGACCTCGTCTCTGGCCATCTCAACGCAGTGGTTCTGATGATGGCGGAGAAGGCCGCGGACATGATCAGAGGCAAGCCGCCGCTCGCGAGCGTTGCAGTTTAGTGTCGGAAATGCCGGGTGCCGGTGAATACCATGGCGATGCCGTGATCGTCTGCTGCTTTGATGACCTCGTCGTCGCGCACCGAGCCGCCCGGTTGGATTACGGCGGTCGCGCCGGCCTCGATCGCGACCAGAAGCCCGTCCGGGAACGGGAAGAACGCGTCGGACGCGACTACCGATCCTTCGGTGAGCGACGCCGGCAGCCTTGCCGCCTTCGCGGCATCGGCGGCCTTGCGCTCCGCAATACGGGCCGCATCGACGCGGCTCATCTGGCCGGCCCCGATCCCGACCGTGGCGCCATCCTTGGCGTACACGATGGTGTTCGATTTCACGTGCTTGGCAACTCGGAACGCGAACCGCAGATCGGATAATTCGGCCGTCGTTGGCGCCCGCTTGGTTACGGTGGTGAGCTGCATCTCGTCGACCACCGCATTGTCGCGCGATTGAACCAGGAGCCCGCCTGCCACCGATTTGACGCTCAAGCCTGGCGCGCGAGGATCCGGAAGTCCCCCAGCAATCAGCAGACGTAGGTTCTTCTTGGCGCCGACGATAGCAATCGCCTCGTCACTTGCCTCGGGTGCGATGATGACTTCCGTGAAGATTTCCGTGATGGCGCGGGCAGCATCGGTATCGAGCGGTCGATTCAATGCGACGATGCCGCCGTACGCAGAGACCGGGTCGCAGGCGAGTGCCTTGCGATAGGCGTCCACGAGACTTGCAGCTTCTGCGACCCCGCACGGATTGGCATGCTTGATGATTGCGCACGCTGCGGTACGCACAGGGTCGAATTCCGCTACGCATTCGAATGCGGCGTCGGTGTCGTTGATGTTGTTGTAGGAGAGCTGCTTGCCCTGAACCTTCCGGCTGCTGGCGACGCCCGCCCGAACGTCCGGTGTGCGGTAGAACGCTGCGGATTGGTGCGGGTTTTCGCCGTATCGCAGCACTTCGACAAGGCGACCGCCGAAAGCCCGAAAGCCCGGCGCAGCGTCGTTGAGTTCGCCCGCAAACCAGTTGGAGATGGCGGCGTCGTACGCGGCGGTCCTGGCATAGGCCTTGGCGGCCAGCCGTCGGCGCAACGCCTGGGACGTCTTGCCTTGATGGGCGGACAGTTCAGCGACGAGGACCGGGTAATCTTGCGGTTCCACAATTACGGCAACGTCGGCGTGGTTCTTGGCGGCGGACCGTATCATGGCCGGGCCCCCGATATCGATATTCTCGATGCATTCGTCGAAGCTTGCGCCCTTGGCCACGGTTGCTTCGAGCGGGTACAGATTCACGACCAGGAGATCGATCCCCGGAATGTGATGATCCTGCATGGTGCGTACATGTTCGGCGTTGTGGCGGACCGCCAGCAACCCGCCGTGGATTTTCGGATGCAGGGTCTTCACCCGGCCGTCCATCATTTCCGGGAAGCCTGTCAGATCCGATACGTCGCGTACCTCGAGGCCAGCCTCGGAAAGCGTTCGCGCGGTACCCCCGGTAGAAACCAACTCGACGCCGAAGCCCTCCAGCCGCCGCGCGAACTCGACCAATCCGCTTTTGTCGGACACTGAAATAACGGCGCGGGAGATGGGGCGCAGATACTCAACCATGGTCAGTCCACCAGATCCGTAGGGCGTTGGCGGTTAGCTGAATTGAGAATGACTTGCAAATCGGCGCTGCCGGCTTGTGTGCAACCGCGCGAATTGAGGCCAAGCCATCCTTATCCGGCCTTAGGCGGAAATTTGGCGCACGTGGCTCAAGGTCCAGTGCACACGTTGGGTGCTGCGAGCCCGACCGTAAATCGCGATCTGCGTAGTGCGACGCGGGCCGTCCTGCCCCGCCAGATAGACGCTTTCCTCCACTGCCACGACGTCTTCGTGAGCGTCGAGGTTCCAAACGTCCCGGTTCGGCAGTAGCAGCACGGCGCCGTGCCCGTTCGTGAGGCGGCTGGCACGAGTTCCGGGATGGAGATGGAAGCGAACCGCAAAATGATCGTCGACGTCCTCCGGCAGAGTGGTACCGGTGGCCGCGAGGAAAACGTCTTCGCCATCGAGCCTGTTGCCATCCCCTGAAAGCGAAATGAAACGTTCATGAATGATCCCGAAGCGTTCCGCATACCCGTCGTGGGTCGCACGTAGCACCATACCCCGGCCCTCATGATCTCGTGACACCGTCACATGGCGGGGACCATCGACGATCGGAACGCCAAACACGCGGCGAATGGGGGCGGAATCGAGAAATCGGCACGATGACGAGTCATTGAATGTCACGGTGGAGTGTGCCGCCGTCGCCCGCGCCACTTGCCGCCAACTCTCCCGCCCGGCGGCCGGCATTCCACAATTCACGATAATGCGCTGCAACCTGCTTGAGAACTCGAAAGCCAAGCAGCCGGCATGACCGTCGGCGCTTACCTCGAGCGGTGGCGGGCTGCCCGTATCCATTAACAAAGTGCTGGGGCCGGCTTCGACACGTTGGTACCCCGAATAGGGAGCATTCGCGACCGGAGTCCCGCGCGCGTCATCGTAGGCGAGAACTGTTGCTAGAAGGCCGGGTGGCGTGGGACCCATGCCGTTGAAAAGCATAAAAGTTCCGTCAGCGTGGCGAAAGAATCGCAGCATCGGCATCATACGGTCGACGGCGTTGATGAGCGCCGGAGGCGGAGCGACGTTGCGGGCCGAAAAGGCTTGGCTGAGGGGCAATAGATCAAGGAGAATTTCGACAATGACCCCTGGATTTCGGCTGATGTGGCCGCCATCAGGCAAGATCTGGCGTTCCAATTCACTGACGAGGCGGCGAGTTGCCACGCGCAGATGCCGAACCTGCTTCGCCATGCAGAGCGCCGCATAGGTAAGCGCGATTCTTGCCTGGAGCCGCGGCAGGCCGTCTCGTGTATCGTTCACGGTGGCGCGCAAGAAGCGAACTTGCCGTGTCAAGCTACGCAGCAACCGTCGATAGAACCGCAAATCAGCGTCGTCGAGAATGAGCGTGGCTTGGCTGAGCCAAGACATGGTGCGGCGCGTCACGATCTCAGGCTGCCAAGCGATCGAGTGCCAGGAACCTTGTATCGTGATCCATTCATCGACGAGGGCGCGGGCGTTGGCGCGGGTTATGGTCGAATTGGCGGCACGGAGATGGCGTAACCAACCGAACCCAAGCAGGATCTCGGCCCATTCCGCGGTGGGAGGCTCCACCTCAAACGGCGAGCGGCCGTCGCAGACAACGATTTTCCCCGCGAACGCGAACCGCCCGCCATAGATCTCGTTGGCGCGGGTGGGGTCGGCGGTGCGTAGTTCCTGGGGTGCAATGACGAGGCGTTCGCTGCCTGAGAGCCAATAGATCAACCCTCCCAGGGGGCAAACCATCACTCGCCCGCTGAGGATACTTAACCTGCGTCGAAGCGCCAGCCAGAAAAGGCGGGAGCGGTCCGCGATGACTGCGCGGGACATTACAGCTGGCCCCTCCTCGTCACAGGCATTTACTCCTGTATACCGATCGAGAACATAACGAAGGATAAGCGGCGAACAAGTGTTTGCAAAAGCCGTCCATTTTGCGGATTTATCGCGATTTTCCCGGCGCGAATCGTTGGGTCGCGACGGCTTAGACCCGTTCGAGGCGGGCGGCAAAGAATCCGTCGAGTCCACACATGCGGGGATCGGAGTCAGGCCATTGGCAAGGTAGCGTACGCAACTCGCCGAGCGGCGTAATGAATTCCTCAAGGACACGAAATTCACTGGCTGTGATCGGCTTGCGGCGAACCCGCCGGTCTTGTTCGACCACTGTGGACACAATATCTTCGCCTTCCTCGGGTTCCAATGAACACGTGCAGTAGACGATGGTGCCGCCCGATCTGGTCAGGTCGATGGCGCGGGCGAGGAGTCGTGTCTGGAGCGCGGTCATTACCGCGATATCGCCGGGTGCTCTGCGCCAGGGAATATCCGGATGCCGCCTGATCGTGCCGGTGGAAGTGCAAGGTGCATCGATTAGCACGGCATCAAAGGTCTCGCTCGGGGAGGCGGGTTTCCAGTCCTCGGCATTCGCGACGATCGTGACCGCCTGGAGGCCGGTTCTGGTGAGATTTTCCCGCAGCCGTGCCATACGTGACGCCGATCGGTCGACGGCGGTGACCACTGCGCCGCAGGATGCCAGCTGTGCTGTTTTGCCGCCCGGCGCGGCGCACAGGTCGGCGACCGAACGCCCGCGCATATCGCCGAACAATCGCACAGGCAACGCAGCGGCGGCGTCCTGGATCCACCAGTCTCCCTCGGCATAGCCTGGCAGCGCCGGGATAGGTCCGTGGGCAGCCAGCCGTACCGAGTCAGTCGGCAATTTGCGACCGCCCAACCGTTCCGCCCACCGGTCCGGATCGGATTTGACGGTGACATCCAGCGGCGGCTCCAGACGATGGACACGAGCAATGGCGCCAGCCGCATCCTCTCCATAGGCGTTTATCCACCGGGCGAACAACCAGTCGGGCGTATCGAGATGAAGCGGCTCGAGTGCAGCTAGCGGTTCGCTTCCGGCGCGCGCGATCCGGCGCATCACGGCATTGACGAGACCCGCATAGCGAGCATGCCGGGAATCCCGCTGAACCAGCCGCACCGACAGATCGACCGCCGCATGTTGGGGAACATCAAGAAATAGAAGCTGCGCGGCACCGATCAAGAGCGCAATTTCGACCTGGGGGCCGTCTTTTGGCAATCCCCGATCCAGAAGATCCCCGATCAAACGGCGCAGCGTTCCAAGCCGCCGCAACACGGTAGCAACGATGCGACGCGCCAAGGCCCGGTCGCGTTCACAAAGCTCCCGCAGGCTTGGATTGGGGTGCCTGTCGTCCAGCTGCTCGTCCAGCGGCCGATTGCGACGCACTACAGACTCGAGCAGATTTGCCGCAGCCCATCGCGAGGCAAAGCCGGGAGGATGAAAGGCGACGGCTTCAGAGAGGGCGCTCGTCATTCTCAAGACGCGGTTCCGGAGCGCCGTCCCGGGACGGCGCGGACTAATCTTCCCCTCGGAATCGAAGCAATAACAGGAAAACAGAAACGTGTAACGTGTTTTCAGCTGTTTTCAGCAATGCGTTCGTTGACTTGACGTTCCCGGCAGGATTCGCTTGTTGGATGGCCATGGCTATGACAGAAAAACCTCCACCGAATGCCGTTTCGGGTATTGCCGACCGCAAACGTTTGTCAGCTGACGGACCAAGGCAAGGACTTGCTCCGGCTGCCAAAAGAGCGCTTGCGGAGGCCCAAGCCCGACGCGTCGAAATCGATAGCAAGTCCAAAGAGCAATCCAAAGAGCTGCATGGACGCAGGGGACCGGATCCGGCCCGCTACGGCGATTGGGAAGTCAAAGGGATCGCAAGCGATTTTTGACCGGGGCTTTGAGGGCGAAGCCGAGCGCGTGGCCGCCTAGTGAAGTGCGTCAACTAAATTGAAGGGTCTGCAAAGGCATTCGCCTTCGTAGGGGCGGCCCCTGCGGCCGCCCTGTGGGCCGCAGCCCCCGGCAGTGCGGGCGGGCACAAGGCCCGCCCCCACGTAATGCACTTCCTTCAAATTTGATGGCGCACGACTAGCGTGTCACCACAACCTGGGTGTTGTTACCGTACATACCTATCTCATTGTGTTATTTGTTGTATTTCAATGCTATTGAAAATACTGGTAGCTCTATGGTAGCCTGCGATCCTAAGAACCTGCGGTCGTTTGCCGCAGGGTATGGGAGTATGTAAGGATATCAATGGGTTAGAGCGACG
>Ga0210402_10002927_pt1 | contig 16308 bp, 18 predicted proteins | sample IncBWC7MmetaG_FD_161055 | JGI IMG/M metagenome (GOLD analysis project Ga0210402, IMG submission 161055) | Forest soil microbial communities from Barre Woods Harvard Forest LTER site, Petersham, Massachusetts, United States - Inc-BW-C-7-M | ecosystem: Environmental > Terrestrial > Soil >... | reverse complement strand
GTGTAACCGGCCGACAAAAATCTTCGAACTCGTTTGCAGGCATGGAGCGCCCTTCAAATGACAAAGGAGCAGACAATGTCGACAAAGTTTACCAAGCCTCTTCTTGCGATTTCACTCCTGGCATCGCTGGTGGCGATGTCCGCAACCGCCAATGCGGGCGCGACGATTTCCGACAAGCGCTATTGGCCGAGCGAGGTGGGCCCCGCCGCCTACCGTACCGTCAACACGCGACATGCGCCGCGTGACGCATTCGCGGCGATCGGCCAGACCTCGGAATCCTCTGGGCCTCGATATCTGGGCGGGCCGAAGTCCGGCTTGACTGCATCTCAGAGTGAGTTCGCGCACACCCATCCGGGCGGTCGCTAAGCTCAAATAGCATTGACGTCGGTCCGGCCGGCATCCTTGATCGTTTTGATGCGCGCTGAATATCGCGCACTCAAATCAAGCAGGGATGCCGGCCGGATCGTACGGATTCAATTTTCTTCTCCGCTTTTCACCTCGGCGTGATTGCGTAACCGGCCGAAGAAAGTTTGCGAACTCGTTTGCAGAAGCGCGCATGGAGCGCTCTTCAATGACTCGGAAGCCGCAAACGACGGCGCAGCAGGAGAAAGCCCACATGACCATCACACCAACCCATCAGAACGCGAACCCGCACAGTACGGGACACGGATTCCGCAACACGTTGGCGAATTACTTCGCTCGATACCGGTTTGCACTTTACTCCATCGCTGCCGCGGGACTCGCCGCAGGTGTCCTATTGAACTGGCATTGGTTGGCCGCTGTGGGCGTCCTTCCCTTCCTCCTGCTTCTGCCGTGTATGGTAATGATGCTCAGGTGCATGAAACACGGGGCTCAAGACCAGAAATAGAGAACGGAATCATTCAACAAACCAATTGCAGGAGCAGCTCAATGAACGCGTTGGAGAACACGACGCTAGAAAGGGCGGGTGGCGGCGCAGGCCACAGTCATTCTCAAGGCCATTGTGAACACCATCATGCATCGGAGGCGGGTGCGACGGATACTTCAAGGGCCGGCACTTCGGAGGGGGCTGTCTATACCTGCCCGATGCATCCGGAGGTCCGTCAGATCGGCCCCGGCAATTGTCCGATATGCGGTATGGCGCTCGAGCCGGAGGTCGTTACCTTAGACTCGTCACCAAATCCCGAACTCGTAGACATGACCCGCCGCTTCTGGGTTGGCCTCGCGCTGACCCTGCCGATTTTGGCTCTTGAGATGGCCGGCCATCTCGTCGGCGGCGGCTGGATCGATCAGACGACATCAAATTGGGTTCAGCTTGCGTTTGCGACCCCTGTCGTTCTCTGGGCGGGCTGGCCGTTCTTCGAACGCGGCTGGCAATCGCTGGTGACGCGCAATCTCAACATGTTCACCCTGATCGCGATGGGCGTTGGCGTGGCCTACGCTTACAGCGTCATCGCGACGTTGTTGCCTGATATCTTTCCTCCCACCTTCCGCGACCAGGGCGGCGCCGTCGCGGTCTACTTCGAAGCGGCGGCCGCAATTATCGTCCTCATCCTTCTTGGGCAGGTGCTGGAGCTGCGCGCCCGGGAAGCGACGTCGGGGGCAATAAAGGCGCTGCTCGATCTGGCGCCGAAAACCGCACGTCGTGTCGACGAAAGCGGTGTCGACCATGAGGTCGCGCTCGACAGCCTGCGAGCCGGCGACCGGCTGCGTGTCCGTCCGGGAGACAAGGTGCCGGTGGACGGGATCATCGTCGAAGGAAGGTCTTCACTGGACGAAGCGCTGGTGACCGGCGAGTCCATGCCCATAACCAAAGAGGCCGGTGCCAAGGTCATCGCCGGCACGCTGAACCAGTCGGGCAGTTTCCTGATGCGTGCCGAAAAGGTCGGCCCCGACACGTTGCTCTCCCAGATAGTCCAGATGGTAGCTGAGGCACAAAGGTCCCGCGCGCCGATTCAACGGCTTGCGGACCAGGTTTCCGGTTGGTTCGTACCTGTTGTGATCGTCGCGGCGTTTGCCGCGTTCGGGGCCTGGGCACTGTTCGGACCCGAACCCCGCATGGCTTTCGGGCTGGTCGCAGCCGTCACCGTCCTGATCATCGCCTGCCCCTGTGCGCTGGGTCTTGCCACTCCGTTGTCGATCATGGTGGGCGTCGGCCGTGGTGCCGAGGCCGGCGTACTGATCAAGAACGCCGAAGCACTCGAGCGCCTGGAGAAGGTCGACACATTGGTGGTCGACAAGACCGGGACGTTGACCGAAGGTAAGCCCAAGGTCGGCGAGATCGTTCCTTCGGCTGGATTTTTGGAGTCCGACATTCTGCGAATCGCCGCCAGCGTCGAACGATCGAGCGAACACCCGCTTGCCGACGCGATCGTCCGTGCCGCCAAGGAGCGCAATCTTGATCTGCTTCAGGTGACGGATTTCGACGCCCCCACGGGAAAGGGAGTAACCGGCAAGGTTGAGGGGCGGACGATTCTGCTGGGCAATGCCGCCTTCTTGAGTTCGTCAGGCGTTGAAACGAGTTCGCTGGACGAAAAGGCGGAACTCCTCCGCGGAAGTGGTGCGACGGTCATTTACGTAGCAATCCACGGCCGCCTCGCAGGCATCGTTGCTATCGCCGATCCAGTCAAGCAATCCACACCCGATGCGCTGAAAGCCCTGGCGGCCGAAGGCATCAAGGTCATCATGTTGACGGGAGACAACCGGACCACGGCTAAAGCTGTCGCGACACAGCTCGGCATCGCAGAGGTCGAGGCGGAGGTTCTTCCGAACCAAAAGAGCGCCGTCGTCGCGAAGCTCCAGAAATCCGGGCACATCGTGGCGATGGCGGGCGACGGGGTGAATGACGCACCGGCCCTCGCCACTTCCGATGTCGGCATCGCGATGGGCACGGGCACGGACGTCGCCATGGAAAGCGCCGGCGTGACGCTGCTGAAGGGAGATTTGGGCAGCATCGTTCGTGCGCGCCGCCTATCCCAAGCGACGATGAGCAACATCCGCCAGAATCTCTTCTTCGCGTTCATCTACAATGCCGCGGGGATCCCCATCGCGGCTGGCATCTTGTACCCGACGTTCGGGCTGTTGCTCTCGCCGATCATCGCCGGCGCGACCATGGCGCTGTCCTCTTTGAGCGTGGTCGGGAACGCCTTGCGGCTGCGGAGAGTCCGCATCTAATCGACCTGTCGGCCTACATGGCAACAGCCGTGTCGCTCGGCTGGACGATAGTTCTTTGGGATGACGAACTGGAGAGTGCGCCGGCGGCCGGAATGCGCTCTCCGACGCGTCGTCGGACCGGCAGCAGCGCCCGTCCGCTCGCTCGCGCCGAATTGAATCGGTGCGTCGGCGATTCCGCGACCGACGCTGGCATGTTCTCCGAACATCCGTCGGTCATGAGCCGCGTGGTTCGTGGCCGGATCAGGACAAACTTATGCCGCGGCATCGTGAGCATCACTCAATTTTGACGGGCGATCGCGCCGTTCCGGGTTCGTTGAGTTCGCGTGGAAGTTGGACGAGCAGTTCTTCGAAGAAAATGGGATTTCCTCGCGCTCTTCAAGTTCGAGGGTTGCCGGACAGTTTGACGGACGGCGGTGCCATCAAACTCGCTCGCGCCAATGATCCGTGCATTGCGAGGTTTCGAGTTCAAGGGGAACTGGCACCGGTCCTGCTAACGAACGCGCTGACGTGCCACGCGGCGGGCAAGATCGAGCACTCAAATCGAGAAGGGACTGCCGCCACCGTCCCGATTCTGTTTTCTTCTCCTGTTTTCACCTCCGCGTGACTTCGTAACCGGCCGACGAAAGTTTGCGAACTCGTTTGCAGAGGCGCGCATGGAGCGCTCTTCAAATGACAAAGGAGCAAACAAATGTCGGCGATGTTTACCAAACCGGTTCTTGCGATTTCTCTTCTGGCATCGCTGGTAGCGATGTCGGCAACCGCGAATGCGGGTGCCACGATTTCCGACAAGCGCTATTGGCCGAGCGAGGTGGGCCCCGGTGCCTACAGTGCTGTCAGCGCACAACACGCCCCGCGCGACGCGTACGCTGCGATCGGCCGAATAGCTTCACCCGCTGAGGCGTCGGCGCCCGCCGAGGAAGACACCTGGCACTATGTCGGCGGACCAAAATCCTCCATTGCGCCTTCTCGAGGCTTCTAATGCGAGGCCACGGCCGGCCGGCGCGTCCGTCAGATGTGCCGGCCGGTCTCGATCACAAGATCGGCTGCTCGCCCCCGACGTTGATTCATACCGATGATCCGACATTTGAAGCGGCCGAATATCGTTTCCGTCATCGCCCACTGGGCTGCGGCCTGGGCCATGATCCTTGCTTTGTATTTCGGCTTGAGCGCTGTCTACGGAAACGGCCCGCGCCAGGAGACATTCGCCGCGCACGCCTATGCTGGGCTCACAGTCCTTGGTCTCGTCGTCATCAGGCTATTCCTGCGGACGTTGTTGCCATGGCCGAAGGAAGAGACTGAGGGCTCCCGCATTCTAAAGCTCGTCGCAGAGGCAATGCATTGGACGCTCTATGCGCTCATGCTGCTGACGCCACTGACGGGCTGGATCGTCGCCTCGTCGATGGGATGCTGCATGACCGTTCCCGGGCTGCCGAATATCGACCTTCTCGGCTCAGGCCTTTCCATCGGCCGTCCGGTCAGCGCGATGACGGCCTATCATGTTCATGTCTTCTTTGTCTGGACGCTTCTTGCATTGATTTCTCTCCACGTGATGGCGGCGTTTTTCCACCATTTTGTCTTTCGAGACACCATTCTCGTCAGAATGATTCCAGTCCTTGGACGGCGCGCAGGATCGGCCTCGGCCTCATATGCGACCGCGAATTCGCGAGATGACCGGCTGAATGAACCGCGAGCAAACGACGTAACAGTGGAGGAACGCTGAGATGGAAGGCATGTCTGAAATGCACCACACGATGTCTCACATGCACCATCTGAGTTCGAACGGCATCGTTGAGCAAGTCCTTGGCGCTGCGGGCCGTCTGTCCGCGCAGTTGCTGATCGTTCTCACTTCCGCGCCGGTGCTCAAGGTCCTCGCGGCCCTGGTGCTGCTCCTTGCCCTAGCTGCGCTTCTCCGCCCGCTTTTGGCGAGGCGAACGTCGCAATCCTAGAGGCGCAACCGGAGTCGGCGTGCGGACATGATGATGAATTGCATGAATACGGGCGCAGGGGCGTTGACGATCGCGGGCATCCGGCTTGCCGACGCGGCTCTGGCGCTGACCGCTCTGTTGCTCGTTCTGCTGGCGGCCATCGCAGCTATTGCCGTTGTGCGGTTTTGCTTCGACCTCGCACGTCGCTTTAGCAGCGCTCGTTCCCAAAGGTCGATGCAGATTTCATCGTGAGGCAGCGTCCGGAGATTTCAATTCTCCGTTTTCACCTGCGCGTGATGACGTAACCGGCCAGCGAAAAGTCCCGAAGTCATCTGCAGAGGGGCGCATGAAGCGCTCTTCACCGACAAGGTTCAACTCGCGGGGATCCTCCCGCTGCCAGCAAGCTGGAGCTTACCTGTGGCTACGTTGTCCAAGATCGCGACCGTCTACACCATGCTGGTTCTGTCTCGCCTGGATGGCCGGTTTCTCCAATATAGCGGAATTCCGGGCATCTTCTCGGGAGGCGGATTGGCAAGCGCGTTGTGGAGCTTGGACTGGCCAACTTCCGCAACCTCGCAGCCGCAAATCGCATTTCTGGCGAGTCTCCTTTTGCTCGTTGGGGCGATGAATGGCGGCAGCGGGATCGGAGAGCTTGCCGGTGCACGGCGAGCCCTGGGTTTTTGATCACGTCGGTCGAGTAACGGAAATCAAAGGAGTATTCTCGATGTTAGCCAAACAGCTGAAACTTGTGAACGGTCGGGCGAGAGTAGCAATAGCGGCACTTGTCGTCGTGACGAGCATTGCCGCCGGCTCCGCCGTTCTTGCGCAGGACTCGTCCGCGAAATCTGCGACGCCGCCGGCCGCAGACAAGAAGGGGATGGACGCCGGCGGGAGCGGCATGATGGGCATGGGCTCGGATGGCAACGGCATGATGGGCATGATGTCGGGCATGCAAAAAATGAAGTGCTGCGGCCAGGGCATGGGCCATTCCGATCATGACGCGAGCGAGAAGCAGGACGAGAAGAAGTAGCAAGGCGCTGGTCGGAATGAAGCAGCCATCGGCGAAGCCCCCGTCGATGGCATGCTTGACCGCCGTCATCACGTCCGCGTGATTACGTAACCCGAAGGTAAAACTTTCCGAATTGGCCTGAAGAGGGGCACAAAATACCTATGCGATAGACAAGCACGAATGGGTAAGACGGAGGATGGCGCCTGTCGGAACGCCGGCGGGATACGGAGAACGGACCATGAAAACCGACGATCTTGTTGAGGTCTTGAGCGCGCGCATCGACCCCGCGGACTTCAGGGCAGTCGGCCGCCGTATCGCCATGGCGGTTGCCGCTGGATCGCTGCTTGCTGTCGCTGTCATCCTGATCGGGTTTGGCCCACGCACAGGTCTTTCCACTGTCGGCGCGTGGTCGTTCCTGCTTCTGAAAATCGCCTTCGCCGCAGCCATCGTCGGTACAGCGGCAACCTACCTGACCAGGCTGTCCCGTCCTGGCGGCGTGCTGAAGCATGGCACACTGGTCGTCATTCTGCCGTTCCTGGTGATCGTCGCGCTCGCACTCGTCAGCCTCGGTTCGGCACCCGTTTCGCACTGGGATCGAATGGTCGCGGGTGACGAGTGGCTGGAATGTCTGGTGTCGATCCCGATTATTGCCATTGTGCCGTTTGCGCTGACGATGTGGGCGGTACGCCAGGCGGCGCCGACCGACCTGCGCCGGGCCGGCGCGTTCGCCGGTCTTGTCGCCGGCGGCATCAGCGCAGTGGCTTACGCGCTTCACTGCACCGACGATTCGTTGCCTTTTGTGGCGGTCTGGTACGGCGGAACGATCGTGGCGTGCACCCTGGCGGGCGCTGCGCTCGGACCGCGGCTGCTGCGATGGTGAAGCGCCTGCCGCAGTTCGTCGGCGCTCGCCTCATGTTCGGATTTGCGCGGTCGGTCCTTCTGCTATGCTGGCAAAAAATCGTGATGTGCCCCCCTTTGCAGCCTCACGGCTGACGTGCGACAAGAAGCGATGCACCTGAGAAGCTTTGCCAACATCTGGATCATGCTGCTCGTGACAGCCGGGCTTCTGCTCGCGCCGCTAGCGGCGCCGGTCATGGCCACGCCGATGTTGGACAGCTCCAGTGCCGAGGCCATGTCGATGGCAGACGACATGTCGATGGCAGACGACATGCCGTGCTGTCCCGACCAGACCAAGAGCAAGAGTTGCGACTCCTGCCCGTTTGTCGCGCTGTGCATGCTGGGCGCCTCGTTGCCCGCCCCTTCCGGAGCCGCATCCCTGATCGAGCGCCATCCGCTGCGAACCGTGTTCGCCGCAAATGACGATCGGCTGATTGACGGCCTCGGCTCCAAGCCTCCCGACCATCCACCTCGAACGATCGTCTGACAGGCGCACGCGCGCCTGATCGCTGACACGCGCGACAAAAGACGCGCGCGTCGTCGCCTGCCGCTTTCGCGGTTCAATCAGACGTTTCGAGGAAAAACACCATGATGACTTCCAACTTTGCGCGCGCCATGAGGGCCGCGCTGCTCGGGGCTGCCTTTGCCGGCGCGCCGCTCGCGGCACATGCCGAAATCAAGAACTACGAGTTCCAGCTGGTGCAACCGACCGTCCAGGCCGGTGCCGACCGCATCGTCACGGTCCGGCTGGTCAACAAGACCACCGGAAAATCCGTTCCCGACGCGGTGATCTTTGCTTCCCGGCTCGACATGGCCCCGGACGGGATGCAGGAGATGGCGACAAAGGTAACGCCGATGCCGGGCACAGAGCCCGGGACCTATCGATTCAAGGCAACCTTCAGCATGGCGGGACGCTGGCAGCTTTCGCTTGGCGCGAAGCTGCAGGGCGAAACCGGCACGGTTGAAAACAAGCTCGTCGTCACGGCCGAGAAATGACCCGCCTCGGCCTGGCCGGCACTGTCGCTGCGATCGTCGCAGCGGCAGGCGCCATTTTTATCGCGGCAGGCGGTCTGCAGAACCGGCCGGGCGCCACCCCGGCGATATCCGCTGGTGCTGCAGCAAATAGCGGCGCGCCGATCTATTTCCAGGATCCGGACGGCAAGCCGTTCTACTCGTTGACGCCGCGGAAGACTGCCGACGGGCGCGACTACCGCGCCGTGCCCGCAGGAGCCGACGTCAGCTTCGACGACGCTGATCAGCCGGCAACGGCTACGGAGCAATCGAAATCGGCCGACGCCGATGGCGCCCGCAAGATCAAGTACTATCGCAATCCGATGGGGCTGCCGGATACCTCGCCGACGCCGAAGAAGGACTCGATGGGGATGGACTACATCCCCGTTTACGAAGGCGAGGACAGCGACGATGGCTCGGTCAAGCTGTCGCCCGGCAAGATTCAGCGTACGGGCGCGAAGTCTGAGCCGGTCGGGCTGAAATCCATACGGTCGGTGATCCGGGCTCCAGGGACCATCCAGGAGGACGAGAGGCGCGTCTCCGTTGTCGCGCTCCGGTTCGAGGGATTCGTCGAGAGCGTCGCCAACGTCACGACCGGCGATCACGTCCACAAGGGAGAGACCCTTATGAACGTGTACAGCCCGGCGCTTTCCAGCGCCGCCGCCGAATATCTCTCGGCCATCGACACCGGCGCAACCGGAAAGAACTTGAAGGGTGCGCGTCGGAGATTGGAGAACCTGGCCGCGCCGGAGCCGGCCATCAAGGAGCTCGAACGTACCCGCGAAATCTCGCTTTCGATCCCATGGCTCGCGCCCCAAGACGGCGAAATCCTCGAGCGCAAGGCCGTGAACGGCATGCGGGCGGGACCCGGAGATGTGCTGTTCAGGATCGCCGACCATAGCCTGGTCTGGGTCGTCATCGACGTCGCCGAACGCGATCTGGTGCAGGTCGCGCTCGGAACGAAGGTGACCATCCGGCCCCGCGCGCTCGCCGGACGAACCTTCTCTGGCACGGTCGCGCTGATTTATCCGCACCTCAACGCGGCGACACGCACCGCCCGCATCAGGGTCGAGGTGCCCAATCCCGACGAACTGCTGCGTCCCGAGATGTATGTCGATGCGGAGATCGAGACCGGCACGCCCGGGCCGGTGCTGGCCGTTCCCGAGAGCGCTGTGCTCGACACCGGCAGCCGGCAGGCGGTGCTGGTCGACAAGGGCGACGGAAGATTCGAGCCCCGGGACGTCAAGCTCGGAAGACACGGCGACGGCTATGTCGAAATACGTCAAGGGATCGCCGAGGGCGACGCGATCGTCACGTCAGCCAATTTCCTGATCGACGCCGAAAGCAACCTGCAAGCCGCCTTGAAAGGCTTTGCCGAGGCCGGCGCATCGCAGGCCGCCGAGACCTCCGATAGCGAGAAGACCATGGGAGACCGGCCATGATCACCCGTCTCATCGCATGGTCGTCCCGCAACCTGTTGCTGGTGTTCTTCGGCACGGGCTTCGCGGCCGCGGCCGGCATCTATGCGCTCGTGCATCTGCCGCTCGATGCGATTCCCGATCTCTCCGATACCCAGGTGATCGTCTACACCGAATATTCCGGCCAGGCTCCGCAGGTGATCGAGGATCAGGTCACCTACCCGCTGACCACGGCCATGCTTACCGTGCCGAAGTCGAAGGTCGTACGCGGCTTCTCCTTTTTCGGTGTGTCATTTGTCTACGTCATCTTCGAGGACGGCACCGACATCTATTGGGCACGATCGCGGGTGCTCGAATTCCTCAACAGTGCGGCATCGCGATTGCCCTCCGGGGTGACGCCGACCATCGGGCCGGACGCAACCGGCGTCGGCTGGGTCTACCAATATGCCGTCATGTCGAAGGAGCTGAACCTCGCCGAAACCCGGACCATCCAGGACTGGAATTTGAAATTCGCGCTCGCCAAAGCGGAAGGCGTCGCGGAAGTCGCCAGCGTCGGCGGCTTCGTCAAGCAATACAACATCATCCTCGATCCGCAGCGCATGCGTGATCTCGGCATCTCCATGCAGAAGATCCGCGACGCCGTCCGCGCCAGCAACGCCGATGTCGGCGGCCGTACGGTGGAGTTGTCCGAGTTCGAATACGTCATCCGCGGCAAGGGTTACCTGAAAAGCACCGACGATATCGGCAATATCGTGCTCAAAGCCGACAATGGGACGCCGGTGCTGTTGCGCGACGTCGCCCGGGTCGAACTCGGCCCCGACGAACGGCGCGGCATTGCCGAGCTCAATGGCGAAGGAGAAGTGGCGAGCGGCATCGTGTTGCAGCGCTTCGGTATCAACGCGCTCGACGTGATCGAAAACGTGAAGAATCGATTCAAGCAAATCGCGACCAGCCTGCCGAAATCGGTCGAGATCGTGCCGGTCTACGACCGCTCCAACCTCATCAACGCCGCGATCGATACGCTCCGCCATACGCTGGTCGAGGAGAGCATCATCGTCGCCCTGGTCTGCATCGTGTTCCTGCTGCACGTCCGCAGCGCGCTGGTGGCGATCGTGATGCTGCCGGTCGGCGTGTTGATGGCGTTCGGCGCGATGAAACTGCTCGGGCTCGGCTCCAACATCATGAGTCTCGGCGGCATCGCGATCGCAATCGGCGCCATGGTCGATGCCGCCATCGTCATGATCGAGAATGCACACAAGCATCTCGAACGCGCCAAACCCGGGCAGTCGCGTGTCTCGATCCTGATCGAGGCCGCGTCCGAGGTCGGGCCGGCGCTGTTCTTCAGCCTCTTGATCATCACCGTTTCATTCATGCCGATCTTCACGCTGGAATCGCAGGAAGGCCGGCTGTTCAGCCCGCTCGCCTTCACCAAGACCTTCTCGATGGCAGCCGCAGCCCTGCTTTCCGTCACTCTGGTGCCGGCGCTGATGGTCGTCTTTGTCCGCGGCAGGATCATTCCCGAGCACAAAAATCCGATCAACCGCCTCCTGATCTGGATTTACCGGCCCGTGATCAAGGCCGTGCTGCGCGCCAAGACTCTCGTGATCCTGCTTTCGCTCGTGATCCTGGCGGTCACGATCTGGCCGGCGCGGCAACTCGGCACCGAGTTCATGCCCAATCTCAATGAAGGCACCCTGCTCTACATGCCGACGACGCTGCCGGGCATCTCGGTGACCAAGGCGGCCGAACTGATGCAGATGCAAGACCGGATCATCCGCTCGTTTCCGGAAGTGGCCTCCGTCTATGGCAAGGCCGGCCGTGCGGCGACCGCAACCGACCCGGCGCCGTCTGAAATGTTCGAAACCATCGTCAATCTGAAGCCGAAGGAACAGTGGCGGGCGGGCATCACCATCGACGGCCTTATCGCCGAGCTGGACAAGGCGCTGCAATTGCCTGGCGTCTCCAACGCCTGGACCATGCCGATCAAGGCACGCATAGACATGCTCTCGACCGGCATTCGCACGCCGATCGGGGTCAAGGTCATCGGCACGGACCTGGTCCAGATCGACAAGCTTGCAAGGCAGATCGAACAGGTCCTGAAGACGGTGCCCGGCACCTCATCGGCCTACGCCGAGCGCGGCCTCGGCGGCTACTATCTCGACATCACGCCGGACCGCGCCGCAATCGCGCGCTATGGCATCATGGTCCAGGACGTTCAGGACACCATCGCGACCGCGCTCGGCGGCCAGGCGGTAACAACCACGGTCGAAGGCCGGCAGCGTTTCACCGTCAATATGCGATATCCCCGCGGTCTGCGGGACAATCCCGGCGCGATCGCAAGCGACATCCTGGTCCCGATGCCGGCCGGAGGCGCCGTGCCGCTCGGCGAGGTCGCCAAGGTTGACCTCGCGCGCGGGCCGACATCGATCCGCACCGAAAACGGGCAACTCGCGACTTACATCTATGTCGATATCCGCGACCGCGATCTCGGCGGCTATGTCGCTGACGCGCAGCAGGCGGTGCAGGCCAGCATCCAGTTTCCACCCGGCTATTACGTGGTGTGGAGCGGGCAATACGAATATCTGGAACGCGCGACCGCAAGATTGAAGATCGTCGTGCCCGTGACGCTCCTGATCATCTTCCTGCTGCTTTACCTCAATTTCCGCTCGATCATCGAGACCATGATTGTCATGCTCTCCCTGCCGTTCGCGCTGGTCGGCGGCCTCTGGCTGATGCGGTGGCTCGGCTTCAACCTGTCGGTCGCGGTTGCCGTTGGCTTCATCGCGCTGGCGGGCGTCGCCGCGGAGACCGGCGTCGTGATGCTGCTCTATCTCAATCACGCGTTGGCGGAGGTCAAGGCGCAGAGAGAGTTCGAGGGCCGCCACCTGACCCGCGATGATCTCTACAACGCCATCATGATCGGCGCCGTCGAGCGCGTGCGGCCGAAGATGATGACGGTGGTAGCTATCATGGCGGGGCTCCTGCCGATCATGTGGAGTGCAGGCACGGGCTCCGAGATCATGCAGCGTATCGCCGTGCCGATGATCGGCGGCATGATCTCGTCGACCCTGCTGACGCTGATCGTCATCCCCGCGATCTTCGGGCTCGTCAGGGGCTTCCGCCTGCCGTCGGCCGATCGCGGCGGCGCTCAGCCGCCGCACCTTGTCGAGGAGACGGAGCGGCGGGTCCGTGGGTTGGAGCCGGCAGAGTAAGCGAGCCGGGGCCGCACCGAAGCGATGAGTTAGCAAGATCGATCAAACTGATTTGCCCGTCGTGCGGCAAATAAGGTGCGTTTTTTCTCCGCTCATTGCTCAGAACCGCCATGGAAGTGCGGAAAATCTCGGCGCCCAAGAACTAAATTCGCAAGCTCCTGCAAGCGGATCGGGATCACCAGGCCTCGGATGCAGAAAAAATTTCTTTGCGAAAATCAGAAATTATGATTTTCTCCCGCCATCCCGCGCTTACACAGAGGGGCGCTTCGCGGTCGTCACGAAACGTGGTGCGGGATGCGATGGACGCTTTGGCGCAGTTGACGAACGCGCCCAATGCGGACGGCGAAATCGCGTGGTCCTGATCTCCCGATGCCGGGATCAAGTTCGTGGATGGTTTTTCACGGGCGACGGTGGCTAACAAGCCGGTACACCGGGGAGAGCGCGTATAAGCCGTGCAACCATTGCGCAGGGAATGCCGTGTGATGCGGCCTACCTGTGAGTACTCGTGTGCTTCTTTGCTTTCTGTCTTGCACACGAGGCTGCGGGTGTGGCTGCACGCCCGGCATTCCCTGCGCCCTCTGGTTTCCTGAGGGACATTGTCGCAGCATCACTCGGGCGAAATGCGCCGCGAGACGGAGAGCGCATGCCTGTTGCCCCACCGCAGCTCGTCGTTGCCGCCTCACGATTGCCACGCGAGCGCCAAATTCCGACACGCCAGCGCCCAATTTGTTGCCAGCGCATTCACCATAACCAGCGGGTTAGGGTGTATGGGTTGCGTTGAGTTCGAGTATGGCTGCGTATCGCCACTGCGTTGCGGGACTGGCTCTGTCGGCGCTGCTGCTGGGATCACTCCCGGCACAGGCCGACAGTTTCCAGCAGATGTGGATGGGCCGCGTTGCGCGGCCTCCCGCCGACAATGAAGAAGCTTCGGTCTACTGGGAAGACAGGTGGGACGCGCGCGGCAAGCGCTTCAAGCCCAATGAAGTTTCCTGCGCCCACCGCACCGAAGCGTTCGGGACCATCTTCATCGTCACCAATCTCGACAACGGCAAGAAGATCGAATGCCCGGTGCAGGACCGCGGGCCGTTCGCGCAAGGCCGCGTGCTGGACTTCTCGCTCGGAGCGGCGCGAAAGATCGGCTGTGACGGCATCTGCCGCGTCACCGTGCGCCGCGCCGGCTACGAGTAGGCCTCAAAAAGGAAACGCGTACCCGCCGGTCCGCGCTCCTGCTCTCTCGACTTGCCCTGGCAAAACTCAGTAGCCGCAGGTCGGGCAGCGCGGCGCGACGGGCGCATAATAGCTGTAGCGCGGCGACACCATCTCGACGCGCTCGCGCGTCGCATATTGCGGCGGGACCTGCTCATAGGCGACGCCGGGGGGTGCTACCATCACCGTCTGCGGCACCATCACGGTGCGGTATTGCGGCGGCGTCCGGTGCGCGATCATGGCACCCGGCGAGACCATCACGGTCTCCTGAACGCTGCGGTACTGCGGCGGAACATATTGCGGCTGATAGCAGGTGGCGCAGGGCTGGGGCGCATAGCAATTGTAGCAGGCCGAGGCCGAGGTCGGGAGAACGGCTGCGACGACCATGGCGGCGAATGACGCGGCAATAACGCGGGACATGAAGGCACCTGATTTGTTGAAACGCTTTTCCGAAAGCCGGAGGTGAAGAAACAAACAACAGACTCTACAAATTTGCCGTTGAGAAAGGTCCTTAACGAAATCTGACGGGTCAAACTTGAAGAGCCGGCGGGTGCAGAATCGCTAAGGCCTTGCAATCGCGCACACCGTGGTTTTCCGGGTTCGCGAATTAACCGAAGTGAAACGACTTACCGCTAACCTGCCCTCGGGGAACTCTGTTTTGACGCAAATTTTCAGCCTCTCTTAGCTTTTCGCCGGTAAAGCCGTGTGGAACGAAGCTCGGTCGCGCGCCGCCGCCAACACGCTGGCTCACCGCGCAAATGTGTTGCGACCGCGCGTTTTCCGTGAGGCCGTACCGTGTCCGTGCAGAAATTCCTCCGCCAGCGCGCCGTCAACATCGTCTGCGAGGGTAGCTACATGCTGCATCGCTGGTACGATCAGAACGGCAAGCTTCGGACGATGGCCTGCCGCACCACGCGCGTCTCGCCGTTCCGCATGATCGTCGACGTGCCTGTCATCGGCCGGGTCGGTGACCGCATCACCTCCTATTTCGGCGAGTTCGGCGAGTTCGAGGGCTGTATCAGCGACACCAAGCACGGCAGCATCCTGCTCGAGCTCGAGATGACGCCGGAGAAGCGCGAGTGGATGGCCGACAAGCTGACCTGGCTCGAGAAGAAGCACAGGGATCCGTCGATCAGGGACGCGCGCAAGGACGCACGCTACATTCCGCAGGTCTCGCACACCACGCTGACGCTGCCGGACGGACGGGTCACCACCTGCTTCATCATCGATGTGTCGCCGGCCGGCGTCGCGGTTTCGTCGGAAGTGCAGCCGCCGATCGGCATGCCGCTGGCGGTCGGCTCCTGCGTCGGCCGCGTCGTGCGGATCTTCGAGACAGGTTTCGCGGTCAGGTTTGTCGAGAAGCAGAACCTCAACGACCTGTCGCGGCTGATTGTCCGGATCGAACCGACGGCGAGCGGTTCCTCACAACTGGCGGAAGCCATGCCGTGAGCGAGGGGAGAAACGCGCTTTGCCTTCGTTAAGAAAACGAAAACCGCCAGCGTCCAGCTTGCCCCCGGGGAACCGCGTCTTTAGCGGAAAATTTTCAGCCTCTCTTAGCCTTTCGCCGGTAAATTCCACGCGGAATGAAGCTCGGTCGTGCGCCGGCGCCATCCCCGAAGGGCTTGTCGCAGGTAAAGTCATTGCGGCCGCGCGCTATCCCGCGAGGCCCCGTACCGTGTCCGTCAAGGAATTCCAGCAAGAGCGCGCCATCAACATCGCCTGCGAGGGCAAATACAAGCTGCATCGCTGGTTCGGCCCGGACGGCAAGATCAGGACGATGGCCTGCCGCAGCACGCGCATCTCGCCGTTCCGCATGATCGTCGACGTACCCGTGGTCGGGCGGATCGGTGACCGCATCACCTCCGAGTTCGGCGAGTTCGGCGAGTTCGAGGGCAGTATCAGCGATAGCAGAAACGGCAGCATCCTGCTCGAGCTCGAGATGACGGCGGAGCGGCGCCAGTGGATGGCGGACAAGCTCGCCTGGCTGGAAAAGACACGCAGGGACCCGTCGCTCCAGGATTCGCGGCAAGATGCGCGCTTCGTTCCGAAGGTCTCGCACACGACGCTGACGCTGGCGGACGGCAAGGTTGGCACCTGCTTCATCATCGATGTGTCGGCAACGGGCGTGGCCGTCTCGTCGGAAGTCCAGCCGGCACTCGGAACGCCGCTTGCGGTCGGCTCCCTGGTCGGCCGCGTGGTGCGGATCTTCGAAACCGGCTTCGCGGTCAGGTTTGTCGAGAAGCAGAACCTCAAGGACCTGTCGCGATTGATTATCCGGACCGATCAGACCGCCAGCGGTTCGTTGCAAATGGCGGATGCCCTGCCGTGAGCGAGGCGGAGAAGCGCGCCGGCCCCCGCATCAGATTCGAGCATGAGCGGCCGGCCCAGATGATGGCGATCGACGGGACATGGCGGCGCGAATGCACCATCGACGACGTCTCCGACGGCGGCGCCAGATTGTCCGTCGGCGATTCCAT
>Ga0210402_10002926_pt1 | contig 16308 bp, 18 predicted proteins | sample IncBWC7MmetaG_FD_161055 | JGI IMG/M metagenome (GOLD analysis project Ga0210402, IMG submission 161055) | Forest soil microbial communities from Barre Woods Harvard Forest LTER site, Petersham, Massachusetts, United States - Inc-BW-C-7-M | ecosystem: Environmental > Terrestrial > Soil >... | reverse complement strand
TTTGCTCGACCTTTTTGAATGTAGAAAACCGCATCGCTAGGACTTCCTTGCGCGAAGATCACCTTATTCTTTGGATATTGCAGGATCGTTCTTCCCAATCCAGTTTCGGCAAGGAATGCCCTGGGATCAAATATCCGTGTTTTGGCAGACGACATACAACGCTCCCGCACGACCCCGATGTGAAAATCGTGCACCCGACAGCTACGAGAAGCAATATCAACTAGTGCTTGTTACGAAATCCGAACAAGCGGCCGGGCTTTTGTGCGGAAACGGGGTCCACAACCGGAGCCTCTGCTCAGCTAGATTAATGAGTTAAATCCATAAGTTAGAGCTGTGGGTCATATCTGTATGCGAGGAAATCTCTGGCTCCGAACTGGACGAAGAATCTATCGGGTTAACAGCTCGTGTACCTAATTCTGTGCAGTTTTGTACAGACAGAGTTGAGGGACTTACTCTATTCTTTCGGAAACTCTGGAGTGAACCATTCAAGAGCAAAGATGAAAGAAGTGCAGTGATGAGTCGAGTCTTACTCGCCGACGACGACGATGCTGTCCGCGATATGCTGCGGGCAATGCTGGAACGCGACGGCTTTGAGGTTGTTGCCGTAGCGAACGTGCGCGATGCGCTCGCCCGTATTGCCGCAGAGAACTTTGACGTACTAATCTCCGACCTGCACATGCCCCAAGCCGGTGATGGCTTCACCGTCGTCAGCGCAATGCGCCACACCCACCCACAGGCAGTAACTCTGGTGCTGAGCGGCTACCCAGCACTGGACGAAGCCTTGAACGCCATTCGCTTACAGGCTGACGAAATCCTTGCGAAACCAATCGAAATCGCCTCACTCAGGGCGCTTATCCGCGAAAAACTCGCGAACCCGGTAGCCCATAGACCGCTACTCTCTGAGAGCGTGGCCTCCATACTGGAGCATGATCTCAATTCTACGATTCGCGACTGGATGGCACTGGTGGAGCAGGACGAAGAGTTGAACTGTATTCCGTTGAGCTTTACGGACCGCACCGGTCATTTGCCCAATCTCCTCTCTGACTTGATTTGCCGCTTACGCCTCCCGCCAATTGCGAGAGCAAACATCTCCATCGCAGCACACCAGCATGGAGATCTACGGCGCAGACAAGGCTACACCGCCGCCATGCTCGTAGAAGAGTCACGAATCCTACAAGTCAGTATCTTTAACACCCTACAAAACAATCTCACGAAAGTAGATTTCAGCAAGTTGCTGCTGGACATTGTCACCATCGCAGACGAGGTGGATTCACAATTGAAGCAGGCCATGCTCAGCTACATCGGACCCGCGCCCAGGTCGGCGTCGTCAGCGGCTTAGGGCAGTGAACTCAATGGGTGTCTGCGCCCTAAGCTCGAGCGCGAGTGTCCCCAAAACTAACCCGCGACACAGCCGTCGAGGCAGCCGGATTGGCCCACCGAAGAACCCACACGGAAAGCATCAAGCCTCTCTTGATGACTCTTTCCATCTCCGCGTAAAATGGTTATCTTACTCCTCCTCAGTGGCAGTTCCGTATGGGTTTCGATGTAAATGTTCGCGTAAAAAACCCAGCCTCGCGTCGCCTAGAAGTTGTTCCTGTCGCTACTCAAGAGCGATTGGGAATTGTCCGATTACCCGGTTGTTATAGTTGAGCAGCAGGGCGATCCGAGCCATGTGGGTACGCCGCTCAAGCACCATCGATACACCGCTTCGATAGTGAATTGGTGGGTCATGACTGGCGCAGGTGGCACGAAACACGAAGCGTTAGAGGAATTGGAAGAGACCTTCGCGAACGCAAAGCTCAAAAGACGCAATGAAGGGGCATCGCTACACCGACCCGGAACACATGCCGATTGAGTTCGCCACACGGCAAGGTGTCGGTGCTCATCCAGTACTAGCCGAAGTTTTTGTTCGTCGTGTGCTGAACCTCGATTGGGCTTGGATTTCCGACGGGTCGAGCCTATGGGACTTCCATCATGCCGAAGACAATGGGCCTTGATTGCGAGAATCAAGGACAGTCTACGGTGTGGATATGTCGGACATTGAGTCCGCAAAGCTCTCAGGAATTCTGGAACGGATCGCCTCCGTTCGACGAACCTCAGTCGTAGCCCTTTGCCTGTGGGTCAAACGGTAATCTTATAGTGTCATGAGTCCCGAGCTCGTATGTTTTCTAACTGCCGCGGGGTCCAGGCAAGAAACGTGGTGACGGACGATGGGTCAGATGGTGAAGATGGAGGCACTGAAATCGTCTGCTGGCCCACCCTCTGCATGGACTTTAGGCAAAACAACCGAAAACAATGCATCTGGGCAGCGAGCCCCTACAGCGAGTCCCCTATATCCCCTATCAGGCAGGCGAACGCGTTAATATTCTTGTGGAAACGAAACTAACCCGAAACGATCAAGTCCTGAGAAATGTGTTCGGGCAAGTCCACGAATTCTATTCGGTTACGTCCCTTGCGCTTGGCTGCGTAAAGAGCGGCATCGGCGCATTCCACGAGGGCGTTCCAGCCAGGAGGATTGGTACCTCGAAATCCGACAATTCCGAAGCTCGCAGTCGCCGTAACGGTGCTGTTCCCAAAAGTGAACGTTGTATTTTCGAATTGTTGGCGTATCCGTTCGACCGCAGTTTTCGTGCCGTCTCTGTCGGAATGGGTCATCATTACGAGGAATTCCTCCCCTCCCAAACGGGCACAAATGTCGGACTGGCGCGTATGCGTCTTGAGAATCTCCGTGAAGGTCTTAAGCACAGTGTCGCCCGCATCGTGCCCGTAGGTATCGTTGACTTTCTTGAACAAATCCAAGTCAGCCAGCACTACCCAAAAGGAAAAGTCGTGCCTAGCGGCGGCACTGAGTTCACGTGAAGCCCAAACATCAACAGCACGGCGGTTTGGCAAGCCAGTTAAGGCGTCCGTCAATGCCATCTCTTCCAAAAGTCGACTCTTCGCTTGGATTTCACGATGAAGCTCAACCATCCTGAAGCCCACTGCGATACGCGCCACGAGCTCACCGGGGTGAAAGGGCTTGGTTAGGTAGTCATCGGCCCCGGCAGCAAGCCCTTCTACGATCTGTTCCTTATCACTGTTGCTTGTAAGCAGGATGAGATGAGAGTGGAAGCCTTGGAAGTCGCGGCGAATAATCCTGCATAGTTCCAGTCCACTGATATCCGGCATGCTCCAATCCGTAATAACCACAGCAGGTTGGTGCTCTGCGAATAGATCAAGGGCTTCTCGACCGTTCTTCGCAAACAGTACGTCGTACCGGTCCTGCGAGAGAGACTGCTCGAGCAGTTTGCGATAGATCGCGGAATCATCAACTGCTAGAACGGTGAAGGGCTGGAAGGAAGGATTCATGGTCTCGATCTTGTCGCTCACGGTCGTCATTTAGCAGAGTTCTGCCTTACGGAATTGGCCGGCAACGCCTTCGGGAAGAGTCTCTTCCAATTTTTGTGACAGCCATACCTGTAGCACCGACTTCTGCTCGTCAGAAATGGAGGCGAAGCGAACTCCAAAATTGCCTGTTTTCGACCAGCAGATCGTCGATTCTGCTGAGAGGGGTACTTCGTGATCCGGCAAAGTGAACTGAATGCGGACGTTTTCTCCGGGAAGGAACGGAACCTGCGTGCTCAAAGCCATACCCCCTCCGCTGATATTTACGCTGTTGCACCAAACCTCCTGCATGCGTTCGCTCCGGATGATCACCGCAACAGAGACCGGACAGCGAAAATACCGCCGCCGTTCTCTCAGGATGAGTCCATAAGCAGGCTTGAGGGTTTTGTGGATTGATTGGGGAGAAATCGGTCTCTCGAAGACAAACTGCGATTTCTTGCGAAAAGCTGCAGTAGCTTCCGCGTCATTGTTGCCGATGCCGAAGCTCACTGCCGTTCTGTTCGAAGCGGAAAGATGCACCTCGTCCAGAATTAGTCCTGACTGCTTTCCCAGTTGGAGATCGACGATGATGGCATCGAATTTTCGGCGCTTCAGAAGGAGCGCTGCGCTTGCCGCGTCCTGACATGCGTCCGGCGAAATAGACAATTCTCGCAGGGCGAGGCTGAATTGCTGAATTGTAGCTGGATCGGCGGACACCAAGAGTGCAAGTCCTATCGACATAAGTGAAACACTCACCTCATTAGGTTCGTTGTCATGATTGTCTACCACGCGCTGCCGTACGGCTTGCGTTTCGGCGACGTTGCCTCGCAGCTTGCCGGCAACTTTGTCAACCGCCAGTGGCTTGCTGAAATAATATCCTTGAATCTCGTCACACCGATTTCTCCGCAGAAATAACATTTGTGCTTCGTTTTCGACGCCTTCGGCAATCACTTTGAGCCTCAGACTCTTTGCCATGCTGATGATTGCGGCTGTGATCGCAGAGTCATCCGGATTCGTGGCAACGTCGCTGATAAATGAGCGGTCGATTTTGAGCTTGCTAACCCCAAACTGTCTCAAGGACGTGAAGTTGGAGTAACCAGTTCCAAAGTCGTCAATCGCCAGCGTCAGCCCCATCGACTTCAATTCCCGAAGGACCGAAAGCGTCACATCTGCGTTGGCTAGGAGTAAGCTTTCCGTCAGTTCCAGTTCGAGACATTGAGCGGCCAGGCCAGTTTCATGGAGCACACTTCTGATGAGTTCGCAGAAGCCCTGTTGGCGAAACTGGACCGCTGATACATTGACTGCTACGGATACGGCGGGGAGACCATCGTCTTGCCATTTCCGAGCTTGAGAACAGGCTGTCCTGAGCACCCATTCACCGATTGGCACGATCAGTCCGGTGTTCTCGGCAATTCGTATGAACTTGTCGGGTGGTACAAGACCCAAAGCCGCATGCTGCCAGCGAAGGAGCGCCTCCAATCCGGTGATTCTTCCCGTGGCCACATCCAGCTGTGGCTGATAGACGAGAAACAGTTCTTTTTTGCCCAGCGCCAGTCGCAGGCTGCTCTCCAACCTCAATCGCTCGACAGCCTGAACGTTCATGTCCTCGGCGAAGAACTGGAAGTTGTTACGTCCACAATCTTTGGCTCGGTACATAGCCGCGTCGGCCTGTTTGATCAGCGTTTCGCAGTCCGCACCGTGTTCGGGGAAGATACTGACACCAATGCTGCAACTAATATTGAGGGAGTGACCTTGCACGACGAACTCAGCGGTCATGGCATCCATGAGCCGCTCAGCGGCAACCGCTACGTCGGGTAATTCCTTTACCTGAGTCAACATTACCAGGAATTCGTCACCACCTAAACGGGCGACGCTGTCCTGTTCACGCCCCCACGTCTTAAGTCGCTCTGCAACTTCTTGCAGGAGGAGATCGCCGACCGCGTGCCCCAGCGAGTCGTTAATGATTTTAAAGCCATCGAGATCGAGGAACAGAAGCGCGATTTTACACTTTTGCCGACGAGCACCAGCGAGTGCCTTGCCCAAGCGATCTTGAAAGAGAGTCCGATTGGGAAGTCCTGTTAGGGCATCATAATAGGCCAAGAATTGAACCTGTTCCTCGGCGAGTTTGCGGGCCGTGATGTCCTCGTTCGTTCCCTCATATCCGACCAGAACGCCGTCTTCGGAAATGGCTCGCACATTCGCCGAGAACCACATCTTGCTACCGTCTTTGCGGTAGACCGCACATTCAAAGTTCTTGACCAGTCCATGCTCTCTCAGCAAGCGTGCTAATTCTTTTCGACTCGTGGGATCGACATAGACTTGTTGGGAAATGTCGGTGATGCTTGCCACTAGTTCTTGAGGAGAGTCATAACCCAGCATGTGGGCCATCGCTGGATTCGCGTTGATGTACCGCCCACCGGGCGTGCTCTGAAAGATGCCGACGACAGCATCTTGGAAGATAGCACGGTACTTTTCCTCCGCCTGCCGAAGCGCTTGCTCAGTCTGCTTGCGTTCGGTGATGTTATCAAAAACCGCAACAAAGCATCGCTCTCCCGCACCATAGGCTGAGATGGAGAACCACATTCCTAGGGCCTTAATCTCGATCTCGAATCGTTCTGCCTTACCCGTCAGTGCCACTCGGCCATATCTTTCGAACAATTCTGCCTGCGAATCCTTTCCCCGAGGGATAACCTCGGTAAATCTCTTGCCCACCACATTCCTCAGGCCAGTCAACTCTCCAAATGCACGGTTGACATCGAGATAGACAAAATCCATGGCACGGCCACGGTCGTCAAGAAGCATCTTGCAGTATGCGAACCCCTCTAACATGTTTTCAAACAGCGAGCGATAACGCCTTTCGCCGTCTGCTATCGCATCTTGCGCTTGCCTACTGATGTCATGCGATTGCGGGCCAGTCTCAGAAAAGTGCTGAGGCTTACTTCGTTCGCAGGGGAACCCTACTACGGCTAGAAGAAAAACAATGGCGGTGCACACCAAGATTGCTGCAATATGGGACTGCCAAGCGGAGAGACTAGGAACGGTAACGTGCCTCAGTCCCTCAAGTATTGCGGCAAGAACCAGCGCGATGGCGGTGCAGCAACATGCCCGAAGAAAGGGATACTGTTTGGACATAATCGTCAGAAGGGCAGGCCGGGCGAGGTATCCGACTACGGCAGGAGTTGCATTTGGTCGACCAGTCTCAGGGTCAGTCTAAGCTATTGATTCAAAATGTTCTGCTGGATTGGGGGGGATTGGAGAGGCCGAGATCTGTCCGTAGCGCGGACGCGGTTCCAGATTGTGGACGAAGCCGAAGCATGGGCAGGAGATGAGATTCAGCGCTTCCTAACTTCCGTCAATCGACCGATGATGCGATTCAAGGGCCCCAAAAGGGAACCGACGCGGAACTCGTGCCCCCGAATACTTGCAGCGAGTTGATTCGACTCCCATCCGATGACGACCAACGTAAGCTGGGATTGCTCATAGGCAGATTCACCGCCGAAGGCGATGTCAGATTCCTGCAAAACGCCCCGTGCAGCCCGGAGTTGGGGTCCGTTCACATCCACTACGTTGGCATGCGCCTGCCGGCTCGTTGGGGATGCTCACATTTTGGATACTTGCGGCATCGGGTGAATGACCACGCTCTGCTATCGAGGGTTTTGAGTGTAATGGGGATTTTATCAACAGTTAGCCGCGAAATGCGCTCCGGTTCTGGGACTTCCATGGTCGAGGAGCAGTGTGCAGGGCAGGAATCCACAGAACCTAACGGTGCTTTGGTGGCCGTCGCGGCAGGCGTGGTGGGCGAGGAAACTTGGCGCAATCGTGCGCATCGAAGGCTTCTTTCGCATTGACGGCGGAAGTGCCACTGACCAGTACCCAGGCACACTCCGTACATCCCCAAGCCGAAAAACTTCCGTTCTCAAGCCAGACAAGCTCTCTCGCCATAAACGGACTGAGCGTAATGGGGCTATCGCGGAGCCGCAATAGCCCAAACAGGCCAGAATTGTAGGATCTTGGATACCGATAAAAGGCGAGAACCGACTGTTTAGTGTTTAGTTTTGCTCAGACCAAAGGCAGAATCTAGCCCATGATGTCTGCAGGGGTGGCTTCCTGCCCCACGTGTTCGACCTGGAGGGACTATGTTAGGTATGGGTGTGCTCGGAACAATTATTGTGATTCTGGTGATTGTGTGGCTCGTGCGTCGCGTGTGAAGCGGGTTTCTCAACGGCAAGACTTAGCCCACTTGCAATCTTCATAGGCCCCGAGACTTTAGATGTGTCGCAGAGTGCCGCGCTTCCTCGTGTACCCATGACATTTGTCAGGAGTGGCTAAAATTGCACAGCCCGGACGGACCCAGTTCTGCCAAACTGCGAGCTATGACAGCTCAAACGATTCCGGAATACCTTGAAGAAGAGCGCCAAAAAGCTGCAGGCACTCAGCTACGAACGGAAGAAGAAGCTGCGCGCATCCAACCTCTGCAGCATGGCCATCATCGCAAGGCAAAACAGCCCAGGCTGACATTGCTGCCTCAAGTCAAAGCAGCAACTAAGAAAAAAAGAAAAACCGTCGCGGTAGCTCGCAAGAAACCACGCGCCGCGAGAAAGATGGCGGCAAAAACACACAAGAGAGCGTGATGGATGTAAGCGGATCAGGAGAAACTTGAAAATGAATAAGGATCAGGTGGCTGGCAAGATCGCTCAGGCAGTGGGAAAAGTGGAGCAGAGCGTCGGAGAACGCGTTGGCAGCCAAAAGCTGGCCAACAAAGGTGTGGTCAATCAGGCCAAAGCTGCGGCGAAGGAAATCTGGGGCGATGCCAAGGACGCCGCGAAGCAGATCCATGAATCGCACAAGAAAGCCGATTCCGAGGAGGCCACCCAGAGCCGTGAGAAGATCAGCCAGTCTGTGGACGACGCGAAAGACAAGGCCAAGGGCAGGATTGAGGAATTCAAACGGCGCCACTCTGCATGACACAGAAACCGTAACGTGCCGATGCGGGTAAGCATGTTTTGCAGGGCTAGTCCAGGGATGAGCCATCGCCCATATGACGCTCGCGCGATCTATCCGATCTGGGAGATCGAAGCCAGTCCGGAGTTGAAAAGGAGATTCCCATGTTATTGATCTTGCTTATTATTATCCTGGTGCTCGCGTTCGGCGGGGGTGGTGGCTATTACGGATATCGGAGATGGGGGACGGGGGAGGCGTGGGAATCTTCGGGCTGATCTTGATCATTCTGGTGCTCTTGTACGTGTTCGGCGGGGTGCATAGTATGCACTATTGAGATTAGCGATTTCCAACAATTACCCCATCTGCGAACACTGCCCGACAGGGATGTCATGTTCAATTTCGGAAAACCGAAAACAGCTGGCGACTGGATCGTTCACATCGCAGGGGCCATCGTTGCGATACTCCTCGTCTGGTGGATGCTGCGGATGTACGTACTGTGAGTGCCTAATACCGCTACCTGTCGCTAACAGCGATACCGCTCATTGAGAACCGGCCGCCTCCCCGTCCGGGTCAATGAGCGTTATGGGGATGTTACGTCAACCACGGGATTCTTCATCACCGCTGCGTGTCTAGTGATTGGCGGGGCGTTTCATCACCTTGATGTTCCGGTAGCTTTGGACGCACACTGATTGCCTTCTTCCCTGTTTGAATTTGGAAAGTGGGCAGACTGTAAAGTCGCCCACCAGGTCAAAGTCTTGCCAGTCGCCCCGGTCATAGATGTTTTGGTCGAGGTCTCCGTCTCCGGCAGTGCGTAGCAGACGTTTCTGCGAGATAACCCATATTCCATTGTTCTCAACATAGACGGCGTACCTGCCGTGGACCGAGAAGCACTTTCCGTAGATTGCGTCGGTGCAACACTTCCCGGACCCAGTCTTGCTGCAGTCTTTGTCCGCGAACGCAGCGGAAGTTAAGCTTACGAAGAGAGCTGCAACGGCAAGAGTTGTGCGGGTCATCAATGACCATCATATTCCAACCGCCCTGCGGATTCAGAATGACTGTCGCGATCAGGCCATAGCGCTCAAGTGCCCTGCGCAACACATGATGAGTGTAACGGCGATATTACGCCAATCATGCTTGGCCTAAGTGCCATTGGGAAATCCGGCGAAGCCTGCTACAACTTCCCAGAACGCCGTTTCTGGGGAGTTCGCGCTGACCGGGTGTTACAAGAGTTCGCCGAGACATTTTTTTTTGGCTGAACGAGCAGGATGGTAAATGTCTCCTTTGTAGGGAATAAATCATCGGCGACCGCCTAGCAGCTCATGGCTCCCCCGACTAGCAATCCTCCCGGAAACTAAGCTGGACTTGCATCGGTGGCGCCGACTGAACTGAACCCTAGCTAGTAGGCGGAGAAGATCTTGTTGCACAGCGCCCCGATCTTCTCCTGCGTAGCGGGCCTCGTGGCAGGGCCAGTCGCGCCGATATCGCAGAGAAGGTTATTCTTCGTTGCGTTGACTTCCTTGAGTTGCGACGACCAAGCCGCCCGATCTCCCACGCCCGACAGAGATGCGGCCGGCGATCCCATCCCTCCGGAGAGCCAGATGTCGACGGTCCCGTTCCCGACGCCGGGACGAAGGGCGACTGAAATCGACGAGAACCCGGTGGTTTTGAACTGGCAAGACTGTGGATCACCCTGGAGCGGTCCGACCGAGGCGATCGGCTCGCTCATGAGTCCGGCCACGTCCGCTTGAGTAATCAACTTGCGGTCGCAGGCGTTGCCCGCGGGCGCGGCTGCGACCGGCGCCGCACCTTGCGCCACCAACGATGCGCCACCGGCCGCTTTCGGCTTGGAACAGGCGGCAAGCGAAGCAAAGAGGATTAGAGCGAGGGCGCCCAGCCAACGACTGTGACTAACTATATCCGTGGATCCGGCTCTGTCAGACATATCGTTCCATTTCTTAATCATGAGATTTTAGGAAATTCATCCTGTTCCGTGCTTCGCCGCTCTTACGCAGCATCAGCGATCTTCTTGGCTGGCGGTTTTCGCCACGTCGGTTCCGCACCATGAAATTGGCTAAGGGCAGCCCGAAAACATCCATGGACTTTTCCTAGACAGACCGAAAATGATACTACGGGACGAGTCCCGGCCGTACAGCATTCCCAGGCTGCACTTTCACGGTGATTCGCGTAGCTGTCGAAAACAGCGTTCTCGCAAGCTTGTGCCGTTTGTTCGCCATTTTGCTGGGTCAAGACGCATGATTGGCGAAAACAGGCCGTTACACTCAAATTTCGACTTCTTTCGATTCAGTTCACATCTGAAGCGTTCGAAACTGGTCGGAAGATGACCCTGACTGCCATTCTGGAAGGCGTTCAGGCGGGCAAACTCGACGTGGGCTTGGGCATCTTTGGGAAAGCTCCTGATATTCGGCGAACTCCATTCTTTCGCTTTTCTTTGATGGTAATTCGGCCCGATGCCGATCCCACGCTTCGTCGCGCGTCTACCACCTGGCCCGCTCTAAAGCGTGAAAGATTGCTTGTCATGACCAATACAAGTCCGCTTCAGCAGTTCATCAACAAGCATCTCGCGAAAGCTGGGGTTGTTCCCCAAGCGAATACCCTCATCGGCTCTCTCGACTTGCAGATCGCGATGGTCGAGGCTGGAGAGGGCGTTGCGGTCATTCCATCGTTCGGGTTGCCGGCCTGCCGAAATCGAAGAGTCATGATGAGCCGGCTGATCAATCCCGAGGTGACCTTGGATTTTTACCAGATTCGAAATCGAGGCAAGAAACTTCCATCTGGCGCAGAAGACTTTACCTCGTTCCTCCAAGCCTATATCTCGCGGTGGGCGGGGTGTGCCGGCATTCTTTAGCTTGCGGATAACGATGAAAGGCGACAAAGCTGATTTGCTATTATCCGAGTTTGCCGTTCCGCATTCGACTGAGCAGCGCTCATTTGGCGCTGGAGGACCTTGGCGCGGAGAATCAAGAATTCCCATGTGAGACAGTCCCAACCTCAGAGTTATGGTAAGGAATGAGGCATGCTGACTCGAACTGTATCACGGGCAACTCTCACCTTACAGTAACGGCACTTCTCTGATCATTGATCGGTGGCACGGAGGCCACCGGTCATGAAGCAGAAGCCAATCACCAAAAGAAGACGTAACAGTATCAAGTCCATCCTGCGCCTGCCCGACCTCGAACACGCCGAGGCCGCGGTATTGAACAGCCTCAACTCGACAGACGCAAAGCGGGGGTATCGTCACGCCATCGATGAGTTCGTGGACTGGTATCGTTCGGAACCTCGCTTGGCCTTCAACCGGATCGTGGTCTTGCGGTATCGTCTCATCTCGAATCCCGTCAACTCGCCCCCGGCACCATCAATCTGCGTCTTGGCGCCGTGCGCCGGCTCGCCTACGAAGCCGCCGACTGCGGTCTTCTCAGCGCCGATTTGGCGGCCGGTATTCGTCGCGTCAAAGGGGTGAAGAAGCTGGGCATCCCCTTGGGGAACTGGTTAACGGCGGAGCAGAGCAATGCGCTTTGGCAAGCACCTGATCGTCAGCGACTGAAAGGAAAACGTGACCGAGCCTTGCTCGCATTGCTACTCGCCTGTGGGTTGAGGAGGCATGAAGCTGTGGCTTTGACATTGGATCATCTCCAGCAGCGCGAAGAGCATTGGGCCATTGTTGATCTCGTTGGCAAGGGAGGTCACATCCGAACGGTTCCAGTTCCCGATTGGGTGAGAACCGAACTGGACGATTGGCTCGCCGCAGCCGCAATTGATCGAGGAAGACTGTTCCGCAGGGTCAACAAGGTGGGAAGGACGTGGGGAGATGGGATGACGGTAAAGACGGTTTGGCACATCGTGAAGGAATCCGCCAGAAGTATCGGAGTAGCGAAGTTGGCGCCGCACGATCTGCGACGGACCTGCGCTCGGCTCTGCCACGCTTCGGGGGGCGAGTTGGAGCAGATCCAATTTCTTTTAGGGCACGTTTCGGTGCAGACGACCGAACGCTACCTTGGCTGCAAGCAGCGGATTCGATCAGCCGTTAATGATCGTATTGGCATAGAGCCGAATCCCTGAGCTGGGGGCGGATGGTTCTGGAAGGTTAGCCGACCAATCACCAGAACTGCCAGGTCCGGCTCCGCACAGACGAACAGCGAAAACCCTACTCCCCGAGGCTGGCCGTCTGTGAAAAATAGAAGAGGCTCGCTTAAACCGTTGATGAATAGGAATCACGGTTCACGGGGGCGCATGGAAAGCGTACAATTCTGCGCGCCTTCGAAATCACGAAACACAGAGCCTTTAAGCCGGTTTGAGCGGAGTTCCACATGGGCAAATCCAACTCGCTGCCTCCGGCCGGTCACTACAACGCCAACTACGGCAATTCTCAGACGGAGCTGTACGCACAAATCCGCCGAGAAGCTTTTGGCGAGGACATTGGACAGAACAGTTGGCTTACGTCAGACGAGCAGGACAGGTTCTTGGAGTGGCTCGACCTTTCCCCGGGGAAGACCCTGCTCGATGTTGCTTGCGGAGCAGGGGGGCCGGCGCTGCGAATCGTCGCTAGCACCGGCTGTTCTGTCGTCGGCATTGACGTTCACGAAGAAGCGATCACGACGGCGAGTTCACTTGCGGCCCAGCGCGGCTTGGCTGAACTCGCCGAATTTCGGTCTACGGATGCTACCGGGCCTTTACCATTTTCTGACGCCACCTTTGACGCCATCAGCTGTATTGACGCGATCAACCACTTTTCCGACCGGTCACGTGTCATTGCGGAGTGGACCCGGCTGCTGAAGGTGGGTGGACGACTGTTGTTCACAGATCCCATCACTCTGACCGGAGCGCTGACGAACGCGGAAATCGCGACCCGCAGTTCGGCAGGTTTCTATCTGTTCGTTCCGCACGGCTACGACGAACGCGTTGTAGAACAATGCGGACTGCGATTGCTAGTGTGTCAAGACGTAACCACGAACATGGCCAAAGTCGCCGAGGCGAGGCGCGCTGCCCGCGCATCGAGAAGCGTCGCACTTCGGAAGATCGAAGGAGACCAAGCCTATGACAGCCAGCAGGAGTTCCTTGCTATTGCTGCTCGTGTCGCCAGAGAAGGGCGTCTTTCTCGCTTCGTGTATGTTGCGGAAAAATTGAACTGAGTATCAATATTCGAGCCGAAGAGGCCGAAGGGATACCCATGAACACCCATGGCAGTGCAACCCCGACGACGGCGCAGTTAAGTGATCGCGGCCAGCGAGCGAGAAGGCGAATTGCGTACCGCCTCCTTCCTTTTGTCTTTCTCCTCTACGTCGTTAACTACATCGACCGTGTCAACGTTTCCTTTGCCAACCTCAGGATGAGTGCGGATCTAGGCTTCAGCGACCGTGTTTACGGTTTAGGGGTCGGTGTCTTCTACCTAACCTACGTCTTGTTCGAGATTCCCGGCGCCATCATCGTCGAACGCTGGAGTGCAAGAAAGTGGATTGCACGAATCATGATTTCGTGGGGCATAGTCACGATTCTGACCGGCTTTGTACATACGGTGGGACAGTTCTATGTCGCCCGCTTCTTTCTGGGGGCGGCGGAGTCCAGCTTTTTTCCCGGCATGATCGTCTATTTGACACACTGGTTTTGCGAGCGCGACCGAAGCCGGGCCATCGCTTGCTTATATGCAGCTAACCCCGCCGCTGCTTTGATCGGCTCGCCCTTGGCAGGCTGGCTCCTTGGGGTACATTGGCAGTCGCTCGCTGGCTGGCGATGGCTGTTTATTCTGGAAGGGATTCCTGCCATCGTCGTGGGGATCGTCACCTACTTCTATATGACGGATTGGCCTACGCAGGCGGGCTGGCTTCCTCAGGACGAACGCGACTGGCTCGTCAACGAATTGCAAGCAGAGCTACAAGCTAAGAAAAAGATACGAAATTACACAATCATGGAGGCGTTCCGCGACCTGCGTATTGTCAGACTGATTTTCGCGTACTTCCTGGCTCTCACAGGAGCTCTCGGAACCATCTATTGGATACCGACGTTCGTTAAGCGCCTTTCTGGATCTTCTAATCAGACTGTGACTTCGCTGCTATTGATTCCAGCTCTGATCGGAATCGTCGGAATGCTCATCAACGGTTGGCACTCCGATAGGACGGCCGAGCGGCACTGGCACAGCGCTATTCCGCTAGTCGCTGCTGGATCGATGTTCGGCCTCTTGACCGCCTTCCGTCACGAAGTCCCCTTAGCGATTACGTGTTTGCTTCTGGGGAGCGGTTTCTTGTATGCATACTATCCCGCTTTCTGGGCGATACCGACGATGATGCTCAGCGAAGCCGCGGCCGCCGCTACATTCGGACTGATCAATTCAATCGGGCAACTCGGCGGATTTGCCGGGAATTACGCGATTGGGTTTCTCAACGATCAAACGCATTCACTTGCAGCCAGCTTCGCGTTCATAGCGCTCGTCTATGTTGCGGCAGGAGGCCTGATCCTCAGCCTGAGAGTTCGCGATCCCATTGGTGTCTCGCAGAGACAGAACTAACTCGAAAACTGACCTTGACGAGCCGGCCGGAAAAGGGCGGATCGATTTTTCATTCTGGGATTCTTCCCGGGTGACGAGCTACTCGGAAGCTACGCGCGGGCAGGGTAGGTCTCTCCCAATCCCAATTTGCACGTGCTTTCAAGGTTTCCACTGGGCTTCCGCCATATCAATGGTGCCTCTACAATCGAGTGAAGAGAGCACAAGAAATTCTTGGCGAATTGGAAATGAGTTCATCGGAGCTAAGGCCGATAATCCGATTCTGTGCGGTCAAAAATCCGACTCAACAAGGGATCACCGGAGGTCACCGAGATTCCCAAGGAGTCGGTTTCGAGGAAATTGACTTCGCTGGCCCCACATCGCAGGATTGTAACCGCGCACCTCACGATGTTGGCCAAACACGTGTCCAGAATTCGTCGAAGTCTCTCGTGTCGAGCAATGCAATCAATTTGACGACCTGGCCTTCTTTCATTTGGAAGTACCACGTGTAGATGTTGCGATACCGTTGCCCGTCCTTAGCCGTGGGCGGCAGCGTCGAACAAAATGATGACCATGTCGCCGTCCGCTTTGCGCCCAGTGCCCTCTCGAACGGCAGTCGCTTGAAAAGTGCGTAGAATAGGACGGCACAGTCAAATCTGCCATCTTCCGTTCGCAAGAACCTGAACTGTGGCTTTCGGAGAAACGATGACCCGACGTTGTATGGCCCTTGCAGTTCTTTCCCTCCTAACGATCTTCAGTTACGCGCAACCCTCCCTGCCCTCCAGCTTTCAGGCGAGAACGGTTCACAGCCCCGAAGGCGCGGACATTTTTGTGCGTTGGGGAGGAACTGGGGCTGTGGTCGTGCTGATTCATGGGTATGCCGAAAACAGCGACTCGTGGGCAGCGCTGGCTGCTGACCTGATGAAAGACCACACGATCGTCGTGCCCGACCTGCGTGGAATCGGGAGATCGTCAAAGCCCACAGGTGGATACGACAAGAAGACGCAAGCAAAAGACATCCGCGCAGTGGTCACCGCACTCGGATTCGACAGAACTTTCATGGTCGCTCACGACATCGGCAACATGGTCGCTTACGCTTACGCCGCGATGTACCCGGACAAGGTTGAGCGTCTGGTTGTAATGGATGCGCCTATTCCCGGCATCGGGCCGTGGAACACGATTCTCCTGAATCCGGGCGTCTGTGCCTCCCAGTTCAGGCATTTCCACCGATAGCGTCGAGATCGGCGATCACTGCAGGGGAAATCTGAAGCATCGAAGAGCTGAGGTTCTCGCGAAGATGCTTGAGGGAAGATGTGCCAGGAATCAGCAGGATATTGGGCGAGCGATGGAGAAGCCACGCAAGCGCAACCTGCATCGGTGTGGCCTCAAGCGCCGCTGCGGTTGCGTCGAGTGCCGATGACTGTAACGGAGTAAAACCTCCCAGCGGGAAAAACGGAACATACGCTATCCCCTGGGCGGCCAGATCATCGATGAAAGCATCGTCGTTCCTC
>Ga0210402_10002924_pt1 | contig 16315 bp, 15 predicted proteins | sample IncBWC7MmetaG_FD_161055 | JGI IMG/M metagenome (GOLD analysis project Ga0210402, IMG submission 161055) | Forest soil microbial communities from Barre Woods Harvard Forest LTER site, Petersham, Massachusetts, United States - Inc-BW-C-7-M | ecosystem: Environmental > Terrestrial > Soil >... | reverse complement strand
GAGCGGCGGCCACGACGCCATGATGCTGTCGCAGCGCTGGCCCAACGACTTCGACGGTATTGTGGCGCGCGCCCCTGCCGGCAACTTCATCGGCCTGCACATGCAGTTTAACCGCATCGCCAAGTCGGTGCGCAATCCGGCCGGGATGCTGAACCCGGCCAAGCAGACGCTGCTCGCCAAGGCCGTACTCGCCAAATGCGACAAGCTCGACGGCCTCGAGGATGGCATCATCTCGAAGCCAGCCGCCTGTGGTTACGATCCGACGGAGCTGCGCTGCGCCGACGGGGCCGACACGGGCGACAGCTGCCTGTCGGACGCGCAAATCGCCACTGTCAAGGCAGTGACGTCGCCGATCGCTACCAACGACGGCACCTGGTCCCATCCTGGCTACAATTTTGGCGCCGAGAACAGCGCCAAGGGTTGGGGCGAGTACGTCTGGCCGTCAGCGTCGTTTTTGGGCGGCGACTCGGCTCAGGGCGCATTTTCCGATGGCTTCATTCGCTCGTTCGTGACGCGTGACCCGAGCTTCGACACCAGGACCTGGGACGCCAATAACTGGCTTGCCTCGCTCAGCCTGGTCGGCGCCCTCTACCAGGCGTTCAATCCCGATCTTTCCGAGCTGAAGGCGAGGGGCGCCAAGCTGATCCTGTGGAACGGCACTAACGACACCGCGATCAGCCCGCGCGACACCCAGCGCTACTACAATCGCGTTGTCGAGAAGATGGGCCGCGACGCCGCGGACGAGACGGTCGAGCTGTTCCTTGCCCCCGGCGTGGGCCACTGCGCCGGCGGCGTCGGACCCGACCAGGTCGACCTCATGAAGGCGCTCTCGACCTGGGTGGAGAACGGTACGCCGCCGTCGCGGCAAAACCTGGTCCTGACCAAGCAGGACAAATCCGGTGAGCCGGTGATGACGCGGCCGATGTGTAAGTATCCAGCTTGGCCGCGTTACAAGGGGACGGGCGACGTCAACGCCGCTTCGAGTTTCGAGTGCTCAATGGAATGACGCGGACGGCCCCCGGCGAAGGTATCGTTTGTTGGTGATCTGGGCATGGAGCGAGTCCTGAGCCCGCAGTGGCACTTCTGTAGACTCATGCTCGCAACGCGCCATTGCAGCGCCCGATTGAGTACCGGCTGGGACAGGCTCCTTAGCGATGGTGCCGCGCTGACTAGGTTTTAGCGAGCGGTCGTTGTCGCGTGTCTCGTCTGCGAAGCCCGTGAAGTCCTTCACGATGCTTCCCTCACGCTTCCCCAGTCTGCGTGCCTGAGCAGCGTATTTTCCTTAAGCTATTGATTGATTGGCGGACCCGGCGAGATTCGAACTCACGACCTCTGCCTTCGGAGGGCAGCGCTCTCTATTCTGTAGAGCTCGTAAGGTCAAAAAACTGAATCGGCCGAGAAACCAGTCAGTTGGGCGACATCGGATAGAGGTTGCTAAGGAAGCTCGGTAGACTATTGCCGACGGTCCATGATGCCGTCGCGAGGGTCGGTGTGGGGCAGGGACAAGAGTCAATGCCAATCATGCTGGCCGTCAACATCGAAGGCGACGTTGGCCCGGGCTGCAACCTGCTGAAGTGGGCGATGCCCATGGCGCCACGCGCAAGGGCATCGGGATCGTCTCTGCCGATTGGGCGAGCGAACGTGCTCCAGTCGCTCAGCTAAGGCCGTAGAAGCCCATCGCGCCTCCCGCCATGACCTGATGTCTTGTCTCCGGCGACAGGCCTTCGAGGCGTTCCAGCATCATTTCCGGCGCGCCGGGGAAGAAGCCGTCGGGGTGCGGGTAGTCGGTCGCCCACAGGATCTTGTGCGGCCCGATATAGTCGGCCAGCACTTTGATGCTGTTCTCGACCGGCTCGAACGAAATCCAGCAATTGCGCTGAAAAAGCTCGCTTGGCCGCGTCTTCAATCCACTGTCGTTGAAACCCTGGTCATCGAAATGCCGGTCCATCCGATCTAGCCACGGAGCAATCCAGCCGCCACCGGACTCGAGGAAGCCGATACGGATCTTCGGATGGCGTTCGCAGACGCCGCCCCAGATCACGCTCATGCAGGCCAGCATCATCTCCATCGTATGCGAGATGATGTGGCGTGCGCCGCGGCCTTCGAAACGGTCGACGCCGACGGTCGGCATGCCGCTGCTCGCCCCTTCGTGAAAGCCGATCGAAAAATCGAGATCCTCCGCCGCAGTCCAGAACGGCTCGTAATTCGGATGGTGAATCATCTTCTCGTTATACGGGTTCGGCCGAATGAAACCGCCCCGCATTCCCAGCTCCTTGCGGGCGAACGTCATCTCCTTGATCGTCAGATCGACATCTTGCAGCGGCAGCATCGCCACGCCGAACAGCCGGTCGGGATAGGGCTTGCAGTAATCGGCAAGCCAACGGTTGTAAGCGCGGCACGTCGCGGCGGCGAGTTTCGGGTCGTGTATGGCGCCTGAGAACAGGCCGAGACTGGGATAAAGGAAGGCGGCATCGATCCCGTCGGCATCCATGTCTGGGATTCGCTTGTGCGGATCGAAGCCGCCTGGTTTGCCGTCCTTGTAGGCCATCGTATCGGCCTCGACCACGCCCTGGCGGGCGCCGACTGCGCCGATCCGGCCGATGCCGCGCTGGCTGTCGCCGACCGCCTGCTCCTCGATAACGAGGCGCTCCTTGCCGTTTCCTCCTTTCGCTACTCGCGGCGCCCGGTCGCGAAAAGCAGGGTCGATGTAATTATCCCAGAGATCGAGCGGCTCGAGAATGTGGCCGTCGGCATCGATGACATTGTAGGCGCGTCCCATGGCTCAACTCCTTTTGAGTAAGAAAGCGCAGGCTAAAGCACCGACCGAACGACCCGAGAATAGCCTCCTCTGTCCTCGACTGCATCGGCAGTGATGTACTACCTTCCGCACATATTTGTGGTCAGCCACCTCAGGACGACGCGCGCGAGCTTGCGCGGCAAAATCACGCCATGTCCGCGTTTATGCGCTTCTTGCCTACTGCGGGGCGAGTTGCGGAAGGCCTTCTTCCTTGCGGATGTCGTTGATAATCTGCAGCACCCGCTCACGGTACGGGTGGTACTGTACACCGAATTCCGAGACCAGCCGGGTATTGTCGATTAGATAGTTGCCCGAGAGTTCCCGGCCGCCCGCGGATGTGAGTTCTCGGCGCGATTGCTATAGAAGCTTACCTGGCAGCCTGAAACTGCCTGGATTAGATTTTCGGTAGGGCCAACTGCACGTGCATTCTGCCCCGTCAATTTGGCATAACGGCCATGGCCTGAATCTCGACCTTAGCGCGATCCTCCACCAGGGCCGTGACCTGCACCACGGCCATCGCTGGAAAATGGCGCCCCATGACCTCGCGATAGACCCGTCCGATGCCGTCGAGATTGCCGCGATAGTCCCTCCTGTCGGTCAGGTACCAGGTCATCGACACGACATGCGCCGGCTTGGCGCCGGCTTCGGCCAGCACGTCGACGACGTTCTGCAACGCCTGCCGGACCTGGCCCACGAGATCGTCGGTTGCGAACCGGTTCTGGCGGTCCCAGCCGATCTGGCCGCCGACGAAGACGAGCTTGCCCTCGGCCGCAACACCGTTGGCATAGCCTTTGGGTTGCGCCCAGCCGGCGGGCTGCAGGATTGTGTGCGTTGTCATGATGGGCCTTGGTTTCTCAGTTGGAAGCGCTGGATCTTGCCCGTCTGCGTCTTCGGCAGGGCGGTCGTGAATTTCACCGAGCGCGGATACTTGTAGGGCGCAATCGTTGCCTTGACGTGATCCTGCAGGCGTTTGGTGGTCTCGGCGTCCGGCGCGACGCCGTCGGCCAGCACAACGTGCGCCTGGACGATCTGGCCGCGGTCGGCGTCGGGTATGCCGATCACGGCGCATTCTCGCACGTTGGCATGTGCCAGCAGCGCTGCCTCCACTTCCGGGCCGGCGATGTTGTAGCCGGCCGAGATGATCATGTCGTCCGAACGCGCCGCAAAATGGAAGTAGCCCGAAGCGTCCTGCACGAAGGAATCGCCGGTTAGGTTCCAGCCGTCTCGCACATAGGTGCGCTGATGCTGGTCGGCGAGGTAGCGGCAGCCGGTCGGGCCGCGCACCGCGAGCCGGCCGACCGTGCCACGCGGCTGTTCGCTCATGTCCTCGTCGACGATCCTGGCTTCGTAGCCACGCACTGGCTTGCCGGTCGAACCCGGCGCCAGGTCATCGAGACGGTTGGAGATGAAGATGTGAAGCATCTCGGTGGCGCCGATGCCATCCAGGATCGGTTTGCCGGTCCTGCGCATCCAGTCGTTGAACACCGGCGCCGGTAAGGTCTCGCCGGCCGAGACAGCAAGGCGCAACGAGGAGAGATCGGCACCTTCATCCATTGCCGTGAGCATGGCGCGGTAGGCCGTGGGTGCCGTGAAGCTGATGGTCGCCCGATAGGTTTCGATGATCTCGACCATGTTTGCGGGCGAAGCATTCTCGAGAAGCGTCGCCGCCGCACCGAAACGCAGGGGGAAGATCGCAAGGCCGCCCAAGCCGAAGGTAAAGGCAAGCGGCGGTGAGCCCACGAAAACGTCGTCCGGCGTCACGCCCAGCACGTCCTTGGCATAGCCGTCGGCAATGATCAGCAGGTCGCGGTGGAACTGCATAGTGGCCTTCGGTACCCCGGTCGTGCCCGAGGTGAAGCCAAGCAGGGCCACGTCGTCGCGGCCGGTGGCGACGGCCTCGAAGCGCACCGGCTTGGTGAGTGCGATACGATCGAGCTCGGCATCATGGTTAGCCGTGCCGTCGAAGCCCACGACTTGCTCGAGGAACCGGTTGTCCTTGGCGCAAGCCACCAGCTCGTCCATCAGCCGGGTGTCGCAGAGCGCCAGAGCAATCTTCGCCTTGTCGGCGATCTGCCCCAGCTCGCTGGCCCGCAACATGGGCATGGTGTTGACCACGACAGCGCCGGCCTTGGTGGCGGCCAGCCAGCAGGCGACCATGGCCGGATTGTTGGCGGCCCGAATTAGCACCCGGTTCCCGGGCCGCACGCCGTAGTTCTCGACGAGCGCGCGCGCGAGCCGGTTGGTCCAGTCGGTCAGTTCCTTGTAGGTCCGGCGCCTGCCATTGCCGATCAGCGCGGTGTTGTCGCCGAAGCCCTTTTGGACCATGCGGTCGGTCAGCTCGACGCCGACATTCAGCCGCTCGGGGTAGTCGAAGCCGGCCAGACGGAAATCCGGCCACTGCGCCGCGGGCGGAAGATTGTCGCGGGTGAAGGTGTCGATATGCGCGCTTGGTCCCAGCATCGTCACGTCCCCTCGAACGCCGGCGCCTGCTTGGCGACGAATGCGTGATAGGCGCGCTCGAAGTCGCGTGTCTGCATGCAGATCGCCTGCGCCTGGGCCTCCGCCTCGATGGCCTGGTCGAGTCCCATCGACCATTCCTGGTTCAACTGGGTCTTGGTGATGCCATGGGCGAAGGTGGGGCCGGCGGCGATGCGTCGGGCCATGTCGAGCGCCTCGACTTCCAGCGCCGTGCCGTCGACCAGCCGATTGTAGAAGCCCCAGCGCTCGCCCTCCGCCGCCGACATGCTGCGGCCGGTATAGAGGAGCTCGGCGGCACGGCCCTGGCCTATGATGCGGGGCAGGATCGCACACGCGCCCATGTCGCACCCGGCGAGCCCCACCCGCGCGAACAGAAAAGCGGTCTTGGCTTCGGGCGTGGCGAGGCGGATGTCGGAGGCCATGACGATGATCGCACCGGCGCCCACGGCGACGCCATCAACGGCGGCGATGATCGGCTTGCCGCAATTGAGCATCGCCTTCACCAGATCGCCGGTCATGCGCGTGAAGGCGAGCAGCTCCTTCATCTCCATGGCGACCAGCGGGCCGATGATGTCGTGCACGTCGCCGCCGGAGCAGAAATTGCCGCCGTTGGACAGGAACACCACCGCGTCGACATCCTCGGCATAGCGCAGCTCGCGGAAGGTGTCGCGCAGCTCGGCATAGGACTGGAACGTCAACGGGTTCTTGCGCTCCGGCCGGTCCAGCCGCACGCGTGCCACCTTGCCCTCGACCTGCCAGAGGAAGTGCTCGGGCCGGAAGCTTGTCATCTTTGTCATTCCCGTCCCTCCCAATTGCTGCGAAAGGCCTTGAGCATCGACGTCAACTGCTGCGCGTCGCTTTTGCTGACGCCCGCCAGCAGTTCACCGACCCACCGTTCGTGTGCCGCCGCCATGGCGCGAAAGGCGTCCATGCCGGTCCGGGTGAGCTGTACGATCGACGTGCGACGATCGCCGTTGCGTTGGCCGCGCTGCAACAGCCCTTCCGACACCAGCCGGTCGACGATGCCGGTGACGTTGCCGTTGGAGACCAGAAGAAAGCGCGACAGGTCGCTCATCAGCATGCCATCCGGCGTGCGGTAGAGCGCCGCCATGACATCGAAGCGCGGCAGCGTGGTGTCGAACTCCGTGCTCAGCCGCTCGCGCAGTTCGGCCTCGATGATGCGTGAGGCACGCAGCAGCCGGATCCACAGCCGCAGCTTCTCCTTCGAGGCGGAGAGCGCTGCGCTCACCACGTCTCGCCTCCCGACAGCGAAATCGCCTGGCCGGTGATCGAGCCCGCCGCCTCGCTGCACAGCCACAGCACCGCCGCCGCGACCTCCTGCGGCTGGATGAAGCGGCCTTGCGGATTGGCGGCGGTGAGGCTTGCCCGCGCCTGCTCGGCGGTACGGCCGGTCGTGCGGACAATGCGCTGGACCGACTCTTCCAGCATGTCGGTCTCGACGAAGCCCGGGCACACGGCGTTGACGGTCACGCCCGATTTCACCGTCTCGGTTGCGAGCGCCCGCATCAGGCCGACGACGCCGTGCTTGGCCGCTACGTAAGGCGCGACATAGGCGTAGCCCTTCAGCCCGGCCGTCGAGGCGACGAAGACGATCCGGCCGGCCTTGCGCTTGGCCATGCCGCCCAAGGCCGGCTTCACGGTCAGGAACGATCCGGTCAGATTGAGATCGAGGGCACGCTGCCAGTCGGCGAGCGAGGTGCGGTGTGCGGGGCTGCTTTCCGCCCCACCGGCGTTGGCCACGACAATATCGAACGGTCCCCTTAGCTCCTCGGCTTCGGCGTGAAGGCCGATCATTGCCGCCTCGTCGGTGACGTCCGCCGCGATCGGGAAAATCCGGGCGTTCTCGCCGGCCACAGCCTCGAGCTTGGCCTTCCGACGGCCGCAGATGGTCACGGCGACGCCCGCTTCGGCCAGCACCAGCGCGATCGCTCGCCCGACGCCTGTGCCTCCGCCCGTCACCAGCGCATGTTTGCCCGTGATCATACTTTAAGCCCCATGGTCGCAGTGCGCTCGGCCAGGCGGTAAAGCTGGTCGCGCCCGGCGAGATAAGGATCGGGCCACTTCACATCGCGGTCGCCGAGTTGCACCGCCGCATGCAGGGTCCAGTAGGGATCCGCGAGGTGTGGCCGCGCCAGGCAAACGAGATCGGCGCGGCCCGCCAGCAGGATCGAGTTGACGTGATCGGGCTCGTAGATGTTGCCGACCGCCATGGTGGCGATACCGGTCTCGTTGCGGATGCGGTCGGAGAACGGCGTCTGGAACATGCGGCCATAGACCGGCCGCGCCCGGATCGAGGTCTGGCCGGCCGACACGTCGCAGATATCGACGCCGGCGGCCTGCAGGAGCCGCGCGATCTCGACGGCCTCGGCTGGCGTCACGCCCTCCTCGCCGACCCAGTCGTTGGCGGAGATGCGCATCGAGACTGGCTTCTCGGCTGGCCAGACGGCGCGCACGGCCTGGAAGACCTCCAGCGGATAGCGCATGCGGTTCTCGAGGGACCCGCCATATTCGTCGAGGCGACGGTTGGTCAACGGGGTGATGAACGACGACAGGAGGTAGCCGTGCGCGGCATGGATCTCGAGCATGTCGAAGCCGCAGCGTGCCGCCATTTCGGCCGAGGCGACGAACTCGTCGCGCACCCTCTCCATGTCGGCGCGGTCCATCGGACTCGGCAGCTGGTTCTCGGGCGACCAGGGCACGTCGGAGGCGGCCATCACCGGCCAGTTGCCGGCGGCGAGCGGCGCGTCGCTTTGCTGCCAGCCGAGCTGCGTCGAGCCTTTCGGTCCCGAATGACCGATCTGGGCGCAGATCCTGGTCTCGGTCTCGGCATGCACGAAATCGACCAGGCGCTTCCAGGCGATCTCGTGCTCGGGCGCATAGAGGCCCGTGCAACCCGGCGTGATGCGGCCCTCGGGACTGACGCAGGTCATCTCGATGTAGACCAGGCCCGCGCCGCCTTTGGCGCGCTCGGCATAGTGGGCGAAGTGCCAATCGGTCGGGCAGCCGTCGACCGCCTTGTACTGCGCCATCGGCGAGACGACGACACGGTTCCTGAGCTTCAGGTCGCGCAGCTGGAACGGCGCAAACATCGGCGCACGCCGCACATTGTCGGTGTTCCCGGAGCGGCGCTGGAACCACGCTTCGGCGCCGGCCAGCCACTCCGGATCGCGCAACCGAAGGTTCTCGTGGCTGATGCGCTGCGAGCGCGTCAGCAGCGAGTAGTTGAACTGCACGGGGTTGAGGTCGAGATAGCGCTCCACGTCCTCGAACCATTCCAGCGAGTTGCGCGCGGCCGACTGGAGGCGCAGCACCTCGGTGCGTCGCGCGCTCTCGTACCTGTCGAATGCGGCCTCTAGGCTCGGCTCGGAATGGAGGTAGTCGGCCAGGGCGACGGCGCTCTCAAGCGCGAGCTTAGTGCCGGACCCGATCGAGAAATGCGCGCTGGCCGAGGCGTCACCCAGCAGGGCGAGGTTCTTGTGCGACCAGCGCTCGCAGAGCACGCGCGGGAAATTGACCCAGGCCGAGCCGCGCAGGTGACCGGCGTTGGACATCAGCCGATGGCCGCCGAGATGCCTGGCGAAGATCCGCTCGCAGGCCGCGATCGACTGCTCGCGGGTCATGCCGCCGAAGCCCCACGCCGCCCAACTCTCCTCGCTGCATTCGACAATGAAGGTCGCGGTCTCAGACTCGAACTGGTAGGCGTGCGCCCACATCCAGCCGTGCTCAGTCTCCTCGAAGATGAAGGTGAAGGCGTCGTCGAACTTCTGGCGGGTGCCGAGCCAGACGAACTTGCATTTGCGCACGTCGATGTCGGGCTTGAAGACGTCGGCGAAGGTCGCGCGCGAGGGCGAGTTCAGCCCGTCGGCGCCGATCACCAGGTCGTGGTTCGACATGAAGGGCCGCGGATCGGCGATCTCAGATTCGAAGACCAGCTCGATGCCGAGATCGCGTGCGCGCCGCTGCAGCAGCAGGAGCAGACGCTTGCGCCCGATGCCGCAGAAACCGTGCCCGGTCGAGATGGTCCGCACGCCCTTGTGGACGACGGCGATGTCGTCCCAGTAGGCGAAGTATTCCCTGACCCAGGCGGCGCTCACCGCGTCGTTGGCCGCGAGGTTGTCGAGCGTCTCCGCTGACAGCACGACACCCCAGCCGAACGTGTCGTCCGGGCGGTTGCGCTCGAACACGGTGATCTCGTGCGCGGGGTTCCGGCGCTTCATGGAGATAGCGAAGTAGAGGCCGGCGGGGCCGGCGCCGAGAACAGCAACCTTCACCTCAGCTCTCCTCAGTCCTAAGCGCTCCAGCAATGCCCGAGGGACGCAGTTGTTTCAAGTATGAAAGTTCATACTTAAAATATATCAGTGCCCGCCCAGGGGACAACGTGGCGAGCGGAACCTTGCCGGGCCTCCAAGACCTCAGCATCCAGCCGAAAGCGGTCGAGGAGGTCGTACCGACCTATATTCGCCGGCCGCGCGCATCGGAACCGGACTGAGCCGTCGATCGGCCCAGGATCGGCGGACCAAGATCGGGCTCTGTGCTACGATCGAGATAGTGCCATGGAAAAGGCCGACCCATCGGAGACGAAGCCTGCATTGCCCCGCGAAGCCTCGCGGCGGGACCGGCTGCGCGCGGTTTCGCCCGAGGCCCTCGCGCAGATCCTGAGCGCGCACCGTATCTATCTTGAGACGGGCCGGGAGCAGGGGACGCGCGCTGATCTCAGTGCTGCGGACCTTGAGGGGTGCGATCTTTCCGGCCAGGCGCTGCGGCGGATAAAGCTCGACCATGCATGCTTGCGGAACGCCAATCTCGCAGACGCCAATCTGCAAAGAGCGAATCTGATCGGGGCCGACTTGGGCGGCGCCTGTTTGACCGGGGCCGATCTCGAGGGCGCCCGGATATCCGGCGCCAACCTCGATGCAGCGCAGCTCGATGCGGCGAGTTTCGTCGGCGCGGACTTGGAGTTTGCCATCATGACGCAGGCGGTGTTGCGACAAGCCCGCCTGCAGGGCGCCGATATGAGCGGGGTCAACCTTGAAGGGGCCGATTTGCGCGAAGCCGATTTGCGCGCCGCGAACCTCCGCGGCGCCAGCCTTCGGCGGGCCCGCATGGATCGCGCGGATCTCAGGGATGTGCGGCTTGGTGGCGCGTTCCTGGACGGTGCATCGTTGCGACAGGTTGACCTTCGGGGCGCCTACCTTCGCCTGGCACGGTTCGACGGAGCCGACCTCTCGGCTGCGGATTTGCGGGATACGCAAGGCCTGGTTCGCGCCCAACTCGCCACTGCGCTGTCCCTGACAGAAAGTCGGCTGCCAAGCGGACTGTCCGCACCGGACTAGCCGATGGCCGACGAAGCGCATCTCGCGGTGCTGAAGCAAGGCGTGGATGCCTGGAACGCGTGGCGGGCGGCGCATGCGGGCACACCGGCCGACCTCGCGAACGCGAGCTTGCGCGGCCTGGACCTCGCCAAGGCCAACCTCGCCGGCGCAGATTGTCGCAAGGCAGATTTACGCGGCACAATTCTTAGCGGCGCAACATTGACCGACGCCAATCTCGCAGGCGCCAATTTCTTCAAATCAGTCCTCGATGCCGCCGATTTTGCCGGCGCCAATCTGATCGGCGCCCAGTTCCTCAATTGCGCACAGCTCAAGACCACGCGGAACTGGCAATTAGCCTTCCGCGATCCAGACCTTGCGTGTGGCGCTCCTGTTCCCAGGATCGCCGACCCACCATGAATGGCACGTACGGCGCACCATACCGGGACGGGATTGAAATAAGATTCTCCAGGTCTATTCGCCGGCCAAAGCCGTTGTCGACCTGTTCCGTTATCGCCAGCGGCAGGGTGGGCGGTACGAGAAAAGCCGTGGGCTCCGGCTTGCGCTGCGGGTACAAACCCTAGCTCCCAAGGAGCTACGCCCCGGGAAACTTCCTCTCCGGTACCTTTGGGGGAGGAACGGTCGGAGAGAGCAGCCCAAGATACCGACCCGAGATCTCAACAAATCCCGCTAGACAGATGTAATGCTTGTTTTTCGGTGGTTGCCTTTGGCCCGCCAATTTCCTCAATCGCAACGATTCTCAGGCCCAGCTGGCGCGCTGGAAATGGCCAGCAACGGCGATGTTTTAATGATGCTGCCGTTGACCGCGTTGGCGGGCAAACAGCCGGAAAGTGCTCCGGAGATCGGATTTTTCTCAGCACCCGTTGACCGAGAGATTTCGGTACGCTGGAGACGAAGTGCTTCCATTTCAATAACTTAAGGTACAAGCCGTACGGTTCGCCGACAGTTTCCATCGACCAACTGAAGCTTACCCACGGACAACTCTTTCCCCTCAGACAGCCCCACCCGCGGTACGCCACGCGGCTTGTTGGGGAGCATCGGCTTGATGAGGCGCCACTCATAGTCATTGAGTTCATACCGCATGGTTCCAGGCTCCAGTTTGGAACCTTGAATTCGGGCGGCGCGCAACCATCAACCGCGGAGTGGTGATACCCTCGAACCCTGAGCATGGAGACTCATGCGCGCATACGTTCTCAAGCATTACGGCGGCCCAGAAGGCTCGCAGCTGATGGATGTCCCGGCACCTACGCCGAGGCCGCGCGATATTCTTGTTGAAGTACACGCTGCCGGTCTGAACCCGGTAGACTACAAGTTCCGACAAGGGAAGCTTCGCGCAATCCTACGGCCAAGGCTTCCGTTCGTGCTCGGCAACGAACTCGCGGGCGAAGTTATTGCCGTGGGCAGCGACGTCAAACGGTGGCGCGTGGGTGACCGTGTGTTTGCCCGGGTCGCAAAGGATCGTGGTGGCGCATTCGCGGAGCAAGCACGCGTAGACGAGGATCACGCTGCGCTTTTGCCCCGGAATCTGGATTTCACGACTGCCGCGGCCGTACCGCTGGCGGGGCTGACTGCTCTGCAGGCACTAAGGGACGAGCTCGGTGTCAAACCAGGACAGAAAGTGTTCATTTCAGGCGGTGCCGGAGGGGTCGGTACCTTTGCAATTCAGATCGCCAAATGGCTGGGCGCACATGTAACAACAACGGCTTCGAAGCGAGGTGAATCGTTAGTGCGCTCGCTCGGCTGTGATGAGGTGATCGATTATACGACTCAGGATATCTCCAAAGCGGGAGGCAGATCTGATGCGGGGTTTGACCTGATCGGCGGCAAAACCCTGGAGAAAATGTTCGAAATCATGAAGCCGGGAACCAAGATAGTTTCAATAGCCGGTGTTCCGGAGCCGCAAACGGCGATCAAGGACCTCGGCGGCCGCCGCGCCCAAGCCGTCGTGTTCTGGATCATCAGCTACGGTATCAGATCGCGAGCTCGACGCGCAGGGGTCAGCTATCGATATCTTTTCATGCATGCAAGCGATACCGAGCTCGCTGAGCTTGCCGGACTCATCGAACAGGGAAAACTGAAGGTCATCATCGACAAAATATATCCGTTTGCGAAAATTTCCGAGGCTCTAGCCTACGTCGAAAGCGGACACGCTAAAGGGAAAGTCGTAGTTCCGATGAGGTGATGGCTTGCCCCGCCTCGACGAGGTGGCCCGGTGCTCATCAGCGATTTGCGGATGCTTGGCTCCACCGCTAACGCGCGCACCTTGTGTCAGCAAATAGCACAAATGCGAAGTGCCGACCGTGTCTGGAGATGTCTGTTGTTGCGTAGACCAGACATACCGCGGACATCGCGAAACCGACGCGAATGACATCCAGCAGGTGCCGCCGAAGATGAGCTGGCAGACTCATCTCGGGTCAGGCGAATCCGCCATTGGCACGAAGTACCTGGCCGTTGATCCACGCGCCGTCCGGACCGGCGAGGAAAGCGACAGTGCCGGCGATATCCTCGGGCTGGCCCAGGCGCTCCAGTGGCGCCACCTTGGCCAGTTGAGCGATCTCTGCTTCGGTCTTGCCGTTCAGGAACAGGGGGGTCGCCACCGGGCCCGGCGCAACGGCATTGACGCAGATGTTGCGCCCGCGAAGCTCATTGGCCAGCACTTTCACCAAGCCCTCCGTTCCGGCCTTGGAGGCGATGTAAGGACCATAGCCGGGGAAGGACTTGGCCAGCACGCTGCTGGAGAATGCGATCATGCGGCCGCCGTTGGGCAACGTTCTCGCCGCCTCGGCCAGGATGACGTAAGTGCCGCGCAAATTGACGGTGATGACTTTGTCGAAGACGTCCAGTTGTCCGTCCGCGATGCTGGTCAACGGCATGATGCCGGCGCAGTGCACCACAACGGTGACGGGGCCCAGCTCGGCAGTCACCGATCCGAACATGGCGGCCACGGCCTGAGGGTCGGCAACATCAGCCTCGACGGCGATTGCTCGCCCACCGGCGGCCTTGATCTGCTGCGCGACTGCCACCGCGCGGTCCGGGCGACCGGCATAGGCGGCACCCACGGCGAAACCTTCGGAGGCGAGGCGGACGGCGACGGCGCCGCCGATACTGCCCGAGGCACCGGTGATCAGGGCCACGCCCTTGGGCGTGGCGTTGGACTTGGCACTCATTGCATATCCTCTTTCGAAGTGGCCTGGCCGGTTCGTCGCCGGCTCGGCCGGGTGTCACTTCACGGTGTAACGGGAGGAACGCTGTCCCTCAGACGAGCGCTCTCGGCTTCAGCAAGTCGGACAGGCCGACGCGGTGGAGCATCTCGGCGCGGAGGCGATCTAGGACAGTGAACCCGACATTGGCGCCGTCTTCTGTCGGGTCGTAGTGAATGCGGAACGGCCGCTTGCCGAAGGGCGTGTCGACGATTTCGACGATCGCGTCGGCAACGCCGCGCGGATCGGCATCCTCCGGCACGATGGCGCCGAAGGCCTTCTGCACCGCTTCGGCGAATCCCTTGTAGGGACCCTCGGCTTCGTATTCGGCAAGGCGCGCCTCGTCCGCAGGACGCCCCGAATGGGCAAAATGGTTGGTGCCCTTGGTGAAGGCACCCGGCACGACGATGGTGGTTTCAATCCCCCACCGGGCGAGTTCGCGCGCATACTGGACGGCGAGCAAGTCCATGGCCGCCTTTGCCGCGAAATACGGCGCGAGATAGGGCGGCGTGCCGCCGGCCGAGCTGCTGCTCGACACCCAGACCAGCAGACCCTGCTTGGCCGCACGCATGTGCGGCAGGGCCGCACGGTTGACCCGCTGCGTGCCGAGCACGTTCACGTCATATTGCTGCGCGAACTGCTCGGGCGTGAAGGCCTCGGCCGGGCCGAACATCATGTGGCCGGCGTTGTGGACCACCACGTCGATGCGGCCGCTCTCGCCGATGATCTTCGCGACCGCCGCATTGACCGAAGGCTCCGATTGCACGTCGAGCTCGAGAGCGCGCAGGTCGACGCCGTCGCGTTTGGAAGTCTCGGCCATTTCCGCGGCGTTCTTGGCGTTGCGGCCGGCTGTGTCGCGCATCGAGGCGTAGACGGTTTGGCCGGCCCGGGCGAGCGTCTCGGACGTGAGACGACCGAAGCCGCTGGAAGCGCCGGTGACGAGGATGATCTTCTTGCTCATGATCCGAACTCCATGTCTCGAAAAGGGGTGGAAGCGCGCCCGGCTCAGACGAACATGCCGCCGGAGACCTCGACGCCCTTGCGCGCGGGCGCGATCGTTATGTTGCGCCCCAGCCCGCGACTGGTGCCGGTCACCAGGGCGATTTTCGCGCCATTCGTCGTCATCTGCCTTTCCTCTCGAGGTCTGGTCGCTTCGGACGCATCCCAAGATGGCACTTTCCAATGGGGCGATAATCGACCAAGGTCTGCGAACACTATCCGGGAAAGGCGAATAATGGACCGCATCGACGCCATGCGGGTGTTCGCGCGGGTCGTGGAGCGCGGCAGCTTCATCCGCGCAGCCGAGGATCTTGGCTTGCCCGCCTCGACGGCGACCGATGCCGTCAAACAGCTCGAAGCGCGCCTAAAGGTGCGGCTGCTGCAGCGGACGACGCGGCAGGTGCGTGTGACGCTGGACGGCGAGGCCTACTACCGACGCTGCCTCGCGATCCTCGACGATATCGACGAGGCCGAAGGCGCATTCAGCGGGGCCCGGCCGCGTGGTCTGCTGCGTGTCGATGTCCACGGCACTCAGGCGAGGCGCTTCATCGTACCAGCTCTGCCTCGCTTCTTTGCCGATTATCCGGACCTCGAACTGTACCTCAGCGAGACGGACCGTTTCGTCGATCTCGTCCGTGAAGGCATCGACTGTGTGCTGCGCACGGGCGAGCCGAAGGAAAGCGACCTTATCGCGCGGCGTATCGCCTTGCTGCCCGAAGTGACAGTGGCCTCAGCTTGTTACGTGGCCCGCTTCGGGATTCCTCAGCGCTGGGACATGCTGGACGGGCACCGCATGGTCGGCTTCCGCTCGTCTGCGACCGGCGGCGTTCTGCCGCTCGAGTTCATGGTGAACGGGATGCGCAGGACCGTAACGCTACCGTCCATTCTGACGGTCAACGGGGCTAACACCTATCAGGCCGCTGCCCTGCAGGGCCTCGGCCTGATCCAGGTACCGCGCTACTCCGTCGAGCAAAATCTCATGGACGGCACGCTGGTGGAGTGCCTGCCCGAGACGCCGCCGTCTTCGACGCCTATCTACGTTCTATACCCGCGGAACCGCCAGCTCAGCCTCCGGGTCCGCGTATTCATCGACTGGGTAGCGAAGGAGTATGCCCGCCATCTCGGGCCTGCCGCGACAACTAGTCCGGCCGACTCATGACACGTCTTCGGCGACGCCAAGATGGGGATGGGGCGCGTTCGCGTATGACGCGGCGTCCGATAGGTTTAGGCCCTTTACCGTAGCGGACAGTCCACCGCAGGAAACCGACGCGAAGTGCCACACGGTGGTGAAGAACCGCGACTACGTTTTCACGGAGTACGGAAAGAGGTGAGTATCGGACTGGTTGGTGTCCGCTTATGGCACAAAATGCGAAGTACCGACCGGGTCTGGAGATGTCTGCTTCTCTAATCGGCCGATTGGGGTCAAGCGCTTTCAGACTATCCACCACCACAGTGTCGATGTCGCTCGCGGGGCCGTGCTTCTCTTCGGA
>Ga0210402_10002922_pt1 | contig 16318 bp, 12 predicted proteins | sample IncBWC7MmetaG_FD_161055 | JGI IMG/M metagenome (GOLD analysis project Ga0210402, IMG submission 161055) | Forest soil microbial communities from Barre Woods Harvard Forest LTER site, Petersham, Massachusetts, United States - Inc-BW-C-7-M | ecosystem: Environmental > Terrestrial > Soil >... | reverse complement strand
AGGCGGGTGAGGACAGAAGGTAGGGAAGGGGCCCCGCGAGAAAAATGACGTGGTCCGACGTCTCTTCGAATTGGCGCACGCGTTCGAAATAGGCGATGGCGGACGAGATGTATTCGACCCCGACTCCCAGCAATGTCGCCAGCGAAACATTGAGAAGTTCCGCAGCCTTCGCGATTGTGTCTATTCGCGACATCTCGCCGCGCTCAAGGCGATAGAGTGCGGTCCGGGAAATTCCCATCCGGTTTGCAACTTTTTCTGCGCTCAACCCGCTGCCGAGACGAAAAGCCTTCAGGCGGTTGCCGATGTCGTCGAAGCGGATCATCTCCGCGGGTCTCGTCACAGGTTGACTGGCCAGCGCCGCGCCGCTGTTCTCCGCCGCGGATTTGACGTTAGCGCTCGCGCGGTGACGCGACGCCCTCGACTTGATTTCAGCTTTGGCGACGAGGTCGATGAGGCGTAAACCAGAATGCAATACCTGTATCAGATATTGCATAGTTTCGCTAGTTGTGCCAGAAATTGGAACAAGAGCGAATTGCGGTACACAGTGGGATCGCCAGTTCAACCCACGTTTCCGCTACCGACCTGGTTCTAACCCCTACCTTGCCGCCTGGGACACGAATCAGCCGAGAAGCGGGGAGGAACGCACGGGTGGTCAGTCAGACGGTCGACAGGAACCCATCCCGCTTCATCCTTGGTATCGACACTGGAGGGACCTTCACCGATGTGACCGTTCTGACCCTGGACGGTGAAACCATCATCAACAAGGCCGCGACCACGCCGGGAGATTTCTCCTCGGGCGTGATGAATGCGCTGCAGGTGACCGCCGAGTCGATGGGAATGGATCGGGCAACGCTGTTGCGCCAGTCGAGCGTGTTCAAGCACGGCACGACGGTCGCGACCAACGCGATGATCACGCGGACCGGGTCGAAGGTCGGTCTTCTGACCACCAAGGGACACGAGGACGCCATCTTCATCATGCGTGCGATCGGCCGCGTCGATGGCCTCGAGGAAATGGAAATCCGTCACGTCACCAAGGTAACCAAGCCCGATCCGCTAGTGCAGCGGCCCGATGTGCGGGGGATTTTCGAGCGCCTCGATTTCCGTGGCGGCGTGCTGGCGCCGCTCGATGAAGACGATGCGCGCGCGGCGATCAGGTATCTGGTCGAGAAGCGCGGGGTCGACGCTATTGCGGTCTGCCTGCTTTTCGGTTGGAAGAATCCGGTTCACGAAAAGCGGGTCGCTGAACTCGTCCGCGAGATGTATCCCGACCGCGACCTAACCATCACGGCATCGCACGCGATTGCGCCGGTGTCCGGCGAATACGCGCGCATCAACACCACCGTCGCCAACAGCTTCCTCGACCGCACCATGCGGAACTATGTCGACGAGCTGCGCCGCCGCTTGCATGGCGACGGCCTTCGCGACGGCGGCGTCATGCTAATGCAGGGCAACGGTGGCATCGTTCGGCCCGAGGAGATGACGGCGGTCGGCAGCCTGCAGTCCGGGCCGGCCGGCGGCATGATCGCGACCGAATACGTCGCGAGCAAGCTCGGCCATCAAAACGTCATCACCACCGATATGGGCGGGACGAGTTTCGACGTCGGCTTGCTCACGCTCGGCGCGCTGCAGTACGCGCGGGCGCCAATCGTTGAACGCGCCCGGCTGCTTCAGCCGCTGATCCAGGTTGAATCGATCGGCGCGGGCGGTGGAACTATCGCCCGTATCGATCCGCTGACGCGGCGCCTGCTGGTCGGGCCTGCCAGCGCCGGCGCTGATCCGGGGCCGGTGGCCTACGGCATGGGCGGCAACGCGGTCACCGTCACCGATGCGAACATCATTCTGGGATACATCAATCCCGACTACTTCCTGGGCGGCCGCCGCAAGCTCGACACCAACGCGGCCAAGCGCGCGATCGAGACTCAGATCGCCGAGCCGCTGGGGCTCTCGACCGTCGAGGCCGCCGCTGGCATCTATGACGTCGTCAACAGCAAGATGTCGGACTTGATCCGCAAGCAGGTCGTGCGATCCGGCACGACGCCTGAGGACTATGTCATGTACGCCTTCGGTGGCGCCGGACCTGCTCACGCCGCCGCCTACGGCGCGGACCTCGGCGTCAAGAAGATCTATGTCTTCCCGATGAGTCCCGCCTTTTCGGCCTTCGGCGTGGCGACTGCCAATGTGATCCACACCATTCTGCGGACCAGCTATTTCCGCGCTCCGATCGACATCGATGCGCTGGCCGGCGAACTCAATGTTGCCGGCCAGGAACTGGCCGCGGTGATGGAACGCGAGGGCTTCCGCGCTTCGGAGGTTACGTACCGCCGCACCTTGTATATGCGCTACACCCGCCAGACCAATGACGTCGAACTATCGATCCCGGACCGGCCGCTGACGCGCGCCGATCTTCCCGAGATCGAGCGCATGTTCAATGCCCGATACGAGGCCCTCTACGGCACGGGCTCGACCCACAGTCAGGCTGGCATCGAGGTCATCGCGATCAGTGTCGATGCGATCGGCGCGACGCCGAAGCCGCAGCTCAAGCGGTATGAAATGTTGGGACCCGACTCCTCGCGGGCCAAGAAGGGCTCACGGCGGGCGTATTTCACCGCCCCTGAGCGCGGTTTCCGGGATGCGTCGATTTACGACTACGATCTGTTGCAGCCCGGCAATCTGATTTCGGGTCCTTCGATCATCGAGACGCCGTTCACCACCGTCGTCGTGCCCGCGCATATCAAGGCCGAGCTCGACGAGTATCGCAACATCATTCTGCTGCCCTGACGCAGGTTGCAGCGACGAAGACATAGTGACGAGGGTATCCCATGAGCTTGCACCAAGATCGCGACGTTGATCCCGTCCAGTTCGAGATGTACATGCACCGCCTGGTCAGCATTTCGGAGGAAGGCCGGATCGCGTTGCAGAGGGTGTGCGCCTCACCGATCGTGGTTCAGGGCGGTGAGTGTATGAGCGCGTTCTACGCGGCCGATGGGACGACGATCCACACCGCTTCGGGCCACCTTCGCTTTGCGGCCGGCTGCGAGGACGCCGTGAAGGCCATTCTCGACGCCTACCCGGAAAATCCGGGCATCCATGATGGTGACCAGTTCTATCTCAACGATCCCTATGTCGCCTCGACGCATGTCTATGATCAGATGATCGTGAAGCCGATCTTCCACGACAAGAAACTGATCGCGTGGACCGCGTCCATGACACATACCGCGGATACGGGCGGGATTCTTCGCGGCGGTTCGACCGAGATTTTCCACGAGGGCGTCCGCACCAGCGGCATCAAGCTGGTAGAGGGGGGCGTGCTTCGGAAGGACATTTTCAACATCCTCACCGAGCAATGCCGCGATCCCAACTACGTCGGTCTCGATCTGAAGTCCCGTATCGCGGCCAATAACGTTTGTGCTCGCGGGTTTATGCAGTTGGTGGAGAAGTATGGCATTGACTTTATCAATGCAGCCAACCGCAAGTTGATCGCCGATTCAGAAACTATGGCGCAGGCGCGACTGCGCTCGCTGCCCGACGGCGTGTGGCGCAGCATCGTCCATGCGTCGGCGACGAATGTCAGCAGCGGCGATGCCAAGCCGATTCGCGTCGTCTGCACGATGACCAAGCGTGACGACGGCATCACGTTCGATTTCGACGGTTCGAGCGCGCAGAATGAAGACGCCGGCAACATGACACTGGTCGGGGCCTGGGGGCAACTTTTTGTCGCGCTGAGCAGCCAGCTATTCTGGAACATTCCATGGAACGGTGGCATGGCGCGGCCAGTCACCATGAAAATTCCGGAAGGCACGTTCCTCAATTGCCGCTATCCGGCCGCGTGCGGCGACGCGCCGGCGGTCGGCGGTAGCATGACCGCGGCAGCGAGTGAATGCATCGCCAAGATGCTGTACGCGGCAGGCCTCGAGGATGATGTCAACGCCTCGTGGTACGGCTCCGGCGGCGCGGGAGAATCTTCTAACAACGGCGGCCCCGGGTTCTTCTACGGCGGCCACAACCAGCACGGCCTGCCGGTTGGCCAGGGGCTCTACGATATGCACGGCAGCGGCTTCGGCGCGGCGCCTTATCGCGACGGCGTCTCGACCGGCGGCCACATGAACAATCCTAGCGTCGGCATCTCCGACATCGAGAACATCGAGCTGCAATACCCGCTGGTCTATCTCAGCCGCAATCACCTCATCGACAGCGGCGGATTCGGCAAGTACCGCGGCGGGCTCGGATTGCAGCGCATCATCATGGTGTACGGCACGAGTAATCTGACGGTGAACTATTCGTCGTATCACGGCATCCCGGGCGGCTGGGGTCTGTTCGGCGGCTATCCGATGGGCGTCGGGGGCCACAAGTTCGTGACCGAGTCCCGCGATCTAAAGGACAAGATGAAGGAAACGTCGCGGTACCCGGTCGCCTATGCGGATGTGCGAAATTGGGGCACCGTGACCGCGCCGAAACTTCCGCCGCTGCAACGTCTGAAGATCCCGGAATTCTACCTGATCGCCGATCCGGTCGGTGTCGGCAGCGGCTATGGGGATCCCCTGGATCGGGCGCCGGACATGGTGTTGCAAGATATCTTGAACTTTGCTGTCTCGCCGGAGTGGGCCGCCAAGGTCTATGGCGTGGTCGTGACCAGCGATGAGCTGCCGCGGCTCTCCGACACCGCGACACAGCAGCGCCGGGCCGCCATCCGCAAGCAAAGACTGAGTGATGCCACGGCCGTCACCGGTGGAGCGGCCACGGTGCGCGCTAATCCGGATAAGACAGGGAACAGACTGCGGCGCATCCATGAGTACGTGGAGGTGGCGAAGCTCGGCAGCGGTCGCACCGTGATGCGCTGCTGCAAGTGTGCGCACGTGTTCGGTCCGGCGACCGAGAACTACAAGAACGGCGCCGTACGTCGTGTAATCGATTTTAAGAACTGGCTCGACTTCCCTCTGCCGAATGGGGGGCCGTTCTTGGCCGAGTTTCACGAATACTTCTGCCCGGGGTGCGCCACTCAAATCGCGGTCGAGACTCACTGTCCGAGCATGGAAGCCGAAGCCAAGCCGGTGTGGGACATCCGCCTCGACCTGGAAGATGGCGGGGCGAAGGAAAATGTCTCCTTGCCTGAGGACGGCGATGGCAGGAAGCTGATGACGGCGGTGGGATGATGGCGCCAAACTTGCGGTGATGGCACGCTGCTCGAATCGACGGTCGCGTTCCTGGCTGAAAATGCTTGCAAACTTCTTCGAGGGCGGTCCGCCGCCGGGCCGGGTCCGCAGGACCCATTAGGCACTGGTATTCGCCTTTATCGCTGGTGACGGGCGGCCGTTGGTCATCCACCTATCGTTGCCGCAGAAGTTCTGGGTAAAGTAATCCCGCATGAATTCTTCACCGCATCTCGCGTTTCTAGATTGATCGCGGCCCGCGTACGATAGGTGTGAAAATCATGCCTTGGCCAGGGAATGACGTAGCATGAGCGATCGAGCGGGAGTTGTTTCAATGCGCGGACTGCCGGGCGGCGTGACGTGCCGCAAGCATGCCGAACGTGATTGCACCCGCGAGCGTTAGTCCAGCCTGATAGCCCACACCCGCATAAAGCAAGGACGCCGCAGCGCCGCATGCGTAGAAGCCCGGTATAGAATGCCCGCGCAAATGCGTGACCTGGCCTTCTGCGTTGGTCACCAATCCGATCGAGTGGCCCTGGCTGGGTTGCACGGCAAGTCCGAAAAAGGGCGGCCGCGACACTGATCCAAGATTGGGATTCTTCTGATCGAGGTCGCTGGCGGCCTGTCGCGCCCACGGCAGGTCGCCGCGCCCAAAATCGGTATCTCGCCCGGACTCGACGAATTGATTGAAGCGTTCGGTGGTATCGGCTAGCCCGCTGGGGTCTACATTCAAGGTTCGAGCCAGTTCGGCGATCGAATCTGCCTGCGGCAGCCAGTTGGGCGGGTTTTGACTCGCCGGCAAAGGAGGCAGGCCGTATTTCCCGAAGTACTGAGAATCGAAAATGAAGTAGCAAGGAATATTCGTCAGCCGATGGCTGCGGAAATCGAAATGTCGCAGTTTCGTAGCAACGTCTCCGAACGATGACTCGTCTGCGAATCTTCGTCCCGCCTTGTTGACGATGAAGCTGTGCGGATAGGCCATTTCACGCGACCCCGAGGCGCGCAAGAGCGGCTGCCCGTCGACCGTCTCGCCTGGCACTGCATAGGACAGCTTGATGCTCAGGTTCCAATGACAAACTGAAAATGCGCTGCCCTGTTCCAGCGCCATGATCAATCCATCGCCCTGGTTTCTTGGCGCACCGACCGGCGGCCAGGGGTTGAATTCATCAAACCAACCCATCAAGCGCCGGTTGGAGTCGTATTCGCCGGTCGCCAGCATGACACCGCGCGACGCTCCGATCATCCGCGGCCGCCCCTCGCACATAACTTCGAGGCCGCACACGCGTCCCTGCTCGACGATCAGCCGCGATGCCTCCGCATTGGCGCGAACCGGGATGCCACGATCAAGCGCCGCCTTGAGTAGATGCCCTGCCAGAGCGCCGCCGAAGGTTCGGACGTTGCGCTTGACGCGATCCGCAACGACGCTTTGATCCCATTTCTGCGGGACGGCACGGCCACCCCAAGCAGCCATTTCCTCGAAGGTGACACGGCCATGGCCGTAAGGGCCGATTTCGAGACGGTCGCGCCAAGCTCCGACGCTCTCGGATTCGAACAGTTGCGCCTGCAGGCTGCGCCCCTCTGGCAAGGAACCCTCTCCGAGCGGATAATAATGGTCCGGCAGTTTGCGGACCAAATAGAAGGGGATATTCGCTTTTGTCTGGAAATACCGGACCGCCTCCGGCGCATGCTTGACGAAACTGCGAGTGGCATCGGAATCATTGCGGCCGCCGCCAAGATAGTCGAGATAGGCCTGCGTCTTCTCGTCGGTGTCTTCGATGCCCTCGGCGTGAGCGAGATCGTTGTTTCCGGCCCAGACGAGACCGTAGGACCAGACGGTGTTGCCGCCGAGCCGCGGCGACTTCTCCAGCACCAAAGGGCGCAAGCCGGCGTCGGCGCCAGCTATCGCGGCGGCCAGGCCTCCCGCGCCCGATCCGACGCTGATAAAGTCGAATTCCTCATCCCAGGTCGTCATGCTCGCTCCAAGCCCATAGAGACGCAGGTGCTCTTCATGCCTTCAGCGACCGCCTGGCAATCATTCGACCTTGGCGCCGATATCACGGATCAGCTTTGCCCACATGGCCGAGTCCGTCTTCATCAGCGCGGTCATCTCTTCCGGGCTCGAGCCGACCGTATCAAGCCCCTGCCTGGCCATCGCTTCGAGGAATTCCGGCTTGGCGACCACATCTTGAATCGCGCGAAGTAATATGGCGCGGGTGCTTTCCGGAGTCTTGGCGGGAGCCAAGACGCCCACCCAGCCCTTGCATTGGAATCCCGGGATCGTCTCTGCGATTGTAGGGACTTGTGGCAGCCGCTGAGAGCGCCGAATGGACGTGACCGCGAGAGTCTTTGTCTGTCCCGATTGGGCATACGTCGCTGCGGCCTGCTCGTTCAGCAGCAGGAGCGAAACCGCACCCCGAAAAAGATCGGGCAATGCTGTCGACGAGCCCTTGTAGGGAACGTGGACGACATCGATCCCTGCCGCCGACTTGAAGTACTCCATGCCAAGGTGCATCAACGACCCGTGGCCGACCGAGGCGTAGTTGATCACACCCGGCTGTGCCTTAGCGAGCGCGATCAGCTCGGCGATGTTGTCGGCCTTGAGAGAAGGATTAGCAAGGAGCGCAATCGGAGTATTGACGATTACGCTGATGGGAGCGAAATCGCGGTAAGGGTCGTATTTCAGATTGTTGTATAGGCTGGGATTGATGGTGAGATTGGTATCCACCGCCATGAAGAGCGTATGACCATCTGGCTCCGCGCGAGCGACGTATTCCGCCGCGATGCTGCCATTGGCGCCCGGGCGCGAATCGACGACGACCGGCTGGCCGAGTTGCGCGCTGAGATGCAGCGCCAGCACCCTGGCCACCGAATCCACGGAACCGCCGGCCGGCTGCGGCAGAACCAGTTGGATGATCCGATTAGGATACCGCTCATCCGCAGCGAACGCATCGCGAGGCGCGCTTGCGAATATCAGAAGACAGGAGATCGACATCGAGCCAAAGGCTCGTCCGATGGCCTTGAGGTGGATCACGCTTTCCTCTTTCTCAGCTTTTGCTTGGTTTTGCCCTTGGCCAAACACGGAATTGGCGACTCCGACGGCCTGAACGCAGGCCGGAATTCCGCAATACGCATGGTGTGGGCCCGACGCAAGCCCCCTGTTTGCAGAGCTCTGAGGCCATTCTGCGCCCCCGGCTCGAGCTACCCTCGTCGGCTTGCCCCCACGGGAGAAGGCTATGTGAAACAAAGTCGCACAACCCAAGAGATCAAATGTGGCGTGGAGATGCGCAGCGGTCGGCGGCCACTACGCCAATCCTGCGCGTTGTCGTAGTAGCGGATCGCGGGCATTGACGAATTGGACCGGCGAGATCGGTTGCCGCGTCGGAACACGGCCGGAGCAGGAAGCGGGCCGTGTCCTCGGCTGGCTGCAATGCCTGCGGTTGATAGGACACCGTCCGGTTGATCGGCGCTTCGCGGATTGTCACGTGCATGCTGGTGTCCGTCGGACCGGGTGTAAACGTGCACACCCGCAGCCCATGCGCCTTGCCCTCCTCCTGTTCGAAAACACGGCTCAGCATGTTGAGCCCCCTGTATTGCTGCATCGCAGAGAACCGGGTCTTCGAAGTTCGGATATTATTCGCGGTGAATTTTGCTAGCCTCCAATTAGCACCGATGTCGGCTGTAAAGTCGACGGGGAGCTCGACGCCGATCGCGCGACCTCGAGGAATTTGTGATAATTAGCATGCTTCGATCCGTCATGTCGTGCATCGCTCCAGCAATGGCGCTCATTGCTCTTGTGCCCATCACCCGCGCCGAAGACTTTCCGGCCCGGCCGGTCAAAATCATCGTGCAAACAGCTGCGGGCAGTTCGCTCGACGTGATGGCGCGGCTCGTCTCGGAGCAGTTGTCGCAGATCTGGGGACAGCAGGCCATCGTGGTCAATCAGGCCGGCGCCGGCGGTCTCATTGCCGCCCGCGCGACCGCAGCCTCGCCGCCTGACGGCTACACGCTTTTCATGGCGGGTGGGTCCGTCTTCGTGGTCTTGCCGGAAGTTCATCACAATCTGCCGTTTGATGTGAACGAATTCGCGCCGATCGGCTTCGTGGCGGAGCAGCCATATGCGATCCTTGTTTCAAGCAAACTCGGCGTGAATTCCGTGCCAGAGCTGATCGCGCTCTCCAAGAGACAGCCGGCTGGATTGAACTCCGTTGCGGGCACGCGCGGCGGGTTGCAACACTTGACCGCAGAGTGGTTCCGCAACCGCAGCGGGGCCAACCTGACTATGATTCATTATCCGGGCACGGCGCAGGCATTGAACGATGTCATCACCGGCAGGGTACCGGTCATGTTTCAGACCATATTGCCGGTCGCCGGCGTCATCGCCTCGGGCGAAGTCAAGTTGCTGGCGATTGCGTCAGCCGCTCGCCTGCCAAACTATCCTGATATTCCGACCGTGTCGGAAAGCATTCCCGGCTTCACGTCGTCGGGCTGGTCAATCCTAGTCGCCCCGCAAGGCACGCCCGCCGCGATCGTCCGAAAGATCAACGACGACTTGCGCGAAGTGTTGGCGCGCCCCGAGCTCATTCGAAAATTTGAGGAGCTCGGAAATTATACGCGGCCCATGACCCCGCAGGACCTTGCCGATTTCGTTCGTCGCGAGGGCGAATTATGGAGACCAATCGTCAAGCAGATCGGGATCGCGGCGCAATGAAGCAATGCTGACATGACGGGTTGTCGGTCATTATGGGCTCCGCTAGCGTCGAGTTGATGCCACACGACGAACTCTCGACCGGTGCTGCAAAGCGCGCGCGTCACACCAGGATGCAGAACGGCAACCGATTCAAGCTCGGCTTGTTCGGTATGAACTGCTCCGGTTCGGTGGCGACGACGGCGCCCGAGCGCTGGAACGCAGGCTGGCTGGAGAATCGCGAGGCGGCGCGGCTGGCCGATGCCGCCGGCATTGAATTCCTCCTTCCTATCGCACGATGGCTTGGCTACGGCGGTGTTACGGATCGCCAAGGCACGAGCTTCGAAACGTTGTCCTGGGCCTCCGCCCTGTTGGCGGCGACCAGGGAGATCGTGACCTTCGCCACGGTCCATGTGCCGCTGGTGAATCCGGTGTTTGCCGCGAAGTCCTCGGTGACGGCGGACCACGTCGGGCAAGGACGTTTCGGTCTCAATGTGGTGTCCGGATGGAACGTCGACGAATTCGAGATGTTCGGCGCACGGCTGCTCGATCATGACGACCGCTATGGATACACCGAGGAATGGATATCGGTTGTCAAGGGAATTTGGTCGGAGACGACACCGTTCGACTACAGCGGCAAGCATTTCAACTTGAGGAATGTCGGCGGCAAACCGAAACCTTGGGACGGCACACATCCGTTGCTGATGAGCGCCGGATCGTCGCCCGCCGGTCGAGCGTTCGCGACCCGCCATGCCGATTGCCTGTTCATGGTGATCTCGGACGAGGCAAAACTCGCCGATGAGATCGTTGCCTTGCGGGCTGGCAAGAAGGCGCTCGGCCTATTTGCGAGCGGACATCTGATGTGCCGTGCAACCGCGAAGGAAACGCGCGAATACTATCACTACCTGGTGCAAGAAAAAGGCGATTGGGAAGCAGCCGAAACGGCGATACGAAAGCGGCTCGCAGGCGATAGCCGCTCGCTGCCTCACGATCGCCTGCGCGCCATGATGGAGCGGTTCATCAGCGGCGGCGGCACCTTTCCGGTGATCGGAAGCTACGACGAGGTCGCCGCGATATTGAAGCGCCTGTCGGACGCGGGACTCAACGGCATGGCGCTCGCTTCGGTAAACTACGTGCAAGAGATGCCGATCATTCGGGACGAAGTGCTGCCGCGTCTCGAGCGGCTGGGCTTGCGCGAGCCGCAGCACTGAAAGAGCGCGACAACCGTGACGACACGTGCGACCCGCATGCAGAATGTCAACCGGTTCAAACTCGGACTGTTCGGCATGAATTGCTCGGGCTCGTTTGCAACCACCGCGCCGGAGCGGTGGCAGGCGGGCTGGCCGGAAAATCTCGAAGCTGCGCGTCTGGCTGACGAAGCGGGCTTGGAGTTCATTTTGCCGATTGCGCGATGGATGGGCTACGGCGGTCAGACCGACCGCCAAGGCACGAGCTTCGAGTCGTTGTCATGGGCCTCCGCGCTGCTAGCCTCCACGGAAGGAATCGTCGCGTTCTCGACCATTCATGTCCCGCTGGTCCATCCGGTCTTCGCAGCCAAGTCGATCGTGACCGCGGATCATGTCGGACAGGGGCGGTTCGGGATCAACATCGTATCCGGCTGGAACGTCGAAGAGTTTGCGATGTTCGGAATTCCCCTTCGCGAGCATGACGAGCGCTATGACTATTCAGGCGAATGGGTGTCGATCCTCAAGAAGATATATTCCGAGAGCGGGCCGTTTGATTACGACGGAAAATACTTCAGTCTGAAGAATGTCGGCGGAAAGCCGAAGCCCTGGGGCAGCGGGCGGCCGATGCTGATGAGCGCAGGTTCGTCGCCGGCCGGGCGCAACTTTGCGGTCAAGCACACCGACTGCCTATTCATGGTCATCACGGAAGAAGCAAAGATTGCGTCTGATGTGGCGCAAGCTCGGGCCGTGCCTGGCGCGGAAAAGGTCGGCTTGTATGCGAGTGGGCATCTGCTTTGCCGTCGCACGGCAAAAGAGACCGAGGATTATTATCACTATCTGGTACGAGAGAAGGGAGACTGGGAGGCCGCCGAACAAATTATTGCCAAGCGTGCTGCTGGCAATTCTCAATCACTTTCGCCAGAATTGATGCGCCGAATGATGGAGCGCGTGATCAGCGGGGGCGCCACCTTTCCGGTCATCGGTAGCTACGACGAGGTCGCCGAGAAGTTCTTGCGGCTGTCCGAAGCCGGACTGGACGGGATGGCTCTGATCCTGGTCAACTACGTGCGCGAGATGCCCGTCCTTCGCGACGAGGTTCTGCCGCGCCTGGAGCGCCTGCAACTTCGCGCAGGTCGATGCGAATTGGAGAGACGAGTATGAATGCGCTGAGAGGCAGGTGCGCCATTGTCGGCACCGGCAAGAGCCGACTCGGGCAGGTTGGGGCGAATTCGCTGGCGCTGCTGGAAGAGGCCATCAAGAACGCGCTTACCGAAGCCGGTCTCACCAACAAGGACGTGGACGGCGTCGTCGTCCGTGGTCCCGACGATGTCTATTCGCACCATCAGCTGGTGGCGGCCCGCCTCGGCATCGAGCGAGCTTCAGCACCTCCCTCGACAACGGCGGCGCGAGCCAGATTCTCTCGATCATTCTCGCCGTGATGGCGATTGAAGCGGGTCTCGCCACCACGGTCGTGTGCGGATACGGGCGTGACTCCTGGTCGCGCACCCACGCCAAGGACGGCGGCGGCCTTGCTCAGAACGACCTGATCCCGGCGGCGCAACGGCCGAAGGAGCACGGGCCGGAGTTCGGGCATTTCGGCGCGGTATCGCAGCACGCCTTCGGCGCGCGTCGCCACATGTTCGAATATGGCACCACGCGCGATGATTTTGCCGCGATCGCCATGGCGTTCCGCGAACATGCGCTGGGTAACCCCGAAGCCGTCATGAAGAGGCCGATGACGCTGGAGGATTATTACAAGGCGCGGCTGATTGTCGATCCGTTTGGGATGTTCGATTGCAGCCTCAACAGCGACGGCGCCGGCGCGGTCGTGGTGACCGCGACGGAACGCGCGCGGTCACTCAAGCAGAAACCGGTCGTGATCAAGGGCTTTGCGACCCACAACAACACCAAGGGCTGGATCGAGGAAGACCACATGCTTTCGACTGGCGCAGTCGAGAGCGGGCAGCGGGCCTTCAGGATGGCGGGTCTTGGCCCCAAAGATGTCGACACCGCGCAAATCTACGATTGCTTCACCTACATGGTTCTCACCCAACTCGAGGACTACGGCTTCTGCAAGAAGGGCGAAGGCGGAGAATTTGTCCGCTCTGGCGCCCTGCGGCTTTGTGGCGCGCTGCCATGCAACACATCCGGCGGTCAGCTCTCGGAGGCGCATGTGGAAGGCATGCTGCAGATCGTCGAAGGCGCGAGACAGCTGCAAGGGGTCTATGGTTCGCAGCGGCAGGTGCCCGACGCGGAAATCGCGCTGATCAGCGGCCACGGCGGAAACCAAGTCTGCCACTCAACGCTGATCCTCGGAAAGGCGTGACGTCATGTCGGAGTACAAGAAGCCGGTCCCGGTGCCCTCGCTGGAATCGCAACCCTATTGGGATGGATTGCGTGCGGGCAAACTGCTGATGCCTCGCTGCGACGATTGCAAGCGCCACTGGTTTCCACCCTCGCTGCTCTGTCCGCGCTGCAATTCGTCAAGGTGGACTTGGGCGGCAACGAGCGGCCGCGGCCGCATCTTCAGCTACGTCGTTTATCACCGCGTCTATCATCCCGCCTTCGCCCAAGAGGTGCCCTATGCAGTTGCGGTGATAGAGTTGGATGAGGGGCCGCGCATGATCAGCAACGTGATCGGCATCGCGCCCGACAAGCTCAGCTGCGACATGAAGGTCGAGGTCGCTTACCAACCCATCACAGACACGATTACGCTTCCCAAGTTCAAGCCCGTTGCCGCGTGAACGCCAGGAAGGAATATCTCAAATGAACGCCGGCGCTCTCGATGGCATCAAGGTCCTCGAATTTGCAAGCTATGTCAGTGGTCCGTTCGCCGGCATGCTGCTCTCCGATCTGGGCGCCGAGGTCGTCAAGGTCGAGTCGCCAGAGGGCGGCGATCCGTTCCGCATGTGGGGCAAGACCGACTACAACGGGACGTTTGGGTCTATGAACCGCAACAAGAAGAGCGTCACGCTTGACTTGAAGACGCAAGCGGGGCAGGCGGCAGCCCGCCAGCTTGCGCTCGGCACCGACGTCATCATCGAGAATTTCCGTTCCGGAGCGATGGAGCGGCTCGGTCTCGGCTATGAAGCGTTGGCGGTCGACAATCCCAGACTCGTCTATTGTTCGATCACGGGTTTCGGTTCGGAAGGCCCCTATCGCAGCCGGGCGGGCTACGACACGGTCGGCCAAGCGGTATCTGGCTTGCTTGCGGTGTTGACGGACCGAACGGCCCCGCAGCCGATGGGCGTGTCGCTCTCCGATCATCTGGCGGGCACCTTCGCGGCCTATGGCGTGCTGGCCGCGCTGATGGCGCGGAGCACGAGCGGGCGCGGGCAAAGGGTCGAAACGTCGCTCCTGCAAGCCACGCTGGCCTTTCTCGGGGAAAACGCAGCGACTTTTTTCGACGACGGCAAGGTTCCGACGCGTGCGACGCGATGCCAGCGCGCGCAGGTTTTCGCCTTCACGGCCGGCGACAGGCTGCCTTTTGTCGTCCACCTCTCATCGCCGGAGAAATTCTGGCGCGGCCTGCTGACGGTGACGGACCGCGAGGCGCTTGCCACGGACGCGCGCTTCCGAACCCGTGAGGAGCGGGTGAAGAATTACGACGCGCTTTGCGCAGAGCTCACAGCGGCTTTCCAAACCCGGTCGCGCGCGGAATGGCTTAATCTACTGGAGGCGCAGGATGTGCCGTCGGGCCCGATCAACACCATCGACGAAGTTTTCGCGGATCCGCAGGTTGTGGCGCTCGATATGCGAAAGCAATTGCCGCATCGCACCCGAGGCACCGTCTCGGTCGTAGGGAATCCGGTGCGATTGAGCGCGACGCCGCCGCGTGTCGAAACCGCCGCTCCGGATCTGGGAGCACACAACGACATGCTGTTGCGGGGAATGACATAACGATTTGTCGGAATTCGATGGTGTCCGAGATTCGGGTTTCGGATGGTGGTATGAGGTCGGCCGCAAACGCGATCGGCCCATACAGAAGGAGAACTCGCATGAGGACCGTCGGGAGAATCCGGTCTTTCTTGCTGATCCTCGGCGCGATCGCGACGTCAGTCGCCGGCCAGGCCGAAGTCCAGCCCGCGCCACCGGGCGATAACCCAGCGATGTATCGTGGGCCGGACCGCGAGCAGCGCCTGATCGAAGGCGCCCGCAAGGAGGGACAGGTCACCGTCTACTCCTCGATTATTGTCGACCAGGCGCTTCGCCCCATTCTCAACGGCTTCGAGGCAAAATATCCCTTCGTGAAGCCGCAATATGTGCGCGATGATCCACCGCAACAATTGCAGAAGGTGATGGCCGAATCGCGCGCCGGCCGGATGGTAGTCGATGTTCTCGAAAGCACCGGATTGGAGGTTTCGGTTCGCGCAGCCAACATCAATCAGCCGTTCTGGTCGCCGCAGACCGAGGCTTACGCGCCGGAGCGTCGCGATCCGGAGAACTACTGGGCGCCGACACGGTTCAGCTATCTCGGCGCCTGTTACAACACAAATCTGGTCAAGTCTGGGGAGGCACCCAAGAGCTTCGAGGACTTCCTCGACCCGAAGTGGAAGGGAAAGATCGCCTGGTCCAGCACCGTGATCGGCGCCATCTTGTTCATCACCGGGGTGCGCAATTTCATGGGAGAAGAGAAAGCGCTTACCTATCTTCAGAAACTGGCCACGCAGGACATCGCGCCGATCGCATCCGCCAATCGCGTCGTGGTGGACCGCGTCATGGCCGGAGAGTACGCGCTGTGTCTCGATGCCTTCCTCCATCATCCGATCATCAGCGCACGCAAGGGCGCGCCGGTGGCACCCCTGCCGCTCGATCCCGTGCTGACGGTCGTCAGCTCCGTGATGCTTCCGAAGGCCCCGCCGCATCCGTATGCGGCCATGCTCTTCATCGACTATCTGCTGTCGAAAGAAGGGCAGGAGAGGCTGCAAGCTGCGGACTACTTTCCCGCCCACCCCGGGGTCCCCGCTTCGCCGGACCTCGACAGGATCGTGCCGCAGAAGATAGGCCTGCACGTGAACTTCATCCCGCCCGCGAAAATGAACGCTGATCTTGCACGCTCACGCGCGCTCTATCAGGAGCTTTTTGCCAAATGACGCGCTGTGCATCATGCGGGGAGAGCAAGCGCAGCTGGAAGGGATGATGGGCCCCGTCGGGCCGGAGAGCGGCCGATCCTCGACGATCCGCCGTCACTCTCTGAAGGTCGTTCTCCTGATCGCCCTGTTCTGCGCCGCCATCATTCCTCCGTTTATGTTCCTCGCATATTCGAGCCTGCATCGGCTCGATCCGCGCGCAGCGTTCGG
>Ga0210402_10002921_pt1 | contig 16322 bp, 13 predicted proteins | sample IncBWC7MmetaG_FD_161055 | JGI IMG/M metagenome (GOLD analysis project Ga0210402, IMG submission 161055) | Forest soil microbial communities from Barre Woods Harvard Forest LTER site, Petersham, Massachusetts, United States - Inc-BW-C-7-M | ecosystem: Environmental > Terrestrial > Soil >... | reverse complement strand
AGTCACGATCAGCTGGCAGGTATGGGGGGGCGCTACGCAGAAATGTTTGAAATGCAGGCCGCCAGCTACCGGTAGGAAACGTGAGAGATGCCGCAGGACTTTCATCTGGAAATGGTTAATACGGAAATTGACACCACCTCCTCGGGCGACGAAGCGGGGTTGAACGACCGGGCCCTACGCGAAGGTGCGGCGCTGTTGGCACAGAATCTTTCGTGGCTGCCGAGCGAAAGTGGATCGCAAGTATTTTTGGCGCGTTGGCGACAGCTGTCCAAAGCGCTCAGCCCGGTCCTCAGAGTGCTCGAAGCCCCCCTGCCGGGCGCGGGGATTTCGGACGACTCCCGTTGGCTGTACGACAATGTTCACCTGACGGTCTCGGAGCTCGACAGCGCAGGCGAAACCTTCAAGCTCCGGCGAAAAATTCCTCATGTGCGAACTCAGAGCGGAGCCATTGCTCCGAGGATAGCGGCGTTGGCTGGGGCTTTCTTTTCGACGACTGCATACCGTTTTAGCCAAAAGACTTTCGTTTCCTACCTCGAGGCCTTTCAACAACAAACAGTTCTCACAATGAAAGAGCTTTGGGCGCTGATTCCGACGCTTAAGCTGGTCTTGTTGGAAGAGATCGCGGTTCGAGGTGCCCAAGTCATCGCGAATCCCGGGGGATCTTACGATGTTGGCGTTTGCGTGCGTAGTCTTCGCGATGTCAGCCAAATCCTTTGGAAAGATGTGCTCGAACCACTGATTATGTTCGACGGTACTTTGCGCCAAGACCCTGCGGGCGCCTATCCCCGGATGGACTTTGACAGCCGAGATGCATATCGAAACGCGCTTGTTGACATTGCCGAACGCGCCGATTTTACCGAGATGGAGGTTGCGGCCGAGGCGCTCGCGCTGGCGCGGGAGGCCCAGCAACGAACGGAGTCAGATCCGCGCGTAGCGCTCAGGTGTTCGCACGTCGGCTATTATCTTCTAGCAGAGGGAGCCACCTTACTGCATCAGAGGGTGGGTTTCACTCCTTCGGTCTACCAGAGAGTATCGTCCGCCCTCCGCCGGTACCCCGACGAGTTTTACCTCTCCAGCATGCTGCTGTTTACTTTCGCCATGATGTCGGCGATTGTTTTACTTCTGATTGCCCCCCAGGTCGCGCCCGGCCTCATTTTGTTCTCGATGATTGCGCTATTTCTACCCTGTTCGCAAGCTGCTGTACAACTGACCAACTATTTGATCACGTCCCTGCTGGAGCCGCAGATTCTCCCGAAGCTTGATCTGTCCGAAGGCGTTCCTGACGATTGCATTACCTTCGTGGCCGTCCCTAGTCTGCTGCTGAATGAAGATCAGGTTCGCAAGCTGGTGGATGATGTCGAGGTACGATTTCTCGGCAACCACGACCGCAATGTGCATTTTGCGCTGCTGACCGACATGCCCGATTCGCGTTCCGAGCCTCGGGAAGACGATCCCATCGTGGATCTTTGTGCCGAGTTGATAAGTGGATTGAACGAGAAGTATGCGGGTCGTGGGATGGGGTCGTTTCTTCTCTTCCATCGGCACCGCATCTACAACCCGCGCGAAGAAGTTTGGATGGGTTGGGAGCGCAAGCGCGGAAAGCTGATGGATTTGAACAGATTGCTGCGCGATGAGTATGACAGCTTCCCAGCGAAAGTAGGGGATCTTTCAATCCTGCCGCAGGTGCGCTTCGTAATCACGCTCGACGCGGATACGGAGTTGCCGCGAGGCTCGGCTCAGCGGATGGTTGGGGCGTTGGCCCATCCGTTGAACCAGGCGATCATTGACCCAGAAAAGAACATTGTTGTTGCAGGGTATGGCATCTTGCAGCCGCGCGTCGGCGTGAGCGTTCAAAGCAACGCGCGTTCACGGCTGGCTAACATCTATTCGGGAGAGACAGGATTCGACATTTACACCCGCGCAATTTCTGACGTTTATCAGGATTTGTACGGTGAAGGTATCTTCGCGGGGAAGGGAATTTATGAAGTTGACCCGGTGCGTCAGGTGCTCGATCGTCGGTTCCCGCGCAACGCATTGCTCAGTCACGACCTTATCGAGGGTGCATACGCGCGGGCGGGCTTGGCGAGCGACATTGAGGTCATTGAAAGCTACCCCTCCCACTATTCGGCTTACAATCGCCGCAAGCATCGCTGGTTGCGAGGTGACTGGCAGATTGCGGGATGGCTTCTTCCCCAAGTCCCGGATGAGTCGGGACGGCGGGTTCACAATCCGATTTCGATCAGTGCCCAATGGAAGATTCTGGATAATCTGCGTCGCAGCCTAGTGGAACCCGCCATTTTACTATTGTTTGTATTGGGATGGGTCGTTCTGCCTGGAGCTCCGGTGTATTGGACGCTCGCAACTCTCGCAATTTTAGTTATGCCTGCATGGTGCCAGTTTGGTTTTGAACTGGTTCGTGCCGCGGTCCAACGCAAACCGACAGTTGCCCGTGATGCTGTGGATGGGCTTTTTGCGGCGAACGTTAATGTTTTCCTGACCCTGACGTTCCTTGCGCACCAGATGTTAATTTCACTCGATGCCGTGGTCCGAACCCTGGTTCGGCGTATCTTTACCCGGCAACGCCTCTTGCAATGGGAAACTGCAGCGGAGGCAGAGATCGGTGGATACAGACCAACGCCGCTCGATAGCTATCTGGATTGGACGCCCGCGCTCGCCCTCGGACTTGGCCTTCTGGTGTGGCTTGTGCGCCCTACCGCCCTACCCGCAGCACTTCCTATCTTGTTACTCTGGGCATGCAGCAAATTGTTGTCTGGATGGTTGAACCGCCCTCCGCGCGCCCTGCGCGGCGAGGTGCCCCAGAAGGATGAATTGCTGCTCCGCGACGCGGGCCTTCGAATTTGGAGATACTTCGCCGAATTCTGCACCGAAGAACACAATTGGCTCATCCCCGACAATGTGCAGGAGGAGCCTCCTGCCATTGCTTCCCGCATCTCACCTACAAACTTGGGTTTTCTCTTCAATGCCCGGCAAGTTGCTTGCGAGTTTGGCTATCTCACGATTCCTGAGTTTGCGCAACAGACTGCTCGCAGTCTGGCAACGGTGGCGAAGTTACAACGCTACCGTGGACATCTGCTGAACTGGTATGACACTCGATCACTTACGCCACTGGAACCCCAACTCGTCTCTGCTGTCGACAGCGGCAATTTGCTGGCCTCCTTATGGACTCTTCAGCAAGGATGTTTGGATCTCCTGACCCGACCGGTTCTGTTGGCTTCTGCAGCTGAGGGCTTCCTGGATCATCTCCGTATTCTGGTTGGTCTGCGAGCGTTTTCGCCGAAGCGTTTTTCTGTCGCGCTGAAGGAGATCAAGAAAAAGGACTGGCTGCAATATCTACTGGATCTAGCGGATCCTTTTGAAGAAGAACATCAGAATTCCACTCCAGCCAATCCCGCAAGAGATGGGCAGTGGTTCCTAAACGAGGCGCATTCGCGGCTTGAGGGCGTCCGACAGACCGTACGTTCCTATGCCCCGTGGCTGCTGCCTGAGTTTGCTCCGGTGTGGCATCAACTAGCGGTCAAGTCAACGTCGGCGCCCGACCTCCCGGCGCTCGAACGCATGCCGGCCTTCATCGATAATTTGGCGGCTCGCCTCCAATTTGTGAGCCAGGCGGTCGGTGAGGCAGAACGTCATTCCCTGTATCGACGTCTTGAGGCTTTGCTCCCCGATGCGCGCTCCCGGACGCTTCGCCTGATACAGGATCTCAGAACGATTGCTGCAACCGCAGGCGGGCTCGCCGATGAAATGGATTTTCGCTTTTTCCTAAACCAGCGCAAGCTATTGTCGGTAGGGTTCGATGTCAAGTCGAAACAGGTCGAGGCAGCGTGTTACGACTTGCTTGCGACTGAATCGCGCACTGCGGTTTTTACAGCGATCGCCAAGGAAGATATCCGTCAAGAAAGCTGGTTTCTGCTTGGCCGCGCTCACACTCTGGACCACGGACGGCCAGTGTTGCTCTCATGGACTGGCACCATGTTCGAGTATCTGATGCCGCTGGTCTGGATGCGCACATACCCGGACACCCTGCTTGAACGCTCGGCGAGAGCGGCTGTGCGCTCACAGCAGGCGTACGCGGCGAGCAGGCATATTCCGTGGGGTATTTCGGAGTCGGCTTACTTCAGAATGGATGAGGCGGGAAATTATCAGTATTATGCTTTTGGCGTCCCTAATCTCGCGCTTAGCAAACATGAACTGGGCGCGCTTGTTGTCTCGCCATACTCCACGTTCCTGGCGTTGAACATATGCGCCTCCGATGCACTGGAAAACCTGCATAGAATGAGCCGCGATGGATGGCTGGGCGCCTATGGATTTTATGAAGCTGCAGACTTTACGGAATCCAGACAGCACTCGCGTCGTCGCCGCTACGAACTTGTGCGGTGCTGGATGGCCCATCACCAGGGCATGAGCTTGCTCTCGATTGCCAACTTCCTTCACGACGGCGTGGTACAGCGGTGGTTCCACAGCGAGCCGCGCGTGCAAGCTACGGAGTTACTGCTGCACGAGAAGCCCGTTTCTCATGCCCGCGCAATCCATGCGGTCTACCGGGCTCATGCGGCATGAATTCGCCCGATGAGCGGAGCTCAGGGTTCAACCCAGTGATTTCAAGGCTAGGTCGCCATCCGCGAACGTGCGTGATGAGCAAAACCCATGCTTGTCGATTTTTCGTCTTGTTCGTCGTGACGCTCACTCAGAGTGCACTTATGGTGAATGCTCAAGTCAACTCGAGGGAGGATCTAATTGTTGTAGACGCGGGCGCTTCTTCTCATCCTTTCCCGCACTTCTGGGAGAAGATGTTTGGTTCCGGGCGCGCCGCGCTCAGCTTGCGCGACACCTACCGCAGCGATTTGCGACAAGTAAAGCAAGCAACGGACTTCGAATACGTTCGCTTCCACGCGATTTTCCACGATGAAGTGGGCCTGTACGACGAGGACAGCCAAGGCCGCCCTGTATACAATTTCTCTTACGTCGATCAGATTTATGACGGCCTGCTGGCCAGCGGTGTGAAGCCGTTTGTTGAGCTGAGCTTTATGCCTCAAAAGCTGGCCGCTCACAACAGCCTGCACAGCTTCTGGTACAAGCCCAACGTTTCTCCGCCGAAGGATTGGGCCAAGTGGGATGAGCTCATCGCCTCGTTTGCTAAACATCTTGTCGATCGTTATGGCCTCGACGAAGTTGCCCAGTGGTACTTCGAGGTATGGAACGAACCCAATCTGGATTTTTGGGCTGGGGATCCCAGACAGGGAACGTACTGGGATCTTTACGATCACACTGCGCGCGCGATTAAGCGCGTAAATTCGCGTCTTCGAGTGGGTGGCCCTGCCACGGCGCAAGCGGCATGGGTGGATGTTTTTATCAAGCATTGCGACGAGAACAAAGTTCCCATAGATTTTGTCTCGAGTCATGTTTACGCCAATGACCTGTCTCAGGACGTCTTTGGGACTGACGAAGACATTCCACGCGACAAAATGGTTTGTCGGGCGGTGAGCAAAGTTCATAGTCAGATCGAAGCTTCAAGCATGCCCCGCTTGCCATTGATCTGGAGCGAGTTCAACGCGAGCTACAAGAATGAACCTGAAGTCACGGATTCGACTTATATGGGGCCTTGGCTGGCCGATACAGTGCGTCAGTGTGATGGGCTGGTCAGCATGATGTCTTATTGGACATTCTCCGACGTGTTTGAAGAGCAAGGAGTGGTGAAGACGCCTTTTTACGGCGGCTACGGACTGATCGCCGCGGGCGGTATTCCGAAGCCCGCATACAATGCCTTCAAACTACTGCATAAGCTGGGAGATCAGCGCATCACGCTCGATTCTGATTTTGCGCTGCTAACTCGCCGCGGCGACGGAACCCTGGTTCTCGCATTGTGGAACTATGCTCCGCCGGGGCAGGCTGGTTCGCCAAGAACTTTGACACTGAACATTAAGAACGCCAATCCACGACGCGCCACAATTTGGCGCGTGGATCGCGAGCACGGAGATTTTCATGCTCTCTACGAAAAGATCAGTTCGCCTCGTTATCCGACACAGACTCAAATCCAGGATCTGCGGCGTGCGGCCGAACTCCCGGATCCAGAATTTCGCAAACTGAAGAGTGGCGTACTGATTGTCACTCTGCCAGCGCACGGCTTGGCTATCATTGAGCTGAAGTAACGAGAAAGCCACGGCTGATCCATTTAGTTGCGGACTGCTATCCTATCCGGGCTCCGTGCCTGACGGCGCATAAGCCGTAAACCCGGCGCGTTCCATGCCGCGTTTCGCCTCTGGGTTTTTCATAAATGTGTCCCAGACAAAACCCGTGCGGGCATTCTCGGCCATCAACATTGTGATCCCTGTGTCAATTCCAATCACATCGGTGTCATACCAGCTCTTCAGGGGATTGAACGCGTTCACAAATCCATATCGGCTCCAGGCTGATCCGTAATGACTCTTGATGTTTTGCAGGACGCGCATCACAGGCTGTGGCAGAAATGGAAGGGAACCTGCCGAGGCGCTGGGAACAACGGTGCCGTCGATTGGTCCCATCGACGGCGGTCCACCCCAAATTACGTAGCCTTTTTGCGAATCGGATGCCGTGATGCCCCAAAGATCATCGCTGTAATCGGGAAACTGTTTTGCCAGTTCCAGACAGAAACGGCGATGGACGTCAGTGGCGATCATCGAGTTATGAAAGTAATCCGCGTATTTGTCACGTTTCTTACGGAAATCAAACCAGGCCTGAGAATATTGGTGCACGAACAAAGGCGCAAACGATCCAATGTACCGAAGGCCATCATATTCGAACGTCACTCGTTTCCAGGCATTCCAGGTTTCGACCCGCAGCGGATACGCAGAGGATCCCAATCCCAGAAGATACATCATCATCAGTTCGCTGTAGTTGTCCCAACGGTAGGGCAAGAAACCGATTTCTGGGGTCCATCCATGCGGCAATAATGACGTGTCCTCCGAAAGCCACGTCCAATCCACTCGATTGAATATCTGATACGCCAGAAGGCTGATTTCCGAATGTTGGAAGTGCTGGCGGCAGGCAAGAATCCCGCAAAGCAGGATGGCTGTGTCGACGGAGGACACCTCGGAATCCCAAACTCTTTCGCCGGTGTTTATATTGGCGAAATGATAGAAAAATCCCCTATGCGTAGGTAACTTTCTCCACAAGAAGCGCAAGCTGGCTAGGGCGCGCTCACGGGCCTCGGCTAACGTTACGTAACCGCGTTTTTGTCCGATGCAGAGTGCAGTCAGCCCGAAGCCAGTTGCCGCAATACTTGCCACCACTCCTGCGTCATTCGTGCGTGTGTTGCAGCGGTCTTTGACCATGCCGGTTTGTGGATTCGCCTGCTCCCAAAAGTAGAGGAAGTTCGCCTTCTCGATTTCTTCCAGCAGTGCATCATCGGCGTTCGAAAGTGATGTCGGAGCCGGGGGCAGGGCCGGGTTTGTGTGCTGTTGTTGGGGAGATGCAGTTAGCGCGGCCGGAAGGCTCCACGAGAGAGGAAGGCAAACACCCAAACCAGCGATCTGCTTCAGCAGAGATCGCCGCGACGGATTCTTCGGCGTGAGGCTGTCCCCGTTTGTCCCGCTCACCTAGTGCAGTGTAGACGATTTCTGAGCTACCTGTAGAGTGCCGGAACCACGAGAGGCAAAAATACTTAGGGCTTGCGGAGCAGCAGTCCAAATAATCCACAGCAGTGTCATACAATGTACGGGACGGCATGACTGGCAAGCGAAAGATCGCAATTTGGGTTTTTGCGATTGCAACGCTTGGAGGTGTCCTCGCTGCAGTGCTTGTAGCCATTCACAGGGCGCAACCGATAACGATAAAGGGCGCGGTGCTAAGTCAGGACGCTGATCCGCAAAAGCAATTGCCCGTCGTGGATGTACAAATCACCGGAACTGACGGTTCGGTCATTAGCACCTCCAAGTCTGATTCCGGAGGCTTCTTTAGCTTGACTCTGCGCCGGGGACTCAGGCGACGTCAGCCGCTCATACTGCGATTCCGACATCCGGAATACCAACCACTCGATCTAAACGAGTTTGTGGGGGACAAAATCTATATCGCTCGCATGGTGCCAATTTCTCATGAAGCCAAGGCTCATGTGCAAGCTGATCACGCCGACGTGACCGTTTCCAACGTCCGAGTACGGTATTCCGTAAAAGCCACGGCCGAGGCGGATGTCGGCAGCGCGGTGAAAACATTCCAGGTCGTGAATACCGGCGATGTCCCCTGCAAGGGCCGTCATCCGTGTTCGCCAGACGGAAAATGGAAGGCCGCGTTGAGTTCCACATCCCTCGATGCGGGGGATGGAAACGAGTTCCGAAACGCCAGAGTTTCCTGCATCGCGGGTCCGTGTCCTTTCGCACGAGTTGAGTTCGAAGATCTTTCGCGGGGCGGACGGAAGGTGAACGTTTCCGTGCGGAACTGGTCCGATACGACGACGTTCTTGGTGGAGGCCGAGGTGGTCCACCCCATGGTCAGCGATCTTGTTCGCGAATCATACCCTGTGATTTTCGGCCAGGCGCTGAATTTCAGTTTGCCGCTCTCGGCGGAGGGGCCGAGCATTGAAGCTGAGGTCAATGGAGAGTCGATTGTTTTCCCGCTGGGGCCGGATCTCTACTTGAGTTGGGCCGATTGCCACGTCAGAGTTGATAAAGATCAAGCCAAGGCTTATCGCTGCGAACTCAAGCCCGGATATCGGTTTAAATAAGAGGTTCTTGTTTAAGCCTAAAGCAGCTGGAGAGCCGACATGATCTGCTTGACGATTTCAGTCTCTGGTAAGGAAGCGTCGACTGTGGCTGCGCCGGTCGGATCTTCCAAACTCGCAAACTGGCTTGCAAGCAAGGTTCCTTTGGCAAAGTGCGCCCGGCGCTTTTGCAGCCTGGAATAGAACAGCTCAAAACTGCCTTTCAGATACACGATCTTCATTTCCAGGCCTTGGCGTAATTGGCCTCGATAGCTCTCTTTTAGCGCTGAACAGGCAAGAACAATGTTGTGTCCGGCTGCGGTCTGCTCCGCGACGAAGTCGTGAATCGCTCTTAACCAAGGACCACGATCGGCGTCATCCAACGGTACGCCGCGGCTCATCTTCTGTTTGTTTACGGCCGAGTGAAAATCGTCGGCATCAACGAACATCCAGTCGAGAGCTTGGGCGAGTAGTTCCAACCGTTGTTTTGCCCGAAGCCTCCACTCCCATGACGAGAATTACCACGGAGGGCTCCAAAGCGGTCCAGTCTACCAATAGGGGGTCGTGCTGCGAAACCATAATCGCGGCAACGTTGGTTTCATCAGCGTGCCTGGCCAGAAGATGGTCGAGCCTGCAAAATTCAAGAGATAGTTACCGTGATCAGAGTTGAACAGTAGAGTCCGGCGGTAAGGTTTGCCTGTGCGGAACGATCGATTGGAAAGACGCTTCTCCGTCGCCGCAGAAGTTAATCGTGGCGGCTGTTCCGCCGTTGTTGAATGTGACCGCAGTGATCACGACCGAAGTTCCATGGCCGTTGTTGACGAGTGCCAGTTGCACCGTGCTTACCGTTCCACTGATTCGCATGGAATTACCCGGATTGGAAACGAAACCAACAAAGACTTGTCCACAACCGGCCGGCATAAGAAGGAGTAGTGTGAGCGGGACAAGCAGGAAGCGCGTCAAAGGCGACCTTCTCAACACCGTAGTACTCCGTTGAGGTCAAGTTTACCGGTGCCTCGTGCTTTTCTCGCCTGTAAGTTCTACCAGTTTCGCTCACCGCAAGAAGTGCGTAGTCTGGCATCGGACAGATCAGGACCATCGTTTGCCTTTGGTGGTTGGGTCGGCCGGAGCTATAAGGAGAAAAAGATGAGATTGCGGGAGCTAGGCTTAACGATCATCCTTTTGGTTTTTTCGATGTGCGCGTATTACGACGCGACCGCCCAAGCTGCCAATGCCATTCCCAACTCGGACTTGCCGCAGACGTATGCGGCGACGGCCTTCGGCCAAAGCGGTGCCCTTGCCGGCAAGAGTTTTGGCGTGACGATCTACGTTACGGCATGGACCAGCAACCAGGAAGCGCACAATTTCGCGACAGTTCTTAAGAGCAGCGGCCCGAACGGCTTGGTAAGTGCCCTGGAGAAGTCCCAAGAAGTAGGCCGCCTGTCTCCCACGGGGTTCGTCGGTAGCGGCTTTCGCATTGCGCGCCTTAGGCCGGCGGCCAACGGGGAAAGCAAAATCATTATGGTGACTGACCGTCCCATCACTTTCGGCGAGGCCTATAACAGCACGCGTTCCCGCGACTATCAGTTTGGGATTGTGGTGCTGAACTTAGATAAAGATGGCAACGGTACGGGTACCCTGGCGCCCGTCTGCAAAATCAAGTTCAACAAGAAGGATGAACTGGAAATCGAGAACTACGGCCAGAAGCCGCTGCGCCTCGCGAATGTGCGGCGGATGAAATAACCACTCCTGAAATCACTCCGCCTTCCGCCAGCTCTTGTCTGGTGAGTACCCTTTGATCGCGCTCGCCAGGTCCGCCGTCTTCGGGCCGAGGTCCTTCTCATAGATGACGCCATCCTGGTTGACGATAAAAGTCATCACGCCCGAAGAACGGTAGTCTGCGGGATAGGCGAGAAGGGTAAAGCCACCGGTCATATCCCCGTTCACGACGTAGCTCTTGGCACCGCCCGGCGCACTCTTCCCCTGTCCAGTCAGGATGCGATAGTAATAGCCGTGGAAAGGCGATGGACTCTCGCCCTGTTTTTTGCCGTATCCTTCGCCCGTGGCATAAGCCACCAGCGGGCCGGCAGGACTTTGTGGTTCATCCCCAGAGGCCTTCCAGTAGAGCCCATTGTGCTGGCCTTCATCGCTGGCAAACTTCTGCGCGTACTGCTGAGGTTTGCCGTCACGGGGCTGGCTGTAGTAGTCGTTCTCGGCATCGATGAGGGCGTCCAGGACTTCCATTGCCGCGAACTCGTTCTTGCCGATGCGCCGGAACAGGATCTCTTGGGTCGCGGTCGCTGTGTCGAAGTACCAAACACCACCCTTGCTAACCAGAGGCAAAGGCACTGGCCAATTCTCCGCCCCGATATAAAGGGTCGTCGTCCCGTCGGGTTCTTTTGCCAGACGATGCATCTCCTGGTACCTGGTTACGAACTCATCCCTGCTCTTCTTGTCCTGCACATCGTCGCTGGAGGAGACGATCGGAGCCCCAGCTGGCCCCAGAATATCGAGTAGCGCCCTCTTGTCACCACTCTGCGCGGCGGCGAATAATGCCTGACTTGCTTCATCGGCAGAAGCAAAGGTTTTCTGTCCAGGCTGCTGGGAGAGCCCACACAGGGTCAAGATAAGCAGCAATAAAGGCAGGGCCAAGGTGGCGCTTAGCAGACTGTCTCTTCGCGATTCCAGGGTTGGCGAGCGCTGTGGCATTAGCATCTTCTCCAATTGATTAGGTCCGAAGGTCTTGCGCGTCATGATGCGCCATCCTTAGTTTCGCCTGCCTCCGCCCGAGCGAGCGGCTCCGCTGCTGGCGCGTGCTGCCCCGCCGCTATAACTCGATCGTCCTCGTGATTCGGCGGCAGCTGTGCTACCTCCCGAACCGTAACCGCTGAAGGCGCCAGACTTCGTTCCAGGGTCCCGGTTTTGGCCGTATCCGCGAGCAGCCTCGTCTGGTGCCCGATTTTGCAACTGCGCCTGATTGTTCTGCGCGTTGCCGCGATTCGCAGGCAGTTGGGTAGGCTTATTGGTATTCGCAGGCAACTGAGTTGGTCGATTCGTGGAAGTGTTCCCGCCGGTGTTGATGTTTACCGTATTCCCGCCACGATTGATGGTATTCCCGCTCATGTTGCCGCTGCGATTCACGTTGGTATTTCCGCTGCGGTTGATGTTCCCGTTCGCGCCATAGGGCGTTGGCCTGGGATAGTTGTTGGGATTGTGATAATAGGAATTTCGATTTACAAACGTCGTACTGCGAGAGACGTAAACGTTGCGGTTGTAAACCACCGTTCCGCCATGCCAGTTGCAGTTCCAGGAATTCCATCCCCAACCACAGCACCCTCCACCGTTGATGGCTGCACCGACCATCATTCCGACGCCGAACGAGATAACGGCAGCGGCAGCCACGTCCGCGCCGCTGTAGCCGGGATAGGCAGGCACCGGAGTTCCATATACGACCGTAGGGTTATAGGTGGGAACATAGACCACCTGGGGGTTAGCAGGTTGGACGACAATGGTGGTCTGCCCTCCCGAGCCCTGCGTGGTGACCGTCTGTTCCTTGGTGGTCTTGAGATTGCCCGCGTCTTTGGCCTTCCTGCGCAGGTCCTGCACGGCTGTCATTACATCCTGCTGCTGGTTGAAATAGGCGTCGCCCAACGCCGAAGTCCAGGAGAGATTCTTGCTCATGTTATCCAGCACCGAGGGAAATTGCGTAAGAGCCTTCACGCTCTCGTCCCACGGCTGAGTATCGACCGCCTTACCCAGGTCTTCACCCTTCAAATTGGCATTCTGCTGCATCCATCGGTCAGCCTCCACGATTTGCGTCGGATACGTGGAGCCCGCCAGGATCTGGGCGACCAGAGCGTCGGGATACAGAGCGATGGGCGCTACCAATTGCTCCAGTTGCTCTGCGGATTGCCCCGACGGGGCTTGGGCCCCTTGGGCTGGGGCGGAGGGTGCCGGCGTCTGGTAGGCATTACCGTTGATCGGACAATTCGCAACCACCAGCGCCCATACCAGAAGGTGCGCTGTGATTCGTCTTGCGGTCATCATGGTCGGGACTCTCGTCATGTTTCTTGATGCGTCGCTGGTTTCGGCCTGGACATAGATAGGTTTGCCACGCCAGAGATCAGGGCAAAGCGTTTGGTCGCACTCGAGACTGCCTTGAATTTGAATCAGGATAATGCCCGGGAGGCAGGGGCGCGACTAGCAAAAATGGTAGTTTGCGCAAAACCGCAGGCGGCAGATTCTTTCAGCTTACCCTAGACTAGGCGGCCTCCTTCGGTGCCAGGGACGCTGCGAGTTTCGCTCTTTCTCCCGTGGAAGACACGATCTTCATCGTGTTCCAATCGTAGGACAGTTCCGTGCCGCAGTCGAGACAAACGACGTAGGTGCCGGTGAGCAAAGCCGCTTTGGTGCGCCGAGAACGGTGACGAGGTGTAATCGGAAAACTATAGCGTAGGTGCCAACAGCCGAAGACAGTATCGAGGAGTCTTGTGAACATATGCCCCCACGGCAACTTCGTATCGGGCTTCTGGGAAACGCGTCTATCCTCGCGAGAACTGAACCCTGTCGCAAAGACAGATAAGGCGCTCCCTCACGCCAGCCAGCGACGCCAAGAAGCGCTCCAGCGGCGAACAACTATCCGTGCGGACCGCCGCTGTTTGTCGCTATTACAGCAGGGAATGGCTAACCTGCGGAACTAGCAGAAACACGAGAAACAAGAAAATAAATTGCATGTCAGCCAATCTGGACCCATGGGATCCGGCAGGCCGAGTCAAGCCCATACTGCGGTGGTTGATGCCCTCTATCTCTTTTATTGTCAGCACACTCTGGGTCATTGCCGGAGCTCAGATACAAGGTTGCTTACGGGCAACGACGTGCAGCAACCAGTATGTCATCCTCTTACGTCATCAGTTCAGCACCGCCGGGTCAGTGACTTTGGCTTTGAACTTTGACCCAGGCGGAGGCTGTTCAATTGCTGCAAATTCGCACCCTCGTAGTGGACGATTTTGCGTCTTTTCGGCGTCGCGTTTGCTGGATGCTCGAGGAAAGTCGCGAGGTGCGAGTCGTCGGCGAGGCCGTTGACGGAGCAGATGCGGTTCAGAAAGCCGTAGAGCTTCAGCCCGACCTGATCGTTCTGGACAGCGACCTCCCAAAGCTAAGTGGAATCGAAGCTGCTCGAAAAATCCGGAACCTCGCGCCCAAATCTAGGATACTCTTCCTCAGCCAAGACTCGAACCCAGAGGTGGTCCAAGACGCTTTCAGCCTGGGCGCACGGGGCTACGTTACCAAATCGGATGCGGCACGAGAGCTGTTGGCTGCCGTGAGAGCGGTCAGTCTGGGAAAGCAATACGTCAGTCGTGCATTGGCGGGTTTCGACCTGACCGACACAGCAGAGGAGTAGCGAAATATTCACCTATTTACGAAGGACACAGATATTCCCTTGCGCATATCCGGTGAGTCGCATTGCAGTGACGAGGCGCATCACGAGTCGAGAGAAATTTGTCCCGGTCTGTTTGTGGCATCGAAGCCGCGCCTAACACAGCCGTTCTGGAGAGTGAAGCAGAATCTTGCCACGACTTTTGGTTATGACACCCTTTCGTTGCCACGCGCTGAAAAGGCGGCTGGCAGTGAACGGCGTGACGTTCGCCGCGTTGGCGATCTCCTCGTTCGTGACGTCGAGTTCAATGCCGCCCGGAACATCTTCCCCGATTGCCCTGGCGAGACTGGCCAGCACTTGAGCCAGCCGTTGTCGGGCAGTGTGGCAGGTTAGTGCCACATGGGACGCGAGATGCCACGCGAAGTAATCGTAGGCGACCATCAGTGCGTTATCCAGCAGCTTTGGATACCGCATAGCAAGACTTCGAATTGTCGGCCGGTCCCAGACCAATGCTGAGCTGTCCTTCAACGTCTCCGTGCTGACCAGGTACGCCGAAGGTCTCGGCAGAAGCGTAGCACCGCCAAATACCTCCCCCGGCGGGAGCCAATGAAGCAGAATCTTCCTGCCCGTCTGGGTGACGAAGAAAAATCTGGCTCGCCCCTTCGTAAGGAGAAATAGACGCTCGGCGGGATCCCCCTGATGCACAACTGCAGACTTGGTGAGAAATCGCCGCTTGGTTGCGGCAGCAAGAATCACATGACGCTCGGCGGGTGCCAATCCTTCCAGGAATGTTGGCCTCAAATCCAATGAGGCGGCAGCTCCAGCTGCAATCATGATTGATCCCTCTGGCCTGATCTGTTTCACCTTCACCCATGCTGAGCGTCAGATCTACAAGTCGGCTCTCTATACCGCGACCTTAAACGGTTACATCGCATGTGTGCACTGGCAATAATAGTAGAGATTCTGGCGTGCGACTTGAAATTTCGGTCGAAAGGCCGCAGGGTGGCGAGAGCGTTGCGAATGTTAAGGTTGTAGTTGAAGTAATAACCCTTCCGTATTCATGCACTGAGGACGATCTCCCGAAGTGAGGATCTGTTAGTCGCCAAGAATTAGGGATTGCCTGCATGTCTATCATTGTGGTAGCACGAAAATGTGAAACGTAATACGATGTCTTGGACACGATCAGTGTGAAAACTGGAATCGTCTTGAACAGCTTGGAAGCCTGAATCCGTTTGATCCTCCGTTCACGTATTTCATGTAGCGAATATGCGACGCAACTCAACCAGTTTATTTCGTTTCGAGCATTGCCTTTGCTGGATAGGATTCGGACTCCTTCTTCTTTTTTCAAATGCGGCAGAAGCTTCGGACTTGGGCAGCGCGTCTGGCAGGGTCCTTGATCCTAGCGGAGCTACCTTCTCCGGGGCACACCTAAAACTGCTGAACTCCGCAGGAGCGTTGGTTAGTGAAACCGTGAGCGACGAGAAGGGTAATTTCAGCCTGGAGGGCATTGATCCCGGTGAATACCAACTAATCGGGCAAGACCCTTCTTTTGTTACGGTGATCTCGGACGCCTCGGTCGCCGCCGGCCAAAGAACGCAAGTCACTCTGCAATTCCAGCAATTGGTATCAGTCGAGCAATCGGTTACTGTTGTGGCTTCAGCCCCTTCGGCCCTGTCGCCGGATCCCTCGCAAACCGTTGTTATCCACGATCAGGTTCTGGACGCCAATCCGGGAAGGCCGGGAGCCCCGATTTCGATCCCCGGACTTCCCATCGAGAGTGCATCAGGGGGTATTAAGGCGCCGCAGTATTTTGCACCGGGCGTTGCCGGAGATCATGGTGAGCCAATCGGACAGTTCTTTCAGGTCGGCGACTTTCTGTTTCCCAATAATCTTCCCGCCAACGCCCATGGGAACGGGTATTCCGATCCGAACCCCTTGATACCTCCGACGGTGGACGCGGTCACGGTGGATGGCGGCGCCTTCGACGTCCGGCAAGGGAACAACTCCGTCGACCTCGCGGCTACCTACGTTCCCCGTCGGCGAATCAACAGCTTTCTGCAACTCGCGGGAGACTATCGCGACTCCGACCTGATGGCAGGTTGGGGCCCTCGAAATCCGCTGACCGACGGATGGATTGCGCTAGAAATTTCTTTCGGCAACGGATTTCTCGAGCGCCTGGAACACCGGCAACAGTACAAGTTGAACGGGTTCCGCCAATTCAATCTCGGACGGCATCAGTTGACGCTGTTCGGCTTG
>Ga0210402_10002919_pt1 | contig 16325 bp, 11 predicted proteins | sample IncBWC7MmetaG_FD_161055 | JGI IMG/M metagenome (GOLD analysis project Ga0210402, IMG submission 161055) | Forest soil microbial communities from Barre Woods Harvard Forest LTER site, Petersham, Massachusetts, United States - Inc-BW-C-7-M | ecosystem: Environmental > Terrestrial > Soil >... | reverse complement strand
TCTGGCTCGCCGCTCTGGAGAAGGGCGTTCAGCCGGACGATCCAGTGCTGGACGCGCCGATCCGCGTCGGCAACTGGAGCCCGGCTGACTTCGAACGGCGATATCTCGGCGAAATCACCGTGGAAGTGGCACTCGCACAGTCGATCAACACTTCGGCCGTGCGTCTGCTGCTGCAGTCCGGGGGACCGCGCGTGGTGGCGAAGGTCGCGGCGCGGCTCGGCATCGCCGACAAGCTGCCCATCGACGCATCGCTCGCGCTCGGCACCGGCGAGGTCGGGTTGCTTGAGCTTTCATCCGCATATGCCGCCTTCTTCAATGGTGGTGCGCACATCGTTCCATTCGCCGTGGAAGCGCTTCGTGCCGGCGGCAGTCCAGTCGATACAGCGCGTTCGCCGCCGCAGCCGGCGATAGAACCCGACGTTGCCGCCATGATGGCGCGCATGCTGACCGCGGTGGTGACGCGCGGCACCGGCCGAGCGGCGGCCGTCGCCGGCCATGAGGTCGCCGGCAAGACAGGCACGACGCAGGATTATCACGACGCCTGGTTCATCGGCTGCATCGACGGCTCGATCATCGGCGTCTGGCTCGGCAACGACGACAATCGTCCGATGAAATCGGTGCAGGGCGGCGGCCTTCCCGCTCGTCTGTTCCACGACATCGCGGTGGCGCGCTAGGCTCGGCGATACAACGACAGGGGACGGCCGATGGAGCGGACCTCGCAGACGGCGGTTGCCCGGGCGGAGGCGTTCTGTGCCCGCTACGGATTGCGCACACCTATCCTGATGGCGCCCATGGCCGGCGCGTGTCCACCCTCGCTCGCCGCCGCCGTGGCGAATGGCGGCGGGATGGGCGCCATGGGGGCGCTGCTGAACGCGCCCGAGAGCATCACGTCCTGGGTCGCCGACTTCCGGGGCGCCAGCAACGGCGCATTCCAGCTCAATGTCTGGATCCCTGATCCGCTGCCGGTGCGCGACGCTGACCGCGAGGCGCGGGTGAGGGACTTCATGAAACAGTGGGGGCCTGAGGTGCCGCCCGCCGCAGGTGATACGATGCTGCCGGATTTCGACGCCCAGCTTGAGGCATTCCTCCAGACGGGGCCGGCGGTCGTGTCCTCGATCATGGGGCTTTTCCCCGAACGCTTCGTCGCCGCGGCGAAGGAGCGTGGCATTGCGTGGTTCGCCTGCGCAACCACGCTGGCCGAGGCGTTGGCGGCCGAGCGAGCCGGGGCCGATGCCATCGTTGCGCAGGGGGCCGAGGCCGGCGGCCATCGCGGCGCCTTCGACGCGGAGGCGGCGGAGCGGCAGGGTGTCGGCCTTTTCGCCCTGCTTCCACGCCTCGCCGACCGGATGTCGGTGCCGATCGTCGCGACCGGCGGCATTGGCGATGCCCGTGGAGTGGCGGCAGCGCTGACACTGGGAGCGAGCGCGGTGCAGATCGGCACGGCGCTGCTGCGCACGCCGGAAGCGAAGACGCACAAGGCGTGGGCAGATGCGCTGGTCGGCCTCGAGCCCGAAGCGACGATGCTGACGCGCTGGATGAGCGGCCGGCTGGGCCGTGCGGTTGCCACGGATTTCGTGCGAGCTGCTGCCGAGCCGGATGCTCCGCCGCCTGCGCCCTATCCGGTGCAGCGCGGGCTTACGCAGGCGATGAAGGAGGCGGGGGGAAAAGCGAACGACGCGCAGCGCATGCAACTCTGGGCCGGCCAATCTGCCGCGATGGCGACTGCAGAACCGGCGGGTGAGTTCGTGCAGCGACTCTGGACCGACGCACGCGCGCTGCTGCCGTGATGCGATTGGGGACTGCGACGCTCATTCCGTCATGACCGTCCCCAGACCTGATCCGGGAATCAGTCCCGGTCATCCACGACTCAAATGCGAACCTGCGTTAGTGTGCACGGCTTGGCGCGGAGCCTCACATTACAGTTCCCTCCGCAACCGCGAGGCGAATGGATCATTTCTCCTGAGTGACCGTTGACGCGCGCTGCTCGATCTGGGCGGCTCAATCGCATGTGCCAACTTCCCGAGGAGAATGAAATGACCAAGGTCCGCAATGTCGCCGCGCTGTTGGCCCTCTGCGGTGTCGCAGCGCTGCCCGCCTGCTCGATGTTCGGCGGCAACCAGTCGAGCCGTTCCAACTATCCCAGCTATGCATCCACACCAAGCTACACCGCACCGCAGTCGCCCGGGCTGTCGCAGGATATGATCCAGCAGGTGCAGGGACGGCTGCAGCAGCAAGGCCTGTACCATGGCAACGTTGACGGCGTATGGGGTCCCGGCACCGAGTCCGCCGTGCGCGCCTATCAGCAGCAGCACAACCTCAACGCGACCGGCAAGCTGGACACGGATACCATTGCCTCGTTGAACCTTGGCACCAGCCAGAACTACGGGAATGCCCAGCCGCAGCCGAACGATCAGCGCTACGGCAGCAACTACAACCCACCGCCGAACAACAACCCGCCGCCAAATAACAACCCGTCGCCACCCAACGCGAACCAGCCGGATGCCAGCAACGTACGCTGACTTCCCGCGCTGACGTCACTGCAGGCGTCATGCCTGCAGTGACTTCAGGCGGCGTTGACCACCTGCTTCATCACCGACAGTGCCTCGTCCACGTGTGACGCGATCACGTCGAGGTGCAGGCAGGCGCGGGCGCGATATTTTCCCGATGTGGAGACCAGCACGCCTTCCTTGCGCAGCTTGCCGGCGAACGCATCGGCGGTCATGCCCGTGCCCTGCGTGTCAAAGAACACCAGGTTGGTCTCCGGCATTTCCACCGTGATGCCGTGGATTTGTGCCATGCCGCGCGCCAGGGATTTGGCGTTGGCGTGATCCTCGGCGAGGCGGTCGATGTTGTGCTCCAGCGCGTAGATACAAGCAGCGGCGCACATGCCGCCTTGACGCATGGACCCGCCGAGGCGTTGCTTCCAGCGCCAGGCCTGCCCGATGAACACGTGCGAGCCGGCCAGCACGGCGCCCAAAGGCGCAGCCAGACCCTTGGTGAAATCGAGCCACACCGAATCGCAACCCTCGGTGAGATCGGATGCCGGCACACCGAGCGCCACCGTGGCATTCATCAAACGCGCGCCATCCATGTGAGTGGACAGCCCATGCGCGTGCGCCGCTCTGGTCACCGCGTGCAGCGCTTCGACACCCCAGCACGCGCCGCCGCCACGGTTCGCAGTCTGCTCGACTTCGACCAGACGCTGCGTCGGCGAGTAGCGCGACACCGGCCGGATCGCGTCCTCCAGTGTATCCACGGTGAACTGGCCGCGCTCACCGGTCAGACCCTTGATCAACGCTCCCGCAATCGCCGCCGGTGCGCCGCCTTCGCTGGACAGGATGTGCGACGATTCGTGCGCAAGGATTTCCTCCCCCGGCCGGCAATGCGTCGCGATCGCCACCTGGTTGCACATCGTGCCGGATGGCAGAAAGACCGCCGCCTCCTTTCCGAGCAGCGCGGCAGTTCGATCGCACAGCGCCCAGACGGTGGGGTCCGAGCCCATCTGCTCGTCGCCCACCTCGGCAGCCATCATCGCCTCCTTCATGGCGCGCGTCGGCTTGGTCTGCGTATCTGACGATAGGTTGATGCGGACCGGGATGGAGAAGTCGAACCGCTTCGGCTCATACGACATGGCGGACCCTCAAATTTTTCGAAGTTTGCGCAGGCAGCGCACGCCATCCGGGATCGGCTGGTCCGCAAAGTACTGCGGCCACAATGTCCGGGAAACCTCGCCGATGTAGATGTCGCCGCGTGAATCGGCACAGAGCCCGTGGGGGCCGATATAGTCCGTGGGTCCAGTGCCTGGATGCTGGCCGCCGATGCGGGCCAGCAGGTTGCCCTTGTTGTCGATGATCGACACGCGTGGGCCGAGGTTCGGGTAGTTGCGGTTCGTGCGTGTCGCCGGGCCAAGTTCGCCCACGTAGCAGATCGGGCAGGTGCAGTACGGCATGAAAATGCCGCACGGGCGATGCAAATTGTTGAACTGCGTCTCATACCGGCCATCGCCGTCGAACACCTGGATGCGATGGTTTTCCCGGTCCGCGACGTATACCCATCCATCGGGATCGCACGAGATGTTGTGTACCAGGTTGAACTGGCCCGGCTCCGTGCCGGATTCTCCCCAGGACATCAGCAGTTTTCCGTCGGGCGAATACTTGTGGACACGCGCATTGCCGTAGCCGTCCGACACGTAGATATCGCCGTTCGGCGACAGCGCGGTGTGTGTGCAGCGATGGAACGGCTCGCCGCTCATGAACGGCGCGGGTTTGCCCGGCGTGCCGAGCGTCAGCAGCACCTTGCCTTCCAGCGTGCATCGGCGCACCGAATGGTCGCCGTCGTCGGTCAGGAACACGGTGTCGTCCGGCGCCATGTGCAGGCCGTGCGCGCGCGGAAACAGCCCTTCGCCCCAGGCGCGCAGGAAGTTGCCCTCGCGGTCGAACACCATCATCGGATGTTCGCCGCGATTGAACACGTAAACGTTGTCCCGCTTGTCCACGCCGACCGCGCCGACTTCGTGCAACGACCAGCCGGTCGGCACTTTTGCCCAGTTGTCGATCTGCTCGTAGCGATAGTCGCCGCTGCCGACGATGATGGCCATGCGATTTCCCTCCCAGTTCAGGCCGGACGCTCCAGCACGCGATAATTCACGCCCAACTGCTCCAGATATGTGTCGTGCGTGCTCGCGTCATAGTAGAATGGCCGCATCAACGGACGGAACTTGTCCATCGACACCTGATTGAGATCGAGCGGCGGCTTGTCGTCCGGACCGATGAACGGTTCGTATTTCTTGTCCTTGGTCTGCACCTCGGTGAAATAGCGCTTGGTCTCGGTGATCAGGTCCGGCTGCAGCAGCAGATCGAGCACCGTCGCCGCGACCACCTTGGCGCCGGCGACGATGCCCTTGTGCGCGATCGGTGTGGCCATCGCCATCGCATTGGACCAGTGATGACCGGGCAGGCTTGCCATGTTTGCCGGAAAGCGTAGCTGCACGGTTGGCACCACCCACGACACGTCGCCGATATCGTCGGTACCCGGGCTGAACGGACTGGTGGAAATCTTTGCCACCTGCTTCGCCAGTCCCACTTCCGCGCCGCCAGCCGCGCGTTGCACCGCGCGCGCGAAGGCTTCGTCGTCGTCGGTCCAGGTGGGCAGGCCGATCCGTTCGATATTAGCCTGCAGCGTCTCCGCCAGCACCTGATTATAATGCCGTGGCCAGGACGCCCCAAGCATGCGGCGCGCCACCTCGGTATCCGTCATCATCGCGGCACCGTCGGCGATGCGATTGCAAATGGAAAAATTCTTGCGGACATTGTCCACGTCGGTTTCGCGAATGTAATACCAGACCTTCGCCAGTGCCGGCACGACGTTCGGCTGCTCGCCGCCATAGGTGATGATGTAGTGCGAACGCTGTTCCGGCCGCAGATGTTCGCGCCGCACGTTCCAGCCCATGTTCATCAGTTCGACCGCATCGAGCGCGCTGCGTCCGCGCCATGGCGCCGCGGCCGCATGTGCCGATGCGCCGTGGAACGCGTACTCCACCGAGATCAGTCCGCCGGCGCCGCGCACTTCGCCCCAGCCCGTCTCCAGATTGTGCCCGACATGGGTGAACAGCACCGCATCCACGCCTTCGAACAACCCGTCGCGCACCTGGAACGCCTTGCCGGCCAGCAGTTCCTCGGCGATGCCGGGCCAGAGCATCAGCGTGCCCGGCAGCCCCTCGTTCTGCATCAGCTCCTTCAGCGCCAGTGCCGCGGCGATGTTCACCGCCTGGCCGGAATTATGCCCCTCGCCGTGACCAGGGCCGCCTTCCACCAACGGGTCGTGATACGCCACGCCCGGCCTCTGTGAAACGTTTGGCAGCGCGTCGGTATCGCTGCCGAGCGCAATCACCGGGCCGCCCGAACCCCAGCGCGCAACCCATCCGGTCGGCATGCCGGCCACGCCGCGCTCCACCTTGAAGCCGTGACGTTCCAGCGTGGCGGTGAGGAACTTCGCCGTCTCCACCTCGTGGAAACCAAGCTCGCCGAACGAGAACAGGCTGTCGTTGACCACCTGAGCGAGCTTTGCGTGTTCGTTCACCAGCTCGATCACGCGTGTTTTCAGCACGCCGGTGTTGATGTCATTCATCGGCCATGGTCCTACTCAACATCGTGGTGTCACGCGTCTGTACCATGGCGACCGAGCATTGGAAAGACGCGCATGGTCCACACCGCGTGACGGCTGCTATAACGTCACCGCGACACAAACTGGGGGACAGGAAAATGGCAAATCTCGCGCGCCGCACGGCGCTTGGCCTGCTGGGTTGGGCGTCGTTCACCCCTGCAATCATCCAAGCTGCGCGGGCACAGGAGAAGATGCTCGCCATCGGCATGACGTTCCCATTGACCGGTACGCTCGCGTTGCAGGCGGGGCAGGTACGCGATGCCGTTCTCTATGCCATCAGCGAGGCAAACGACAAGGGCGGAGTTGCCGGCTACAAATTCCGTGATCTGACATTTGACGATGCATCACCGACGACGGGTCAGTACGATCCCGCGCTGGCCGCGACAAACGCGCGCAAGCTGCTGCAGGATGCCAGCGTGATCGCCGCGGTCGGGCCTCTGAACAGCGGTTCGGCCAAGGCGGTGAGCCCGATCTACAGCCAGGGCGGCATGGCGACGATCAGCGGCAGCGCCACAAATCCCGATCTGACGGCTCCGAAGTTTGCGCAGATCTATCGTCCCGCCGGTCCACCGATCTTCTTCCGCACCGTCACGACCGATGCGTATCAGGGGCCAAATCTTGCGAACTACTTCCACGAGGAATTGAAAATCGAAAAGGTCGTCGTGCTGGACGACGGCGGCGCGTATGGCGTGGGTATGGCGGATGCCTTTGCCGCCCAGGCAACGAAGAAGGGCATGGCCGTGTTGATTCGTGACCGGCTCGATCCGCTGAATGCCGACTACACGGCGGTCCTCACCAAGGCGAAAAGCCTGGGAACCCAGGCACTGTATTATGGCGGCGATCCCCTGGCCGGCGCCAAGGTGGTGAAGCAGTCATATGACATCCTGCCCGACATCGTGAAGGGTGGTGGCGACGGCGTGCACACGCCAGACATGCTCACCGGTGGCGGAATGCCGGCGGTCCAGGGTTGGTACGCGACATCAGCGGCGGCGCATGTGCTGGACGAGCCGAATGTCCGTCCATGGCTGGAGCGCTTTGTCGCGAAGACCGGCAAGCAGCCGGCGGACTACTCGATCACCTATTATGACGCGACCCAGGTCATCTTCGATGCGATCGCACGGGTGGCGAAGTCAGGAAAACCGGTGAACCGCGCGAATGTGCGCGACGCAATCCAGGCGACCAGTCTTGATACGCTGCAAGGCAACATATCATTCGACGCCAACGGCGACATGAAGTCGAAGGTCGTGTCAATCTTCCAGGTGCAGTACGACACGAAAGCGCCGATAGGTGACGTGGTGCATCAGTTCAAGTATGTCGGCGTGGCCCCAGAGGTCTGACAAAGGAGTCGCGCGTGAAGTTCAGCAACTTCCTGTTTCCCGAGAGCCGCGACCCGGATCACGACGGCAAGGTGATCGATGAGACGTTGAACGAGGCGCGGCTGACCGACGAATTGGGTTTCGACGTGATCTGGCTGGCCGAGCATCATTTCGATGGTATCTGCGCGTATGTCGATCCGGTAAGCTTCGCGGCTTCGCTCGCGGTGGCGACGCAACGGGCGAAAATCGGGTTCGCCGTCGCGCAGATGTCGCTGCATCATCCGATCCGTTTGGCCGAACAGCTCGCGCTGATCGACAACGTTAGCAAGGGCCGGCTGATTGTCGGACTGGGTCGCGGGACCGCCTACAACATTTACGATTATCAGGGCTACGGTCTCGACCACACCGAGGCACAGGCGCGCTTCGAGGAAGCCGAGGCGATCATGTTTCGGGCGTGGACCGAGGAGAAGTTTGAGCATCACGGGAGGTTCTGGGACATCAAGGTGCCGATGCTGCGGCCGCGTCCGTTTACCAGGCCGCATCCTTATGTGATCCGCTCCGCCTCCAGCGAAGAAGGGATGCTGCATATCGCACGGCAGGGTCAGCCGTTCATGATGAACGTGCAGTCGAACGCGGTGACGCAGCACCGGATGGATCTGTATCGCAGCACGCTGCGCGAGCAGGGTTTGGACGATGCCGCGGTGGCGCACAACGTCGAGCAGTGCTGGGTGTGGCGCAACGTTTTCGTGGCGGAGACGGATGCGGAGGCTGCACGCATCGCCGTCCCGGCCTTCGAGGCGATGCACGAACATCGCACGGCGATGCGCAGGCGCGTGTACGAGGAGCAGGGCGTGTCGATTGTGCCCATGCCGACACCAGGCGCGGTGCCGGCGGCACGGCTGGTCATCGACCACTCGCTGATTTATGGCTCGCCGGCGACGGTGGCGGAGGCGTTGGCGAAGGTGGATGCGATCGGTGTCGGCGGCGTGATCATGCAGTTCCGGCTTGGACCGATGGCGTATGATGACGTTGCGCAGAGCCTGACGCTGTTCATGCGGAAGGTTGCACCGGAACTGGCAGCATAAAAGTCAGGCGCGGCAGATCACGTTCACCAGCGCCTGCTGTCCGCCGCGTACCGCGGCCGCTGCACGCTTCAGCGCGGCCGGCAGGTCGGCGGGGCGCTCAACGCGCTCGCCATGGCCGCCGTGGGCTGCGATGGTGCGCTCGAAATCGGCCGGCGGCAGGTCCGCGAGCAGGCGCCCGTCGCCCTCCGCCGCCGCGCCGCGTGCATACATGTCGAGCGTCGCCCGCCTTACCGCACCGTACAGCGCATTGTTGTAAAGCACCGTCAGGGTTGGCAGGTTCTGCGTCTGCGACACGTAGTGGCAGGCGGTGGGGTTGGCAAACATGTAGGCACCATCGCCAAGAACCGCGAGCACCAGCTTGTCCGGCGATGCAAGCTTGGCGCCGAGAGCAGCGGGGAAGCCCCAGCCGAGGCCGCCCGCCGCCGACAGGCCGAACAGGCTGCCGGGTGTCTCCAGCGGACAGTATTCCTGACGGAACGAATATTCGTTGATCACGATGGTGTCGCGATCCACCACCTCGCGCAGGCAGTGATTGAGCCAGGCCATGTTGATCGCGTCACCACGCCCTGCCTTTTCAGCCTCCGACAACCAGCCGAGTCGCAGTTCGTCCGAGCGCTTCGACAGACGCGCATGTCGGTCAGCCACCATGTCGTGCGGCAGACGATCGGCCAACGCGGGTTCCAATGCTCGCAAAACGGCGCCGGCATTTGCGGTCAGCGTTAGATCGCTCGGAAAACTGCGCATCGGATACCGGGCATACAGGGGGTCTTCGCCGACCTGAACCACTTTCGTACCCTGTGCCGGATGTTCCTTGCTCGGCAGCCACGGTACGTCGGATTCCAGGACGATGACCAGATCCGCTTCGTCGAGCAGCGGCTTTGGCATCGAGCCTTGGAACATCGGATGCGCGCTGGAGAGAGCGAAGTAGCGTGTGTTGTAAGGAATCACCGGCAATGCAAATCGATCGGCAATGCGTGACAGCAGCACGCTCTCCTGTGGATCGCGGCCAAGTGTGCCGGTGATGATCAGCGGCATGCGCGCGGCCGCAATCCAGTCGGCCAGGCGCTCGATGTCCGCCGCGGCGGGCTGCGGCGCCCGAGGCTGCGCGCGTGGCGGCCGTTTCGCATCTGTTGGCTCGCCGACAGTCTCGCCGAGCACTTCGCGCGGCAGGCTGAGATAAACCGGCCCTTGCGGCGAGGTTGTTGCCAGTTCCAAAGCGCGAGCGACAACGTCGGTGACCTGGTCACCGCGCTTCATCTCGTAGTCCCACTTCACCATCTCGCGCAGCATGCCAGCCTGGTCGTACATCTCCTGCGCCCAGTGGATGTGCACGTTGCGCGCGCCGGACGGGCCGCTTTCGGTGAACGGCGTGCGGCCCGAGGTGAGCAGCACTGGCACGCGGTCACGGCTCGCATCGATCAGAGCGTTGATCGCGTTGGCCGTGCCAACGTTGGTGTGCAGCATCACCGCCTGCGGCCTGCCGGTGATCATCGTGTAGCCATGCGCCATGGCGAGCGCGCAGTTCTCGTGCGGCACGACCATCGGTCGAGGGACCTTCCGGTTGGTCCTCGCGGCGCGTGCGAACGCCTCCACGATCGGCGCGAAGTCCGTGCCTGGATTGCAGAACAGGTGTTCAATACCGTGCGCGGCGAGCGCATCCAGATAGTCTTCCGCCGCGATGCGCATCTGGGGTTCGCTATCCATGTCGTCGCCTCATGTCTTCTCAAGAATCCAGTAGACTTGCCGTCGCACGTGGCGCCCCGTGTATTGCACGCCAAATGCGTTCCGGCGTCGCCGGCATGTCAATGTGGGTTATGCCGAGCGGCGCCAACGCATCCAGCACGGCGGCGATGACGGCCTGTGGCGCTGCGATCGCGCCAGCCTGACCGGAGCCCTTGACACCGAGCGGATTGGCGTTAGTCGGCACGCCCGACAGCGTGATGTCGAGCGGCGGCAGGTCAGCAGCCCGCGGCAACGCGTAATCCATGAAGGACCCGCTCAGCATCTGACCGGACTGCGGATCGTACACAGTGTGCTCCAGCATCGCCTGGCCGATCCCCTGCGCGACGCCACCCTGCACCTGTCCGATCGTCAACATCGGATTGATCAGCGTACCAAAATCATCCACGGCGGTGTAGCGCTCAAGCGTGACGGCGCCGGTGTCCGGATCGATCTCCACTTCGGCGATGTGGCAGCCATTGGGGAAGGTTATGACGTCGAGCAGGTTCCAGACATACGTGTCCAGGTTTGGCGCCATGCCGTCCGGCAGATTTGCCGGGTCGCGTGCGGCACGCGCGACCGCCAGCAGATCGATTGCGCGAGCCATCTCGCCGCTCACCGCGAAGCGGCCCTCGGCGAAGACGATCTGTTCGACCGACGCTTGCAACAGCCGGGCTGCGATCGCGCGCCCCTTGGCAAGCATCGTGTCCACCGTTTTGCATAGCGCCGCGCCGCCCATGTGCATGGAGCGCGCCCCACCATGTCCGTTGCCCGCGCGCACTTTGCGGGTGTCCGCCTGCACGTAGCGGAAGGCCTCGATCGGCAGGCCCAGCAGATCGGCGGCGATCTGCGCGTACGCTGTCTCGTGACCCATGCCGTTGGACTGTGTGCCGACCAGCAATGCCACCCGGCCATCGTCGTCAAAACGGATCTCCGCACCTTCATTCGGCGCACCGCGCGCGGTCTCCATGAAGCAGGTCACGCCGATGCCGCGCAGCCTGGCCTGCTCCTTGGCGAAGACCCGGCGCGTGGTGAAATCAGCGTGGTCTGCCGTGATGACCGCGTCGTTCAGATTGGCGGCGAATCGGCCACAATCGATTACCGTACCAAGCGCCTTCCGATAGGGAAATTCGGATACCAAATTCCGCCTGCGCAGATCGATCGCATCGAAACCAAAACGTCGTGCGGCCTCGTCGATCAGGCGCTCGATCATGTAGTTCACTTCGGGTTTGCCTGCGCCACGATAGGCGTCGATCGGCACGGTGTTGGTGAATACGCCGTGGACGTCCATGTAGATCGCGGGGATCACGTAGCCGCTGCCCATCGCGTTCGCCGGTGCATTGGTCGAGCTGCCCGGACCGCCCGAAGAGAGATACGCACCAAGATTGGCCACTGTCGAAACATCGAGTGCCAGGAAGCAGCCGTCCGCATCCAGCGCCAGCCGTGCGTGCGTTACGTTGTCGCGGCCCTGTGCGGTGGTGATGAAATCTTCTGCCCGCTCGCTCATCCATTTGACCGGCCTTCCGAGCGCACGCGCCGCCCAGAGCAGCATGACCCATTCGGGATAGAGCGCGTTCTTGACGCCGAAGCCGCCACCGACATCGGGGCACGCGACATGCATTTGTTCGGGTGGTACGCGGAATACGCTTTCGGCGAGCTGGGTCTGCAGCGCATGCACGCCGGCACCCGAGAACAGCAGGTGGTAACCCTCGGCATCATGGCGAGCGATCGCGCCGCGCGGTTCCAGTGCGGAAATCACAATGCGGTTGTTGATCAACTCCAGTTCGACGACATGGGCCGCGGCGGCGATTGCGGCGCGCACCGCCGGCTCGTCACCCTTTTGGAAGCGATACGACAGATTGCCCGGCGCCTGATCCCAAAGTTGCGCCGCACGCGGCTCCAATGCCGCAACGGCGTCGACCACCGACGGCAGTTCCTGCCAGTCCACAGCAACAAGTTCAGCGGCATCGCGTCCGGCGTCGCGCGTGTCCGCGACAACAAATGCGACCGGGTCGCCAACATGACGCGTGCGGTCGGCGGCAAGGGCCAAACGCGGCGGCACGATCATCGGCGCGATGCTTGCCACCGGCACCGTGCAGGGCAGCGGGCCAAGATTTGCGAGGTCCGTCGCGGTGAAGACGCCGAGCACGCCTGGCACTGCGCGCGCCGCGTCCGCGTCGATGCGCTTGATTCCGGCGTGAGCATGGGGCGAGCGGACGACCTGCATCCAGGTCTGATCCGGATAGTCGATGTCCTCGATGTACCGGCCGCGCCCGGTCAGAAAGCGCGCATCCTCCAGGCGACTTAGCGACTGGCCACGAAGCGCCACGCTACGCCGGTGCCGCTTGCGCGCCGCGCACGAGTTCGCCAGGCAAGGCTCCCGTCGGTTCGCCGTCGCGATATACCGGTACGCCCGATACGATCGTCGCCACGTAACCGTCGGCGCGCTGTACCAGGCGACGGCCGCCACTTGGCAAGTCATACGCGACCTCGGGAGGCCGCAACTGCAACCGGCCATAGTCGATAACGTTGATGTCGGCTTTATAGCCGGGGGCAAGCACTCCACGATCGCGCAACCCGATGGCGTCGGCAGAATCGCGTGTCACGCGCTTGATCGCCCAAGGCAGCGCGAATTTCGCGCCGCGTGTGCGATCACGCGTCCAGTGCGTCAGCATGTAGCTGATGGCGCTCGAATCGCACAGCACGCCGACATGCGCGCCGCCATCGCCAAGGCCGATGATCGTCGCGTCATGGCCAAGCATGTCGTGCACGGTGTCCAGGTTACCGTAGCTGTAGTTGGACAGGGGCCGATACAGGATCGCCTTGCCGCCGCGTTCAAGCAGCAGGTCGTAGGCAACGTCCTCCGGTGCACGCCCCTGGCGCGTAGCCATCGCAGCCGCGCTGGCTTCCGGCGCTGGTTCGTAGTCGGGCGGGTCGCCCAGCGGGAAAATCCGATCCCATTTGCCGACGCGTCGTTCGATGCCCGCGTTCTCATTCCTTTCCGCAATCAGACGCGCGCGGAACTCGGGCTGGCGCAGCGCCGCGATGCGCTGCTCGAACGGAAGCGACGCAATCGCCTGGTAGCTTGGCCGCCCGACAAACGGGTTTTGCGAAATCTCAAATCCGAGCAGTATGCCTGTCGGCCGCGTCAGCACCTGACCGAGCATCGGTAAGCCGGAGGAATTCGCTTCGGCAATCCAACTAGCAAGGCGGCGCCACTCCTCGGGTTTGTTGTCGCGCTGCAACAGCGTGATCGCCAACGGCCGCCGCGAAATCGCAACCAGACGTCGCAGCATGGCGAACTCGTCCTCGACATCGTCGAAGTCGGAAATCACCTGCATCCAGCCCTCGCCGAGATCGCGCAGCGCACCGGCAATAGCCGCCAGTTCCGCCTCCTCCGCGTTCAGCGTCGGGATGGAACGACCGTCCAGAGTCTTGTGGTTCAACGTGCGCGAAGTGGAGAAACCTAGAGCGCCCGCCTTGATCCCTTCCGAGGCCAGGTGCGCCATCGCGACGCGGTCCTGCTCGGTTGCGGGCTCGCGGTCGGCACCGCGCTCGCCCATGACGAACACCCGCAATGCCGCATGTGGCACCTGCGCTGCGATGTCCATGTCGTAGGGACGCGCGTCCAGCGCATCGAGGAAGTCGGGAAAACTCTGCCAGTTCCAGGGCAGGCCCTCGGTCAGCACGACTTCGGGAATGTCTTCCACGCCCTCCATCAACTTCACCAGCATGTCGCGTTGTGACGGCATGCAGGGAGCGAACCCGACGCCGCAATTGCCGAACAGCGTGGTGGTGACGCCATTCCACGACGAGGGCGTAATGCGGCTGCTCCAGGTCGCCTGTGCATCGTAATGCGTGTGCGGATCGATGAAGCCGGGTGTGACCAGCATGCCGCGTGCGTCAATCTCTTCCGCGCCTTTGGCTGGGACCTTGCCGATTGTTGTGATCTTTCCATCGGCGATCGCAACATCGGCTTCAAACGGATCGCCGCCAGTGCCGTCGATCACCGTGCCGTTGCGGATAACCAGATCGGTCATGGCGTCACAACCCCAATTTGGCGGCAAGGCCAAATCCCTGTGCCAGATCCTGCAGCTTCTTCCAGGTGGCGTCCTCCACCGGAATGCCATTCTTGCGTCGGTCCTGTTCGCGGCGGAACTCGATTTCGCCGGGGTACAGCACTTCGGTGAAACCCTGCGCCGGCGGTGTCGCCTTCAGGTACTGGGCGAACTCCGTTACCTCCTGCTTGAAAGTATCCAGATTGCGGAACGCGGCGACGTTGAACACCGCGATGAAGCAGCCGTCGTTGTGCCGCCCAGTCGGCTCGACGCCAAAGCCGAGGCCGGTCAGCAGGCCGGACAGAATTTCCACGATCGTCGCAAGACCGTAGCCCTTGTAGCCCTCGGCGCCACCGACCGGCAGCAGCGCACCGCCCTGCCGCAACACGCGCGGGTCGGTGGAGGGCTTGCCGTCGGCGTCGATCAGCCAGCCCGCCGGCACCTGCTCGCCGCGCGCAGTCGCGACGTTGATCTTGCCCGCGGCCGCCGCCGATGTCGCCATGTCGAAGAACAGCGGACCTTCCAGGTTCGACGGGATGGCGAAACAAATCGGATTGGTACCGAGCCTTGCCTTCGCGCCACCGAAGGGCGCAACGGCCTTCGCGCTGCGGCCGGAATCGGCGGTGATCATCGCGATCAGCCCCTCGCGCGCCGCCATCAGCGGATACGAAGCGAGCCGTCCGATATGGCTCTGGCGATATACGGTCGCGGCGGCGACGTTTTGCTTCTTCGCCTTGTCAATCGTGTAGCGCATCGCGCGGTCGGTCACGACGTAGCCAAAACCCCAGTTGCCATCGATCACAGTCGTAGTCGGCGTTTCCTCGATGATGTTCCACGGTGCGCCGGGCACGATGTGGCCGACCTTGATGCGGTCGATGTAGGTCGGGATCAGGATGATGCCGTGCGAATCATGACCGACCAGATTTGCGCCGATATTGTAGCGCGCGATCGTCGCTGCCTCCTCGGCGGATGCACCGGCCGCTTGTAGCAGCGCGTTGGCGATCTCCATCAGGCGATCGGCTGGAACGTTCGGCATGGTGTCCTCCCTGCCCGGTTGCCGTGAGCAAGGCGTTGAAGCCGGGCACTGTCAACCCCGGCGGGAATGGCGTAGCCTCACACCCACCGATGATGGGAGGAGCGGACCATGGCGAGCCAAGCAAGCGTCTATGCCAGCGTGGCCGGGACTGTCGGCCGAAGCGACAAAGACAAGGGAGCCGTCGGCGTGTTTCGCCGTCCGGCGGAGACCGGAGTGTGGGAACACGTGCTCAGCGAGTTCGACAGCAACACCGTTTACGTGCACCCGACTGATCCAAATATCGTGTTCGCCGGTACGCATGACGGCGTGTATCGCAGCACTGATCAAGGCAAGACCTTCAAGCGCGCCAACTTCCCCGACAAGGGGATGCAAATCTGGTCGTTTATGGTCGATGCCAGCAATCCGAAGCTGGTGTATGCAGGGGGCTCGCCGGTCGCGGTGTATCGCAGCGAGGACAGCGGCGAGACGTGGCGGAAACTGCCTGATCCCAACATGCCGACCAGATGTGTAATGCCGTTTGCCTGCCGCGTGATGCGCATGGCTCAGCACCCCAGCAAACCTGGCACGATCTTCGCCGCACTCGAGGTCGGCGGCGTGATGCGCACGACCGATGGCGGCGAGACCTGGAAGGATTGCAGCGACGCGCTTGTTCGTCTGGCGCAGCAGCCGCATTTGAAAAGCAAGATTGTCAGCGACACCTCGGACGAAGGCATGTTGGACGGCCACGCGATCGCCATCGCCACGGGCGATCCGGATGCGGTGATCGTTGCGGTGCGTATGGGCCTGTTCCGCACCGCGGACGGTGGCGAGAGTTGGCAGGACATGGAGGTTGGCCGCTTCTCGCCGACGACCTATGGGCGCGACATCAAGGCGTCACCAACGGATCCCAACACGCTTTACTCGGCTTTGAGCGTCGCGGCGGCGAGCAAGGACGGTGCGGTGTATCGCA
>Ga0210402_10002918_pt1 | contig 16327 bp, 22 predicted proteins | sample IncBWC7MmetaG_FD_161055 | JGI IMG/M metagenome (GOLD analysis project Ga0210402, IMG submission 161055) | Forest soil microbial communities from Barre Woods Harvard Forest LTER site, Petersham, Massachusetts, United States - Inc-BW-C-7-M | ecosystem: Environmental > Terrestrial > Soil >... | reverse complement strand
CTCGGAGAAGCCCCAGCTTGCCCCATCACACTAGCAGCCATGTGACGGAACGCGTGCAGGCTGCGCCCATCGCGCGGGATCTTCAGCCGTTCCAGAATCGGGTACAGAATATTCTGCCTCAGCGAAACCAAGGCAATAATTTTCCCGCTGCGTTCGCCGGGGAACAGCAGCCCGAGCTTGCTGGGCTTCCACGTCGTCCGCAGATACTCCTGGAGTTTGGCTGCGACCTCGGGAGCCAACCGTTTCACTTCCGGGTTGTTCCCCTTCACGGTGGTGAGCGTGTCCGGCCCGTAGGCCGCGCCGGAGCTACTCTCGACGTTCACCGTACCGTTTCCGAAATCGAAGTCGCTCACCCGCAAGGCCAGCACCTCCCCTGGGCGCAATGCGAGAGCGCACTGCGTGAGGAAGATCAGACCGTAAAAAGGCCCAGCCGCTTCGATAATCAGCAGGGTCTCTTCGAGGGTGAAAAACTTCGGCTTCTTGGATTTGCGCGCCTGGGGCAGGATGAGATCGGCGCGATTGAACACGGTCGGATACTCCCAGCGCTTCGCCCATGCGAACACGCCAGAGAGCGTTCCGCAAATACCGCGAATCGATGAGACGTCCAGCCCGCGCTCGATCAGTGACGATACCATCCGCTGCACCGTTTCCGATTTGATCGCCGCCAGGGGCATCTCCCCAAACCACGGGATCAGGTGATGTCTCAGATGCGAATTCGAAGTGACCTGGCCCCCGAGCTTGCGCCCAGCAAAGGCCCCTGGCCGTAACTTCGTTTCGATGAACTCCGAGAACGTGATTGTTGTGGTCGGCTGGAATGTTGGGTTGTTCGCGCCCTTGCTGAGTAAGTCATCCGCCGCCCTCTGTGCCATCGCCCTCGTCATCTCGGAAGCCTTACCGATGAACTTCTTCCGACAGATCCGGACGCGTCGCCCGGCTCCGTTTATAACATCTTCACGGAACCGTAGTACCCATCTTGCCTTCGGCCCACTTCCCATCTGCTTCACCGCGGGCCGTTGGTATCTTCTTCGAGCCATCGCAACCAGCGCTTTCTGGCTGCGCGACTCCGCTGGTTTGTCAGTGCCAGCGTAACTCTTTTCAGAACACTTAACCAGTCGAGACATTCAGCGCAAAACGCACCCGGCTGGTGCCAAATTCGCTGGTTGGACAAGCACCGGGTGCAGGGTCGCTGGTTTTGCGCTGGTTCACTTTCAGTTGGGCCGAGGGCCGTGGAGTCGGGCCGGGGGCCATCCGCTGGTTGGATTGTTTTGTTCCCAGGGGTCACAACCGAAACGCGCGTTTCGTCCCAGTAACGGGTCGGCGCGACAAACCAGCGTGGAAAATCGCGTGGGCTAGTACCGGAAATTGTTCTGGATTTGTACGATAGCGAACCATCGATGTCAATAGGGGAGTCAGGAACGATCGTGGAAAAGTTGTGCAAATCCGGAACACATCGTACCCAAAACACACGATACACGCGGAGAGTCGCGGGTTGACGTTTATCTCAACTTTTTTTCGTTTTGCTTTTGATGAATGGTGGCGGGGCGTCCTGCTCGATCAGATCCCGTGCCCAGGTGACCAGCGCCTCGCGCTGTTCGGCAGTGGTGGGCCGGAGCACGTCGCGCCACATCTGCGCGCGGAGCTTACGGATCGCGGCCAGCATGCGCTTGCCCTTCGCGGTGAGAACGATCGTTGCCTCGCGGCGGCTTTCTTCGCGGCGCTCCCGCTTCACGTACCCCGCGCCCCGCACGCGAGCACCATGCTTGTCCTCGTGAACCTCGACGTCCAGCCGATCGATTTCGAGGACCATCACGTTCCGGTTGACGCCCAGGCAATCGGCCATGCACCCCTGGCTTAAGGGCGGATCGGAACTCGCGGCCTGAAGGATCAGGCTCTCGCGCACCCCGAGGCCCAGCTTCTCCTGCAGCAAACGCTCCGATCGCCGGTTGACGATGCGGAGCGCAGCCTCGAGGTGGAACAGCAGGGACTCCTTCAGTCCAGGGGGGATCATATACCGGACGTAGGATACACCGGAACAGCCGGGACTGCACCTCAAAAACGGAACACGAAAGGGCAAGAGAAAACCGCGCCCTTTTCGGAACGCGGCTGTGGGCTTGGGTTACGTCTTAATGAGGGTAACGGGTGGTCGTGCCTCGAACTCGATGCGCAGCGTCATCTCCGGCGCGCACACGTGACCGGCGCGGAGTTTCTCCGCTTCCTGCCAGGACGCGGGAGCCTCCCGCCACGCGCACGCACGACAGTAGACCACCCAGAACGTGCCGAACTTGGAGACGGTAATCATGCGCTTCGCTCAAAGATGCTCCTGGAGAACCTGGACAACGGCTCTCAAAACGGTACCGCGTTTTTCGTAGTAGGGCAACAGCTTTTCCACCAGGTGCAGAGTGCGCGGCGTGATGCTGTAGGTTTGCGAGGCCACCGGCTCGCCGCTCGGCTCGACTCTCGGCTTGCGACGCCTGCTGACCAGAAGCTCGGTCCCGACCTGGATCGCGCGCCCGTTCGAACCGAAGATAGGAGCGAGCACCTCCAGATCGCGGATGACATCCACTGGCACCTTAAAACTTTTGTCGATCAGGCCCGGCTTTTTGGCTTTCGCTTTCACGGTATAATTCTCCTTGCTTCCGGAGTGCCATCGCAACCGGAACGGATCGGGGCGCTCACTTCATCCGCGGGCGTCCCCGTTCTGCTTCATGGAAACCCAACGCATACCCTACTTCCAAACCCACGGCCACGGCGGAAAATAACTTCGACATTGCGGCGATGCGGGGATCAGGATCTGGGGCGGGGTCCCTGTAGATCATCTCGACCCACTCCAGTAGTTCGGCGGAGCCGCCCAGGTGCGTGGCGATCGCGAGCTCGCGGTCGAGAGGCCGCGACGCCGCGCATACGCGCCGGACGGCGTGGTCGATCAGTTCGGGGTCAATCTCTTCGATTTGCCTCATGGGCGGCGGTCACCTCTCAAAACCTGCTGCCCCACGGGCGACGTCGTCGGTACTAGCTCGGCGGAGCCGCACGCGGGGCAAACCTTCGCCGTCGACGATGACCGGATCAGCGTGTAGATCAGACCGGGCAAAAGGAACATGAGCCACAGCAGGATCTCCAGGGCGAAGCTACCGCCCGTCCGCGTCTTCGGGCGCGCTACCGTTTTGCAGCGAGTGCAGACCATGCTCGGCTGGCTTCGGAACAGCACCACGGCCAGGCCGATGGCGACGAACGCGATGAACAGCATGACGTACATCGTTGTGATGGTCGGCATTACTTCACCCCTGCGAGCTTCTTCGCCTTCAGGCGGCGCGCTGCGTCGCCCAGGGAAGTCTGGTCACCGCTCGCGCTGCCCGCACCCGAAATGCCACCGGCGAGAGTGTAGGGGCCTTCTGGCACGCGCTCCTGAATGGGAACGACAGCGATCGCGGCGCGAACCGGAGCATGCACCGGGGCGGGAGCCTGCGCCAGATCCACCTGGGCGTCGGCGGTCGTGGTTACATCGACCGGCGTCCCAACCGGAATGTCTGTGTCCTTGCCATGCTTCAGTAGGAACAGCGGAGCGGCGGGGGCGAAGATGATGACGCTGCCCACGATGCCCGCGCTGATCGTGCCGGCTGAATTGCTGCCCTTCTGTTGGCGCTCCGCGCTCACAGCCACGCGCGAACCATCGGCGGCGGCTACGTAGTCGACGCGGATCGCAACCGCGCCCGCGCGTCCCATGCGGCGCTTTTCGTGAGCCAAGGTGACCACGCCGTGCGCCACTGCACCGCGGCGGATCGCGCCCGCTTGGACGTCGTCCAGGACTTCGAGACTTACCGTGTCGCCCACGTGCGCGTCGGCGCTCGAAACGTTCTGGCTAAGGCGAAGTCGGACGGCAGTCCCCTGGGGAACGGTGACGGTTTGCGCGCCAGCGAGCTGCGCGAGGATAAGAGCAGAGAATAGAATTGTAACGATTTTCATAACAACCCTCCAGATGGATGTTCCCACCACGGAACCCAGGGGGGAAGTTACTCCGGTGCGCTCCAAAACTTCGTCGACCGTGATGTGTTCGCTGATCATGATTTTCCGCCCGCTTTCATCTGCCCGATCTCCGCCGCGAACTTCAGGCTTTGCGCGGCCATCATGATGTGGCTGCGCACTGAACCGGGGAGCGATGCCCAGGGACGCTGGTCGCCTGTCTTTGCCCGGTAGTTTGCGAGGGCCTGCTCAAAAAAGCGGGTGTCCATTACCGCACCCCCTGCGACAGGATCGCCGCATGCTGCTCGGGCGTCGGGTCATAGAAGATTTGGAAGTCGCAGTGAGGACCCGTGAGTTTCTGAAACCCAGCCGCTCCGACGTGACCGCACTGCCACCAGCCGGAGAGCGACATGTTGCGAAACAGTTTCGTGCCGCAAGTCGGGCACACACCCGTGAGAACCACCGCGTGCGCTTCGGCCAAGCGCACCATCCGCTTCGCCTGCTCTGCCGCCCGTTGCTGTTTGGTATTCTTCATGTCCCAAAGGTACAGGCGGGCCTGCACCGTGCCAAGATGTCTACAGGCACGTTACCATACGATATCCAGAACACACGATGGCGAACACGTAGTTACTAATTGCGGTTACCAACAACGGGGAAGTGCAGTTCTGGGCAGTGTTTTCCAGAACATACGCTCGACGTATAATCCGCCGGAAACACGGAAACGTCAAGGGGCGCTTGTTACGAATTCAGGAACGGCCCCCAAGCGAGACGGCAGAAAATCGGCCCTGGGAGACTCCCCAGGGCCGCTGTGCGGAGCAGAGGTACCACCTTGCACAAGGGGGCTAGGCGGCGGGCTTTTTGTCGGGACTGCTGAAGTAGTCTTCCTTCACGGAATGGCCGAGCACGAAACCCATCAGCGTCGCCATGAAGGTAATGTAAGTCGCGTCCAGGCGGTGGAGCGCGTGCAGAACGTTGCCCGCCACGAAGAACGCGCCCAGGAATGCGGTCGTGCGACCGGCGAGGGCTGATATGAGTTTCTGGAACATACCCCACGATGAACCGCACCCCGGCCTCCTGTCACCTTACGGCGGACACTGCACCAGCGCGGTGATCAGAGTTTGGCTCGCAGCGCCGCGAGCACCTGGTCGAAGCGAGTATGCAGCGCCGTGGCGCTCGCCGCGAGCGCGCTCTCGATGCGCTTGGTCTCGTTGCGGAGCAGTGAGTAATCGGAAAACAGAATGTTCCTCGGCCAGTAGCGCGCGACAAACACGCCCAGGCCGAACACGACGAACAGCGACAGCACCCACAGACCAAATACCACCATGACTTCCTCCTCAGTGATGCGCGTACAGCTTCAACAATTCCACCACCACCACGGCGGCTGCGGGAATCAGCGCCGCCCACATCTTCCACTTCAAACTCTCCAGGTCGCGGATCTTCGCGTGCGCCGCATCGATCTGGTGTTTGGCCTTCGCCTTCTCCTCGGTCTGGGCTTCCTGCAGGCGCTCGACCTCGCTCCACAGCAGGAGCCGCTCCTCTTCCCACTTGCCCGACGATGCGTCCAGCAGCTTCATGTGGCTTTCTTTTTCCCGAAGGACATCGCCGCCTTGACGGCCCGGAGCTCGTCCTGGTGCCGCTCCTCGATGACTTGGACAATCTCCGCCTTCAACTGATCGGTGATCAGCTGAGCGCGCTCGCACGCCCTAAGCGATGCTTTGTAGTCGCCGAGTTCCATCGCACCCAGAATTAGCTGGAGTTCATCGATCATTTGGAGTGTGAGCGGCCTCACTTTCTTACTCATCGATTTCCTTACTGCGCCGGGACAGGGATCGCCTCGGGCGCGGGGAGGTTGAGCTTCTTCTGCTTCTTCGCTCCGAACGTGATGATCCGAAGGAACAGGCTCACGTGCGGTTGAGCGAGGGCATAGGCCCGCGCGTAATGGTCGTGAAGTTGGGACGCGTAAAGGAACAGCGCCCCGCGTTCCGCTTTTAGCGCGGCGATGTTCTGATCTTGAGCCGCGGACTTCAGTTGCAGGGTGTCGACTTTCGCGGAGAGGTCGGTCATCTGGTCTTGCACCGGTGGAAGCTCGGCCAGCCGGACATCGATCTCGCGCAACTCGGTCGGGTAAAACGTGGGCACCAGGTCCGTCGCCAGGCGCTTCCCCAGGCGCTGGGTGATATCACCGAACAGCTGCGGATCTGGGAGCGCGGCCACTTGCGCGATCGACGTCGTGACACGCTGCCGGTCAGCTGCGAGGCGAGAGTCGAGCGCGGAGAGCCGGGCATTCTGGGCCATGATGGTTGCGATCGCGCTCGCCTCGGTCGCTTGCGCCGCCTTCATCTGCTCCTCAAACGCGTCGCGTTCCTTCTGCGCTTCGGACTTGTCGGCCTCGAGTGTCGCTTGCTGGGATTTCAGCGCCTCGTGCTCGATGCCCAGGTGGTAGAGCCGGACTCCGGTGTAGCCGACCAGCGCGACCAGCCCGGCGATAATCCAGGTGCGCGGGCTCATCGCCTTCAGGAACAGCCAGAGCGTCATCATACGGGCTCACAATCGCACTCCACCGTGTCGTTCGCCTTGCCGGTCGAGCGGAGGTACGCGCCCCGCGCTCTGCGGTTCGCGTTTTCGACGTGCGCCTGGACGTGAATGCAGGCTGGGGTTCCAGACCGGTCGTGCTCCAGGATGACGTGATCAAAGGGCAAGTCCGATTCGAGACGCATCCAATCGAAGATCATCTCCAGGGACGCGGATGCCGTGGGGAGCGGACGGAAATCCGCGGCGCACTCGTCGCCCAGGTACTCGAACGAGCCATGCACGCCGCCCACAGCTTCGTTGTGCGCGGGATCGCGGTACCCGGAATCGATCGCGAGCGCGCCGAACTTTTCGCGGAGCGGTTCGAGGATCTGCAGGCACAAAAACTTCGCGTTGTTCACCACGCGCTCCGGCTGGCCGGCTACGCGAAGCTCCGTGTCAGTGAAGTGTTCGGAAAGTTGCTCCATGTTTTCTCCTAGTGGGCGATCTCGCTGCCCAGCGCGTAAAAGGTGCTCGGTGAATTTTGATTGTTGAACTCGGTCGCGAACCAATCGGCGGTGCGGACAACACTCGCGAGTCGTAACTCGTCCATCACGCAAGCGAAGAAGCGAGGATCGAAGGCCGCATCGTGGCCCCACGTCTGAACTGCGCCGGCTGCTCCGATCGGGCCAACGTTGCAAGGTCCGGTTCCGACGTTAGAGCCGTCGACGGCTCCATTCACATAGCCTTTGACCGTTGTGTTTCCAGATCCGTCGATCGTGTAGGCGAGTAAGTACCAGACGCCCGCGGAGAGCGTGTTTGATCCGGACCCGTCGTAATTGACGTGCTGGTTATAAGTCACGGTCGTGTCGAGATAGACGGCCAGCTTGCCGCTGGACTTGATCAGCAACGTCCGACCTCCGGCGCTCGCGAACGATTTCGCCTCGACCGTGTTGTAGCCGTTAGGGAGTGTGGAGAACTTAACCCAGGCACTAGCGGAGAACGCCGCTCCTTCGCCCAGGGCCGCGCTCGACCCTTGAGTTATGCCGCTCGTCGAACCATTGAAGGTCGCGCCCTCTTGTATCTTCTCCGCGCCGTAAGTGATCGCGGTGTCCGTGCCATTGAACCCGTTGCCGGATGAGTCGCCTGAGTTACCCTGCAGATGTTGGACGGAGATAAATCCGTTCGACCAGACCGCGGCCCGGTTGGATTGGTCCGTGATGATTGACGCCTTGCCGTACTGGACATAGATCACGGTGTCGACGGAGTGAGAGACTGTCGGGACTTTCACCCAAAATTCGACCGCGCCCGTCGTTGGGTCGTAGCTCACGAGCTCGAATGGCAAGAGATTATTCCCGTCGACGTCGCTCGAAAAGGCGATGTCGTAGCCGCTCGCGCTGTGGAGCCTTCCTCCGTTTGCGATCGTCGCGAGGTACGAATAAGTGCCCACGATCAGGACGGGAAAATTCGCCTGGTCCGTACTCGGCACCAGCGTGTGATCGATAGTGAGCGACCGGTAGAAATCGAACTTTCTACCGATCTCCTCCGCCACTACTCCCGAAAGAATCATCATGCCCCCGTGATGTCGCCGATGAGGTCCCACACGTCGGCTGCGACCTGTACGAGTTGTACGGTTGCGAGTTGCTTTCGAAGCGCGAGACTCGTTCCGGGATTGTTGATCGTCACGCCCGCGCCGGCGACCAGCGACGTCACTCCCGCGCCGATCTGCCGGATTGAAACCACCGTGAGCACCGGAAACGCAACAGCTGAATGCGGCGGGATGGTAACCGCGTTCGCCGCGGCGTTGTTCATACGGATGAGAAATCCAGCATCGCCCAGGACCAGCGTGTACGCGGTCCCCACCTGGTTGTTCACGCCCGCGATCGCCGTCGAAGATCCGCCGCCTCCGCCTCCTGCGATTACGCCCCACGCCGAACCATCGAACACGTAGAGCGCGGAATCGGCGATTGAGTACACGTGCGCGCCCGCCGTTGCGGTATAGAACTCCCACGCGCTCCCGCCTGGATTGTCAGTCGTCCAGATGGCGATCGCATTGTCATGACCTACCCACGCGCCCGTACCCGTCGCCTTGACGATGTACGCGTCGCCATTCGCCGGGGAACCAGGAGGAGCCGAAGTCGTGCGATTGATAATCGCACCCATCAAGAGCGCGTCGATCCCACGGAGCAGGGCGCGGAACGCGAGGTCGTGCAAATCGCCGGTGAGGGCGTTGATCATGAAGCCGCGGCGTGGACCAAAAGTCACACTCATATTTGCTTTCCTCCAAACTGCATGCCGAACATGACGCCGAACCCGGTCATCAGGAACGTGACCGTGCGCGGGTTCCCGACCAGCGCGCCGTTGACCGGCGTGATCTTGAATGACGTGGGCAGCCCGCCGATCGGGTTGTCGATCAGACGCTGGGCCAGCGTGTAGGTGAAAGTGTTTCCCGTCTGCCCGGTGAGCGTCGAAATCAGAACACCGTTGATCAGGATGGCAATCGTGTAGTTGCCCTCGACGCCGCCCGCTACGCTCGCCGCACTTTGTACTAGGCCCGCCTGCCCCTGAGCAACGCGGTTCCTGTCGGCCCAGGTGATCACCGCGTCCCGCACAATCGATAGCGGGTACGAAATTCCGTTAATCAGAACGTTGCCTGGCGGGTACGGATTCTGCGCTCGGCTGTTGGTCGTGAGCGCGACCGCGGTCACCAGCGTCGCGTCGGTCTCGCCGTAGTTGTTCGACGGCAGGCACTTCACGCTGAGCGAGACGTCGGCCAGGAAAGGCACGTCGTTCACCTGTCCCGCGCCCTCAGAGAAAAACCACACCGGCGCATTGGTCGCGTGATCGGCGGGCACGGTGTCATACAGGCCGCGGAGCACGCCGCCGAAGCTCACGGTGCCGTCGCCGTTAAACGTCGGCGTCGTGAACGCGAGGATCTCGTTGTCGATCACGCAAAGGTTCTGGCCCAGCAGCCGAAGCGATGGATCGATGGGAAGCAGTTCGTCGAGGTCAACCTGGGGCGCGGCGGCGCACACGAAGCCCGTGGGATCATCCATCGGCGTGCGCGCCGGGTACGCGGCCTGCAGCACGCCATAGGGAGTGAAGGTCTGGTTGTCCGCGACGTCGACGCCGGAAGAAAGAATGCTGAACGCTTGCGTCAACAGATCCCCGCGCGCAGCCATCGCCAGGACTATCCGGTCGACGGCGGGCGCGGTCATCACGTAAGGAGCTTCCATCAACTCCTCGGCGACGGGCGGAGGCGGAGGCCCGGTCGGCGGCGGGTTCCAGCCGGGGAACGGCGGAGGCACGTAGCCGGTGCTCGAAATGGCGAAGATGTCCTCCACACAATTGATCTCGATGCGCGCGTTTTCGAGCGCGCCGTAGTTGATCGCGGCGATGCGGACAACCATCCGATAGATGCCGAGCGCGGGCCACGTTAAACGGAACACCCCTCCCATGCGAAACTTCCAGGCAACGCGATTGGCGATCACCTTCAGCTGCATGAGCGGGTAGGAGTGAGTTTTCAATTCGCGGGTCGCGGCGAACTGCGCCATCGAACTGTTGCTGAATCCGTGGAAGTCGAACGTGGCGCTGCCGATCATTCCGCGCACCGCGTGATTCGCCGACTCGTGCGCCTGCACCACGCGCTCGGTGAAAAACAGGTTGCGGTCGATGTACTTCACCTTCACTTCGTTCAACGTTTCTTCCCAGGAGACGCGCGACATTTCAGGGGGCTCCAGGATCTCGTCCGGCGTCAGCTCGGGCAGGGTCGTCGGATCGTAGTCGGCGCGCACCAGATTCAGCGTCCACAGGCCGGTCGCCGGATCGGTAAACAGAACAGCGTCGATGTGGCGCAGGATCTCGGCGATCGTCGCGTCGGCGCTCGTCTCGGTGTCGGTGATCGTGCTCATGCCCATCTGCTCGGTGTAGAGCGTGGCCGCGGCGGCGACGAAGCTCGCGGAATCAAACCGCGCGGTGGGGATGCCCAGGCCGAACACCGGGTCAGTCATCCAGACCCAGATCATCCACGCCGGGTTCGCGTCGCCATTGATGTTGTGATCGTGCGTGCCCAGCGGATCGGGACAGCGCTGGATCACAAAACTCATGTCGTTCAAACTGGTCTGGGTACCGAGATAGACCTGGCGCAACACGAAGTGGCAGATCCCGAGATAAGCCGGGGCCGGATTTGCGCCGGGCAAGTGCGCGCTGAGGTACGCGCTCGGCAGCGAGGTCTGCAGCCCTCGGTAGAACGAAACACCGCCCGCGATGCCGCCGCCGCTGAGGTCCCCGCCGAACAGATTCTTGTTGTTCGTGTCGTTTGGGATATCGATGTCGATGTAGTCCTCGTGCCCCCCGGCCATGACCACGCTGGTCGTATAATTCACCGCTTTGCTGGTCGCGAAGATGCCCGAGGGCACCACCGTATCGAAAATGAATTGGTCTCCGATCTGGAAGGGAGTCGTCGGCCCCTGCACGATCGTGAACCCGACTTGCCCGTTCCCGTAGCGCACACCCACCGTTGCGTTGCCCAGGAAGCCTGAGATGGAACCCACCACGCTGAAGCTCGTGGGCGGATTGTTCGCCGTCAGGGTGAAAGTCTGCGTGCGTGCGTTCGAAGCGACGGAGACTCCCACCACCTGGCCGTCGCCCACGTGGACGCCCGCCTGGTTTTCGACGTGGCCCAAAGTGACCAGCCCGTCGACCGGGCCGTGGCAGATCACCAGCTGCATGCCCATCAGGTATTTGTAGCCAACGGTTTTTTTAGCGAGTCCGAGAATGCCGCCCTGTTTGACTTTCAGCGCCTTGAGGTCGCCGTACCATACGACGTTCGGTCCCTTCGCCAGCACCGTTCCGAAAATAACGGGGATCACGCGGCCCTCTTCCGCGGTGGGCGCTTGGAAGTCTCCGAGCGCGCTCGCTCTCCCAGCCGGAGATTTCGCGAGCAGCGCCGTGACCACGCTCGATGCGACCAGAAGAACAAGCTCGATGATCAGCCAGAAAACCATACGCGCCTCAATTGAACGGATCTTTGAACGGATTCTTGACCGGCACCCACTGGAAGCCAATGAAGTTTTTGCCGTTCGCGAACTTCTGCACACAGGTGTGATAGTCCCGCATGCAACCCGCGTAGAGATTTACCGCCATGCCCACCGCCACGTTGAACAGCGGCGCGAGCAGCGTCAGTGTCGTCCCGTTGTGCAGCAGGATCATCCGGCGCTGCTGCCCGATCTCGATATAGCCGGCCGTGAACCAGTTGTCGGGTTTCGATGCTGCTGCAGCAACGGTCACCACGTCGCCTGCCACGCTGATCGTGGCGATGGTGCCGCCCACGCGGAAAAGCGTTTTGTCGACGGTGCAGCCCAGATCGTAGAGAAAGTGATTGCAGGGAGACTGGAACTTCACAGCCGGAACGTTGTTCTTGAGAAAGTCGCTGTCGGGGATACAGTTCAACTCCCCGAAGTCGCCGAACCGGTTGATGGTGACGCGCCCGGTGAAATTCACCACCACGTCGGAGTCGCCGCCGTGCCCGCGGTAGATCACGAGAAACATCGGCGTCGTCGGAGAGAAAGCGACGAACTGCTGTGGCACCGGATTCTCTTTCGGCAACGTGACGCGCACCGTGCCGGCCTTCGCTTCTGAGGTCTGGTTCGTCGGGGTGCGCTTGATGACCTCGGGCAAGTAAGTGTGGCCCAGGTAGGTGATCGGCTGATCGCCGCTCGTGTAATACCACTGCTGATCGACGGTGATGAACGCGTACAACTCGAAGGGCTGGCTTCCGTAGGGGCTCGTCTCGATCGCGTCGTAGCTCATGCCGGAGACTCCGGGGGAACTCCCAAAATCTCCGCGATCGCTTCAAGCGCCATCGCCATACGCTTTCGCAAGGCTGCGTTTTCGAGGCGAAGTGTCTCTCTTGAAGGTGGTTGGTACTCCCTCCAGCCGTTCAGGGGGTCTTCATTCAGCGGGTAGTTCATGCCGGGGTGTCTCCGGGGAGCGATTGAATTTGCAGCGTCGCCTCCACCACGTTCGTGGTCTGCCACTTGAACTCGGGCGTCTCGTCGACTGCCAGGCGCGAGCACGGCAGCAACGAAATCAGAACAGCGCCGGGATTGATCAGGCTCTCCAGCGCATGCTCAAGGCCCAGCGTTTCTGTTCCCCCCGAAACCTCCGTGGCTGTGACCACGCGGTGATAGAGAATGTGAGAGCCATCGAGAATAATGGCGAGGTCGCGGCGCGCCACGCTCGGAAACTGGAACCGGGTGTAACCCGTGTTGGCGATGGAGATCGCGACCGCTCCCATATCCGCCTGGGCAGCGAGCACCAGGTCGGCCTGCCAGGTCGGAAACCAGAATGGATTCAGCCTGCCTTTTCGATTCCGCAGGAACGTCCTAAAGTCGTCGATCTCCCCGCGGTTCCTGAGCATGAAGGGCACTGACTTTGCTTCGAGGGTCGCCACGCCGGAGCGGTCGATCACGATGAGCGCGCCGGGGCCGGGGTCGAGCCGCTGCAGCGAGCGCCGGAACGCGGTGTCATTCGCGTGCGCCGCGTTCGGCTCCAGGTCGAGCACGTCCAGGCCGCGGTATTGAGTCGATGGGAAGGCCATCACCCGTTCTCCACACGATATCCACAGCCCACGATATGCCCATTAGAGCCGCTAGGAGCGATTGGGGGGTGCTGAGCCACCGCCCAGGCCCCAACTCTTCGCCTCAGACCGCCTGAGCGGGCCTCTTTTTCAGATTTTGAGGGCGGTCTGGACATTTCAGACCACCTCGCAGTCGAACGTCAGATCCAGTTCTGCGAGCTGGCTGGTGGTGCGCGTGACGTCCTGGACGTCGGCGAGTCGTCCGCGGCGCACCGGGACGCAAAGCGAGTTTCCGTCCGCCGCCCAGCCGAGCACGATGCCGCTCGACAGCTGCACGCCGCCCGTGACCAGGGCAAGGATGTTGACCACCTCGTAAACGAACGCGTTGCGCCAGATCATCATCAGGCCCCCGGCTGCGAACTCCCGGTGGGTCGTGTCCAGGTACAGCACGGTGTCGCCGGGCGACGCGGGAGCGACCAGGGGATGAGCGTCGGGCCAGAACGGAACGCCCTGCATCTGGCTCTGCCATGCCCACAGCAACGCGTCCAGCAGGCTCTTGCCGAGCCGATCCGGGGTCACGCGGAACTTCAGCTTCGTCCGCGGGATGGTGCGCAGCTGCACGCGCTGCTCGCTGTCGGAATGGGACTTCAGGACGTCGGTCATCCAGATTTGCGGGTGCTCGGTGATGCCATCCGGTTCCCAGTTCGGCTCGATGCTCATGATGGCGAGCCGGTCCCCGGTGACCTCGAGCGTCGTGCCGTCGATGCCGGGGAAAACGAAGTCGATGCTCTGCGCGATGACGGGATCGCCCTCGGTCGGATAAACCACGTTCTGCAAAAGTTCCCCGAGCGGAGCAAACCGATAGGGAAGCGTTGGCGTGATCACGCGCACGGTGCCCGTGCCGGTGATGACCACGGCGGTAAAGAACTGCGCGACGTCGCGGAAAGAATTCCAGATGTCGATCACGATGGTGCGCTGCGTGAGCACCGGCCCCAGGGAAACGATGCGGGGCTTCATGATCATGCGCTCGAACAGACACTCGCCGCCGAACATCTCTGCCATCGTTCCCCCGCGCGCCGTGCGCGGCGGGTCGGCTGGGCTGCCGAGCGCCCTCGCGCCACTGAAGTCTGTGGAGCGAACCGACAGCGGCGCGAGCGCGGGCGTGGTCGCGTGATTGAACGCAAGGTGCGAAGCCTCCAGCTGCACCATCGGATTTTCGAGTTGGCCCACGAAGTCGGTCATGTTTTCAAAATTGCGAAGCCGGGAACCCCTGCTGGGGTTCCCGCAAAAACCATGTAGTTATCGCCCCCGATCGAATACACCGTGCCCGATGAAAAATTCCCATAGGTCGCGGCGCTGGTTGCGAATATGCGGGGCAGCGTGCCGAGAAGCGAATAGCCTCCGCCGTCGCGGTGCGCAAAAATGTCTACGGGGATCAGGTTCGCCTGGGCGTTCAGGTTCGAAAAAGAACGCATCACCAGCTGGCGAGCAGAGGGCACGTCCTGCGGCGGATCAGTCGAGTCCGGAATGTTGCTGGTGCAGAACTTCCCATAGCTTGCCTCGTTAGTGTGGAAATTGGCGACCCAACCTCCCGTGTAGGAATCGACGTCGGCGCGCACGAATCCATTTGCATCCGCACCGCCCTCGCCGTAGCAAGCGAACGGACATCCACAGGTAGAGAACAGCTGCTGGGTTGCGGATGGGGCTCCGGACACTCCGAAAAAGTAAGCGCCTCCAGTCCAGGTGCCGCCCGTCTTGTTCAGCGAAGGTCCCCATCCACACGTGCCGAACACCAGAGGGGTGACTTCCAAAACCACTACGACGTCGTCGCCCGTTGCGAAAAAATGGTAGCGGGTGAACGGAGCCATGTTGTACGGCGATGGCAGGCTGAAGTTCGAGGTGTGCAGGCCCATCACGCCGAACGGGTAGTAAGTCCCGCTCTGCAAATATTGGGGAACGCCAGCCTGGTCGTACCAGCCCGCCGTGCTCACGCTGAAGCCCGTGCCCACATTCAGGCCCAGGCCGTTGCAAATTCCGCTGCCGAAGGGGGCTGGCCAGCATCCTGTCTCCCCGTGAATGGCGCGGAGATTCACATAGAGGCCGCTCTTGTGCAGGTGCGCGCGCCAGCCGAGTCCTTCCGCCGCGCTGTAGTCTGAGGTCCAGCCGAGTCCGGTGAGGAACGTCACCAGCTGCTGCAGCAGATCCATCTCGTCCGTGGGCACGCCCGTCTGATAGGCCATCGAAGCCCCTCTCTCTAAGCCAACTTGACTGCGAAGTAGTCGGTCGTCGTCGTGCGGAAAGTGTCCTGCACCATCAGCCACTGAATGCGCCCAACGGTGTTCGTGTTTTCGGAAACCTGGTTGTAGCCAGTGACGCCAGCGACGCCGTCCAACTCGCCGTAGGTATTTCTCTGATTGACCGTGCCAGCCGCGCCATCGTCGTAAGTAAGCACGATCGGCATCATGAAATAGCTGCCGTCCAGGTTCGCGCGCAGATTGTTCATGTAACCGCAGTAGGGCCAGATCTTGCCCTGCCCGGCGCTGTTTAAACTGTTGTAGTCGAAACCCTTCCAGGTGCCATCCGGCGTGCGAAGCCTCATCTGCGCGTTGCCGTCCTGAGCAGAGTTGTTGCTCCACGCTTTAGGAAATGCGCTCATCTCTGCGCCGGTATAGCTCCAGCGCCAGCGCGGATCGTCGACCGGTGGCGCGTTATGGAAGACCGCAGGTCCCCAGGACATGGAGCCGCCGATCGCGAGCGGGTAGGGATACTGAAGCGGGCTCGCATACGCATTGATGAAACCCAGGTAGACGCTCTGGTAAGTCGTGTTGACTTTCACAACGATCACCACGCGCCGCCCGTTCGCCGAAAACCAGAACGGCATGCTGCCCACGCGGAACAGGGCGACGTATTCTTCGGTGTTGCCGCTCGGCTGATGCCAGAAGTCCTGGCCGGAGTCGAAACCGAACGCGCCCATCAACTGCAGGTTGTCGTAGTCGCCGGCAGCGCTGGCGAATCGAAGGACGCCCACGATGATGTTCGCGAGGCCGTCATTGCCCGGCGCGCTCCAGATGTAGTTCTGTCCGGCGCTCCCACGGAGTGTCGTCCAGGGGAGCGTCATCACAAACGAGATCGTGTCCGCGGCAACCCAGGCCGTGCCCCCGGCCACAATCGTGAAGTGCGCGACGGCGCAGGTGAACGGCGTGCCAACCGTAGCGGTGCCGAGCGCGCCAGAGGTGCTGCCGACCACCGTGAAGTGCGTCGCGTCGGTCGCAGTGCAGGTGA
>Ga0210402_10002917_pt1 | contig 16329 bp, 10 predicted proteins | sample IncBWC7MmetaG_FD_161055 | JGI IMG/M metagenome (GOLD analysis project Ga0210402, IMG submission 161055) | Forest soil microbial communities from Barre Woods Harvard Forest LTER site, Petersham, Massachusetts, United States - Inc-BW-C-7-M | ecosystem: Environmental > Terrestrial > Soil >... | reverse complement strand
GGAACCGGATCCGCCGGGGGTTCGGGCGCCCAAGAAGCCACTGCGTGATACACCGGTCGCGCCGCCACCGCCGGGGCCAAAGGAGCCGGATCCGCCGGGGGTTCGAGCGCCCAAGAAGCCACTGCGGGATACGCCGGTTAAGCCAACCGAGCCGGACCCACCGGGTCACGGTCAGCACACGACGGTGGTGTCTGAAGTGCGGGTTGCGATTGCGGAACGGCCTGCGGTCCTGCCGGCGAAGTGTGTCGTCCTGGACGAGTTTCTGGCGCCGCAGGAACTTGCGAGTCTCACGCGCTTCACGCTGGAACACGAAAACGATTTCAAAATCAGCGAAGTGGTCTCTTCGACAGCGGATGGCGGCGTCGTCAACTATGAACACCGCCGCTCTCGCGTTCTGATGGATCTGGCGCAACAAGAGAGCGTAATCCTGGAACGAATCAAGGCGGTGCTGCCGCAGGTTCTGGATAAGCTTGGGATGGAGGAATTTACCATCGCCGAAGCCGAGGTACAGATCACCGCCAGCAACGACGGGGACTACTTCCATTTCCACAGCGACAACGGAAGCGAGCGCGTGGCGTCACGCCACCTCACGTTTGTGTACTTCTTCCATCGCGAGCCGCGGCAATTCGAGGGGGGGGAACTGCGGGTTCATGACTCCCGCCTGGAAGAGGGCGTTTACGTCAGTGAGGGCAGCTACCAGGCGATCGTCCCGCAACAAAACCAGATCGTCTTCTTCCCGTGCGAAATGCTGCACGAGATCACACCGGTGAATTGCCCGTCGCAGCTTTTCGCCGACAGCCGCTTTACCTTAAACGGATGGCTTCGTCGATAGACAATCCGGCGTGGCTGGAGTGGATGACAACCCTGATGGCAGGGGCGTCACGGGGAGGAGTGTCGCGGCATACCTATGCCGCGACACTTCCTTCCGATCGCTTCTATTGCCTGCTGGATGAATTGCCGGTGCACTTGATTCCGCAGCACGTTTTCAAATCGCTGCAGCTTCAGAAAGATCAGCATCAACTCCTTTTTCTGAATCCCGAATGCATCGTGTGTCCTGGCGGCGTATTGCCGGATGAACTTGAGTCACGGAGAGAACTGCTCTCGGGATTTGCGCTGCAGGGAACGATGGCGTGGGTACGAGACCGCTCGGGAAACCTGCTTCCATTCTGGCTGGGGCCGCAATTGGAAGGTGTGGTCAGAGGACTGCGCCCCAATGATCCGGTGGCGTCGTCTTTATCGCACAGCGCACGATGGCTTTTGGCGACAGCGGATATTCTGATTCCCGAAGATCAAAATTGCTGTGTGGGATCGGGTCTCGGATCCGTTCAGGCTGCGCAAGCTGCTTTACGGCCGCTGACCGGTTCAAAGACCCGGTCCCACACGGTGTTTCGCGAGAAAGGCTATGCACCTTTGGCCAACTTGATCCACCCATTTCACATTGCAGCCTTACGCCGCTACTATCGCTACTTGATCCGCACCGGCGCGATCGCTCTTGGGGATGGTCAGAGCCCGCGTCGGTACGTCGTGCACAACGAACCGGTGGCGCGCTTCTTCCACCATCAGATCACGGCGACGTTGAGTGCCGTGGCCGGGGAGGCGCTTAAGCCGTCCTACGTGTATTTCGCTTCGTACCTGAGCGGAGCCGAACTCAAAAAACACACCGACCGAGAACAGTGTGAGTTCAGTGTGACTCTGTGTCTGGATTTTTCTCCTGAGCCCGCGCACGAAACTCCCTGGCCCATTCTCCTGGACACTCCGACGAGCACGGTCACGGTGTATCAGGCTCTGGGGGACGGTCTTGCTTATCGCGGAACTCGATTGCCCCACTACCGCCGCGCACTGGGCGAGGATCAGACTTCGACTTCGATCTTCTTCCACTATGTCGCGGCAGATTTCGCGGGACCTCTGGATTGAAGGTCGCGCTCGCCCGTTCTAGTGCCGCCCGTTCTAGTGCAGTCCGGTGATCAGGTATAGAACGGACAAGGCCTGATTGTAGCTGTACGCAAAGCGGGTTCCATCGCGGCTAACCACAACGGGAGTTACGATGACCACGCCGGCGGGCGCTCCCGGTTTCAACTCCTGCACCATGGTTTGCTTTCCCGTCGCGATCGCTACCTGGTAGATCCTGCTGGGAAGCTCGCCAAGCTGGTAACCGTAGAGGAGGCGTCCGTCATCCGACCACTGCACGGGATGGAACGCGGTTTCCAGTCCGGTGATGGGTTGAGCTGGACCGCCTGCGATCGGGTAGATGGCCAGAGCAGAATTCGGCCCCACCCCAACTACGGACCGGCCGTCTGGCGACGACGGGCCGCAGAGAATGCCTTCCGGGGTCACAGCTTTCGGTTTCCCACCGGCTAAATCCAACTCGTAGCATCGGGCGGCATGACCCGGCACATTGCCATTGACGATGAGCCGTTGCCCATCCGCCAGGAAGCGGGCCCATCCGTTTTGAATGTGCTCCAACCCGCTCACGTCGACGGACCGGGACTGTCCGGCACCGATCGGCAGCAGCGTGACTTGCTGCGGGTGGCCGGTCGAGACCGAGATTGCCCACTTGCCATCCGGTGACAATGCGCCCGCGCTGCCCTCTCCCAGACGAACCGGCAGAGAGCCGTCTAACTTGCGCAGCGCGACTGCATAGCCAGGTCCCGCGGCTTCACTGGCATCCTCAAACAGCACCGATTGCCCGTCGCGCGATATGTCCTTGGCAACATTCCAGTCGTGCCAGGAAAGTTCCACATCTTGTTTGCTAGTCAAGGTACTAAACGCCAACGCGAGGCGCTTGGTGTTCAGAGCAACGAGAACTTTGCCGTCTGGGGATATGTCTTGCAGCGTGATTCCCATGGGCAAATCCAGCACCTCGCGGACTTTGCTGGATAACGTGACTGCCTTCAGATTCAGGTTGGTGCCTTTTTCGATTGCGGTGAACCAGATTTCCTGCCCGTTCCACGCGAGTCCCTGTTCCGACTCCCATTCATCGGTAAGACTCTTAAAATGCCCGGCAAGATCAACCACGCAGACAGTGCCGCGATTGTCCCACAGGGCTGGATGATCCATGAACGCGATCTTGTCGCCCTCGGGAGAAAAGCGAATGTTGCTGATCCATCCACTGCTCTGATAAAGCACCGTGCCGGCGGGGTATTCCAGGCGGCTGTGGCCCTCGACGTAATGCACGACCGCTAACCCGCCCTGAGCATTCCAGTCTGCCCAGCGGACATCCGCGAGTAATTCCTTCGGAGATCCTCCGGCCAGAGGCGTGCGTGCCAGCATCCCGTTGACGGTTTCAAGTTGCCCGTTATGCGTGCCGTGCAGTGCGACCGCAAGTTCGTTGCCGCGCGAAATCGCCAAGAGATTGGCGTCGCTCAGATTAAGCGCCTGGGCCAGAAGGGAGTTTCCCAAAGTGGAATATAGCTGCACCGGCTTGCCATTCCAGGCTGCGCTGTACACGATGGATTGGCCTTCGGCGAAGCGCGCCGAATAGACGGTCCCGGCTTCGAACGTTAAGCGCACGTAGGAAGGAGGCGCCGCGGGCGTACGAAAGAGTTGAGTAAGCGCCAGAACCCCGGCCGCCAGAGCCAGCCCCGCAACGAGCATCCAGGGCAGTGCAGAGCGTGTTGTGTCGATCGATTTGGGGGTTGGAACCGCCCTGCTCGGGGAAGACCCGGTTAGAGTCTGCAACGCGAAAACCAAATCCTTGGCGGATTGGAAGCGGTTCTCCGGGTCCTTTTCCAGACAATGCGTGATGATGTCGCGGTGTCCGATCGGGATTGCCGCGTGTTCAAGGTTCGCGGCGGCCGGCTCTTCGCGCAGGACCGCAGTCATGGTGTCGACCTCGGTCTCGCCGCGAAACGCGCGGCAGCCGGACATCATCTCATACAGAATCGCGCCGAAGCTGAATAGGTCGCTGCGGTGGTCCACCGGCTTGCCCCGCAGTTGCTCGGGAGACATGTAGGCGACAGTGCCGATCACGGCTCCGTGCTTGGTCACGGTGGTGAGGTTTTCGATGGAGCGTTTATCTTTGGCCGGTGTCTGGAGCTTCGCCACACCGAAATCCAGAATCTTTACGCGACCATCGTTGGTCAGAAACAGATTTTCGGGCTTGAGATCGCGATGCACAATCAGCCGCTCGTGAGCGGCGGAAAGCCCCTGTGCAACCTGCAGAGCGTAGTCCGCGGCCTCTCCCATGGGTATCGGGCCTTCGGAGAGTCGCTGGCGCAGGTTCTTGCCCTCGAGCAACTCCGAGACAATGTAGGGCTGAGTGCCGGCGAAACCGACGTCATAGATGGCCAGGATATTGGGATGGTTGAGGGCAGCCGCCGCGCGGGCCTCCTGTTCGAAGCGGCGCACATGATCGGGGTTGTCCGAGGAGGCGGGCCGGATCAGCTTCAGGGCGACATCGCGCCCCAGCCTTTCGTCGCGGGCGCGAAAGACTTCGCCCATCCCGCCGGCACCAATTTGTTCGAGGACCCGATAGTGCCCCAAGATCTGGCCAATCATAAGTAGCTACACGAGTGGGCGCTTTTGCAAACTGCTTTGCATGGCATGTTAGGGGCGCAGGCGTAGACAGTCAATAGCCGGCAGGGAGAAGGGATAGAAGGAAGATGAACCGACACATCGGTATTAATTAGACGATAAACATATGGGGATATTTTGGATGATGTGAGGCGCAGTTGTGGATTTGCCTGATAGAGCCAGTCCACTACTGCAGCTTTGCGTACTCGGCTTTGGCTTCTTTCAGGATGGGGATCTCGGGATCGGCGTCTTTCCAGAGGGTGAAGAAGTCTTTGTAAGCCGCGAGCGCCCGGACGCGGGCGGCGTCGGCATCCGCACCCTGTGAAGTTCTGGCTTGCAGCGCGTTCGCACGTGCCACGCCGAGATGCGCCAAAACTCCCGTCCAACAATTCCAGACGATACCTCTATGGTCGAGAATCTTCTGGAATTCGGCCGCGGCCGCATTGCCCTGTCCCGCAGCAAGGTAAGCATGACCTCGAACATAGGTGGGATACAGACATGATCCTGACGCATTGGCCCCAAACGCGATCGCTCCGAATTCCAGCGGCGCAACCGCCAGTGAGAGAGCCTTCAAGGCGGATGCCGGATTCTTGTGATCCAGCGCTATCTGGGCGCGAATTGCCGGAATCCAGAGAGATTGCGTTTGGGTGTCCACTGAAAAGTGTTGCGTCAAGTCCTGGATCAATGTCTCTGCTTTTGCTCCATCGCCCGCGGTGGCGAATGCGAGAGCTGCTTCGACCTGAACTCCCTGACTCGCGGGGGAAATTCTCAAAGCCTCGGTAGCCGCGCGGCGTGCTTCGGCAGCACTGCCGAAAGCAGCATCGCGCTCGGCTGCCCACGCTTGCCAGATTGCACCGGTTTCCCTTCGGTCTGACTGGAATGCGGAATTCGCAGCTCGAGCGGTCAATTCCCGGGCTTTACGCAGATGTCCGGAGAAGGCCTGGGTATCGGACTCCAGCGCCAGCCCGAAGGTTTCGTACTCCGGCATCTTGGCGAACCACTGCTGCTGCTTCGCCATCTCCTGTGAATCGGAGGACAGGAAAGCCAGAGCGTAGAGAGCGGCCGGAAATACGTAGTTGTCCGGTTTATGCGGCTGTTGCTCACGAATGATTTGACGCGCTTCATCGAAACGATCTAAGGCCAGCAGGTAACCCGTCAAGTTTTCATCCAGGGTGATCTGGCTGGGCTCGATTTGCATTCCTTGCTTGGTGATAGCGGCAGCCTGCTCGTAGAGGCCCTCTTGGGCGAGCACGATCCCCATGTTGTTATACGCGGCGATGTCGCGAGGATATTCTCTGATCTCATCCTGATACGTTCGACCTGCTTTGTCGAGTTCGCCCGTCACCGATGAATAGTAAGCGGATGTAATTCTCAGGCGTTCAGGTTCGCTGGCGTGGTCCCGCAACTGGAATGCTTTGGTTAGATACTCGGCGGCCCGTGCCGGCTCTGCCAAGTTGAAATAGTGGACGCCAACGGCCGCGTAGGCCATCGCAAAGCTAGGATCCAGTTCGATGGCGCGTTGTCCGAAGGGAAGCGAACGAGCGGCGCCATTCTCGCGCGCCGTCTTTTGCGCGACGCTATACGCTTTCAACGCCTCGAGCGACGAAGTTGTTGCTTGTTCCAGCGGAACATCGAACTTTTGCACCGTGGCGAGCGATTCGCCCAGTTGGCTGCGAAGCTTGACCGCAACATTGCCTAAGGCTTCCACAACCTTGCCTTTGGATGGAGCCGTGATCTGTTCTTCGGCCAGCGTCGCTCCACTCTTGCAGTTCAATGCCTTCAGTTGCAGGACGTAGTCGCTGCCCAGGCTGCCGATCGCTCCCACCAGATATGCTTTGCTGCCGGTGCGCAGACAAAGGTCGCGTGCGACATCTCGCGTTACCTTCTCGCCGTGCGGGCGCGCCATCAGCTTCAATGTCGACGCCACCTGGGTGTCAGGCAGGATATTTATGATCGGAGATTGACGCAGCGATACAGCGAGTGCAGTCTTCAGGGTGTCATCAAAAACCGGATCTCCGGTGCTGTTATCGAAATCGGCAAGGATGACAGTGTCCTGATCGCTCAAACGTTTGCCTGGTCGATTGAGAGAGTAGAGTGCAACCGCGGTCACAACGACTACGGCCGCCGCCAGCACGGCTAGATTCCCCCTCACGATCCGTTGCTTCCGAGGTGCAGAGGAAACAACAACCTCGGGTTGCTTCGCCGGTGCCTCTGTCGCGGCTACGATTTCGACCGCCGCCCGGAACCGGTAGCCCTTGCGCGGTATCGTTTCGATGTACTGACCCTCCGCGGCACGGGCGCACAGCGCGTCCCGCAGTTTGTTGACTGCCGTGCTCAGGTTCTTGTCGAAGTCGACGAACGTGTTTTCGGGCCACAGTCCATGGCGCAGGTCATCCCGCGAGACAACCTCGCCAGCATTCTCAATCAGTACAGAAAGGACGGCGAGGGGCTTGCCTTGGATCTTAATGGGGATGCCGAACTTGCGCAGAACTCCCTTTTCAAGATCGAGTTCGTAGGGGCCGAAGCGAGCAAGTTTGGGGCGGGGGGTGGGCATTGCTAGGCCAGAGAATCGGCGGAAGTATATCACGCGACAAAATCAACGCCTCGAGCGACAAATCGCGCTGTTCGCGCTTTCGGTTAAACCTTGTGGATTGAATATGTTGCGCGGTGAACTGAAATTTAGATCAAATTTATGTCCGGTTTGTTGATTCTTTCCCGTTCTGCGGCCATGATCCGGCCTCGAAAACAGCCGCGGGCGATCTTCACTTGGGCCGATCGCACCGATGACGATCCCGAACGAGCCTCGATGGGGCCTGTCCGGGTGACCGAGTTCAATCAGTGACTCTTGGAGGCCCTTAGGAGAAATCGGATATGAAGAAGATCCTCATGTTGGACTGGACGGTGAGAAAGGCTATCAAGGAGGCAAATTTCGATAAAAACCCCCTTCATGGTAAGGCTGTGATTCCACATATTCCGATCAAGATGGAAGTCGAAGTGCCAGAGGAAGAGTATGACGAAGTAAGGAAAGATCCGCGTCTCCATGCTATTTTGCACGAGCTATTTCAAGAAGAGGTTGTCAGCTACTGTCGTCGGAGCGTGGTCCCTCTGCTCAACATGCTCAACGGCGAATGGGACAGGATATCGTCGCTTTCTCAATTCAATCTGCGTTGGAAGCAGATGTTCAATACCATCGAAGCCAGTCTGCCGCATATTTGTGAGACAGCCGAGACAAAGATGCTGAAAAAGATTGCTGAAGACGCGAGTCTGCGGCAGAAGTACAAGCATTATCGCTGGAAAGTCGCCAAGCAAACCGTTGTCACCACGTTAGCGGTCGGGACTGCCGCGGCAGCTACCGCCGGAAGTGTTGCGACGGGCGGCGCGACCCTTGGCCTGGCGGTGGTTGGCTTATACCGGTCCGTTATGAGCGGAATCAAGCTAATCCGGGACTGCGCCATCGAGGCGGAGAAGTGCCAAAAAAACGTAATCTATGGTTTAGCTTACGTCTCGAAATCTTATGGACTGATGGACCACAAAGGGGACGGCGAAAGCGGACGCCTGCAAAGCCTCAGTCAGGCAGACATGGCCGGGTATGCACCCAGCAGCGCCAAGAAAGCCGGGAACACGGCGAAAGAGCTCTCCTTCAATTTTTTCATCAACAGTGTCCTGAAATGGCCTATCAAAAAAACACTCAGCTCCGTCAAAGATATCAAGGTCGAAGCCGAGTTGTGGGAAAAAAAGCTCGCGAACCTCACCTTTCAGTCGCGTGATCTGTCTGTCCAGTTGAATGAGTTGCTCGAGAAAACCGATGAGCTAACGAAGAAGCTGGCGGAGAACGAAGGGCGGCGACAGGCCGATCCAGGATTTTACGCGATGGTGAAAGAAGCGGCGCGCGAACTCGACAGAGAAGACAAGTCTTACAACAAGACGGTGGAAAAGGTGGAGAAAGACGTCAAAAAGCTTCTGGAGAAGGGTTTCTACATCCCCAGCATGGCGACGTGGCTCACGATTGATGAACTCCACCGGCGCGCCGAGGCGGGATTGAAAAAGTTTGAAAATCTGAAACCGGTTTTGAAGGCGCTCGAAGACAAGGGGCTTGCCCAAGGTACGCTGATCGCCTCCGACGCGCTTGACGTCGTTCTGAGTGTCGCACTGGCGGTTGCGGGCGATACCTACGGGCCGGCGACCGTGGGTACTGACCAATTCAACGATGCATTGAGCTTCCTGGGTTCCAACTGGTTCGACTGCCTCGCCGTTCCACAGGATGTGTTCGGCACGACAAATTCTCTTTACAGTTTCGCGGTAGATTCATGCGGCGCTCAGGCAGTACAAGGAGAAGCTGCCAAAGTTCTGCTGGAACAGTAAGCGAGCCGCCGGCGCCCTGCGCCCGAACGCGGGTTAACCGGCGGCGGTCTTTCGAAACTTCTGCGGTTTTTGCGCAATGTGACAGATAATAAGGGCGCTGATCGAGAGTGCCGCCAATCGAACCACGCTCGATCTCTTCCAACGCACTCGCGCTAGCGGATGCTGGGTTGGACGGTTTGCGAAACCGCCTGTTTACAGGAATCAGCGGTGGACTTCATCGGCATAGGGGCTGAGGTGGAGCGGTGGTGCCATGCCCAAACCCCTCTTGCGGACAAGGCCGATCGCTGCTCCGAGCATCAAGGTGAAGCCAGTCGCTGCCTCCAGTGCGGGGCGCCAAAGAGGCTCGTTCCACTCCCAAGTCCAATTCTGTACTCCCGATGCTTTTGCGGATGGAACGGGTTTGCCCTCGACTCTCATGGCTTGAAGGTCTCTATTCCGGTACGTCGCCCGAAGGAACCAAGTACTGTCAGTGCTCCAAGCTGCGTCTGGCACACCACTTCCCTCGGGGATATAGAGTGCGCGATAGGGAGCCCCGCCCCAGCCCTTCGCTGGTGGATAACCGAGGTCGTACAACCAAATCCATCCTGAATGGGAAGGCGCGTCATCCGACGAACGGCTCCATGCGAGTACGTATCCTGAGAACGTAGCGCGAGGGCTAGAACGTAAGGTGGTATCGAATCCGCCATGTATCGATAACGCGACTCCGACGAGAAGGAGTCCAACGAGGTTGTTTCTGTCCCACAGAGTCTCGCGCTTCGTGCCCGCGAATAGCCCAACGCCCAGCACGACACAAATGACTCCCAGCGTGTCGATGCATACACGAACCCCGGAGTACACGGTCACACCTCATCAGTATTAGACACCGCGAGGTCCATTGCGGCGCGCGACGGCGTAACATCTCGATTACACTTATCTGGCCTTGCGGGGTACTTGAGTGTAACGGCCTGTTAACAACAGGTAATCGCTGTGCGATTAATTCTGGTCGGGGACAATCGTTAATTGCAGAACACCCGACGTCAATATGGGGCCTTCGCCGTAGTGGCCAGCATTTAGCTTACCGTGGCAAACTCGCTTCGTCTTCACGAACAAGGAATAGTCCCCGGGCTCAAGTCGAAGATAAATGTGCGTGGAGACTTCAATGGGGCTCGTGCTCAGTGTTTGAGGCGCGGAGCTGCAGCACAGAACACCATGCCTCTCGATCAAGCGTCGGGGCTCTCCCGAGCTGGATTGTTGGAGAAAGACCTCGTCTCCGCTCACGTCTGCGGTTTCAACGGTGTAGAGTTCATCGGACCGACTGGTGAAGATCAGATGTAGGTTTACAATTTCTCCCGCATGATAACGAGACCTCTTGTCCCGAGTTTGTAGGTTCGCCACGATCCCCGTCGGATTAGCCCTCAGACCGCGGCTATGCCAATCCTCAAACTTCTGTGAGCGCTGCCCGCTGAAATGGGGAGGAACGACGGTCAGAAGGATGAGCAGCAGAAGTAGCTGAAAGCGAGGCATCATGCCCTCTCATCCTGCAATCTAACTCAGATTGGTCACAGCAGCCAAGGAAGATTGACGTAACATCCCCATTACACTCAAAATGCGTTTGCGCCGCGCTAGATCAGGCCAAATCGGTGGACGATTGCAGGGGACAACAGAACGTCGCGCCCTTCGTGGGCCGGCGTAAACGTGCAAGGGGAACTAAATAGGGAAACCTGTGAGATCAAGGCAACATAGTTGCCAGGCGTGCTAAACTTATGGCCGCTGTGGGCCAGCCTCCGCAAATACCGCCGCCTACCCCGCCCTCGTGTTCCGAGTGCGCCAGCAAGACTCAGCCCGCCGCGGGCGGACCACCCACTCAGTCTGCGTCGCGCATGTGGCGCTCGGGTGACGGCAAGACGCGGATCGACACCGGCACATCCAGCGTCATCTCCGATCCGGTTTCGCAGCACACCATCGTGCTTGATCACGCCAAGAAGGAAGCGATGGTCATTCCCATGCTTCCCGCCGGGTCTGCGCCTGCGGCGCCGGCTGCGGCGCCGGGCGCTCCCGCCGCCGCGCCCCAGCCTCCACCGATGCACGTGGAGGATCTGGGCAAGTCGACGATTGAGGGACACGAGGTCGAGGGCAAGCGCTACACCTTACCTCACTTCACCCCGCCGGCAAAGCCGGCAATGCCCGCGGCAAAGCCACCGGATGTGAAGATGCCAGGGGTGAAGATGCCCGGTCTGAAGATGCCGGGAGTGAAAATGCCTGGCGCCCCGGCGGTGCCTGGAGCAAGCGCGCCCGGCGCCCTTGGAGCGCCGAAGCCTCCAGCGGCACCGGCGCCGCCGCAGGTGCCGAAGCTGCCATCCAAGCCGAGCGTATCCGAGGTGTGGACCAGCGTGAAGTTGAAGACCCCAGTGTTGACGAAGACCTCCACCACGGCGGGTGAACAGTCGACCTATTGCAAACCCACCGAGACCGCGGAGCATCCTCCTTCGATATTTCAGATCCCGCCGGGATACAAGATCAAGCCGCCGAAGCTGTGAGGGCTGACGAAGGGCATACCTCGTCGCAACTCCGATTGTCGGATCACCCTGGACCACCGAGGCCCAGCCCTGCGGGAGCTCTGTGGTTTAGAATATCTACATGTCCCGCGAACTGAATTTCGGACCCTACGTCGACGTCGAGAACGGCGCCAAGACGGTTAAGGACCTGACCTTCGGCAATCCCACGCCCGAGGGCCTCATCCTGACCACGATGGACTCTGCCGTTAACTGGATGCGCAAGAGTTCCATCTGGCCCATGACGTTCGGCCTGGCCTGCTGCGCTATTGAGATGATGTCGATGGGTGCGTCGCGCTTTGATATTGCCCGCTTTGGCGCCGAAGTGTTTCGGCCTTCGCCGCGGCAAAGCGACCTGATGATCATCGCCGGACGCGTGTCGAACAAGATGGCGCCCGTCATCCGCCAGTTGTGGGAGCAGATGCCAGAACCGAAGTGGGTCATGTCCATGGGCGCCTGTGCAACTTCGGGCGGCGTGTTCCAGAATTACGCGCTGGTGCAGAGCGTGAATCAAGTCATTCCGGTTGACGTCTACGTTCCCGGTTGCCCGCCCCGGCCAGAGCAGCTTATCTACGCCATTACGCTGCTGCAGGAAAAAATCCAGAAAGAGCGGGGCACCATCAAGAAGGCGTTCAACCTGGTCTAGCCGGACAATCCTTCAGTACGACAGAGGTAGAGACCACCGACCCGAGGCGCTGACTTGGGGCGCCGACCCGGGACGCCTGGCGTAAGCCTCAAGCCACACTTCTCTCTCAGGGACTATAATGTCCCCGAAGTGACCCTGGGGTGCTTTATGGATCGTCTTCGCGTTGCGTCCTTCCTGTTTCTCCCCGTTCTACTTCCGGCGATTCTTGTCAGCGGACAAAGTAGCAATCCTGTTCCCGCGCAGAACCCAGCGGCAGCGCCGGCATCGAGCAGTCAGTCGCCCCAGTCTCAGACTCCGGCACAGCCGGCACAGACTCCGGCACCACCTATTCCTGCCGACGCCCCGCGCATGTCCAAACAGACGCGTTTGGAAGTGATCCGTGACTTCGAGACCCAGATCGTCTACGCCCGGGCTTACTTTCCCATGGGGGCGAAGGGAATCAAGCTAAGAGACGGCGTCACCACTCCCAACGGGCTCGAGTTGCAGCAGTCGCTCGCCCTGTTTGGACCAGCAGTGAGACCCGGAGACCCGGCTCACATCTCGTTTGTTCAGATTAAGGACGACCACATTCATTTCGATCTCAACGGGGGTCCGGTTCATCGCAAGAAGTGGTACGAGCACATCCAGGTTGCAGGCGCGAACTCCAACGTTCCGCTCGGTCCCAATGAGTCGCCGCCCAATCCGCACGGGACCTATCTAGACGTCTATTTCAACAAGTATGTCCCGGAGATGACCGCGCAGCAGTTGCGCGATCTTCTCTATCCCGTTCTCGACTTCAAAGCGAGAAACAAGGAAGAGGCCTATCTCGATACGGTCCCTCCCCAAGTCAAAGCCGCTATTCAGGCGCACCATGTGCTGGTGGGAATGAACACGGAAATGGTGTTGCACGCTAGAGGCAAGGCGCCGAAGAAGGTGCGGGAAAAAGACGGTGACGTCGAATACGAAGAATGGATCTACGGCGATCCGCCGCAGGATGTAGATTTCGTCCGCATCGTAGCCGATGAAGTCGTGCGCGTCGAGACCATGAAGGTCGGCGGACAGAAAATCGTGCGCACCGAAAAAGAAGTGATCCTCGAAAAGCCGGACAAGGATACTGAAGCCAAGCAGGAGGACCGGCCGTCGAATGCTCCCAGCCTGCGCCGTCCCGGCGAGGACCAGGATAACGCCCCGAAACCCGCCGACGGGGCTTCTCCAGTCCCCATTTCACCGCCGCCCGACGCTCCGCAGCCGCCAGGAAATCCGGGGCCGGGCGACGTGGTAGCCGGCCATAGGTGAACGGACGCCAGCGCAGCCGAAGACTTCTGCCTGCGAAGTTAATTGTTACGCAAGGCGTCCATGGGGTCGATGCTTGAAGCGCGCCGAGCGGGAATGTAGCCGGAGATCGCCGCAACCAAGAGCAAGGCCACAGCCATAATCAGGTAGGTCGGCAAATCCCATGGTGACGTGGCAAACAGGAGCGACGCAATTACTCTGGCCACCGCGAGTGCGACGACTGTGCCGAGCAGGATGCCGGCAACCGCCAAGCGCAGTGTACCCGCGATCACGTGACGCTGTACGCGACCGGCACTGGCGCCGAGAGCCATGCGTATGCCGATCTCGGGCGTCTGCCGCGTAACGGAGTAGGAAATGACGCCGTAGATCCCGAGCGTCGCTAAGAGTAAGCCCAGCCCAGCAAAGGCAGCCACCAGGAGCATGAAGAAACGCCGCGGCGAGACGGCGCGGTCGACAATCGTCCGGATCGGCCGAAACTCGGCAGCCGGTTGCCTGGGGTTCAGTTCGCGCAGTGTGTGCAGCACACTCGCGCCCAAGGCCGCGGGCGGCAGGCTGGTGCGCACCACCAACTGTGCGCCGGACGGCCCCTGCTGAGTTACCGGATAGTAGATTTGCGAGCCAGTTTCCCCTTCCACATTCTCTTCGTGGACATCGTCGAGCACTCCGATCACATGGTCTTCTTCTTTATCGCGCATCAGGATCTTGCCAACCGCGTCCTCGCCCGGCCAGTAGAAGCGAGCTGCCGATGCGTTAATCATCACAACTCGCTCGCTGCGCGGCCCGTCGGCCCAAGTGAAATCGCGGCCATGCAGCCCAATTCCCATGGCACGGACGAATCCCGGAGTGACTACGTACACCAGCGGATCTGGAAGTTCGCCGGGAGCAAACGTCTTGCCTTGAGGCGTCGGCGTATCCCATTCGCGGTTCGGACCGAGCGGGAGATAATCGGACATGCCCGCCGCTTCCACTCCCGGCAGCGCGCTCACGCGGGCGATGATCTGTTGAAAAATCTCGCCGCGTTTGGCTTGGCTGGCCTCTTCTGACGGTGCACTATCGTCGTAGTCCACTCGTATGGTGGCGGCCCGGTCGGGCTGGAAGCCGAGGTCGACGTCCAGCACCTTGAGAAAGCTGCGCAGCAGCAGGCCCGCACTCACCAGCAGCACACACGCCAGAGCAATCTCAGAGATGACCAGTGCAGCCCGAACGCGCTCATGTTTGCGGCCCAGACCGGCGCCCGCACCAGAGTCCTTCAGCACTTCCTGGAGATTGCCGCTGGCCATTCTGAGACCTGGAAGCAACCCGAAAATTATGGCGGTAAAGATAGTGAGCAGAGTGGTCCACCCCAGCGCCTGGCGATCGATGCGCAGGGAACTCAGCAGAGGCAGAGCCAGTGATCCCTGGTGCGCCAGCCACGCGGTCAGAGTCAGGGCCAGCCCGAGCCCGAACGCCGCGCCAAGGCCTGAGAGCACAAGACTCTCCATGAGCAACTGCCGCACGATTCGCCCCCGGCTCGCTCCCAGAGCTCCACGAACCGCGAACTCTTTGGCACGTGCGGCGGCGCGAGCCAGCAGCAGGTTGGAGAGGTTCACGCCCGCGATGAGCAGAATTGTGCCCACGGCGCACCATAGAGCAATCAGCGACCCGCGCAGCTTACCGGTGACGTAGCGTTTGAGCGGAACTGGAATCAGATTGCCTGTGTAGCGGCCCAACGTGGCGGGATATTTCACATTGAAATAAATGCTCGGCGCGACACGCTGCGCATCGTCCAGAGCCTGGGCGACAGTCACGCCGGGCTTGAGGCGGCCGAAGAGGGTGACGATGTTGCCCCAATCGTGTTCCTTGACCAAGTCGAGCGGCGTGAAAAGATCGACCTTCGCGCCGGGAGAAAACACCGCGCCGAAATCGAAGCTGGCGGGCAACACGCCAACGACTGTGACAGGCGTACTGTTCAAGTCGATGGCTTTGCCGATGATGGCTGGATCGGCCGCGAATTGATGACGCCAGTAGGCATCGGCGAGAAGAGCCACAGGGTGCGGGCCACCGCGAGCCTCGTCCGCGGTGAACAGGCGGCCCATCGCGGGCTGCACCCCGAGCACCTGGAAGAAGTTGCCAATCAATTCCATGCCCGTGGCCGGTTCCGGTTCACCGTGTCCGGTGAGGCGCAAATTGTCCGGGCTCGTGAAAGCCATGTATCCAGAGACGTCCTCATAGACGCGGCTCTGGGCGCGGAATTCTTCGTAGGCGTCGGCCGAGTAGGTGGCGCAAGAGAGGCCGCAGGCTGACGGTTGCGGCGCAATCCACACCAGTTCATCCGCCGCCGCAAACGGCAGCGGACGAAGCAACAGAGTGTTGACCACGCTGAAGACGGCGATGTTGGCCCCGATGGCGAGAGCCAGGATCAGTATGGAGACCACGGCAAAGCTTGGATCGCGTCCGAGCGTGCGGAACGTGTAACGCACATCGTGGATGAAATCGGTCCAGTGATCCGCGAGGCGTTTGGAACGTTCTGTTTTCTCGCCGATTTTGCGGCCTATCTTTTGCACGTTGCGGAGGTCTCCAAACTGGCGTTCGGCTTCCTGCCTGGCAGCCTCCGGTTTCCAGCCTTGACGGATCAGGTCGGCGGTTTTGGCTTCCAGGTGAAACCGCAGTTCGTCTTTGACGTCCGCGGCGGGGTCAGGACCGAAAAAGCGCGCATAGCGTCGCCAGAACGGAGTCGGTGTCATCCAATTTCCTCCGGCATCGCCAGCGTCGCGGCAAGCACTTTGCCCACGGCGGTTGCGTACGCCTCCCAGGTCTTGACTTCGTGGCGGAGTCGACGCCGGCCTTCGGGCGTGAGCCGGTAAAACTTCGCTCTGCGATTGTTCTCGGAGAGTCCCCATTCGGCTTCCAGCAGTCCCTTGTGCTCGAGCCGCCAGAGCGCCGGATAAAGAGTGCCTTCTTCGATCAGCAGGGCATCGTCGCTGCGCTGGCGGATGAAGTTGGTGATGGCATAACCGTGAAGTGGCC
>Ga0210402_10002916_pt1 | contig 16332 bp, 11 predicted proteins | sample IncBWC7MmetaG_FD_161055 | JGI IMG/M metagenome (GOLD analysis project Ga0210402, IMG submission 161055) | Forest soil microbial communities from Barre Woods Harvard Forest LTER site, Petersham, Massachusetts, United States - Inc-BW-C-7-M | ecosystem: Environmental > Terrestrial > Soil >... | reverse complement strand
CTATCGGATGATGGTGTGGGCGATTCTGGCCATCGGTGGCCTCAGTTTCATGGTGTGGGCGCACCACATGTACGTCAGCGGGATGAACCCGTATTTCGGTTTCTTTTTTGCCACCACCACGCTGATCATCGCCATCCCGACCGCCCTCAAAGTCTACAACTGGGTGCTGACTTTGTGGCGGGGCGACATCCACTTCACCGTCCCGATGCTCTTTGCCATCGGCTTCGTCTTCACCTTTATCAATGGCGGATTAACAGGCCTGTTCCTGGGTAACGTGCCCGTGGACATCCCGCTTTCGGGCACCATGTTCGTGGTCGCCCACTTCCATATGGTGATGGCCGTATCGCCGATCCTGGTCGTGTTCGGAGCGATCTACCACTGGTACCCCAAGGTCACCGGGCGCATGCTGAACGATACCCTGGGCAAGTTTCACTTCTGGGTAACCTTCCTCGGGACCTACGCGATCTACTACCCGATGCATTACCTGGGCTTCCTGGGCGTGCCGCGCCGGTATTACGCGATGGGAAACACGGTCTTTATCCCCGAGTCGGCGCAGACCTTGAACGAGGCGATCACCATCGCGGCCTTGATCGTGGGTGCCGTACAAGTAGTGTTCCTGTACAACTTGATCTGGAGCTATTTCAACGGCAAGCCGTCGGGTGGCAACCCGTGGCGCGCCACCACGCTGGAGTGGCAGACTCCCGATACACCGCCGAAGCATGGCAACTTTGGCGCGACCTTACCGGTGGTCTATCGCTGGGCTTACGATTACAGCGTGCCAGGTTGCCCCGAGGACTTCATACCGCAGAACCAGCCACCGGGTAAGAAGGCGGAGCGCCTCGAGAAAACCCCCGACGCGAGCGAGCTTGGTCCACAAGCGCTCAGCACCTCGGGCATTCCGAAGCCAATCGGCGGCTAGTCATGACCTACGCATTGCTGTTCATGGGCGGCATCATGGCCATCATCGTCGGGTGGCTGGTACGACAAACGGTCAATGTCAAGCCCTGGTTGGAGCAGCGCCCGATCGAAATCGCTCACGGCGACGGCGCACTCTCCCTGCCCACGGTGAAAGTCGGTCTTGGCGTCTTTCTCGCCGTCGCCACGTCTCTGTTTGCGCTGCTCATCAGTGCCTACCACATGCGAATGATGGGGGAGGACTGGACCAGGCTCGCCGTTCCGAGGGTGCTGTGGCTGAACAGTGCCGTGCTGATCCTCGCCAGCGTCGCGATGGAACGGACGCGCATTGCTGCACGACGGGGACAGCTGGACCGCGTGAAAAGCGGCCTGATTGCCGGCGGCGCGCTCACCTTTTCTTTTCTGGCAGGACAGCTTTGGGCGTGGCAACAAATGGACGCCGCGGGTTATTTTCTGACGGCCAATCCAGCCTATTCTTTTTTCTATTTGCTCACCGCGCTGCACGGCATGCACCTGCTGGGTGGCCTGTGGGTCTGGGCCAGGACCACCGCCAAAGTGTTGCGCGGCGTCGAGGTCGCGAAGGTACGATTAAGCGTGGAGCTGTGCGCGGTGTACTGGCACTATCTGCTCCTGGTTTGGCTGGTTTTGTTCGCCGTGCTGTTGCACACACATACGTAGAGGGGAGCAAAGTAAATGGCGCAACCCGCGCTGACGAGCAACGGAGAAGCTCTCCCGCGGCCTGAAGGCATGCAAGGCATCGTCGCCGACTGGTCTTCGGATCAGCGGGCGTTCAAGAACGTCCCCTGGGGCAAGGCGATGATGTGGATCTTCCTCCTCAGCGATACGTTCATATTCAGCTCTTTCCTGATCTCGTACATGACGGTGCGAATGTCCACCACCGTTCCTTGGCCCAACCCGAGCGAGGTTTTCGCATTGACGATCGGGGGCAAGAGTATTCCGCTGATCCTGATCGCGATCATGACCTTCATCTTGATCAGCAGCAGCGGGACGATGGTCCTGGCCGTCAACTACGGCTATCGAAGAGATCGTGTCAAAACGTTTATCTTCCTGCTGCTCACCGCGGCCTTGGGCGCTACATTCGTGGGCATGCAGGCTTTCGAGTGGACCAAGCTGATCTTTGAGGAGGGGGTACGTCCCTGGGGCAACCCCATGGGGGCGGCCCAGTTCGGTTCGAGTTTTTTCATGATCACGGGTTTCCATGGCACGCACGTATCGATCGGCGTGATTTTTCTGATCATCGTGGCGATCAAGGTGTTGCGGGGCGACCTCGATAAGCAGAGGCCAGGCTTCTTGACCGGCAGGAAGGGTAGCTACGAGATCGTCGAGACGATGGGTCTCTACTGGCACTTCGTCGATCTGGTGTGGGTGTTCATCTTCGCAGTCTTCTACCTTTGGTAAGAGGAACCATGGAACACGCAGAGGGGCAGCAACATCCCCCCGCGGGGCAACAACACTCCGCGGAGGCGCAGCATATCGAGGGGCAACAACATCCGCTCGGCATTTATTTCAAGATCTGGGGATTGCTGTTCGTTCTCAGCACCGCCTCTTACCTTGTCGACTACTTCCACTTCCAGGGTTATCTAAGGTGGACGCTGATCATCATATTCATGCTGATGAAGGCCGGGCTGATCGTTGCTGTCTTCATGCACATGCTCTGGGAGCGGCTGGCCATGGTCTTTGCCATCCTGCTGCCGCCGCTCTTGCTGCTGGTGCTTCTGGGGATCGGAGCGTTTGAAGCGGACTACACGTTCCTTACGCGGGAAACATTCTTCGGGGGGGAGTCCGCGGCGCCAGCGCAGCATCGGTAGACGCTGACGAAGAGATCTAGCTGCGCAGCAAGCCTGATCTCAGCATCGGACGCCTCGGCTGTGATCAAGCTGGTCTGGGGTGACGGGACTGCGACGGGATGAGCGCCGTTCGGAAACCGGCGAGCGCTGCAAGCGTTTGATCGACACAACCCTCGTCGCCTGGCGACCCGTGGCTCTTTACGCGGGAAGTTGCACGTTCACGAGTGGCGAATCATCCCCGACTTTTGCTGCAAGGCGATAAGCCAGTGGCGGGTGGATGATCCCGTTCCGGCCAGCTCCACTTGCGGGTGAGACTTTAGCAGCTTCTCCAATACCGCTTCCTGGTCGGGCTCGAGATCCACAAAAAAGATATGCTTGCCTTCGCTTAAGGCTTTTTCGAAACGGGCAAAGTTGTGGTTGGGCGTTTGGATTCCCCGCAATCCACCCTCCCACGTACAAAAGCCGAGCAGGAGGATAGCGAGGAAAATAAAGGGCATCCAGCCTGCAGCGGTTTTCGTCCAGCCGGCAAAATGCGCGACGACAAGAACTAGCACGAAAGCGCAAACCCCGACCACGGCGCCTTTTATCGTCGAGTGGACAATATCGTTCTTCATGAATGATTCGACCTCGTGGAGATGATGATGCCGGTGCACCTCCGCGTCGTTCCGGCTGAGTACGTGGATTTGCGGTGTGGAGACGCCGGCCGCCTCCAGTTGCTCTTCAAAGACTTCCAGGTCGTCGAGGTTGTCGCTGATAAAGTAATGCCTTAGCATTTTCATAAGGTACGCCCCCGGTCTGATTTATCGTGGCCACTATACTTGAACTAGGCAATAGACCCGCTAGTTTAGGGTGGAGCGGATAGAAAAATCCATCCGCCTCGAAGTGATGCGGTAATCCATATGCCTCGCGGCACCGCGCGGCCCCGGGATGGTATTCAGTGGCGTCCAACCGGGCCGGGCGCTACGGCGTTAACCGGATACCCTTTTCGATCAGATTCCTCGCCAGCGCCTTGGTGAAGGCGTTGATGGCGCCTTTGGTCGCGGAATAGTCCGGCAAATGCGAAGAGCCCAGGCGGGTTCCATCGTTATCGACGCGTTCGTGGCAAGCGTGGCGATCGTAGAAAGCTTCGTCGTGGGCGTGCTTGTCGGCGCTTCTCTGGCGATGATGTTTCTCGCGATGTGGTCCGCCTGGCCTGCCACCCAAGCGCGTCGCCGGCGTCGATGAGTCCTGATGCGAGTTGTTGGCGACCGAGAGTCGCGGCCAGATCAGCGCCTCCTAGTCGCGGGCGAGCGGTAAGCGTCACGTGTACTTGCGACTAAAGTGGAATAGGCCGTGCCCGAGGACCACGCTAGAATCGCCGAGGGAGGCAACGACATGACGCAGCCGACACTGATCATTGCGGATGACCATCCTCTTTTTCGCGCTGCTCTGAAGGAAGCAGTGAGCCGGCATATACCCGGCGCGCAAATCGTCGAGGCATCGTCTCTGGATACGTTGCAACGCGCGATTGCCGAGCATCCGGACGCAGACCTGATCCTTCTGGACTTGCGCATGCCCGGCGCGAAAGGATTCTCTTCGCTCCTCTATCTCAGAGCGGAACATCCAACCGTTCCAATCATTGTTGTTTCGGCTTTGGAAGCTGCAAGCGTCGTCCAGAGGGCCCTGGATTTCGGCGCGTCCGGCTTTATTCCGAAATCAGCGCGCATCGAGACCATCGGCGAGACTCTACGGACGGTTTTAGGCGGCGGCGTGTCCGCGCCCCGCACGCCCGAACGCCGTGCCGGTGCGGAGGAACAGGACCGGGACCTGGCGCGCAGACTGTCGACGCTGACACCTCAGCAACTCAAGGTGCTGATCATGCTTGCAGAAGCCCAGAGCAACAAATATATCGCCGGCAATCTGGCCATTACAGAGGCAACGGTTAAGGCGCATATCACGGGGATCCTGCGCAAGCTCGGCATTGAACGCCGGACGCAGGCGGCGGTTCTCGCGCAGCGCTTGCTGCAAACGGGCGAGCGGGCCGAGCTTAACGGCTTGGACGACGACAGCTAAACCACTAGGCAAGCATGCTGTTCATCACGGCACGCAGCGCAGCCGGCTTGATGGGCTTGCGAAGTATCTTGCAGCCCCGCGCATTCGCCGCGGTCTGCGCGTCCTGCGTGTGATCTGCGGTGATCACGATGCTCGGTACGCGGCTACCCCACAGGTCCTGCATCTCTTCCGCCAATTCGAGCCCGCTTTCGCCGCGATCGAGGTGATAGTCCACCAGCAGAATATCCGGCAGGGCTTCTCCTTTTTGAACCCAGATCATCGCCGCCTCTCGATCGCGCACGGTCACGATGTGGCATCCCCAGCTCGCCAGGAGAGCTTCGATTCCGAATAAGACCGCGGGTTCGTTTTCCATACAAAGAACGCGTCGACCCGCAAGCCGATCTTCGGCAAGGTCGGGGATCGAGGGACGCGGCAACGAAACGGCAGCGATGTCTCCGAACGGCACCGAGATCGAAAAAACGCTACCGCGTCCCGGCCACGAGCGCAGCGACAACGGGTGCCCGAGCATGCCGGCGATGCGATCCGCGATCGCCAAGCCGAGCCCCAGGCCTCGAGCCTGGCCGTCGTCGAACTCGTCCAAGCGTCGAAATTCTTCGAAGATCTGCTTACGGTTTTCCTCGGCAATGCCGGGCCCCGAATCCCACACCTCGATGCTCAGATTATTTGCTCGACGCCGACAGCCGAGCAGCACGCGTCCGCGCCTCGTGTAGCGTATCGCGTTGGAGAGGAAGTTTTGCAACACGCGCCGCAGCAGCTGCGGATCCGACAAGACTATGTGGTCGCAATTTCTGGTGCGCAAGCGCAGTCCCCGCTCGCGAGCTAGCACCGTAAACTCAGCCGCCAACGGTCCGACCACTTGGGCGAGCGGGAAATGCTCCACGTGAGCGTCCTGGGCGCCTCCGTCCAGGCGAGATATGTCGAGCAGCCCCCCGAGCAGATTCTCACCCGCGATGAGCGCGGCTTCAGCTTGCGCAACGAGAGGAGCGGTAGACGGTGAAACCTGATCGCGGTCGACCGAGGAGATGAACAGCCGCGCGGCGGTCATCGGTTGCACCAGGTCGTGTGAAGCGGTGGCGAGGAAACGCGTCTTCGCTTCGTTGGCACGTTCTGCGGCATTTTTTGCGTCAGCCAGTTCGGCATTCAGCGCGGTTAGCTCTCGAGTCCGCTGCGTGACTCGGACTTCCAATGTCTCGTTGGACTCCTGCAGCGCCCGCTGTGCGCGCTTGTACGCGGTGACATCGGAATAGCTGGTGACGAATCCGCCGCCCGGCATCGGGTTGCCCAGAATCTCCAGGACGGTGCCATTCGGAAGTTCCCTTTCGTGAGAGTGTGCCTTGCCGGTGCGCATGAACGACAGACGCCGCGCGACTGCTGCGTCGACATCAGCGGAGACCAGCCATCCGCGCGTCGCGTTATAGCGGATCAGGTCTTCGATCGGTCGTCCGACGGCGACCATGGCTGGAGGGTAATCGAATAATTGCTGATAGCGCTGGTTCCAAGCGACGAGGCAGTGGTTCGCATCAACGACGCTCACGCCTTGTGAGAGATTTTCCAGGGCTGCCCGGAGCAGCTCCCGGTTGAACTGGATGGCATGCGACGTTTCATCCAGCAGCCGAACGACGTCCTCAGGCTGCATGTCACGACCGCGCAACGTCGTGCTAAGCACGAGGCGCGCGCTCGACGTACCGAGGACGCCCGCCAACGAATGCTCGACAAAGCGCGCCAGCTCGGGATCGGCGCGGTCTTTGCGGTCGAGCGCTCCTCGCCCGACTCGGGTGGAGTATTCAGCAAAGGCTGCCGTGGCCCGTTCAGGCCCGAGAAAGCGCTCCACCAATTCATGCAGATCGCCGACCGTTGCCGAGCCGCGGGGAAGTTCACGTTGTGGCGCCTCTCCTCCCACGCCGTCCTCCAGAAACTTCGCCGCTTGGAGGCGCTCCCGCAAGCCCGGCGATCTCAAGAGCGAGACGCCGACAAAGGAAATGAGGTTGAGCGTAAGGCTCCAAAATACGCCATGAGTCAACGCATCCATGCCCGACATGCCGAAGAGAGCCTCAGGCCGGAGCCAGGCAATGCCGAACGCGCCGTTGTGCAGAATCTCAAGATCGTGTCCGCTTGCTTGCAGCACGGCCGGCATGAGCAGCGTATAGGCCCAGGTCGTGAAGCCGACGACCAGGCTCGTCACCACGCCGCGATACCGCCCTCCTCGCCAGAGAACGCCGCCAACCAGGCTGGGCGCAAACTGAGCCACGGCCGCGAATGATAGAAGGCCTATCTGAGTCAGCGTACCCGGACCGGTGAACAGGCGGAAGTAGACGTATGCGAGCGCGATAATCACCACGATCGCGACGCGCCGGACGGTTTTGATCAAGCCCGACAAGTCTTGGCCGGGAAGCTGGCCCAGGCGCTTCGAGCGCAGCAGCATCGGCATGACGACTTCGTTGCAAATCATCGTCGAGAGGGCAATCGTCTCCACGATCACCATACCGGTCGCTGCCGAGAAGCCGCCCAGGTAGGCGCCAAGTGCCAGCCACGTGTGGTTGCCGGCCAATGGCAATGCGAGGACAAAGGTATCGGCCGGAACCGAAGCGCGCGAAAAATGCTCGAGTCCCGTGGCCGCTATGGGCACCACGAAGACGCTGATAATCGCCAGGTACGCCGGGAAGATCCATCGCGCGGCGCGGAGATCCGAAAGTACCGTGTTCTCCACAACGGTGACGTGGAACTGTCTGGGCAGGCAAATGATCGCGGCCGCGGCCAGCAATGTCTGCGAAAAGAATCCCATGCGCCACGAGTCGCTCATCGCGCTCGATATCTGGGGTAACGCCAGCGCATGCGCATAGGCGTCGCCCATGCCGTTGCGCAGCCAGTACACTGCATACACGCCCACCGCGAGAAATGCTGCCAGCTTGACCAAAGACTCGAACGCGATCGCCAAGACCATCCCATGGTGGTTCTCCGTGCTGATCAGGTCGCGCGTGCCGAACAGAATCGCGAACGCGGCCAGCATCAGTGCGATCGTCAGCGCGCCGTCGACGAGGTGCACGGTGTCTGCAGGCGTTCCGGCGAGAACTTCGAATCCGGACGAGACCGCTTTGAGCTGAAGGGCGATGTAGGGCAGGACGCCCACGACGGCAATCGCAGTTACCAGCATCGCTATCGGCTGATGGCGGCCGTATCGCGCGCCGATGAAATCCGCGATTGACGTAATGTTGTGACGCTTGGAGATACGAATGACTCGGCTGAGAAGCGGTCCTCCGAACAGGAAAACCAGCACGGGGCCGAGATAGATCGGCAGAAAGTCCCAACCGCTGCTTGCCGCCCGTCCAACGGCTCCATAGAACGTCCATGAAGTGCAGTACACGCACAGCGCAAGGCTGTAGACCCATGGTTTGCGCACTGGAGGTCCGACAATTCGCGCGCGGCGATCCCCGAGGTAGGCAATCGCAAAAAGGATGGCAACGTAACCCGTAGAAATGGTAAACAGCGTCCAACTGTTTAGCATTTGGCCACCTCCTCCTCTCGGCACCCGGCGCGTCGAGCCGGCTGCGGGCAATCAGCGCGTCGTGCAAATGCCCGTCGCAGATGGAGCGACACCTCGCGATCTGCCAACGGTTTTAAGTATCCGCAATGCCGTGCTCTGCCCGTTGGCGCATTCGACCTTAGTCGAATATTCAACGCTGCACCGGCGCGCTATAAGTGCAACCGGATGATACCAGCGGCGGCGACCTTGTCGGCGTCGCGCCTGTATCGACCTTCACGCCGTACCGGAAGGCGGTCCGGATTGCAAGGTTCGCATTCTAATCGCTCGGGGGATAAACCAAGTGAGCACAGCCAGTCGTCCCGTAGGGCCCGCGCATGTTCAGCTGAGCTCCAAGACCGAAGAACGGCGAGTCATTTTCGCGTCTTCGCTTGGAACCGTCTTCGAGTGGTACGACTTCTACCTATATGCGATCCTCGCGCCGTTCTTTGCAGCGTTGTTCTTTCCCAAGGGCAACGACACCGCCGCGCTGCTGTCGGCGTTCGCCACCTATGCCGCGGGATTCCTGGTGCGACCGTTTGGCGCGATCTTCTTCGGGCGTATCGGCGATCTGGTCGGCCGCAAATATACGTTCTTGATAACGATCGTGATCATGGGGTTTTCGACGTTCGCCGTCGGCCTGCTGCCGACCTATCAGTCGATCGGCTGGCTGGCGCCGATTCTGCTGGTCAGCTTGCGCCTGTTGCAGGGCCTGGCGCTGGGCGGCGAGTACGGTGGCGCGGCCACCTACGTGGCCGAGCACGCGCCGCAGAACCAGCGCGGCTACGACACCGCCTGGATCCAGACCACGGCGACCGTGGGTTTGTTCCTGGCGCTGATCATCATCTATCTCTGTCGCTTCAGTGGCTGGATGGCGCCGAAGGAATTCTCCGACTGGGGTTGGCGGATTCCATTCCTGGTCTCACTGATATTGCTGGTCTTTTCGATCTACATTCGGCTCAAGCTGAACGAATCACCGGTGTTCCAACGGATGAAGGCCGAGGGCAAAGGGTCGAAGGCGCCGTTGCGCGACAGCTTTCTGAAGTATCCGAATAACAAGTACGTGCTGCTGGCGCTGCTGGGCGCGACCGCCGGGCAAGGTGTGGTCTGGTACACCGGCCAGTTGTACGCGCTGTTTTTCCTGGTCATCACGCTGAAGCTCGACGGTGCGACGACCTACCTGCTGATCGGAGCTGCGCTGATGATCGGGACGCCTTTCTTCATCGTGTTCGGGGCGCTCTCGGACAAGATCGGGCGGCTCAAGATCATCCTCGCCGGCTGCCTGATTGCGGCGCTCACCTATTTCCCGCTGTTCAAGGGGCTGACCCACTACGTCAATCCCGCGCTTGAGACATTCCAGACGGCAAACCCGATCACCGTCGCGGCGAAGGATTGTCAGTTCCATATCTTTGTCGGGCCGTGGTCGAAGTTCAGCGAGTGCGACAAGGCGAAGGATTTCCTGACCAAGTCGGGGCTGTCATTCACGTCGACCGATTTGCCTGCGGGGTCCGCCGACAATGTCGTTACCAAGATCGGCAATACGGAGCTTAAGGGAGCGGACGAAGCACAATATGCCGCGGTGCTGAAAGCCGCGGGGTACCCGGCGAGCGCCGACAAGTCGACGATCAACTATCCGATGACCTTGCTGATCCTGGTCATCATGATGATCTACGTGACCATGGTCTACGGTCCGATCGCGGCGTTCCTGGTCGAGTTGTTCCCGACCCGCATCCGCTACACCTCGATGTCGCTGCCCTATCACATCGGCAATGGCTGGTTCGGCGGCATGCTGCCGCTGCTCGCCACGGCCATGGTCGCCGCCAGCGGCGACATCTATTACGGGCTTTGGTATCCGATCGTGGTGGCGATCATGACCGTGGTCGTCGGGGCGCTGTTCCTGCGCGACAACAAGGACCGCGATATCGAGTCAGGCTGATGATGATCACATTGGCTTGTTGCAACGCAACGTAATTTCGACGCCCTATTGGACTCGAGCTAAGACAAGTAGCAGAGTCCGCGAAGTTGTGGTATTGAATTGACAAAAATATCCACAGTTCCTGTAATTGGACTGATTCGGCGGACCGTCCAGAGCCATACGTAGAGCTTGGCGGGAACCAATGGACGCATCTGATGGATTATAGTGGCGGCAACAAACACTGGGAGGAAGTCATGAAATTCGCGCGTTGGTACCGCAGGTATGTTGGTCTTGGTGTCATCGGGGTGGCCACGGTCGTGTTGTGGGGCTGCAACGGCGGTGATGGCGGCTCATCGGCCGATCAGGCGATTCCGCTGACCGTGCCGAAGGCATCATGCGGACCGAATGACCACCCCGAGACCGATCTGCAAGGCCAGGTGTCGGCGGCCGTGCGCGCGGCGGGTTTCAAGGGATACAACTGCAACCTGCAACTCGTAGGCCAGAGCAAAGGCGACGGCGGAAGTTGGCAGCACGCGTTTTTCCAGGATCAGGCCGGCCACCTTTGCAACTTCTTCGACACCTCATCGGCCACGGCCAACCGAACCCAGGTGGGCGCCGTCGTCATCGACGCGACCAACCCCGCCAATCCGACTCCCACAGCTTATCTCAGTACGACCGCGATGATTGATCCGTGGGAATCGCTGAAGGTGAACGAGCGGCGTCAGATGTTGGGCGGCGTCAATGCGCTAAACGGCAACGGCGGTCCCGAAATCGAGCTCTTTGACCTGTCCGGCGATTGTCGTCATCCGCAACTGCTCACCGGCGCGCAGGTCGGTCTCGACAGCACAAACGGCCAGTTTGTTGCCGCCGTGCGCGGGCACGAAGGCAACTTTGCACCCGATGGGCTAACCTATTACGCTGCCAATCTCGGCTCAGGTTACATCTATCCGATCGATATCACCAACCCGACCAAACCGAAACTGCTCACCCAGTATTTCACGGCGCCGGGGCGGGTGCACGGCCTTAACATCAGCGACGATGGCAACCGCGCCTACGTTGCGATACTCGGTCAGGGCCTCCCGAACCCGACACGCGTTGCCGGATCGCCTCCCAACAATGGGCTCCAGATCCTCGACACGAGTGACATCCAGTCGCGCAAGGCCAATCCGCAGCTCAGGATAGTCAGCACGATCACCTGGGACGATGGTGGCGGGGCGCAGCACGCGATTCAGGTCATGATCAACGGCAAGCCTTACGTCATCCACGCCGACGAGGCGGGTTCCGGGGGGAACAGCTCTGCGGGTTGGCAGGCTGCGTGCGCCATGGGGCTGCCCGCGTGGAATTTCGCTCGTATCATAGACATCTCTGATGAGACCAAACCAACGATCGCTTCGAAGTTGATCTTGGAAGCGTACGACCCCAAGAACTGCTCCAAGGTCCTTCCCGATCTTGCGGGGCTCGGATCATTCACGTATGGCGCTCATTACTGCAGCGTGGATAACCGGAAAAACGCGACGACCTTGGCATGCGGTTACTTCAGTTCGGGGATCCGCGTGTTCGATATTCGCGATCCCCTCCGTCCCAAGGAAATCGCTTACTACAACCCGGCGGGGACAACCGTTGCCAGCCCCGGATCCAATCACCTCCGGACCGGCGGTTGGGTCGCCGGAGGCCCCGATTGGTGTAGCGCTCAGGTACGCTTGGACGCGGCCACGGCCAGCCTGCAGACCACCTGCCAGGACAATGGTTTCCTTACGCTCAAGTTCACCAACGGCGTATGGCCGTTCCCGACCAGCAGCACGCCGCCGGGTCTGCAGAACTGAAACCGCTCACCAGATAACCGGGCGGAACACAAAAGCTCCGGCGGCGAATCGCCGGAGCTTTTTTTACCTGCAACTCGCGTACGCAACCTCAATGGTCGACGGTTGCTCCGAGTGAGACGATGCGCCAGCGGCCGTCCAGGCGTTCGGCGAGGATCACGACCGTGTCATAGGGCGCGTGACGAAGCTTGGTCATTGCTACGGCTCGTTCATGCCCGGTCGCCGAACGCTCGATCGCGGCAATCACGAAGCCCAGCAGCGGCGACGGCTCCGGCCCCTTCACCTCCAGGGGGAAGAACGCTTCGGTTGGCGACGTATAGCGGGCAAGTGACTTGCCGTCTTTTGCAATCGACGAAAGCGTGTTTCGCTGGCTGGCCGTCAACGGTTGGGAAGCGTGGGCCAGGTCGGCCACTCGACCGTGATCACGGATTCGCCAGACTCGCAAACGAGCCGCAAGCTCTGCCTTGACTATCGTAGCGGGGGAACGAGCGCTTGCATTCGCGCCGGCGATCGGTGGCGCCCCGAAGGCCGTTGCCAATCCGTCGAAATCGTCGGTCGACATCCACTGGGTAAAAAAACGGCTGTAGAAATCGAGCAACTCGGTGTCGATGCGATGCTGGGTCGATTGCAACGTAGGAAGCCGAGGAAGCCTGTGTCCACCCCATCGAAGCTCAAACGCTTCCGCGCCGTCAGCAAGGGTGATGCCTTCGAGAAACGACACGTCGAGAATTCCTTGTCCCACAAACCACTTTTTCTTGTCGCTTTTGGTGGAGGCGCGGACGAAGCCATCGAGCATCGGTCGGATCTCGGCCCATTCTTTGGGTGAGCGCTTGCGGTCGGCAATTGCCGGATATTGGAGCAACAGATCGTAGGTCGCCTTCGCCATCGCTACCGTATCCGCGGGCCACTCGTGAGTGAGGTCGGCCTTGTGACTGTTCCACCCCCCACGCGAGAGCGGGTGTGCCCATGCCAGAGTCGGATCGCAGACGACCGCGCCCTCGAGCGGGCGGGGCAGGTCCGGAACACCCTGGTGCGACCACGAATCTTGCAGTGCGTGCAGCGCCTCCGCGAATTTGAGCAACAGGAAGCCGGCTTGAGTCGGCGACACCTTGGTCGCATCGAGCGCCAACTTTCGCACGGGATCGCTCCCAGCGACAACCGCGCGCTGTTCGGGTGGACCGGGTACGTGCCCCGTTGCTGGGTAGTGATGTCGTTCGACCAGGGTGGAGCTTTCCTTGTTCTTTGCAAGGCACGCATACGCTGTAACGAGCTCGATGAATTGCATGTCGCCGGAATCGACTCGCTGATCGCCGGTCGCGAGCGCCTCCCCTTCCTGCGGCGTGAACCCGGCCTTCAAAGCGAGCCATTTGGTAAGCCCGAAGTGCACGTCGCTTTCGAATGCGGCCGGGGCACCGGAAACGAGAAACATACCGGCAAACAGAAGAATGGCATGCCAACGCGTGGAGTATTTAGACCTCAAGCGACCCTCTTTAGATTGTGCGTTTCTGTTCAGGCTCCGATGTCGTCAGGCCCTCGGCGCAGTGCGTAATGGACGTACACGGCACGGGTCGGCTAGGCGGACTTGCCGGTCTCGGATAAGATTTCCAACCCGGTCGGCTTCTGAAAGGATGGTGGTGAGCCAACGATGATCAAGCGGTGTCGAACCTATAGCGCAAGTCCTTGAAGGCAGCCCGCCGTGAAGATTCGCATCGGCATTGGCCTCTGCATAGTTTCGTTCTTGGGCAGCGCGCAGTCGGCGGGGCCGGAAATCCGGATCAGCCCTGGCAATTGCACGTCCGGTGTCCATTTAGTGGCCCGGGACGCGCGCTTGTACGATGTACTCGAGAGGTTGTCGGAATCTCTGGCCTTTCAACTTCAGTTCGAAGGGAACACCGATTCCGTCGTCAATGTAAACGTTTCGATGCCGGCGCCGGAGTTGGTGGCGAAGCTGTCTCCAATGGATAGCATTATTGTCGCCCAGGCACCCGATCCACGCTGTCCTCGGCAGCATCGCATCGTCAAGGTCTGGGTGCTGCCCAAAGCGAAAGAAGGCAAGTTGGATCGCACCTTCCCCGCGCAAACGTCGCCTGAACAGGCCAGACGTTTCGACGAGATGTCGAGACAAGCCAGGGAAGCCTATGAGACTTATGTACGAATCCACGGCAAGCCGCCACCCGGTGAGGAAGAAGAGGTAACCAGAACAAGATAGCGTAGCCAAACCGGACACCGCAGTTATGCCCCGGACTTCTCCGACGAACATGTAGTTCTGTACTTCTTCGCCGTTTGCATCCGTTTCTGCTTAGTGATCGACTGCGGACACGATCCATATCACGCGCCAACGACCGGCAATCTTTTCAGCGACGACTCCCAACGTGTCGTAGGGCACGTGATGGAATTTCAACACCGCAACCGCGGTTGGATTGGTGCCGTTCGGCGCCGTTGCCATGGTCACGAAGAACGGCAGCATTGGCGATACGTCATTGCCTCTGGGCAGCAAGGGAAAGTAGGCGGCCGATGGCGAGTCATAGATAGCGTAGGCGTTGCGCTCTCTGCCGATTGCGTCGAGCGCCGAACGTTGGGCCGCCGTTAACGGCTTCAGCGAGTGGGCTATCTCTGCGACCCGTCCGTGATCTCGCAGACGCCAGATCTTGAGGCGTGCGACAAGCTCCGCATTCGCGGCTGCCACGGCCGATCGGTCGGGTTGTTTGGCGTTGCGCCGACCGTGGTCTTCCCCGAACTCCGACGCCAGCGCTTCGAAATCGTTGGTCGCGACCCATTGCGTAAAGAAGCGATTATAGAAGTCGAGCAGATCCGCTTCCACGTAATGCTGCCGCGATTGCGGTGTGGCGAGCGGCGGAAGTTTGCGTCCCGGCCATTTCAGCGCGAAGGGCTGGGCGCCATCGCGCAGGCTGATGCCTTCCAGGAACGACACGTCGCGAAGGCCGTGGGCAAGAAACCACCTTGTCTTTTCGGCCTTGGTCGATGCCGAAATGAAGCCATCGAGTAATGGACGAATCTCGTTCCAGTCGCGGGCAGTTCGTTTGGTCTCGGAGAGCGTCGGATATTGCGTCAGGATGTCGTAGGTGGCTTTGGCCATCGCAACCGTGTCATCCGGCCAGTACATCGTGAGATCCGCCCTGTGTGAATTCCAGCCGCCACGTGCCTTGGGGTGGCCCCACGCTCGCGTATCGTCGCACGTAAATACGGTCGGCGCGGGTTGTGCGATGTCCGGAACCCCTTGGTGTGACCAGGAGTCCTGCAGAATATGAAGTGCCTCACCGAGCCTCAACAGCATATAGTTTGCCTGGCCCGCCGGGATCTTGGTCATGGCGAGCGCCGCCTTTCTTGCCGCGTCGCTGCCGGGTGAAACCGCACGTAGCTCCGGCGCGCCGGGAACCGTACCGTCGGAAGGATAATGATATTGTCCTGCGTGCCTCGATCCCAGGTCATCCTTGCCGATGCACGCGTAGGCAAAAATAAGCTCGATGTATTGCATGTCGCCCGAATCCGAGCGCTGATCACCGGTCGCAATCGTCTTCGCTGCCAAGTCATCGAAACCTGCCTGAAGCGCAAGCCACTGGGTCAATCCGTAATGCACGTCGCTTTCGAAGCCTGATGAACTTGTGCTCACCAGCAGCAGCCCGGTAACCAGAGAAAGTCGCCAGCGGTCCATCAGTCCTCCACGCGAGATAGGGATAGTACTTTACGAGCGTAGTCAGGCAGGAACGGCCGCCACCCGATGCGGCGATCGCGGCGATTTTACCGGTCAGGTCGTTTGCTTTGACCTTTGACTGCACCGCCGCGTGCCGGTCTACTCGGGCTGACGCGTTCACGACGGATCGACATTGGTCTAATTGACGCCGACGAATAGCTTGCTTACGCTATAGGCGTCGGCGCCTGTGCCGTGGAGCCTGCGCTCGACAATATAAGAGGCGCGGAGACCGAATCCTTCAGGAGGCATTCATGAACGCTTGGTCGCGGCATCGTCGGTACGCTAAGCCAGTGACGTCTGCTGTGCTTGGTATTTCGTGTCTTGCGTTATCTGCGTTTGCCGGCGGCGGCGGGCCCGTTTCCGCTCTCGGCGTTCCGCTCTCGGTGCCCAGAGCCGTGTGCGGCCCTGGCGATCACCCCGAATCCGCGTTGCAGGGGCAGGTGCCGGCATACTTGCGTGCGGCAGGATTTCACGGATTCAACTGCAACCTGCAACTCATCGGCCAGAGCAAGGGCGACGGGGCGAACTGGCAGACGACCGAATTCAAGGACAGTGCCGGTCATATCTGTGGCTACCACGGGACCGCATTTACT
>Ga0210402_10002915_pt1 | contig 16334 bp, 18 predicted proteins | sample IncBWC7MmetaG_FD_161055 | JGI IMG/M metagenome (GOLD analysis project Ga0210402, IMG submission 161055) | Forest soil microbial communities from Barre Woods Harvard Forest LTER site, Petersham, Massachusetts, United States - Inc-BW-C-7-M | ecosystem: Environmental > Terrestrial > Soil >... | reverse complement strand
GTGAAGGTCCACGCGGGATGAATCGTGATCTTGGTCATAGGCAAGGCGCTGCATATTGGAATCGCTGGTGCCAGATGGTACCGTAAGCCGACTCGAGGCCGGATATCGAAAGAGATTCCATATGCGCAGCGCTGCATATGAACACCTAAAACCGACTGTTCTTAACCTGACGTTTCTGCCATGCGTCTCAGGCAGGCCAGCTGTAAAACGTAACGATTGGGAGAATGGGTATGCCAAGAATTGAGAGAGGGGTGTGTCTCGGTGCTTTTGCCCTCACCTTCGGTCTACTGTCACAATCCGTGAGCGCGCAGTCGACGTGTCCGCCGGGTTCGCCGCAACTCATCGTCTACCACGCGGGAAGTTTGACCGCGGCTTTTGCGCCCATTGAAAAGCTTTTCACTCAGCAAACTGGCATCTGCGTGATCGATGCATCGGCCGGAAGCGTGGACGCCGCCCGGCGGGTAACGGCCGGCCAGGAGCCCTGCGACATTTATGCGACTGCCGACTCGGTGGACATCGACGCGTTCCTAAAGCCAGCTGGCTACGCGGACTACAACATCGTGTTTGCCCAGGGTGCGATGGTGCTCGCCTATACGACCAACAGTAAGAACGCAGCCACGATCGCCGCGCCAAACAGTACCTTCAATCCTCCCGCGACTATTCCCGACGCCGCCATCGATTGGTATGCCCAGCTGACGCGACCGGGCGTGGCGATCGCTGGCTCGCATCCGTTTCTCGACCCCAGCGGCTACCGAGCAGATATGATTTTTCGAGCTTACGGAACAGAATTATGGAGTGCCCAATCTCTATGACGCGTTGCTATCGCACTATTCCATCGCGAAATCGACGGATGCGTTAGGAAAGACCTATGACTATCAATTCATTTATGAGCACAGCGCTTTTGCGGCTTATAACGCCGATGCGACTAAGAGCTATCGTTACGTGCGTTTGCCAGCGAAGATTGGGCTATCAGTGTCGGAACTTAACCCGGACTATAGCGACGCAAGCGTAACCATGCCTGACCTTCTGCCACCGTTTGCCGCAAGGCCAGTTCGGATTCCGGCGACTCGCGTCACCTGGGGAGTTACCATCCTCGAGACGGCCCAGAATCGCGACAATGCGATTCGGTTTCTGCAACTCCTGTTTAGTAGTCAGGGGGTAGCTTTGCAAGCGACGTCTGGTCCCGCTCCAATTAGTCCGCCGATCGTGAGCCATCATGATTATGCGCGCCTGCCGGATGGGTTGCGGCCACTCGTCACCGTGCAGAATCACTGAACCGACACTTGTCGTCCGCACAAACTGGATCAGGCGCATCGCTTGCCCGAGTTACGGGGCTCGGCAACACGATCTCGACACGGGACTTTTTAGGGTTCCGATGCATCTACGGGCTGCGCAAGCAACCGACGGATTCTTGGCCGGCCAATCGATTCTCATGCAACGGCACGTTCCCAGTCAGTTCTGAGCGATCTGTCGTTACACGGACGGCCTCGTCCGAGCGAAAATTGATGCTTATGGATACGATGAGCGAGTTCGACGCCAGCAATCGTAACTGCCGCATTGGCAAACGACTTGAAGCCTTTCATGGAAGCACATCGCCGCTTGATCGCTCGATGGTCCTGCTCAATGATGTTGTTCAGGTACTTTGAACTACGAACTCTGACTCGGCGCCAAGCAGGGTACTCGCGTCGCAAGAGTCGCAACGCCCGGTGACTCGGCACATGGCCATCGAGTGTGACCTTGCGCGGAGCTCGATCCGGATGCGAAGCAAGCGCCCTCCGAAAGAAGGCCTGCGCGGCGGCAATGGCCCGATCCGGTCGCAGCATGAAATCTACGCTGCGCCCTTGCTTGTCAACGGCTCGGTACAGATAGTGCCATTGGCCCTTGATCGAATGTAAGTCTCGTCGACGCGCCAGGAACTACCGATCGAGCGGGCAAATCGATTCCAGCGCTTCTCGAATTCCGGAACATACCGAATCACCCATCGCATGATCGTCGTGTGAGAAATGATCACACCGCCCTCGGCCATCATCGCAACGAGATTTCGGTAGCTCAGGCGATAGGTGATGTACCAGCGCACGCACAGAACATAGATCGCGTCACGGTCCTGGCGTTTGGTCATCGGGCGTCTCCGTCGGCAACCCAGTCCAGCCGACGCCTGCTGTTGCACCGGAACCAGATTTCCCCCTCCGCCTTTCTGATTGCCTCACCGCCTCACGCCATTGGGCGGTGAACCATTGTCAGATAAAACTGGCGGTGAAATGCAAAACAAACAGAACTCCTACACTGTGAACGATGCCAACTGCCTTCGCGTCGCCGATCGCGGCGACCACGTTTGGGATGGAAGTGGTCTTCTGACAGAAGACGGACATCGAGCACTTGCGCGCGCTCTCTTACCGATCGCAGGTGACATTTATTCCTTGCTCTCACGAGAATTTTATCGACGGAATAGATTGAATGCGAACGTTGTTGGCTCCTGCCAGAAAGGGATCACCCATTGTCAGGAGACAAACGATGGAATATCTAGTGATCGGCGCAGGTCCGGCCGGCCTGCAGCTCGGACATTTCCTCGAGCAGGCCGGCCGCGACTACCTCATCCTCGAGGCCGGCAACGCGGCGGGCACTTTCTTTAGGACCTTCCCGCGCCACCGCCGGCTCATCTCGATCAACAAGCCGCACACCGGGTGGGACGACCCGGAGCTCAATCTGCGCGTCGACTGGAATTCGCTTCTGTCCGAGCAAGAGCATCCGCCGTTCACCGGCTACACGCCGCGCTATTTCCCCGCCGCCGATGACATGGTGCGTTACCTCGCCGACTTCGCGGAGGCCCATCGTCTGCGGGTGCGCTACGGCGTGCATGTGAACCGCATCAGGCGTGACGGCCACTTCATAGTCAGCGACCGGTCGGGCCAGACTTATCATGCCGAGCGCCTGATCGTCGCGACCGGCGTGTCCCAGCCGTACATCCCGTCGATCCCGGGCATCGAGTCGGCCGAGTTCTACACCACGGTGTCGGTAGATCCGTGCGACTTCACCGGTCAACGGGTTCTCATCATCGGCAAGGGCAACTCGGCATTCGAGACCGCGGACAACCTCGTGGAGACCGCGGCGGTGATCCACGTCGCCGGGCCGAGCTCGATCCGCATGGCGTGGCGATCGCATTATGTGGGTCATCTGCGCGCCATCAACAACAACCTGCTCGACACCTATCAGCTCAAGTCGCAGAACGCTCTGATCGACGGCACCATCGATCACATCGAACGGCGGGACGGGTCGTACGTGGTCACCACGCGCTTCATGCGTGCGAACGAGGCCAAGAAAGATCTGCGCTACGACCGGGTGATCGTCTGCACTGGCTTCCGCTTCGACGCCTCGATCTTCGACGAGACCTGCCACCCGGCGCTAACGCTGCGCGACCGCTTCCCGGCGCAGACGCCGGAGTGGGCATCCGTCAACGTCCCGGACCTGTATTTCGCCGGCACGTTGATGCAGATGCGAGACTTCAAGAAGTCCACTTGCGGCTTCGTCCACGGCTTCCGCTACGCGGTGCGGGCGCTGCACCGCATGCTCGAATACCGGTACCACCAAGCGCCTTGGCCGCATCGACCGCTGCCGGCCACGCCGGAGGCTCTCGCGCGAGCCGTCATCGAGCGGGTGAACCGCACATCGGCGCTGTGGCAGCTGTTCGGCTTCATGTGCGATCTCATCGTTCCCGGGCGCGACGGCGAGGCGCGCTTCTACGAGGAGCTGCCAGTCGACTACGTGCACGAGGGCGAGCTCGGCGCAGCCAAGAGCTACTTCACCGTCACCCTCGAGTACGGCCCGAACCACGATCTGCACGATCCGTTCGACGTGAGCGTCGGTCGGATCGCGCAGACCACCGCCGATGCCGCCGGCGAGAGCCGCTACCTGCATCCCGTGATACGGCACTACCACCGCGGCGCGCTGGCGACCGAGCACCATGTGACCGAGAACCTCGAGAACGAATGGACCGGCGCCGTGCATCGCGAGCCGCTTCGCGCCTTTTTCGCCGAGACGCTCGCGACCGAGGCGCTTGCGGCCGAGGCGCAGTTCCTCGGCGTGGCGGGCTGAGAGGCGCGGTGACGCGAATGCCGGCCCTGTCGCTCCATAGCCTCGAGCACCAGGCACGCCGATGCCTGCTGCCGGAGGTATACGACTTCTACGCGGGCGGTGCCGAAGACGAGGTCACCTTGCGTGCGAATGAGACCGCTTTCGCGCGAATCGGACTGCTTCCTCGGGTGCTACGAGGTTGCGGTCAACCCGATCTCGGAGTGTCGCTGCTCGGTAGGCGGGTGTCGATGCCGGTGCTGGTTGCGCCCACGGCGTTCCACCGGCTGGCAGATCCTGATGGCGAGCGCGCGGTGGCGCGCGCCTGCGCGCAAGCCGGGATCATCATGATCGTCGCCATGGCGTCGACGGTCGCGATCGAAGAGGTTGCCGCCGCGGCGCGTGCTGCGGCGCCGGACGCTCCGCCTCCCTGGTTTCAGCTGTACATCCAGCCCGACCTCGAGTTTACGGCGGGCATCGTGGAGCGCGCGCAGGCGGCCGGATGCGCGGCGCTGGTCGTGAGCGTGGATTCGGCCGCCTTCGGCCGGCGCGAGCGCGACGTACGCAACGGTTTCCTGGACCTTCCGGCCGGGTTGTATTGCGAGAACATGCGCGAGCCGGGCATCGGGGCCGAGCCGGGACGCCCGCGGTCGATCGTCTTCTGGCCGGAGTTGTCTTGGTCGCACCTCGCCTGGCTCCGGAACATCACGACGCTACCCATCGTCCTCAAGGGCATCACGCATCCGGAGGATGCGCGACTCGCGATCGAGCACGGGGCGAGCGCCTTGATCGTCTCCAACCATGGCGGGCGCCAGCTCGACACGGTCGCGCCCAGCGTCGAGCTGCTCCCCGCGATCGCGGAGGCGGTCGCCGGACGGGTCCCGGTGTTGCTCGACGGCGGTGTGCGTCGCGGCAGCGACATCGTGAAGGCGCTGGCGCTCGGCGCCTGCACGGTGGCCCTCGGGCGGCCGGTGCTGTGGGCACTCGCCGCAGCCGGCGAACAGGGCGTCAAGGACGCGCTCGAGCTGCTGCGCGCAGAGCTCGCTCGCGCGCTCGCCCTGTGTGGTTGCGCATCGTCACGCGATGTGCAGCGCGATCTGATTCACCGCGGCAGGATCCAGTTTGACGCTGCTTGAGGCAGTCGCAGCCGGTCTACTCGTCGCGAGCCTGCCTTTCTGGCTGCCGGCGGTAGTCGTGCGCCTGCGTATGACGATCTTCACCCGCATCAACGGCGCGGAAGGCATCGCGATCCCCGGCGAGCTGGTGAGTGCGGAGCGCTTCAAGTGGCTGTACTCGCATCCGGCTGCAGACGGGCGCAGCCGCGGCGCGGTGTTGTCCGATCTGTTCTGGTACTGGCTATCCCCGGGGCCCGAGATTCATCAAGAGCACCTCGAGCCCGGCGAGCGCTACGACGAGATCGCGGCCACCACTCGGCGGATGCTCGCCTTCCCGCGGCGCGCCGCCGAGGCACTCGCGCAGCGCTGCGTGGCGCGCGCGCTCTGCGAGCACGAGACACGGCGGGCGCAGCTCGTGCGGCTGCGCGATTTCGCCATGCCGATCTGGGCCGAGTTCTATTACGAAGTCGTGCTCGGCAAGCCGTGCCCGCCCCACGTTCGCCGCCTCATCGTCGACAACGCCAATGACGTCGTGACGGCCCTCAAGTGCTGCGGCCTCCGGCACATGCGCAAGCGCGCGCGCTTGACCGAATTCCTGATCGCAAGCATCGAGCGGGGCGAGCTGTCCCACGTGCTGCCGGCGCGCCTGTCGACCCGGGAGCAGGCGCTGTATCTGCAAGGCGTCTTCTTCAACACCGCGATCGTGCAGATGTCCGAAGCCACGGCGCACCTGCTGCTTGCGCTCGCGTCGCACCCGGAGATGCAGACCGCCGTCGCGCGCAAGGCGGACCACGGGCGCTATCTCGACCGCGTCATCCACGAGACGCTGCGGATCTATCCGCTATTCGGGATCTCGCACCGCATCACCTCCAGCGAGATCGTGCTCGACGAGCGCACGACGATCGCCAGGGGTGCGGTGGTGTGCTTCAACCATCCGGACTACCACCGCGTCGGGTACGCGGAGCCGGAGCGATTCGATCCCGATCGGTGGCTCACGCTCTCGGCGCGCGAGGCGAACTACGTTCCCTTCGGTGTCAGCGCAAACCGGCCCTGTCCCGCCCAGGCGATCGCGCTCGTGACGCTGCGAGTGGTGGCGCGCGAGATGGTGCAGCGCTACTCGCTCTTCTCCCCGGTGTCCCACGTGCGCTCGCTGCCCAATCGCGGCCCTTGCCTGCTGGTGCAACGCGATCGCGAGCTGCACCCCAGCCTGCAGGCTCTGGTGGGTGCGTTCATGCGGGCTCGTGACCGATGGGAGGACGTGTACCGCAGTCTGGTCCAGCTCGTCCTCGGCTCCTACATGGTCTGGGACTCGAAGCGGCTGCGCTTGTGCACCCGCTATTTCGAGCAGGTCGACGCCGACTCCCGGGCCGCCGAGGCAACCTGTGCGTCGTGTGCCTGCCCTGTCAGCGGCCATGCGCCGCATCGCACGACGACTGCGACCGCAGACCAGCCGCGTGCTTTGATGAAAGGAATTTGCCGATGAGCTTGGCAACGGACGACGATTTGCTGCGCAATTGCGTGGCAGGCATGCAGCGCGGGCTCGAGCCTCAGGTGGAGCAGGCGCTGCGACAGCGAACCGAAGCCATCGACTGGCGCGCAGCGCCTGTGGCTGCTTCGCTGCTCGAGCTTCGTGAAACGCGATGGGAGGATGTCGTGCGCGGCCATCGCGCGCACCGGCATGCCTGGCATGACGAATTGGCCGAACGCGCCACGATCGCCGACTTCGCAGGCTTCCTGCTGGAGAACTGGGCGTTCCCCGCGTTCCTTCCGCTGCTCGTGCGCACGCGCACGGCGCAGGTCGTCGCGGCGGGCCGCGACGCGATCGATCGCAACATCGCGGATGAGCAGACCCCGGTGCCACACGCCAACCTGATGCGGCGCCTCGTCTTCGCGGTCAAGGCCAAGGCCGGCGCCGAGCCGCGGCTCATGACCCATCAGAGCCTGGTCGACCGCACGGTCGTGTTCTATTACGGCTACTACAACGACCCGTGGTATCTCGTCGGCGCGCTCTACGCGACCGAAGCCCTGGCGACGTATCGGGTGACGCGCATGGGTGCGGGGCTGCGACGTCTCGGCCTCGACCCCGCCGACCTGGAGTTCATCCGCATTCACTCGGCGTGTGACGAGGATCATGCGCGGGACTGGCGCGAGGACGTGATCGCCGCCACGGTCGCCGCACGGCCCGCTTTGCGCGCGCCCATCGCGCAGGGCGTGGCGGCCTGCCTCGAGACTTCTGCCGCCTATTTCGACGAACTGCTTGCGCGTGCGCAGAGCGCGCGTCGCGCGGGAGGTGCATCGTGATGCAGACCACCGCCGTGCACGCGACCGAAGACGCCGTCGCTGCGACGCTTATCCAGCTTATCGTGATCGTGCTGGCTGCACGCCTTGCGGGCACTGCAGCGCGCGCCGTGCGTCAGCCTCGAGCGGTCGGGGAGATCGTCGCCGGCCTTCTGCTCGGGCCGTCACTCCTGGGTGCATTCTTTCCGGAGGTCTCCCGCGCGGTCTTCAGCAGCGCGGCGGCACCGGCGATGCAGATCCTGAGCCAGATCGGCCTTATCCTGCTCATGTTCCAGATCGGCAGCGGGTTCGAGTTCGGGCTGCTTCGGAACGCCCGGAGCAAGAGGGCCGTTCTCTTGATCACGCTCGCAAGCATCGGTGCGCCGCTCGCAACTGGCCTGCTGGTGGGCTGGGTGACGGCCCCTTTCCTGGCCGATGGCCACGACGCCGTCCCCTATTGTCTGTTCGTCGCTGTCGCCTTCTCCATCACCGCGGTCCCCATCCTCGGCCGGATCCTTCGCGAATACGCCCTGACGAACAGCGAGACGGGAGTTGTCGCAATCTCGGCGGCGGCAGGCAACGACGTGGTCGGCTGGCTCCTGCTCGCCGGGGTCACCGCCTACGCGTCGTCCCGGCTCTCGCTCGCGGTCACCACCATGCAGATTGGCGGGCTCCTGCTCCTGTTCCTCGCGCTCGCGTTCATCGGACGCCCGCTCGTCGATCGGCTCGTCCGCATGTTCCCCATCCGAGATGGCGAGCTGCCGGGCACGCTGCTCGCCATCGTGCTCGCGTGCATCTTCGCCGCGGGGATCTGTACCCAGACGCTCGGTATCTTCATCATCTTCGGCGGATTCCTCTTGGGCCTGCTGTTCCACCGCCACAGCACGTTCGTCGAAACGTGGCGCCGCCAGGTTGGCCAGTTCGTGCTGGTGTTCTTCCTGCCGATCTTCTTCACCTACACCGGGCTGCGGACCAATGTCCTGGGACTCGACTCCGGGGCAAAGTGGGCCTGGTGTCTGGGCATCGTCCTGGCTGCCACCCTGGCCAAGATCGTGCCCGTCTACCTCGCTTCGCGCTTGGCGGGCGCCGAGCCGCGCGAGGCGAAGATCCTGGGCGTGTTGATGAACACGCGGGCGCTGATGGAGCTCATCGTCCTCAACATTGGCTTCAACCTGGGCTTCATTCCACAGGACATGTTCACGATGCTGGTCATCATGGCCGTAGCGACCACGGTCATGACCGGGCCGCTCTTGCAGGGCCTGCTCCGAACGACGCGGCACAGGCGCGAGGCGCTGGTCGATGCCTGAGCGATGAGTCGGCATGCACGACTGAGGAGACCCGACCGATGAGCGATTTCTACGGCACCGGCTCACGAACGCTGCAGGACAAGTTCGACACGCGCCGGCTCGCCGACAGGGAAACCAAGCTGATCATTCACAACGCGGTCACGGACGAGGACCGGGCCTTCATCGAGAGCCGCGACATGTTCCTTCTGGCAACGGTCGATCGGGAAGGTCGCCCGCAGTGTTCGTACAAGGGCGGGGCGCCCGGGTTCGTCAGGGTGGTCGACAGGCACACGATCGGATTTCCGTGCTACGACGGCAACGGCATGTTCCTGTCGATGGGCAACATCCTGGAAAACGGCAAGGTCGGTCTGTTGTTCATCGACTTCGAAGATCCTCGGCGCTTGAGGTTGAACGGCACGGCCACCCTGCATGAGGACGACGTCTTGCTGCCCCAATACCACGAAGCTCAATTCATCGTCAGGGTTCATGTCGAGAGCCTGTTCATCAATTGCGCCAGGTATGTACACCGATTCAAGAAACTCGAGAGCTCCCCGTTCGTGCCCTCGCCCACGTGCGACACACCCGTACCCGGCTGGAAGACACTGGCCGTCCTCCAGGACGTGTTGCCCGCTCACGATCTCGAAAAGGTAAGGCCAGAACGCCTGCGGCGAGGTTGAGCTAATAACACAGCTCGAGTCCTTGCCAGGCCGGGCGCAGTAGCGAGGGCTCTGTCAAGTTGCCGCCGGCTGTGATGCAATGCATCGATGAACATCCCTCGCTCGCCCTACAGCGGCTATCGGTTTCCGCCGGAGATCATCAGCTACTGCGTCTGGCTGTATTTTAGATTCTCCGTAAGCTATCGCGACATCGAGGAGGTGATGGCCGAGCGCGGCGTGATCGTGACCTACTAGACGATCCGCGCCTGGTGTTACAAATTCGGTAAGGACTACGCCAAACGCATTCGCGCTCGACGCGGACGGTTGGGCGACACATGGCATCTCGACGAGGTATACCTCAAGATCGACGGTCGCTTGCGATACTTATGGCGCGCCGTTGATCAAGATGGCAGCGTCCTCGATATCCTTGTGCAACCCGTGCTGTCCAACAATTCGATCGAGGACGGGATAGACTGTTGGCATGGATTCAGTGCCGCCACTACTGTCGTTTCTGCTCATGATCGCGTCGGGCTGGGTGCATCGCCATCAACTGATCGTCATCGAATTTCTGCAGGCCGAGAACCAGCTCCTGAAGAAACGGCTGCGTGGGAAGCGCATTCGGTTCACCGATGCAGAACGCGCTCTTCTGGGGCGGAAGGGCAGGGCGGTCGGGCGCAAGGCTTTGATGAAACTCGACACGATAGTGTGCCCGGATACGCTGTTTAGGTGGCATCGGCAGTTCGTGTCGCAGAAATGGAACTTCACGCATAGGCGCGGACCCGGCCGGCCAGGGATCATGCGGGAGATCTCGGAGTTGATCGTGCGCATGGCGCAGATCGCTCGCAACGTGACTGATTCGCAGGCGGGCGCACTGTACGCCAAGCGGTACTTGATCACTGATCGCGATACCAAGTACTCGGCACAATTTCGGCGGCTGATTCGGGACAACGGAACGAAGGTCATCCGCCTACCACCGAGGTCGCTGAATCTGAATGCCTACGCGGAGCGATTCGTACGCTTGATCAAAGACGAATGCCTAAATCGGATGATCTTCATCGGGTAGGCATCGTTACGCCGTGCTGTGGCCGAATACATCGATCATTACCACGCGGAACGCAATCACCAGGGTCTCGCAAACCGATTGATCCAGATGCCCGCGGCGGCGACGGCATGTCACGGCGCAATCCACCGCCGTGTGAGGCTCGGTGGAACGCTAAACTTCTACTGCCGCCAAGCGGCGTGAGCAGTGTCGATCGCATATTTGGATACTACGGGCTCGAGCTTGGCGCCGACGACTACGTCACAAAGCCTTTCTCGCCACGCGAGCTTCTTGAGCGGATTCGAACAGTGCTTCGCCAATGCAAAATCGACCTCGCTGGTCCGGTGCGCGACGGAACCCCGCGCGCCTATCGCTTCGCAGGGTGCGAGCTCTTGCGGACCTTTCGAGGCGCTCGCGGCTAGTCGCCTGCGCCGCGAGGACGGAACAGCTCAAGAGTTCGAACCGCTCGGGCATTAGAATAAGCGACATTCATACCGCCTCTAAAGGAGAGCATCTCATGACGGCACTCAAGAGGGTAACGCTAACGGTCAACGGTCGGACCCGCACAGTCAACGCGCTCGAGGACACCCCGCTGCTTTGGGTGTTGCGCGAAGAGCTGAAGCTGACCGGAACGAAATTCGGTTGCGGTGTAGGTCAGTGCGGCGCCTGCACCGTGCACATCGACGGCAGTCCGAACTATGCGTGCTTGAATCCGATAGGAACGATGCAGGGGCGAAGCGTTACGACCATAGAAGGACTTTCTCCGGACAGCAGCCATGCAATCCAAAAGGCGTGGATCGCCGAGCGCGTACCGCAGTGCGGCTATTGTCAGTCGGGGCAGATCATGCGCGCGGCAGGGCTGCTCAAGGAGAACCCTAAGCCGTCGAGGGAGGAGATTGTTACCTATATGCAAACGAACATCTGCCGATGCGGGACTTATGTCCGGATCGTTCGCGCAATCGAACGTGCCGCGCGGGAGGGTTGAGAGATGACACAGCCAGAATTCAGCACACTTACGCCCGAGTCGATCGCCAGGCGGCGTTTCATGGTGGGAGCCGCCGGGCTGACCTTTGGTGTGGCGATCGGGACGTGGCAGCCGATATGGGCGCAGGCCTTGGCAACGACCGGCGACGCGCCGACAGGCGCGAAGGGCACCGAGATGTCGCCATGGGTCACGATCTTCACAGACGGCACGATCAGCATCATGTCCCCCGCGGTGGAGATGGGGCAGGGGTCGCTGACTTCACTACCGCTCATCCTTGCCGAGGAGCTCGATGCCGATTGGGAGAAGGTGCGCATTGTTCCCGCGCCACCCAACGATGCCCTTTATGCCAATCCGGCGTTCGGGATGATGTATACCGCCGGGAGCACGGCGGTCCGGGAGTACTACACGTCGCTGCGGATGTTTGGCGCGCAGGTCCGGCGCGTCCTGCTGCAGGACGCGGCGAAACAGTGGAACGTGCAGATCGCGGAATTGACGACGGAGCCAAGCGTCGTCGTGCACAAGCCGACGGGGCGACGCCTGTCTTACGGAGACATCGCGGCGAGAGCAGAGATTCCGGCGCAGGCTCCGGAGATCAAGCCGGAGGACTTGAAGAAGCCGGCAGAGTTTCGGTTGATCGGCCGGGACGTCATGCGAGTCGAGCTTCCGCAGAAGGTCAACGGTACGGCTCAGTACAGCATCGATGTGCAGGTGCCCGGCATGGTCTACGCCGCTTTGCTGCGCGCGCCTGTGGAAGGCAGCCGGCCCGAAAAGGTGATCGACCACGATGCGAGGAGCGTCCCCGGCGTCCTGAAGATTGTGTCCTTGCCCTATGGCGTCGGCGTCGTCGCCACGACGCCCTTTGCGGCGTTCAAGGCGAAGAATGCCTTGAAAGTCACGTGGAGCAAGGAGGGCAAGGCGTGGGGCTTTGATAGTGAGAAACAGAAGGCCGCGTTTTCGGCCGCAGCGCGAGACATCGCGAAGAAAGGCGCGCTATGGGAATCGGTGGGTGACGCCGCCGAGGGGCTGAAGAGTGCGACGACGGTGCTCGAAGCGGAGTACAGCACCGATTTCGCCTACCACGCGCAGATGGAGCCGCTCAACTCCGTGGCTTCGGTGGCCGCTGACGGAGGGTCGGCGGAAATCTGGTGCGGCACTCAAGGACAGACAATGGCGGTGGCCGCGGCGGCCAAGGCTCTTCAGATTTCACCCGACCGGATCAAGCTGCACAGCATGCTGCTCGGTGGTGGCTTCGGACGCAGAGGTCATCGTGACGAGGAATTCCTGGTCGATTCCGTATTGCTGTCGAAAGCTGTCAAGAAACCGGTCAAGGTCATCTGGACACGCGAAGACGATGTTCACAACGGCCGCTTCCGACCGATGAACGTCGACTATCTGCGAGCGGGTCTTGATTCCAGCGGGCGACTCGTGGCCTGGCATCATCGTGTGGCGTCCGACATCGTGACGGCGTTTCAGGATCCGGTTCGCTTCGAGAAATCGGGTCGCAGGGACTTCATCGGGATGGGAGGTGCGCAGCTCAAGACCTACGACATCCCCAACCGGTTGAGCGAAGAGATCCCGCAGGATACCGGCGCACGTACCTCCGCGTTGCGCGCCATCGGCTTCGGTCCGAACAAGTATGCGATCGAGGGCTTCATCGACGAAGTGGCGGCCAAGATTGGGAAGGACCCGATCGCATTTCGGCTCGAGTTGCTGAAGGGCAGCCCGCGTGCCCGAAAGGTGGTCGAGACCGTCGCTCGCATGGCGGAGTGGGGGACGAAGCGTGAGGGCAAGGCGGTTGGCGTTTCCTACGTTGATTACGACGGTAGCCAAGTGGCGACCGTTGCTGAGATCTCGGTGAACCGCGAGTCCGGTGAAATCACGGTGCACCGTATCTGGACCGCCATCGATCCCGGGCTGGCTGTTCAGCCGGACAACGTTGCAGCGCAGACCGAAGGCTCGCTCATCTATGGCCTTGGCCTTGCTCTTTCTGAGCGCATCACAATGGTCGACGGTGTGGTCCAGCAATCGAATTTCTACGACTACCGGGTGATGCGGATGCTCGATATTCCGGAACTCCACGTGGAGGTCATTTCGACGGACAACCATCCGACCGGAGCAGGCCAAATGGCGACACCGCTTGTGGCACCGGCGATTGCCAACGCCTTTGCATCGCTCACCGGCGTCAGGATCCGGCAGCTTCCGATGTCGTCCGACCGGGTTCTGGCTGCGCTCAAAGGGTCGAGTCAGAAGTCATGACTGTGATCCGCAAAAACTGGATCAGACGTATCGCTTGCCTGAGTTACGGGAACGCACGCTGCTCCTGTGGGCGACCACCCGCGGGTACCAAATCAAAAAGCTGGGTCTATTAGTTCGGCATATCTAGCTGGTACAGGGGCGCTAACTCGACATGGCGTCAGTGCTTCTGGTTCGGCCCCACCAGTTCGTCGAGGCGCGACAGGAACAGTTTGAGAATCGGCGAGGTGTTTGCTTTGCTATAGCCGACCGGGACATCGATCGTCGGCGCCTCGCCTTCGAGCGGACGGTTAACCACCGACGCCGGCAGCAGGTTCTTGGCATAGGCGGGCATCAGCGCCAGCCCGCGCATGGAGGCGACCAGGGACATAGCCATCGCCATGTTGTCCACACCTCGGCGAGGTCCGGCGAATAGTCGCTGGAAATCGTGACCTGGATGTTCTTCAGCTCGTCGCGCAGCACATGCATGGCCCGCGGCAGCCAGTTCATCTCGTGCCCCGTTTGGAAGCCGATGGCGAACGTCTTCTTTGCCGGTTGCGCCGCCCTGCGTGCCGCTTCCACCGCAGCTTCGACCTGCATCAGCGCCAGACGGGCGTGGTCGAGAAAGGCCTTGCCCGCAGCGGTCAACTCGACGCCCTGAACGCTGCGCGACAGCAGCTCGGCCCCGACCTGGTACTCCAGATCGCGAATCTGCCGGCTCAGCGAGGGCTGGGAGGTGTGGAGCCCGTGCTCCGCCGCAGTCGTGAGGCTGCCTTCCTCGACCACGGCCACGAAATAACGTAGGTGCCTCAACTCCATAGCCGTTGCATGCCTGAAAGGTATGCACTCAGCTTACAAAGTCTTTTTCAAGACCGCAATGCGAGCCTAGATTGGCTGCATGGAAGTACGCCCGTTAATCGATAAACCTTGTTGCCAGACGTGTCATACGCATCACTCATTCACCAGGAGTAGCACAATGAACAAGCCGGTCGTTTTGATCACAGGAGCCCTCACAGGCATCGGTCGCGCTGCCGCTCTGGCCTTTGCGAAGGACGGTGCCCGCCTCATCGTTTCCGGGCGCCGGGAAGCGGAAGGCAAGGCTCTCGAAGTCGAGCTGCGGCGCTTGGGTGCCGAAGCCGCGTTCATCCGGGCCGACGTTCGCCGCGACGACGAGGTCGGCAACCTGGTGGACAAGACCGTCGCACGGTTTGGTCGTCTCGATGTCGCGGTGAACAACGCCGGTACCGAAGGCCAGGTTGGCCCAATCACGGACCAGACGGCGGAAAGCGTGGCCGCGACGTTCGACACGAATGTACTCGGCGTGATCCTGAGCATGAAGCACGAAGTGCGCGTCATGCAGGGACAGGGCAGCGGCAGCATCATCAACATCTCCTCGACTTACGGGCACGAGGGTGCGGCGGGAGCTTCCGTCTATGTCGGGAGCAAGCACGCCGTCGAAGGCATCACCAAGTCGGTGGCGCTCGAGATCGCCAAGTCGGGAATCCGTGTGAACGCCGTGGCACCCGGTCCTACGGATACCGGCATGTTGACCCGTTTCACGGGGACGTCGGAGAACAAGGCGGCGCTGGTGGCGGGTGTTCCGATGGGTCGACTCGGCCTCTCGGAGGAGCTTGCCAACGCGATCGTCTTCATCGCGTCGAACGAAGCTTCATTCATCACCGGCCACGTCCTCAACGTCGACGGCGGTATGACCGCTAACTGATCCCGCCCGGGCGCCGCCCGCTTTTCGACACCTTCGCATGTCCTCCTTACGCCACCGTCAAAGGAAATTTCTATGAACCAGCACAACCACCAGACCGCGCCAACACAATTCGTCGAAGTCAACGGAATCCGCTTCGCCTATCGCCGATTTGGCAAGGCCGGCGGCGTGCCTATCGTCTTCAACTTGTCGAGCACTGGGACGTGATCGAAGACGAGGCTTCGCGTACGGAGTCAAAGAGCGGTCGTCCCATGTTCGGCGCCGACTTCAGTGAGTGAGCGACGATGCAACCAATGCCGGCCAGCCTCGTCCCACAAAGCTCACACTGATTCATGTAAACGGCCCAGGAACAACTACCGCCATGGAAACCAAATCAATCAAGCTGCCAGGACCCAACCACTCGATTACGATCGAGCCGAATCCGGCGCGGGTCACCGTGTCGGTCGCGGGCCGCGTCATCGCGGATACCCGAAATGCACTTACGTTGAGAGAGGCTGGTTACGCTGCGGTCCAGTACATCCCGCAAAAGGATGTCGACATGACGCTGCTGAAACGAACGGGCCATCACACCTATTGCCCCTGCAAGGGCGACTGGGCTTACTACAGCATTCCGCTTGGCGGCGACCGATCCGTGAATGCGGTGTGGACCTACGACGCACCGTATGCAGCCGTCGCCGCGATCAAGGATCACGTCGCTTTCTATCCAGATCGTGTCGATGCGATCAAAGAGTGAGCTCAAATTATGAAACTCACGAGCAATACGATTTTGATCACCGGCGGCGCCAGCGGCATCGGTTACGAACTCACCAGACAGCTCACGGCACTTGGCAACACGATTCTTATCACGGGCCGCGATCAAGCTAAGTTGAACCGTGCGAAAGCGGCCTTTCCAAACATTCACACCTTTCAAAGCGACGTTTCTGATCCGAAAGCGATCGCCACTCTTTACAAAGAGATCA
>Ga0210402_10002913_pt1 | contig 16339 bp, 13 predicted proteins | sample IncBWC7MmetaG_FD_161055 | JGI IMG/M metagenome (GOLD analysis project Ga0210402, IMG submission 161055) | Forest soil microbial communities from Barre Woods Harvard Forest LTER site, Petersham, Massachusetts, United States - Inc-BW-C-7-M | ecosystem: Environmental > Terrestrial > Soil >... | reverse complement strand
GGGGCGGCAGGGGGGGGGCGCGCTCTTCTTCCAGAACGAGACGCAGTGGAGCGAGAAATTCAGGACGATCCTCGGATTGCGCGGAGACCTCTACCACTACGACGTCGTCGGAGAGAGCGACCCGGAGAACAGCGGCCAGGTCACGAAGGGGATCCTGAGCCCCAAGCTTTCGATGGTGTTTGGCCCGTTCAACCAGACCGAGATCTACGTGAACGCGGGCGACGGCTTTCACTCCAACGACGGCCGCGGAGCGACCACCCGCGTCGATCCGGGGACGGGCGATCCCGTGTCTCCCGTCACGCCCCTTGCCCGCGCGACGGCGGCGGAGGTCGGCGTGCGGAGCCTTCCGTTGCCCGGCTGGCAGACGACGCTCGCGTTCTGGGGGCTCGACATCGCCTCCGAGCTCGTCTTCTCGGGCGATGCGGGCACCACGGAGCCCTCGCGCGCCAGTCGCCGTTACGGCATCGAGTGGTCCAACTACTACCGCGTCCTGCCGTGGATGACCCTCGACGCCGACCTGTCCGTCTCCAAGGCGCGCTATCGCGACGACGATCCGGTCGGCGACCTCATTCCCGGCGCGATCCAGAACGTGGTCGTCGGCGGGTTCTCGGTGGACAACCTTGCGAACTTCTTCGGAAGCCTGCGCGTGCGCTACTTTGGTCCGCGCCCGCTCATCGAGGACGGCAGCGTCAACTCGAACGCCTCGACGACCCTTTCGGCGCTCGTCGGCTGCCAGATCTTCGGCGGGCTCAAGGCGCAGGTGGACGTGTTCAACATCCTGAACGCTCAGGTCTCGGACATCGACTACTACTACACCTCCCGCCTGCCCGGCGAGCCGGCGGCCGGTGTCAACGACATCCACTTCCATCCCACCCAGCCCCGCTCCGCCCGCCTCTCCTTCGTCTACACCTTCTAGATTGGGGGGTCAGGTCTCTCAAAGTGTGACTTTGCTCGGCTCGTCGTGAGGAAAAGTGCAATTTGAGAGACCTGACCCCGGAGATGCCATAGATGTGAAAGAGTTGCGGGAATGCGCTCCCCGGCCGCGGCTCCCGAGCCGGAACTCGGCTTTTCCGTGTCGGCCCTTCCCGAGCCGCACCGCAGTCGCACCCGGCAGATCCTGAGGGACCATCCCGACGTTCGGCGGTACATCGGCAAGACGCCCGCGACATTCGGGGTGATCGTCGCCGTCGTGGTCTTCCAGATCGGCCTCGCCTGGGTCCTGCGCACGAGTTCCTGGTGGCTCATCATCCCGACGGCGGCGCTGGTCGGCGCCTTCGCGAACCATGCGCTCTGGGCGCTCATCCACGAGTGCACGCACAACCTGATCTTCAGGACGCCGGCCGCCAACGCGCTCGCGGGGATCGTCGCGAACTTTCCCCACGTGCTGCCGGGCTCCGTGCTCTTCAAGCGGTACCACCTCAAGCACCACGCGTTCCAGGGCGTCTACGAGCTCGACGCCGACATCCCCAACGTCTGGGAGGCGAAGCTCGTCGGCACCTCTCCCTGGCGCAAGGCGCTCTGGCTCGCCCTCTTTCCCCTCGTGCAGAGCCTCCGCCCTCCGCGCCTGCGCGAGATCCGCCCGCTGGACCGCTGGTTCGTCCTCAACGTTCTGGCCCAGGCTGCGTTCGACGCCACGATCTGGCTCGCGTTCGGACCGCGGGCTCTTTCCTATCTGCTCATCTCTTTCTTCTTCAGCGTGGGGCTGCATCCTCTCGGCGCACGGTGGGTGCAGGAGCACTACATGATCTTCCCGGAGCAGGAGACCAACAGTTACTACGGGTGGCTCAACCGCATCGCCTTCAACGTCGGGTACCACAACGAGCACCATGACTTTCCCTCGGTCCCGTGGAACCGGCTGCCGGCCTTGAAGCGCGCCGCCCCCGAAGCCTACGAGACGCTCGGAAGCCACGGATCCTGGGCGCGGCTGCTCTGGCAGTTCCTCTTCGATCGGCGCGTTTCCCTATTTGCGCGCCAGGTCCGCGAGGAGCGCGGCGGTGTGCGTTTCGACAGCGACGCAGCGCCCGACCTCGAGCTCGCCGGCGCCGGGGGTCAGGTCTCTCAAAGTGTGGCTTGCCTCGCGTCGTCCCGAGAGAAAGCGCAATTTGAGAGACCTGACCCCGCCCTAGAAGCGTAGGGACAGGCAGCTCAGGCCGCCGTCCATCTTGGCGAACTCGGACATCTCGAGGGGGACGATCTCGAGGCCGAGGGCGCGCGCGGCCGCCTCGAACTTCGGGTGGCCCGCGGCGACGAGGAGCGCGTCGTTGACGCGCACGCAATTGGCGGCGTAGTTCTCGGAGAGATCCACCCGGATCCGCTCGTACCCGCCAAAGGCGGGGTGGCCGGCAAGCGCGTCGATGACGGCCAGCCGGCGCCCGGACACGGCGGCGATGCCGCTCTTCAGGTGCAGGATTCCGGAGACGCCGCGGATGTCAATCTCCTCCGACGTGAATCCCATCCGCGCGAGATGGCCGGCGAGCTGGCGGGCGCCTTCCCCATTCGTGCGCTCCGAGACCCCGATGAAAAAGTGGTCTCCCGCCTCGCAGACGTCCCCGCCATCCACGGTGCCCGGTTCCGTGATCCGCGCCAGATTCTCGAAAAAGGGCGCGAGCGCGCGCTCCATGTCCGGGACCTCTCCCGCGCGGGACGGAGCTCCGGGCCGCGTGAGGATGGCGCCCCGCACGGTCAGGATCGCGGTGTCCTCGACGAAGGTCGAATCGGGAAAGCGCGGATCGGCGTCAAGGCGCGTCAGCGCCAGCCCGCACCGCTCGAGCGCCCCGCAGTACCGGGCGTACTGTTCGAGCGCCCGCGCGACGTCGGGCACGCCCAGGTCCACGGTCGTGAGACCCTCGGCGAAGGTGTCGGCGGGCGGGCGGACGATCGCGCGGCGGAACACGTCGGGCGCCGGCTAGACGTTGAACTTGAAGAGCATGACGTCCCCGTCGCGGACGACGTACTCCTTGCCTTCCTGCCGGACGAGCCCCTTCTCCTTGGCCGCCGCCATCGAGCCCGTCGTCATGAGGTCGTCGTACGAGACGGTCTCGGCTTTGATGAAGCCCTTTTCGAAATCGGTGTGGATGACCCCGGCCGCCTGTGGCGCGGTGTCGCCGGAACGGATCGTCCAGGCGCGCGTTTCCTTCTCCCCGGCCGTGAGATACGTGCGAAGGCCGAGCAGGTGGTACGCCGCCCGGATGAGCGAAGACACGCCCGAGTCCGCCACGCCGAGGTGCGTCAGGTACTCGCGCGCTTCGGCCTCCGGCAGCTCCGCGAGCTCGGCCTCGATTGCGGCGGACACCACGACCGCTTCGGTTCCGAGGTGGGTTCGGGCGAATTCGCGCACGGCGACCACGTGGGGCGAGGCGTCCGCCGCCGCGAGCTCGGCCTCGGCGACGTTGCAGGCGAACAACATCGGCTTGAAGGTCAGGAGGAAGAAGCGCTTCGCGACGTCTTTCTCCTCGGCCGAGAGCGGCGCCGTGAACGCGCGCCGGCCGGTGTCGAGGTGGGTCGCGAGCTTCTCGGCGACCGCGAGCGACTCCTTCGCGTCCTTGTCGCCGCCCCGAGCGTTCTTCTCGAGCTTGTCCTTCGCCTTCGCGACCGTCTCGAGATCGGCGAGGACGAGCTCGGTCTGGATCGTTTCGATGTCGGCCACGGGGTCGAGCGTTCCGGCGACGTGGACGATGTCCTTGTCTTCGAAGCAGCGGACGACCTCGACGATCGCGTCCACTTCGCGGATGTGCTGCAGGAACTTGTTGCCGAGACCCTCGCCCTGTGACGCGCCCTTGACGAGGCCGGCGATGTCCACGAATTCGATGGTCGCCGAAATGATCCGCTCGGACTTCGACAGCTTCGCCAGGGGCTCGAGGCGCGCGTCGGGCACCGTGACGACGCCGACGTTGGGCTCGATCGTGCAGAACGGGTAGTTCGCCGCTTCGGCCTTGCGCGTCCGCGTCAGGGCGTTGAAGAGCGTGGATTTCCCGACATTCGGGAGGCCGACGATTCCGGCGCGCAACATGGGGCGGGGGAGTATATCGGGATTGCGGACGCGGCCTCCGCACGTCGCGTTCGAAATCGGAGGTTCGGTGAAATAGACTTTCGGGCATTCTGAATCCTCCGACGGAGGCATCCCCCGGCTTTCTCCGCGCGGTCTCCCGGTGGGAGATCGTGGCGCTGTCGGTCAACGACGTCATCGGCAGCGGCGTCTACCTGATCCTGCCCGTGGCGGCAGCGATGCTGCTCGGTCCCGCGAGCATCTGGGCGATCCTCGCGGCCGGCCTCGCGGTGCTGCTGCTCGTCCTCTGCTTCGCCGAAGCGGCCAGCCTCTTCGACACGCCGGGGGGCGCGATCGTCTATACGCGCGCGGCCTTCGGTGAGTTCGTGGGATTCGAGGTCGGTTGGATGACCTGGATCGCGCGCATCGCCTCGATCGCGAGCCTCTCGGTCTTCTTCGCGCGTGCCGTGGGCTACCTCTGGGAGGGTGCGAATCACGGCCTCGGCCAGGCGCTGACGATCGTGCTGCCGCTCCTGGGCCTGACCTGGATCAACGTGCGCGGGATCAAGTCGGGTGCCCGGACGGCGGTCATCCTCTCGTTCGGCAAGATCCTTCCTCTCGTCCTGCTCGTCGCGGCCGGCGTCTTCTCCGTGTCCTGGGGCCGCGTCTTTCCCGTGCCGATGCCCGAGGGCAGAAATTTCACGAAGGCGGCGCTGCTCGTTCTTTACGCCTACGCGGGCTTCGAGAACACCGCGGCGCCGGCAGGGGAGTTCAAGAACCCGCGCCGCGACGTGCCCTTCGCGCTCATCACGCAGATCGCCCTGGTGACGGCCATCTACACGCTGGTGCAGCTGGTCGCGATCGGCACCATCCCCAACCTCGGGCAGTCGCAGACGCCCCTGGCCGACGCGGGACGCCTGCTCCTCGGGCCGGTCGGCGGATTCCTGCTGACGCTCGGCGCCGCGCTCTCGGTCCTCGGCACGAACAACAACACCGTTCTCGCCGGGCCGCGGTACCTCTACGCGCTGGCCGAGAACGGGCGGCTGCCGCGTGTTCTCGCCAAGATCCACCCTCGGTACCGCACGCCGTACGTCGCGATCCTGACGCAGAGCGGCATCGCTCTGTCCCTCATCGCGATCGATGCGATCTTGAACGACGTACGCCCCGGCACGCTGCGCGTCGCGGAGGAGCTGGCGATCCTGTCGACGGTCGCGCGCCTGGCGACCTACATCGGCACGTGCCTCGCGGTGCCGGTCCTGCGTCGGAAGTTTCCGGCGACCGAGCGCACGATCCGGCTTCCCGGCGGCCCCGTCATTCCCATCGCGGCGCTCGTCATCTGTCTGTTGTTCCTGTCGGCCGCGGAAACCAAGAATTTCGTCGCCGGCGCCATCGCCCTCGCCGTCGGCGCGGTGATCTACGCCTCGCGAAGCAAGGCCGCGTCCGCGGCCGCGAAGGAGGAGGCGTGAAGGAGGCCGACATCCTGGCCGTGCCGGGCGACCCACTGAAGGACATCCACCTGACGGAGAAGGTCTTGTTCGTGATGAAGGGCGGGAAGGTGATCAAGCGCACGCGGCGTTCGTAGCCCGCGCGACGCGTCTGCGTTTGACGGCAGGCGGGCGTCCGGCTACCCTCGATCCTTCTTTCGTCAAAATGGAGGCTTCTGTGAGATTGCGAACCGGCCGGATTCTGCCTTGGGTCTTCCTCGGGCTCGCCCTTGCCGCGAGCGCCATCGCACAGGCCCCGAGGGCCGTGCCGGTTTCCGGGAAGATCGGCCGGTTTGCGGTTTCGCAGAACGTCCGCGACCTGCCGTCGGCGCCGCCGGACGACTCGACCCTTCCGGCCGAGTGGATTCGAGACAACGACCGGCTGCCCCGCTCGAAGGGCCCCTTCCCCGGCGGGGCCAGGGCGGACGCCGTTCTCCAGCGGCCCGTGACGACTCCGAACATGCCCGGGCCGAGCGCGGCCTTCGCGGGGATCAGCGCGGACGATGCCGCCGGCGTCGCCGGCCGTTTCGCGCCACCCGACACGGTGGGCGACGTCGGGCCGAATCACTTCGTCCAGGCCGTCAACACCGTCGTTCGGGTCTTCGACAAGAGCGGCAATCCGCTGTCCAATCTGGTGTCGCTCGGAACCTTCTTCAATCCCCTCGGTTCGGGGTGCAACGGACAATTCGGCGATCCCATCGTCCTCTACGACTCGCTCGCGGACCGGTGGCTGATCAGCCAGTTCGGCCTGCCCAGCGGGTTTCAGCCTCCCTTCCACCAGTGCATCGGGATCTCTCAGACGCCCGATCCGACCGGCGCCTTCTACCTCTACGACTTCGTCATGCCGAACAAGGTCAACGACTACCCGCACTTCGGTGTCTGGCCGGACGCTTACTACATGTCGGACAACCAGTTCGCAATCGGCGGGGCGTCGTACGCCGGCGCCGGATTCCTGGCGTTCGATCGCGCGAAGATGCTGGTCGGCGACCAGACCGCGACCTACATCTACTTCGATTACTTTGCCATCGATCCGAATGCGGGCGGCATGCTCCCGAGCGACGTCGACGGCTTGACGGCCCCGCCGCCCGGCACGCCCAACCTGTTCTTCGAGTTTCGGGCCGACGAGTTCGGCGATCCCTTCGATGCGCTTCGCCTGTACGAGTTCCATGCCGACTTTGCGACACCCGGCAACTCGACGCTCACCGTCCGCCCGGACCTCGCGGTGGCGGCGTTCGACGCCCGGTCGCCCAACAGCCGCGCGACGGTCGAGCAGCCGTCTCCCGCCGGCTCGAGCGACTACGTGGATGCGATCGCCGACCGCATGATGTTTCGCGTGGCATACCGAACGCTCGCCGGCGGCGTGCAATCCTTTGCCTGTAACTGGACGGTCAACGTCAGCGGCGTCAATCCGACGGGCGCCTCGACCTACCAGGCCGGGATCCGCTTCACCGAGCTGCGGCGCGACGCCGGAACGGGAGACGTGACGATCCAGAACCAGGTCACCTACGCGCCGGGCGCGGGCAACGGCGCCACCGGCCGCAACGTCTGGATGGGCTCGGCGGCTCAGGACTACCAGGGCAACAGCGCCGTCGGGTTCTCGGCCTCGAGCACGACCCTGTTTCCCTCGCTCCTCTGGGCGGGGCGGCTCGCGGGCGATCCCGCCGACACGCTCAATCAGGGCGAGGCGATGGTCTTCGCGGGCGTCGGGTCCCAGCTCGGCTCGGGGAATCGCTGGGGCGACTACAGCGCGCTCACCGTGGACCCGTCCGACGATTGCACGTTCTTCTACACGCAGGAGTACTACGCCAACAGCAACAGCTTCGATTGGGCGACCCGCGTTGCCACGTTCGCATACCCGGGGTGCACGGCCGCACCGCGTGGATCGGTCTCGGGGACCGTCACGGTCTGCGGCAGCGGTCTGCCTCTTGCGGGCGCCGTCGTGTCGGACGGTCTCGGCCACGTCCGGGTCACCGACGCCGCCGGGGCTTACACGATGGACCTGTCGCCGGGCTCGTACACACTGACGATCTCGAAGGCCAATTTCACGACAGGCGGCGGTCCCGTCGTCGTCACCGACGGCGTCACGACTTCATTCGACGTCTGCCTGACCGGCGTTCCCGCGTTCGTCGCCGCGAGCGCGGCCTTGACCGCGGAGAGTTGTCTTCCGCCCAACGGCGCCCTCGACCCCGGCGAGACGGTGACCGTGAGCTTCTGCATCCAGAACAACGGCGGCGCCGATACGGCCGATCTCGTGGCGACGCTCGGCGCGAGCGGCGGCGTCATCGATCCGCCCGGCCCCGTCGACTTCGGAGTGGTTCCCGCGGGGGGCGCGGCGGTGTGCCGCGACGTCACCTTCACGGCCGATCCCGCCCTGGCGTGCGGCGCCACGGTCACGGCGAGCCTTTCGCTCCAGGACGGGGCATCGAGCCTCGGAAGCGTCGCCACGGACTTCCAGACGGGGTTGGCAAACGGTGTCTTCGCCCAGGCCTTCGACGGCGTCGTCGCACCGGCGTTGCCGACGGGGTGGGTCGCGAACAACGCGTCGGGAGGCGCTCCCGCCTGGGTGACGTCCACCAGCGCTCCCGACACGCCGGCCAACGACGCCTTCGTGAACGATCCGGCCGTCGTCGCCGACAAGCGGCTCGATTCGCCGGCGATTCCGATCACGACCGCGTCGGCGCGCCTGGCGTTTCGCCACAGCTTCAACCTCGAAAATGGTTTCGACGGAGGCGTCCTCGAGATCGCGATCGGTGGCGGTCCGTTCGCGGACGTTCTGGCGGCGGGCGGGAGCTTCGTTTCGGGCGGCTACACGGCGACGCTCGACGGGACCTCCGGCAATCCGCTCGCCGGGCGTCCGGCCTGGACCGGCAACTCCGGCGGGTACGTCAGTACGGTCGTCGCCCTGCCGCCGTCGGCCGCCGGGACGAACGTCGTCCTGCGCTGGAGAATGGGCTCCGACATCGGGATGGGCGGAGTCGGCTGGCGGGTGGACACGATCACCCTTTCCGACGGCTTCCTGTGCTGCTCGTCGCCGGCGGCGACGGCGCTGGCCGTCGACATCCACCCGGCCGCTCCTGCCGCAAACCTGAACGGCGTCTGGGAACCGGGAGAGACCGTCGCGGTCGAGCCGTCCTACCAGAACAACTCGACGCTCGGCGCCCTGACGCTCTCCGGGACCGCTTCGAACCTCACGGGCCCGGCAGGCGCCGCCTATGCGATCGCCGACGGCACCGCGAATTACGGGACGCTGGCCACGGGGGCGACCGCGACCTGTGCCGACGCCGGCGACTGCTACGCGATGTCGGTGGACAACCCGGCGACGCGCCCGGCGGCGCACTGGGACGCCACCTTCGACGAGCTCCTCTCGACGGGCCGGTCGCGCGCCTGGACGCTCCACATCGGCGCGAGCTTCGGAGACGTCCCGACGGCCCATCCCTTCTACGCCTTCATCGAGAACATCTTCCACAACGGGATCACCGGGGGCTGCGCCGCCGGCGCGTACTGTCCGGGCAACGACGTGACCCGGGCGCAAATGGCGGTCTTCATTCTCAAGGCCGAGCACGGCGCGGCGTTCGCTCCGCCCGCGTGCACCGGTCTCTTCACGGACGTGGCCTGCCCGTCGCAGTTCGCCGACTGGATCGAACGGCTCGCGGCCGAGGGGATCACGAGTGGCTGTGGCGGGACCAACTACTGCCCGACCAATCCGGTGACCCGCGCGCAGATGGCGGTCTTCCTGTTGAAGGGCAAGCATGGCTCGAGCCACGTGCCGCCGGGCTGCATGGGGATTTTCACGGACGTTACCTGCCCGGGAGCCTTCGCCGTCGACTGGATCGAGGAACTCTTCAACGAGGGGATAACGAGCGGCTGCGGTGCCGGGATCTACTGCCCGTCGAGCCCGAACACGCGTGGCCAGATGGCGGTCTTTCTGACGAAGGCGTTCGGGCTTCTCCTGTACGGGCCGTAGCGGCAGAGGTATCTTGGCCGGGATGGTCCTCATCCCGGCCGCGTTCGCGCTCGCCGCCGGCCTGGCCGGCGGTGATTGCCGCACGCCGGTCCTGGTCGCGCGGATTCCGCCGGGGCCGGCGAAGCAGGGCGCGCTCTTCGCGGTGACGCTCGAGAGCGACGTTTCACTGGCGCACGCCGTGGCGGCCTGGGGCGGCCACGACACGGCGATGGAGCGCGACGGCGGCGGCCGCGTCTTTCGCGCCCTGCTCGGGATCGACTTCGAGAGTCCGACGGGCGCGCGCACGATCGAGTTCGACGTCGAAGGGCTCTGCGGCGACCGGCACTCGGCCTCGCGGGTGGCAAGGGTCGTCTCCGGTAAGTTCCCGATCCAGAAGCTCAAGGTCGCGCCCGAATATGTCGAGCCGCCGGTGAGCGAGCTCGATCGGATCCGCGAGGACCATGAGAAGGTGGGACGCGTCTGGGCGAGCGGCGACCCGGAGCGCCGCTGGACCGGGCCCTTCCGGCTTCCGGTCGACGCGCCCCCGCGAGACAACTTCGGCTCGCGGCGCGTGCTGAACGGGACGCCGAAATCCTCCCACGAGGGCATGGACCTGGCGGCCGCCGCCGGCCAACCCGTGACCGCGCCGGGCCCGGCACGCGTCGCTCTGGCCGACAACCTCTACTTCTCGGGAGGCACCGTCATTCTCGACCACGGCGCCGGGCTCTTCACCCTCTACTTCCACCTCTCGCGCATCGACGTCACGGCGGACCAGGTGGTGGGCGGGGGGCAGCTGCTCGGCGCGGTCGGCGCGACCGGCCGCGCGACGGGACCGCATCTGCACTGGGGCGCCCGGGTGAACCGCGCGCGCGTCAACCCGCTCGATCTCCTGCAGTTACCGAGCTGGCCCCGGCAACCGTCCGAAAAGAGTCTGACCGGTCAGTCACCATAGCTATTCTTTCCTTCTCAAAACAAAGGGATTAGAGTGGCGCAATCATGGCGCGCCGCGCGAAATCTCGAGACGTGGAGATGTCCCGTTCGCATCGACGCCTGACGGTCAATGGCGAGATCGTCGAAGTGGCGTTCGAGCCCCACAAGACCCTTCTCGAGGTCCTCCGCGAAGACCTCGCCTTGACCGGGACCAAGCACGGCTGCGAGCTCGGCGAGTGCGGGACGTGCGCGGTGCTCGTGGACGGAAAGCCCGTGCTCTCGTGCCTGGTCCTCGGCCTCGAGTGCGAGGGCCGCCGCGTCGAGACCGTGGAGGGGATGGCCGGACCGGGAGGACTGCATCCGCTCCAGAAGGCCTTCGCGGATCTGGGCGCCGCGCAGTGCGGGTATTGCACGCCCGGGTTCCTTCTGACCGCCAGGGCGCTGCTCGAGGAGCGGCCGAAGCCGACGCTGCTTCAGATTCGCGAAGCCCTCGCCGGCAATCTCTGCCGGTGCACCGGGTACGTCAAGATCTTCGAGGCGGTCGAGCTCGCCGCCGCCTGGATGCGCGGCGAAGAGGCGCAGCCGCGCAAGGAGTCGCTCTACGGTTACGACTTCGACGAGAGCGGTTTACTTCCCCAGCACCCCTCTCCCTCCGCCGGGGGGAGAGGCCGGGGTGAGGGGGGAACGTCGTGACGAGTCAGGGCGAGGGGGCGAGGAAGCCAACGCGGGTTCTCGGTCGCCCCTACGCGAGGGTGGACGCCGCGGCGAAGGTGACCGGCCAGACGAAGTTCGCCGACGACGTCGTCCTGCCGCGGATGCTCCACTGCAAGCTGCTCCGCTCGAAAATCGCCCACGCCCGCATTCTGTCGATCGACGTGTCGAAGGCGCTCGCGGCGCCGGGCGTCGTGGCCGTCGCGACGGGCAGGGACCTGCCGATCCCCTTCGGGATCCTGCCCGTCTCGCAGGACGAGCACGCCCTCTGTGTCGAGCGCGCCCGGTTCGTGGGCGATCCGGTCGCTGCGGTCGCGGCGCTCTCGGAGGACGCGGCCTTCGACGCCCTCGACCTGATCGAGGTCCGCTACGAGAAGCTGCCGCCCGTGGGCACGATTGACGAGGGTCTCGCTCACGCGGCGACGCCGATCCACGACTACGGCGACCAGGCCAACATCCACAAGCTCGTCTCGATGGAGTTCGGCGACACCGAGGAGGGGTTCTCCCGCGCCGATCGCGTGTACGACAACCTCTACTTCTACGAGGGCAACACGCACCTGGCTCTCGAGCAGCACGCCGCGGTCGCCGACTTCGGCCCGGATGGCAAGCTGACGCTGTGGTCTTCGACGCAGACGCCCCACTACGTTCACCGCGCCCTCGCGAAGGTGCTCGAGCTGCCGCCGGCGAGGGTCCGGGTGATCGCCACCCCCAACGGCGGCGGCTTCGGCGGCAAGTCCGACGTCTTCAATCACGAGATCGTGGTCGCGCACCTTTCGCGCGTGACGGGCCGGCCCGTGAAGATTTGCCTGACCCGCGAGGAGGTCTTCTACTGCCACCGCGGCCGCCACCCGACCCTGATGCGCGTGAAGACGGGAGTGAAGAAGGACGGTGCGATCACGGCTCTCCATTTTCAGACGGTGCTCGATGGAGGCGGCTACGGGTCCTACGGCGTCGCCTCGACGTATTACACGGGCGCGCTCCAGACGGTGACCTACAAGGTGCCCGCGTACCGCTTCGACGGCGCGCGCGTCTTCACCAACAAGCCGCCCTGCGGCCCGAAGCGGGGCCACGGCACGCCACAACCGCGCTTCGCCCTCGAGGTCGAGCTCGACCGGATCGCCTGCGACCTCGGCCTCGACCCGGCCGCGATCCGGCGCGACCACCTTCAGCCCGCCAACTCGCTGACGGCCAACTTCCTGCGCGTGGGCTCGATCGGCCTCGGCGCGTGCATCGACCGCGTCGTCGCCGCCTCCGGGTGGAGGACCCGCCGGGGCAGGCTCCCGCCCGGCCGGGGCCTCGGGATTGCGTGCTCGTCCTACCTCTGCGGCGCGGGCCTGCCGATCTACTGGAACACGATGCCGCAGTCGGGCGTGCAGCTGAAGATCGACCGCGGCGGCGGCGTCACCGTTTTCTGCGGCTCGACCGAGATCGGACAGGGGTCCGACACGATCCTCGCGGCGATCGTCGCCGAGGTGCTCGGAATCGATCCCGGCGACATCCGGATCGTGACCGGCGATACGGACCTCACGCCGGTGGATCTGGGTTCGTACTCCTCGCGTGTCACGCTCATGACCGGCAACGCCGCGATCCAGGCGGCCGAGCGCGCCCGGGAGATGCTCGTCGCGGCGGCCCGCGGGAAGCTCGACATTCCCGCCGAGCGCGTGGGCCTCGCAGACGGCCGCGTCTTCGACGTCGAGCACCCCGAAAGGGGGATGACGTTCCCCGAGGCCGCCGTCGCCGCGGAGTCGAAGTTTGGCACGCTCGGCACCGTCGGCTCCTACGCGCCGCCGCCGTCCGCCGGCCGCTACCGCGGGGCGGGGGTCGGGCCGTCGCCCGCGTACTCGTACTCCGCCGCGGTCGTCGAGGTCGAGGTGGATCCCGGGACCGGCATCTACACCGTGCCGAAGATCTGGATCGCGCACGACGTCGGCAAGTGCATCAACGCGGCGCTCGTGATGGGCCAGGTCGAGGGCTCCGTGTACATGGGTCTCGGCGAGGCCATGATGGAAGAGATGGCCTATCGCACGGACGCCAACGACAACGTCGTCCACAAGTTCCCCTCGATGCTCGAGTACAAGAGCCCGACGACGATGGAGATGCCCGAGGTCGCGACGTTTCTCGTCGAGGATCCCGACGCGAACGGCCCCTTCGGTGCGAAGGAGGTCGGCCAAGGCCCGCTCCTGCCGATCCCGCCCGCGGTCGCCAATGCCGTCTTCGACGCCGTCCGCGTCCGGGTCGACGAGATCCCCGTGACGCCCGAGAAAATTCTGAAGGCGTTGAAAGCGAAGGCCCTGGGCAAGCCCGCGCGGTATGGACCCGAGCGCTTCCCCGAGGTGCCCTATCCCACGCCGATCCACGTGCGCACGCCGGCCGAGGGCGGCGATGGAAAGGCATCGGACGCGCCGGTGACGGCCGCCGGAGGAGTGCGATGACAGGGCTGGACGCCCCTCACCCCATCCCTCTCCCGCCGGGAGAGGGGGCCTTTATTTCCCCTCGCCCCCCGAAGGGGGGAGAGGGTCAGGGTGAGGGGGGCGTGCTCCGATGATGCGCCTGCCGAAGTTCCGCTACTTCGCGCCGAGGAGCGTGAAGGAGGCCCTCCGCATCAAGGCGGGCGAAGGGTCCGGCGCCGCGTTCGTGGCGGGAGGCACCGACCTGTACCCGAACATGAAGCGGCGCCAGCAGACGCCGAAGGTCGTGATCGGGCTCTCGCGCGTCGCGGCCCTCGGCCGGCTGCGAGCGGGAGAAAGCGGCCTCGCGATCGGCGCGGCCGTGCCCCTGTCCGCGATCGAGCAGCACCGCCGCGTGCGCCGCGCCTACCCCGGGCTCGCCCACGCGATCCGGGAGATCTCGACGCCGCCGTTGCGCAACATGGGCACGCTCGGCGGCAACGTGCTCCTCGACACCCGCTGCAACTACTACGACCAGAACTACGAGTGGCGCCAGGCGATCGACTTCTGCATGAAGAAGGACGGGACGATCTGCTGGGTCGCGCCCGCCTCGTCCAAGTGCCTCGCCGTGCAGTCGGCCGACTCGGTGCCGATCCTGATCGCTCTCGGCGCGCGCGTCGCGCTGGTATCGCCGGAAGGGGAGCGCGAGATCGCCCTCGAGGAGCTGTACCGGAACGACGGCATTCATTACCTGACGACCCGGCCGGACGAGCTCCTCACGGAGATTCGCGTGCCGAAGCCGGACGGCTGGACGGCGTCCTACAAGAAGCTGCGCCGCCGGGGTGCGTTCGACTTCCCCGTGCTCGCGGTCGGCGCTGCCGTGCTCCGGGAGGGGGGCCGCGTCGCCGAGGCGCGGATCGTCCTCGGGGCCGTCTCGTCCGCGCCGGTGCGCGCGTCGGCGGCGGAGGCGGTCCTGGTTGGGCGCCCGCTCGACGCGGCGGCGATCGGCGAGGCCGCGGAGGCGGCCGCCGGCCCGTCCCGGCCCATGGACAACACCGACTTCTCCTTCCTCTGGCGTAAAGAGATGACGAAAAAGTGGGTTGCAGCCGCGCTGTCCGAGCTCTCCGGTCCGTCAGGCTCCGCACCTTAAGGCCTCCTTAAGGTGGCCTTGCCCCTCCCGGGACCCCGCTGCTATACTGCCCGCCTTCTCGTAATCGCTCGTCTTCCACGCACGCTTTCGCGCTGGCTGAAGTCCGACGAATCACACGGGAAGTCGGATTCGCCGAGCGGCGCGGCGGGTTCGGACGATGTGACGCCGGATTTTAGGACTCTGTTTCGATGAAACTTTACGTTGGTAACCTTCCCTACAACACCACCGAGGACGATCTCCGCACGCTCTTCTCCCCGCACGGCGCGGTGACTTCGGTCGCGATCATCACGGATCGCGACACGGGCCGCTCGAAGGGCTTCGGGTTCGTCGAATTCGGCAACGACGACGAGGCGCGCAACGCGATCTCGGCGCTGTCCGGCCAGGAATACGGCGGGCGCGCGCTGACGGTCAACGAGGCGCGTCCCAAGACCCAGGGCGGCGGCGGTGGACGTCGCGACCGCTACTGATCGGATTTCCGAGGAAATCCCGGGGGGCGAAAGCCCCCCTTTTTCATTTTTGCCTGTCCTCCGCAACCCGCCGTCCGAGGGTTTCGACGCGGGCGAATCCCGCCGTAGACTCTCCGCGATGGACGAGCCCCGCCTCGAGCGTTGGTCCAGGGCAGACGGAGCGCTGACCGAGAAGCGGATGATGCGCGTGCTCGAGCTCGAGGGGTACGACGTCCTCGTCTACACCTACCGGGCCGGCACGGTCTTTCCCGAGCACGAGCACGCGCGTGCGAAGTGCGACGGCGTGCTCGAGGGGATCCTCCGCGTCACCGTCGGCGGGGAAACCTTCGACCTCGCGGCCGGTGACCGTCTGTACCTGCCGGCGGGGACGCGGCACGCAGCGCAGGTGATCGGGAGCGGGACCGTGCTCTCGCTCGATGGAACGTTGTGGTGAAAAGGAGGCCGTCATGACACTGAGCGCGTCCGAACGGGAAGTCCTGATCCGCCGCTACGAAGAAGGCCCCGCGAAGGTGCGGGCGGCATGGGAGAAGGTGCCCCCCGAGGCGCGGCAGTGGCGCCCGGCGCAGGGCAAGTGGTCGGCTCACGAGGTCGTGTGTCACACCGCGGACTCGGAGGCGAACGCCGCGCTGCGGATCCGGTTCCTCGTGGCCGACCCGAACCCGACGATCCTCGGGTACGACCAGGAGCGCTGGGCGAAAAACCTCGACTATCACTCGCTTCCGACCGATCCCGCGCTGGAGATGCTCGACGTGATCCGGGCAAACACCCTTCCGCTCCTGAGGGGGCTTCCCGAGGCCGCTTGGGTCCGGGAGGGAACGCACACCGAGTCCGGGCGCTACACCGCCGAGGACTGGCTGCGAATCTACTCCGGACACCTCGAGAAGCACGCGGGCCAGATCGACCGCAACCTGGAGGCCTGGAAGAAGAGGGCCTAGGGGGGCCGTCCAGCGATGGCACGGCGTCGAACGGGATCCTTCGGGCCCCGCGGCCCTCGGGATGCCGGCGCGCCGGGACGCTGCGCGCCTCAGCGCGTCAGCACATCGTGCATCGAGTTTGCGACGATGCGCACCGGCTTCTTCGGCAGCCTGAGCGTCGTCGCGATGGGCACGGACTCGGGGCCCGTGAACGTCACGACGGCGAGCCGGAGGAGCTCGCCCTTCTCGAACTCGATGTACAGCGGCAGGAAGCCGTGGAAATTGGGCGAGACTCCGGCCTGCGAAACCGAGCCCGCGAGCTTGTACTGGTCCCCTCCCACGCTCTGGACGCCGACCTTCACGTCGTA
>Ga0210402_10002910_pt1 | contig 16347 bp, 9 predicted proteins | sample IncBWC7MmetaG_FD_161055 | JGI IMG/M metagenome (GOLD analysis project Ga0210402, IMG submission 161055) | Forest soil microbial communities from Barre Woods Harvard Forest LTER site, Petersham, Massachusetts, United States - Inc-BW-C-7-M | ecosystem: Environmental > Terrestrial > Soil >... | reverse complement strand
GTGATCTGGACCACCACTCCGTGGACCATTCCGCACAACCGCGCCTTGGCGTTTCATCCTGACTACGAATACGCTGTGGTGCAAACCGAAAAGGGCAAACTCCTGCTAGCGCTCGATCGCATCGCCGCGCTTCAATCGGAATGCGAAATTAAGGAAGCCCGAGTGCTCGCGACGTTTAAGGGTGGGCAATTCGACGGAGCGAGTTTTCAGCACCCGTTCCTACCAATTCAAGTACCCGGAATTCTCGCCGACTATGTCACCCTCGATCAGGGCAGCGGCATTGTGCACACCGCGCCGGGGCACGGTTCGGACGACTTTAACTCCGGCCAAAAATATGGCCTCGAAATCTACGCGCCCATCGACGACAAAGGCGTGTACCTCGAAGGCTTGCCAGAATACAAAGGCAAGGATGTTTTCACTGCGAATCCGATCATCGTGAAGCTGCTTGCTGACCGCGGCGCGCTCCTCGGCCACCATTCGTACAAGCACAGCTACCCGCACTGCTGGCGCTGCCACAACCCGGTCATCTTCCGTGCCACCGAACAGTGGTTCATTCGAATGGATGCCGTTCCGACCGACAGCAAGAAATCGCTGCGCGCCGAAGCCCTCGGTGAAATTCAGCACGTAAAATGGATTCCCGGCTGGGGCGAAGAACGCATCTACGAAATGATCGAAAAGCGTCCCGACTGGTGCGTCTCCCGCCAGCGCTTCTGGGGCGTTCCGATCATCGTGTTTTTCTGCGACGGCTGCGGCAAGCGGTTCGAAGATTACGCCGCGCTCCGCAACGTCATCGAGTGGTTCAAACGAGAAGGTGCCGACGCCTGGTACCAGCATTCGCCGGAAGAACTTTTGCCGGCGGGTACCAAGTGTTCCTGCGGCGCTTCGAAATGGCGCAAGGAACACGACATTCTCGACGTCTGGTTCGACTCGGGCTCATCGAACCTTGCTGTCCTTACCCCGAAAAATGAATTGGTCGAGCAGGGACAAGATTGGCGGCCCGCCGATGTCTATCTCGAAGGGCCCGATCAATATCGCGGATGGTTTCACAGTTCGCTGCTCGTTGCCACTGGCGTTCGCCACGCCGCGCCATATCGCTGCGTAGTGACCCACGGCTGGACGCTCGATGAACAGGGCCGCCCGATGTCCAAGTCGCTCGGCAATTCCATCGAGCCTGCCGAAATTTCCAATAAGTGGGGCGCTGATCTGCTGCGCCTATGGGTTACTTCGGTCGAATATCAGGCCGACGTAAAAATGAGCGAACGGGTGATGACCCAGCTCAGCGAAGCGTATCGCAAGATTCGCAACACCTTCCGGTTCGCACTAGGCAATCTCAGCGATTTCGATCCCTCTCGCGACTTGCTGCCCAACGATCAGCTCGAAGAAATGGATCGCTGGATGCTCGAGCGTACTGCGGAGCTCATCAGGAAATGCCGAGAGTGGTATGCCGCCTACGAATTCCATCGCGTCTATCACGCCATCCACGATTATTCCGTGGTGGACTTGAGCGCTTTCTACTACGACGTCCTGAAAGACCGCTTGTACACCCAGGCGCCGAACAATCGCGCACGCCGGTCGGCGCAAACCGCCATCTACAAAATCACCAGCGCGCTGATTCGAATCGCCGCGCCAATCCTCGTCTTTACCGCCGAGGAACTCTGGAAGTATCTGCCAAAGACTGCTAACGCTCCGGCCAGCGTTCACATCGCTCTGTTTCCGGAGGAGGCCGAGCTTCGCTCCGGTATTAGCGCATCGCAAGCCGCAGCGTGGGATTTGCTCGCTAAAGTTCGCGCGGAAGTGTTGAAAGCGCTGGAAACCGCGCGCAACGAGAAAAAAATCAACTCAGGCCTGGAAGCGAAAGTCCTGCTCGGCGCCAACCCTGAGCTGATGACCAAGCTCAAAAACCATCTCGCTCAGCTTCCGGGCCTGTTCATCGTTTCGCAAGTCGGTTTGTTCAGCGCTGCCTCGCCAGACTATAAATCTGAGGCAATTCCGTCGCTGGAGGTTTCCATCCAGAGAGCCGACGGCGCAAAATGCGAGCGCTGCTGGAACTACTCTACCCACGTTGGCGAGAATTCACGCTACCCGACCATCTGCGAACGCTGCTCCGCCGCTATCGCCGAAATCGAAAATCCTCTGGCTGCGCACAACTGAATTGAACGCCCAGCCGATCGTCGTCATTCCGAGTGAAGCGAGAAATCTCTCTTCCTGTTCGCTGGGTCTCGCATGAAGCTTACGGCCCGCCTTCGCTGGCTGATCCTTACTCTGGTCGTCGTCTTTCTCGACCGCCTCACAAAAGCTGCCATCGAGGCCAAAACCACCGAAGGCTGGCGCCACGAACTGGTCCACAATTTCATCTATTTGGTACACAGCAGAAATCCCGGCATTGCCTTCAGCATTTTCGCCGACAGCAATTCGCACTGGGTCCGCTATTTGCTGATTGCTGGCTCTTTGGTTGTGATCGCGATTCTCGCGTGGTATCTGGTCGCCGCGAACGGCGTTACTTCTCGCGCCGCGGCCGGCCTGGGATTGCTGCTTGGCGGCGCGACTGGAAATCTCACCGACCGCATCCTCCATGGTGCTGTCACTGACTTTTTCGAGGTCCTCTTCGGCTCCTATCGTTATCCTGCATTCAACGTAGCCGACTCCGCCATCACCATTGGCGCCATTCTGATCTTGCTGGACATAATCTTGCCTGCCAAAACGGTGCCTGCCACAAAAACTTCCCGCTGATTCGTGCCGGCCATGTCACTTGCAAATCGCGGCCAGCTCTGTCCGCGGCTTGTCCGCATGCGGCGGGTACTGCAATTTTTTCGAGTCGAAAAACTGATCCAGCAGCGTTCCGCCATCCACCAGCCCGACATCCGGGTCGCTCAGATAAGCCGGATCCGATTCGGCTTCTTCCAGCGAAATAAACTTGAAGCCATCCTTCTTCATCTGCGCCAGCAAGTCCGGCAGCATCACCGCGTCGAATGCCCCGATATGCATCAGCAGTACATGCTTGATGTTGTGCCCAAAAATTTGCCGCGACATCTCCTGATCCAGCGTCAGATACTCCTTCGCTGTCTTCAGGTAGCTCTCCTTCAGCCAGGCAATCGACTTCTCGTCTTTCTTGCCCATGCACCGCGCGTAAGGCCCATTCCACAGGTAGTCCTCAAAATCCATCGTCACCTGTGCGATTCGGTAGCCATGCTCCTTCAGGTACGCGCGCACCGCGTGCCTTTTCTCCATCGTGTCGCCTTCGTGCAGATACGGATATCGGAACCAGTGCCAGTCCTGCCCTTCCATCAATTGCCTCAACAGCGGCTCGTTCTTCTCGATGTTTTCTTCAAATGCCGGAACCGGATTGTCGCTGAAATTAATGTGCGTGTAGGTGTGATTGCCCAGAAGCTGGCCAGCCTCCCGCCAAAGCTTCAACACTTCGATCTCCTCGGGATGCGCCTCCAGCTTTCCAGCATTGACGAACCCGTAGATCCCGGAGAGCTTCGCATCGGCCAGCGCCGCAAGCATTTTTTTCGCCACATCCACACGGGTCACGCCCGCGGGCATAGGAGCATGGTTAGGCAGATCGTCAACGGTGAGCGCTACTTCTTGCCCCGCGGCGTGCGACGCGGCTCCGCAGTGCAACGCCAGCAGGAGAATAGTCACGATCACCGAACGCAAAGATATTTTCCTACGTAAACACATCATTTCCCTACCTCCGGTTAGATTCGCCAGGAGTATAAATCAACATGCCGCGTTTCCGACTGCGTTGATTACTGCCCTACCAGACGCCGCACGTATCCAGTTGGCAGCAACGGAACTATCCGCTCATTGACCACGGAAACGCTGACCGATAACGTGGATTCGCTCATGTCCGCCGCTTCCGCAAGCTTGAATTTGGACTCCGCTGCCGAACGGACGACGATCCGAGGCGCCGATCTTGCCCTGCATGCTGCGATTTTTGTGGTCGCGTTCGCTCTTGTAGTTTCTCGACGCCCGGACGTGATATTCAATGCCCAGTTTTACGCCGAGGATGGGACCCTTTTTTATGCGGACGCCTATCACTATGGCTGGCGCTGCTTGCTGATGCCCTACGGTGGCTATTTACACATACCGTTGCGCCTCGTAGGTCTCCTGGCTCAGCTCGTTCCATTTGGACTTGCCCCGCTGGTCATGAATCTGTGCGCCATCGTGGCTCAGATCATCCCCGTTCATATTTTTCTCTCTTCCCGATTCAATGCCATTCCGTTCGTCACCAGGGTCTGCGGCGCATTGCTCTATTTGGCCGTGCCGAACGCCTTTGAAATTCACGCGAAGGCCGCGAACATCCAGTGGCATTTGGCACTAGTCGCTTGCCTGGTCCTTTTGGCACGCCCGGATCGCCGGCTCGTCTGGCGCATTTTTGATTTCCTGGCACTGGTGTTTTTTGCTCTCGGCAGCCTGATGGGGATTTTGCTGATTCCCGTCGCCGTACTATCGCGTTGGATCCGGAAAGATGCGCTCTACAACCTTTCGCTCTTTGCTCTCATTCCGGGAGCGCTGGTCCAGAGCAGCATCCTATTGTTTACCGAGTCCAGGCGTCCGGCTCCGAACGGGGCCACCTTCGCGCGATTGGTGGACATTATTGGCGGACAGCTCTTTCTTTCATCGATCTTGGGTGTACGCACCCCCATGCAGCTCTACTTTCACAGTCACTTTCAGTCTCTCTTTCTCTTCAATCTAATCGCCCTGGCCGTCGGATTGCCCTTCGTTTTCTATGCCCTTCGCCACGCCCCAACCGAGTTGAAACTCGCCTATCTCTTCGCAGGTTTAGTGCTTGCTTCGGCTCTTCGTAGCCCTCTTGCCAGTTTTCTAGGCGACAAAGTGCAGTGGCAATTGCTGGAAATTCCTGGTGTTGGCAACCGTTATTATTTCTTCCCGATGCTGGCCTTCCTGGCGACGCTGATCTGGATGCTGACGCGCGTCAATTCCAGATTTCCGCGTTATTCTGCCTTGGTTATTCTCTTGTTGTTGCCGATCGGTATTTGGCGGGACTGGCGCTACAAGCCTTTCCAGGACTTGCACTTCCAGGAGTACGCGGCCGAATTCAGCCGTGCCGCGCCGGGGACTCAAATCAACATTCCTTTGAATCCTGACTGGAACATGCAGCTTACCAAACACTAGCGTATTCACTCCGGCCAGATTCCGCGGCGTCAAACACTGATCTGGGATCGCACCCTCGACAAGCGTCGAAATTTGAGTTAGTGAATACGTCGGTACAACAAAATTACTTCAGGCCTGCGCGGCCGGTATTCGCCGGCGTCCGGTCCCCACCGGTACACGTCGTGGTTCCCGCCGTCCGCGATTCCCTCAAGCGCGTAGTGCTCCTTCACATAGGAGCCAATCCAGTCGAATATTTTCTGATCCGCGTGAGCGTTGGTAAGCCACGATTCGTGGGTTAGCGCATAAACTAGAAGGCCCGGCTTGACCGTCTCGATCTCTTTGATCATCTCCGCCTGCATCACTGACCCGTATTCCTGCTCCTCCACCAGCGGATAGGTGTAGATGTATCCGGTGGCCGAGAGCCGCTGCGCATAAAAATAAATCTCCGGCTCGGATCCGAGAACCGCGACTCTTGTGTCCGGAGCAGAATGCTCTCGAATATAATTCCCCACGCCAACGGCTTCCGGAAATGGATTCGAACCATATGCGTAGCGGCAAGCCTCATGCGGCGTATCGAAGAAATAGACTTCGCGCTCAGCATACAGCGCGTTGGCGAACACCAACCCGAACAACACGGCCGGCCCCGCCGTAGCGGCCATCGCGCGCAATCGAAACCTCGTCAGCAGCTGCCGCAACGCGCTGACTCCCGCACCCGCGAGAATCCCCAGCACGGGATACGCCATGATGAAATAGTGCCCCCGGTAGTAAAAACCGACGCTGATCGCCAAAAAGGAAAATGCCAGTAGTCCTACCACAAACATCGCATGTGGCCGCAATCGCTTGTCCCACAAAAACGCAGCTATTCCGAACGCGATCAACAACCATATCAATCCGATATGTTCTTTTTGCAGCTCCATGCGATTCGCAAACTGGTGCAGGCCATCCAGCCGAGTCCCATCGAACGGCTTGATTTCCGCTCCGTAAGCTCTCGCGTACGAAATCGTCCAGAACCAGAATTTCTGAAACACACCGGCGCGCAACAGGATCAGACAAGTCAACACGTACGGAAGAATTGCACCAACCGAGTACGAACCGAGTTTCTTCCAGAATGTTGCTCGCGGTTCGCGCCGTGGCCATTCACTCCAAATCAAATAAAGTCCGGCAAAAATCCCAAAAAACACTCCTGGCTGCTTCATCACCAGCGCCAGGCCTGCAGCAATCCCGCTCCAAAAAAACATCCAATACCGGTTTGTCCCACACGCCTTGAGTAGCACGTACAGCGAAACCAGAGCGGCAAGCGCCACAAAATGTGTTGCGTGGCCCGCCAATCCGAGCACCAGCGGGCGAATCGTAAATAGTCCAAACGTAGCGCCCGCGACTACTCCGGCAAGAGGATCGGTCAACCGTCGAGCGATCAAGAACACCAGAAAAATACAGGCTGTATTTACGAGGATTACGCCCAGATGGATTCCAGCCGTGGTCTCCCCGAACACCGCCATGATCACTGCATACGCCGCGTATGTCCCCGGCAACTTCATGTTGTATGCGAGTTGGTACGGCGGAATTCCCTGCAGAATCAGCTCGCCTGCGTACGCGTATTCTCCTTCGTCCCTCTCCAGAGGAAAATCGCGCAGGCGAAAACGAATTCCCGCAATCAGCAAAATCACTAGGATGATCGCGATATATTCCCAGCCTAAAGAAAACCGGCTTCTGCCGGGCGTCTCAGCGGTCTTAGCGGCGTTCTCGTCGGCGTTCGTCGCTGGAACTGGATTTGGCGATTCCGTGGATGGCTCCCAAAATGTCGTGCGCAGAAGTTTCTCGACAATTTGATGCTAGCATCTCAATCTCGCTTCACTCGGCGAGCTGGCCATCGCAGTGCCTGAAAATGTACTCTCGGAATTTTCGTACTTACCGCGTGCGGACAAACGTCCCTCGCAAAACACAGCAGCGCAACAAAGCACATGAGCTCTGAAGCCAATCGAAAAGAGTTGCTCGTCCCCGAAACCGACCGCGGCACCCGCCTCGACCAGTGGGTCGTCAGACAATTCCCTGAGCTTTCCCGCGCCCGCGTTCAGGAACTCCTGGCGGCTCACCTTATTTTGGTAAACGGTAATCCCGCCAAGCCCGCGCAAAAGTTACGCGGCAACGAACGCATTTCCGTCGAAGCCCGCCAGCGTCCCCCGCTGAGCGCCAAAGCCGAGTCCATTCCGCTCGACGTCGTCTACGAAGACGACGATCTGCTCATCGTCAACAAGCCCGCTGGAATGAGCGTTCACGCCGGAGCAGGCAATTCGCAGGGCACTTTGGTCAACGCGCTTCTCGGCCGCGGCCAATCCCTTTCCCGTGGCGGCTCCGCGGCTGAAGACCAGCTCCGCCCCGGTATCGTGCACCGCCTCGACAAAGAAACCTCCGGCCTGATTATCATCGCCAAGAACGATTTCGCTCACGCCAAGCTTGCCGAGTCTTTCCGCACCCGCGCCGTTAAGAAAACGTATATCGCTCTCGCCGAGGGCAAGCTCGAAAAATCGGCAGGAAAAATCAATTTACCGATCGGCCGTGACCCGGTTCACCGCACCCGCATGAAAGCATTCACCTCGCCGCTAAAACCGGGCAAACACGCTTCCGCCGGCCAGATGCGTGAAGCACTCACCGAATGGCGCAAACTCCTGCAATTCGCCTCCGCAGCCCTCATCGAAGTCCAACTCCACACCGGAAGAACGCATCAAATCCGCGTACACTTCTCCGCGCTCAAGCATCCGCTCGTCGGAGACACACTCTATGGCGCCGCACCGCAGATCCATGCCGGCAAGATCGTGCTTCCCACTCTCGCCCGACAATTTCTTCATGCCGCCAAACTCGGGTTTCCGCATCCTCGCACTGGAAATTGGCTTGAGGCCCGCGCCCCGCTCCCAGCGGACCTTAAAGATTACCTTCTTAAACTCGCGGAGCTGGAAGGTATTAGTCTTGAACCAGCCAACCAATATTTGTGAAGCCGTGCTGCAAACCATCGTCTCCAAATTGACGCTTCGGTCGCAAGCTCCCTATACTTTCTCATCATGAATCGTCCACTCGTAGTCTTACTCGCTGGCGCAACGCTGCTCGCATTTCCATTCACAAATTTCGCGCAACAACCCACACAGGAGCCGACACCTCCGCCGCAGACTCAAACGCCCGCCACGCCTCCTGCCGGCGCGCAGCAGCCGCCGACCTTCGTCCGCGAAGTCAACCTGGTCGACGTTTTGCTCACCGTTCTCGACCGCCGCAACAAATTGGTTCCCGAACTCGAAAAAGGCGAGTTCAAGGTCTCCGACGACAACGTCCCGCAAGAAATTCGCTTCTTCAGCAGGCAGTCCGATCTTCCCCTCCGCATCGGCATGCTGCTCGATACCTCCAACAGTATTCGCGACCGCCTCAAATTCGAACAGGAAGCCGCCGTCGATTTCCTCTACAGCGTGTTACGCCGAGGCAAAGATCAGGCCTTTGCCATGACCTTCGACGACCAGCCGCAAATTATTCAGCCGTTCACGGGTGACGGCAGCTTGCTCCGCGATGAAATCAATAAGACTCGCGCCGGTGGCGGCACCGCTGTTTATGACGCCATCTACGAAGCCTGCTCCAAGCAGCTCAGCAATCCTCCTCGGCCTCCCGGTGACCAGCCCGACATCGTTCGCCGCGTCATGGTCCTCATCAGCGACGGCGACGACAATCTTTCCGACCACACTCGCGCAGAAGCCATCGAAATGGCCCAGCGCACCAACGTGGTCATCTATACCATCAGCACCAGCACCCAGTGGATCCAGCTTTCGCAAACTGATCCGGGCAAGCTTGCTGACCGCAAGATGCACCTGACCGAGGGCGACGCCATCCTGAAGGATCTCGCCGACGAAACCGGCGGTCGCGCTTTCTTTCCGTATCACGTGGATGATCTCAATCAGTCGTTTCAGGACATCGGCGACGAACTTCGCAATCAGTACACCATCACCTACAGCCCTTCCAATTTCATCGCCAACGGAAAATATCACCGCATCAAAATCGAGACCCCCAGTCACGGTGGCTATCAGGTCCGCGCCCGCCGCGGCTATTTCGCCAAGTCCCGCACCAACGGCGCCAGACCAACGCAAAACCCCGCGCCGCCCGCACCCGCGGGGCAATCTCCGCCTTCTACCAAACCCTGACTCTTTAGCGAGATTGTCATCCTGAGGCGATCAAGGATCGCCGAAGGATCTCAACTTAAACGTATAAACGGCGTAATCCCGGGCGAGACTTACTTTGAAGTGTCGTGAAACAGAAACGCGTCCGATTCAATATTTCCATGTTCGATGGCGATCTGTTTGCCGTCCTGTGAGTAGGCGTACCGGAAGATCAAATCCTTTGTAAAGTTAGTGAGTGCCTTGCGGTTCTTCCCGTCCAGCGTCTGAGACCACAGATTGTCCACACCTTTTTCCCTGACGACGTAAACGAAAGTCTTGCCGTCCGGCGCAAACATCGGTGGCGAGGTCATGCGTGGGTCTGCATCTTCCAGTGTGGGCTTGCCTCCACCGGTTGGATCCAATCGGATGCTCAGCTTGTGATCCGCTTCGCTGAGCTCTGCCGAGGCGATCCATTTCCCGTCCGGCGACACATCAAACTGGTTTACCGCCTCGTTTACCACCGTCTCTGGTTTACCGCCGTCAATCGCGACTCGCTTCACCGTTTGCCGATCCGTCTGGTCCGTGTAGTAAACCCATTTCCCGTCGCGCGTACAGGCTGGCTCGCGGTCGTTCTGACCGAACGTCAGCTGCGTGACGTTGCTGCCATTGACGTCCATCCGCCACAAGTTGACTGCCGTACTCGCGGTCCGGCTCACTCGCCGGAACACAATGTATCGGCCGTCACCACAACCATTGGTTTGGTCTGAAAGATGGCCTATGTCATTCAGCAACATCGTTTCATCGCCATTCGGCGACACGAACTTCACTTGGCCGGCCTGCGGCACGATCAGCATTCCGTTTGCTCCCCAACTCCAGCGCCACAGATTCTCATGCGACGCCAAAGGCACCGTCTTTAACTGGGACGGCGCTGACGCCGGCGCTATTCCCAGGTCGAAGGTCTGCTTGGTTTGGCTGGCCACCAGCGTCTTTCCATCGGCAGCCATACTGGGATTCCGATAGTTGTTGGTGTCGTGTGTAAACAGGCGGTACGCGCCGTCCGGGTAAGAGAGATATCCCAGCTGGTTTTGCAGTGATCCTGAACTCAAATCCATGGAAGGGATGATTAGCCCTCGGCCGTCCGGCATCCACACCGGCTCATAAAAAATCTTTGACGCCGTATTCGCCAAATCTGTCAGTTTCCCGGTTGCCACGTCCACTTGTTTCATGCCGCCCATCGCGTCCTTCGTCGGTTGCACCACCGGAATCAGGATATTTTTCCCGTCCGGAGACCATGCTGGGGTGAAGCTGTCGCTCAGCAGATTCTGGTCCTTGAAAATCTGATGTTCGTCGCTACCGTCGTTCTTCATCACGATCAGATCCACGTTCGACGAATCATGCTTCTCGCGCAAAAAAGCCAATCGCTGGCCGTCCGGGGCAAAAGTGATGGGACTGTCCACGTCCTTCGTCACAATGTGTGGCGTTCCGCCAAGCACCGGCGCCGCGTACAAAATCCCGATCACGTGCTCTTCCTCGTCCCGCCGCACGAAATACAGATAACTGCCATCTGGAGAAAATGTCAGCGCCTGGTACCGGGTAGCCGCCGGCGCAACCACTTGGGTGTTGCTACCGGTCGCGATGTGCCGCAACCACAGTGACTGCAGACCATTTTCCGAATGCACCTGCAGCAAATACTTTCCATCCGGCGAAATCGAGGCGATCGAAACGTGCCCGCTGTTCGTCAGATTCGTGATTGCAAAGTTCTCAAATGGCGCATGCTTCGAACGCTGCAGCAGCGTATAAAGTCCGAATCCCGCGGCACCAAGCAGCGCTACCAGAATCAATCCCACCACCGCGGTTCCCAGCTTGTTCTCCTTCGCCGCTGCCACAATCACCGAGCCGCTGGACTTGTTTCCACTTGCCGATGCCGTCGCCGCCACGGGCAAAGTTCCTGTCGCGCTCGCCGGACGCGTCCCGGAACTGGATGCCGCGGCCGTTCTTCCCGAATCGCTCTCTCGCTGCAGCCGCTTCAAATCCGCGCGCAGCTCCGCCGCCACCTGGTAGCGCACATCCCGGTCTTTTTCCAATGCTTTATTGAGAATTCGCTCCAGCTCCGCCGGCAGGCTCGGATTCAATGTCACCGGCGAAATCGGCTGGCTGTTCAGAATCTTGTTAAAAATCACCGCGCTGGTCGAACCCGGAAACGGGCTCTGCCCGGTGACCATCTGGTACAGCACCGCTCCCAGCGAGAACAAATCCGTCCGCGAATCGAGCTCTTCCCCGCGCGCCTGTTCCGGCGACATGTAGGCGATTGTTCCCACCGCCATACCGGGGCTCGTCAAGTGCGTTTCGTCTGGATCGATGGTAACGCCTTCGGTATTGTTCGCGGACTCGCTTCGCACCAGCTTCGCCAGCCCGAAGTCCAGAATTTTCGCTTGCCCGCGATCCGTCACAAAAATGTTGGCGGGCTTGATGTCGCGATGCACGATTCCTTTCTTGTGTGCGGCGTCCAGCGCATCGGCCAGTTGAATCCCGATTTCCAGCGTGCGGCCAAAAGTCAGCGGCGCATTCGCCAGCAGAGTGTCCAGCGATTGCCCTTCCAATAACTCCATCGCCAGGAACGTCTTGCCCTGGTCTTCCTCAATCGCGTACATCGTGCAAATTCCGGGGTGATTTAAAGCGGACGCCGAGCGCGCTTCGCGCAGAAAACGTTCCAGCGTGTCAGGATCGCGGCGTTTATCTTCTGGCAGGAACTTCAGCGCAACCTTGCGGCCCAGTTTGCTGTCTTCGGCCTCGTATACAACGCCCATGCCTCCGCGTCCCAGCTTGCGGAGAATTCGGTAATGCCCAATAAGCTCGCCATCCATCGTGGATGCAAATGTTAACGGCTCGCCGCCACTCGGTCAATTGTGAGTGGCATACATCGTTAAGACGTTCGGGAGGGCACGACTTCAGTCGTGCCGCCTGCGGGCCTGATGAAGACGGGCTTTAGCCCCTGAGGTTCGCAATTTGCGGCCCCGACCGATTCGCGAGTCGCGTGCCGCCTTAATTCTTCGGCGCGTAATACCCCTTGCGCGTCAAAACCTTGAAATCCTTGTCGCCGGTTTCCACTCGTACTTTCCGAAATCTTCCATCCTTCGACGTATTCGTTGGATAGTACCCCAGCGTGTATTGGCTCCGCAGCTCTTCTGAAATTTGGTCAAACGCCTCGTTCAATTTTTTCGCAGATGACACCTCAATCGTTCGTCCGCCGGTTTCATCGCTCATTTTGTGTGCCACATCGGGCCGCCAGCCGAATCCAGGGTCGTGAACAAGTAGAATGTGGATAACCGTGTCCGTTCGCTGCGCCGCCTCGATGGCCTCATCCAACCGAATCTTGCTCGCGTTATCGTCGGCGTCCGTGATAATCACTAACGCCTTGCGGCCGGCTTCCGTTGCCAACTTTTCGTTGCACGCCAGGTACACCGCATCATAAAAAACCGTGCCACCGCCCGAACTCGTTGGAATCGTGCCCGGCGTTACCACTCCGGTGTTCACCGCTCCGATCCTCGCCTTGTTAATTGCCCGCTGCACCATCCCGCGATCGTCCGTAAAATCCGCCAGCAAGTCCGCGTCCGTATCAAAGCTCATCACCATCGCTTCGTCGCCTTTTTTCATTACCCGTTCCAGAAACTGTGACGCCGCTTGCTGCTCCGCACCCAGTCGGTTCTGCTCGCTTCCGCTGGTATCAATCAACAGTCCCAGCGTAATCGGCAGTGTCACTTCCTTCGAAAAAAACGCAATCTGCTGCTCCTGATTGTCTTCAAACACCTTGAAGTCGCTTTGCTTCAGGTCGCCAACAATACGTTTATTCTTATCGCGCACCGTCGCGAACAGGTTCACCAGGTTCACCGTTCGCTTCAGTGCTGGCCCTTGCGACGGTTCTTGCGGCACCGCGGGCACCGCCAAGCTGGCCGCAATCGCCAGCGCAAACGGCAGCTTTCGCATATTCTTCAGAGAAGGCATGTATACTTTCCTCGTAGGCTGCCAGCCGGCCGCCGGCTGCACAGGTAGGTTTCCCGGATTGTCTCGCAACCGGACTGGGTCATTTCTGCATCATTAAGATGCAAGGACGCTTCAAGAAGGATGCGTGGTACTCGCATCCCGAACGCTCAGAAGTTTGGCTGGGAGAATATGAAAAGTCCACGGAAAATAATCGTTCGAACGCTCGCAGTCGCTCTGCTCGCCGCCGCAGTCCTCGCGTCGCCTGTCGTTCTTTCCGCGCAGGATCCGCCCTCCGCCCCCGTCCCCAAAGTGACGCCGGACACACCCGCTCAAGCCCCCGCAAAATCCCAAGACACACAAATTCCAGCTAGTCAACAAAACCCCACCGACAGTCAGACCACTCTAAAATTCGCTGTAAACTACGTCTTCCTTCCGGTAACGGTCAAAGACGGCGCTGGCCGCCTAGTCGCCGACCTCACCCGCAGCGAATTCCGCATCCTCGACGACAACGTCGAACAGCGCCTCGAATTTTTCTCTGCTGAAGCTTTCCCGCTTTCCGTCGTCATTCTTCTCGACAACGACCTCAAGTCCAAGGATGCTAAGCAACTCGAATCCAGCCTGTCGGCGCTCGTCGCCGGCCTCAGCGCCAACGACGAAGCCTTCGTCTGCCGCTTCGACCAGAATTTTCACCCTGGCAAGGGTTTCACTCGCGATCAGGACAAGCTCCTCACCGAACTCCACCGCACTCGCCTGGACACCGATCGCCCTGATGCCCCTCCTCCCGCTCCAGGCGGCACCTTCTCCGGACCCACCATCAACGGCCAGTCCGTCACCAGCGTTGGCTCTCCGCCCGTTGCACCCTCCACCATGGTCATCGGCGACAAAACCACCAAAGCCCTCGACGACGCCGTCTACGAAGCCGCCCAGCTCCTCAAAGACCGCGGCCGCGACCGCCGCAAAATGATTTTCCTCATCTCCGACGGCGACAACGGCAAAACCAATCACTACACCTACGAAAACACCGTTAAGGAGCTTCTGCGCTACGGCATCTCCGTCTATAGCATCGGTGTCGGTGGCGGTTTCCTCGAACGCAAGTTCTCCCGCCTCCAATCCTACGCACACGATTCCGGCGGCGATGTTTTTTACGCCGCTAAGCGCAACTCCTTAGAGGATCTCTACTCCCGCGTCACCGAACAGGCCCGCAACCAGTACACTCTCGGCTACAATCCAAAGGGCAACGACAAAACCAAGGACTACCACACCATCGAAGTCCGCGTCCGCCGCGACGGCCTCTCCATCCTCACCCGCGAAGGCTATTACTCCGTCACCAGCGCCCGCTAATCACTTTCCGTCCGCCCGCTGTCTTATGTAGTCAGCGGGTTTATCCCGCTGCTCTTTCTTTTTTCTTCCGAGGGTGCCCCAGGCGTCGGGTTTACGCCTGGGTCTTCGGTTTTTTTGGGAGTGCGGCGGCTTGCCGCCGCTTTTCCGGCGGGCACCCGCGCGACCAAACTTACCCATCGCACCCCGTCTCCAGTCAGGGTGCGACCCTTGCACCTTCTTCTTCCGCTTCGCGTTTTACCATCTCTCTCTTCTTCCACTCGCAGTTGACTTTCCCGCCCATCTCATTGCAAATGGAACTCCCGGATTTTTCCGGCTCACTGGGATTCGAATGAACATCGTTGATGTAATTGTCGGCAAGCCCCTAAAAACCTCGGACGAGCGCGCCGAACAAATCGGCCCCGCCGCCGGCATCCCCATTTTCGGACTCGACGCTCTCAGCTCCGCCGCTTACGGCCCGGAGGCCGCTCTCAGCCTGCTCATTCCTCTCGGCCTCCTCGGCGTGCATTATATCCTCCCCATCAGCATCGCCATCATCATTTTGCTCTTCATCGTCTTCGTCTCTTACCTGCAGACCATTGCCGCCTATCCCTCCGGCGGCGGTTCCTACACGGTCGCTCGTTCGAACCTCGGCGCCTATCCCAGCCTCCTCGCTGCCGCAGCTCTCCTCACCGACTACATCCTGACCGCCGCCGTCGGCATCTCCGCCGGAGTCGGCGCCCTCGTCTCCGCCGTCCCATCCTTGCAACCTCATACCGTCCTCATGTGCGTCGCCATCCTCATCATCATCACCATTCTCAATTTGCGCGGCGTAAAAGACGCCGGCGTCGCCTTCATGATTCCGACCTACCTCTTCGTCGGAACTCTCCTCATTCTTATTGTCGCTGGCGTAATCAAAGTCCTCCTCAGCGGCGGCCATCCCGTCCCCGTCACTCCGCTGCCCGCTCCTGCTCCCGTCACCGCCGCCGTCTCTTTCTGGCTGCTACTCAAAGTCTTCGCCAGCGGCTGCACCGCTCTCACCGGCGTCGAAGCCGTCAGCAACGGCGTCAAAGCCTTCCGCGAACCAGCCGTGAAAAACGCACAGCGCACGCTCACCGTTATTATTTTTCTTCTTGCGGTGATGCTGGCTGGAATTTCGTATCTCGTGAAGGTTTATGGAATTTCTGCAACTGATCCGGGACAGCCTGGCTATCAGAGTTTGTTGTCGATGCTTATCGCCGCGGTCTTTGGCAAAGGTGTTTTTTACTATCTGACGATTGCCTCCATCCTTGTCGTTCTCTCGCTCTCCGCCAACACTGCCTTCGCCGATTTTCCGCGCCTCTGCAAATCGATTGCGCAGAATAATTATCTCCCGCACGCGTTCGGCTATCGCGGACGCCGCCTTGTCTACACCTACGGGATCGTTGTACTCGGAGTTCTCTGCGCCGTTTTGCTGATTCTTTTTGGAGGCGTCACCGACAAATTAATTCCACTTTACGCCGTCGGCGCATTCCTGGCGTTTACGCTCTCGCAGTGGGGCATGGTCATGCATTGGCGCAAGCGCCGCGGCGCTAACTGGCTGAAAAGCGCGCTCGTCAATGGACTCGGTGGTTTCGTCACCGGCGTCACCGTCATCGTTGTCCTCGTCGCCAAATTTGTCGAAGGCGCATGGATCACCGTTATTTTTATTCCACTTTTGATCCTGCTTTTCGTCGCCGTCCGGCGCCACTATCATGCCGTCAGCGTCATCACCTCTTGCCACGAGCCGATGGTTCCCAAGCTGTCGAGCCAGCCGCCG
>Ga0210402_10002908_pt1 | contig 16351 bp, 11 predicted proteins | sample IncBWC7MmetaG_FD_161055 | JGI IMG/M metagenome (GOLD analysis project Ga0210402, IMG submission 161055) | Forest soil microbial communities from Barre Woods Harvard Forest LTER site, Petersham, Massachusetts, United States - Inc-BW-C-7-M | ecosystem: Environmental > Terrestrial > Soil >... | reverse complement strand
GATCGTCTTCGGCGGTGGCGTGGTACGCCACACCAGCGCTGTGGCGATTGGCGGCGATCACTTCACCAACGATCTTGCCGTTGGTTTGCGCACCCCGATCCCTGAAGCGGAGCGGCTCAAGCGCCGCCACGGCTGTGCGGGCTCCGCTTTCATGCAGGGGAACGGCGCGATAGAAATTGCCAGCGTGGGCGACCGTCCGCCGCGCACCATTTTCGCGCACATGCTTACCGACATCATCGAGCCGCGCGCCATGGAATTGCTTTCTCTGATTCGCGACGATTTGCAGCGCGCTGGCCTTGACGGCCAAATGCCTGCCGGATTTGTCCTCGCGGGTGGCGGCGCCCGGCTCCACGGCCTGGATGAACTTGCCGAACAGTCCTTCCATCTGCCGGTGCGTGTTGCGGAACCAAAAGGCTTGGCTGATCTGCCGGAACAGGTAGCGCAGCCGGAATATGCAACCGTAGTTGGACTCGTTTTGTGTGGCGCGAAGGCGCGGCGTTCTGCGCCCCTGCGCTCTGGAAATCTTGTATCCAAATTGAAAGCCATGTTCGCCGGCGCCTCGTGACCCTGCCCGAGAGCCGCCAGCGAAACTGGAGGAGGTTGAGGACGATATGACCACGAGAGAAGCAGGAATTCGCATGAGTTTCAGCGAGGAGCTGCAGCCGGCGAAGATCAAAGTGATCGGGGTAGGCGGGGGCGGCTGCAACGCGGTGAATCGCATGATTCGCGCCAAGCTCGAAGGTGTCGAGTTCATCACCGCCAACACCGATTTGCAGGCGCTGAAGTTGTCGCAGGCGCCGGTGAAGCTGCAGCTCGGTGCGAAGCTCACCAAGGGACTCGGCGCAGGCGCCAATCCCGAAGTCGGCCGCAAGGCGGCGCTCGAGGATACGGAAAAAATTATCGAAGCGCTGGAAGGCTCGGACATGATTTTCATTACCTCCGGCCTCGGTGGAGGCACGGGTAGCGGCGCCGCGCCCGTGGTAGCTTCGCTCGCCAGCGAATTGGGCGCGCTGAGTGTCGCCGTGGTCACGAAGCCTTTCGCCTTCGAAGGCAAGCGCCGCATGCTGCAGGCCGAGCAAGCCCTTCAAGAACTCATCGGTGCCGTGGACACCGTCATCGTCATCCCCAACGAGCGTTTGATGGAAACCGTCGAGCGCGGCACCAGCTTCTTCGATGCCTTCCGCATTGCCGACGACATTCTCCGTCAGGCCGTTCAAGGCATCTCGGACATCATCACCGTGCCCGGCATCATTAACCGCGACTTTGCCGACGTGAAAGCCATCATGCACGGCCAGGGTTACGCCGTGATGGGCACCGCCGTGGCGACCGGCACGAATCGCGCCGTGGACGCCGCCAACCGCGCCATCGCCAGCCCGCTTCTCGAGGACAATTCCATTCAGGGCGCGCAGGGAATCCTCATCAACATTTCCGGCAGCTCCAGCCTCACGCTCCATGAAGTCCACGAAGCCTCTAGCGTCATCCAAAAGGCCGCGCATGAAAATGCCAACATCATCTTTGGCGCCGTGCAGGACGACAACATGAAGGACAGCATCAAGATCACCGTCATCGCCGCAGGCTTCAAGGACGCCAATAAGAAAAACATGCAACAGAAGCCGTCCTTCCTGCCAAAGACCTGGAAAGCTGGCCGCGAAATTTCCGATGCCCCGATGCAGCAGACGCTCCCGAACGTCGTCCACCAAGTCCAGCAAAACGTCCGCGAGGTCAGCCCGGAGGTCCCCGCTGACGATCTGGACGTCCCCACATTCCTCCGCCGCCAAGCCCAGAAGGCCTAGCGCAAGCTTACGGCCGCACTATCATCTCTCGGTAGTGAGCGCAGCCCGCTGCGCCCCTTAATCAGGAATTCCTCGCCTGGCAAGGAGTCAACACTTATTGCCTTCCCGTAAGTGTTGACTCTAAACCTCTCACATGGTGTCTAAGCTCTTTAGATGCAACACTTAGAAAAAACGGGGGGGGAGCGGGCCAAGTAGCTAGCAATGTCGCTTCACCGACGGGTCGCACTGGGTGCCGCTGATTCGTGCAATTGGCCTAGCCAATTTGCGTACTTCGTCTTCAAATTCCCCGGAGTCCTTGCGGCCATAAGCAAGAACCGCACCCAGGCCGGAGTGAAATTCCCTGGCTCCGGTTTGCTGCGCAACTTTCTCGATATTTAAGCAACTGATTCCTGCGCCCGCGACAATGACGATCCGTTCCCCGGCGGCTTCAATGAGTTTGGCGAGCGCTGCGGCTCCTTCGAGGGCGCTTTTCGCGCCGCCCGAGGTCAGGATTCTTTTCGCACCCGTTTGAATCACATCTTCGAGCGCCTGGCGCAGGTCGACCGCCTCGTCGAAAGCCCGGTGATAGGTAACTGGCAACGGCTTTATAAACTCGACGAGTTCCTGCGTTCGCTCAACGTCGACGCGATGGTGCTTCGTTAAAACGCCCAGGACGACGCCATCCATTCCAGTTTCCTTGGCCTCCGCGATCGAGCGCCGCATCACTGAAATTTCAGCGCCCGAATAGACGAAGTCTCCCGCGCGTGGCCGCACCATGGAAAAAATAGGAATGCGGACTTGCGCCCGCACCGTGCGAAGCAGTCCCGCATCCGGCGTAACTCCGCCGATGCTTAAATTCCCGCAGAGCTCGATGCGGTCCGCGCCGCCCCGCTCTGCCGCCAGTGCCGATTCCACTGACTCCACGCTGATTTCGAGCAGGCCTTTCCGGTTCATGGCCGCAGTCCAGGGGCGGAGACCACGTGTGTAAGCGTGCCATAGGTCCAATTCCAGAACATTCCCAAAAGGGCGGCGGCATTCCAGCCCCACAAGAAGAGGCGCATTTGTTTCGGAGTGTAAGCCCGGTTTCTCCAAAGCAAAGTCGCATCAAACAAGAACCATAGCGCTCCCAAAGCGAGGAAGCTAGCAATGACCAAATCCCGAAAATAGAACTGCACCAAGACAGTTTCAACGAGCAGAAGTGCAGCAATCAGGAATTTCGCGCGCACTCTCCCGATCACCGTCGCCGTAGTTCGCCGGCCGCTCAAGTGGTCGGGTTCGATGTCCATCACCTCGCCGAAAACATGAGAGTGCATCGCAAACATCGCGCCAAACAAAAAAGTCTGCCACGGGAGTTGTGAAACCGTATTCAGCCAACTGCTCAACACGAACACAAGCAAGTAGCTCGCCTGAATCAACACGTCAAAAGGAGGTCGGCCTTTCCACGCGATGCCGGGCGCATTGTAAAGCCCGACAGCTACCAGAAGCACCGCGTACCATCCCAATATGCGCGGCCCGACCAGGAAATAGAACGCCGCCACGAAGGGAGTTTGCACCGCTGCAATCTGCCATTTCAGAGCGGCAAGTTGTTCGCGTGCGCCCCGCGAACCAAACATGAACGTGCCCTTGCGCGGGTTCAGCGCATCGGTTTCGGCGTCAACGATGTCGTTCACGCCGTACAGCAGGAAACTCAGAGGGAACAGCACGAAAACCAATCCCAGCCAAAATCTTCCGGAATGGAAGAAATCCGCGTGCCCGAGCGGCATCAGGTAAAACATGGCTGTCGTGCTCCACAAGCCAGGCCGTGCCACCTGCAGCAAGAAAACCAAATAAGAATGAGACTTTGTACGGCTCGCGGTGCTTGGAGAGGCTTGGACGGCTTCGGCCATCTGGCCCAATATACCCCGGTTCAGGGCGTGTCTGTAGCTTCAAACTAAGGAGCCGGTTATTTCGACTGTTTCAGATTCTTCGTTGAACTAGTCCGAATTGGACTGGTTGCGAGATACGTGAATCCACTAGATTAAGCCGAGCGAGGCGAACGCGGTGATCGAAGCGCACCCCAGAGCAATGCCCATAACCATGCCTGCCAGGACATCACTCAGAAAGTGCATGCCCAGCACGATGCGGGATACTGCGATGCTCAGTGCCAAGAAAAAAAGCACTCCTTCGAGTGACGGATAAAAGTAGCTCACAACCAGCGCGACAGAAAACGCGGTCATCGTATGGCCCGAGGGAAACGAAAACTTGTCCGGAGGCAGCACCTTCGACCAGCAATGCGGCTCGATCTGGCAAGGCCGCGGCCGCTGGCTCAGTCTTTTCAGCGCCTTGAACACAAAAATCCCCAGAACCGCGGCAGACCCTGCAGCTCCGATGGCTGAAAAACGCTGCGGGCCTCCATAAGCGAACAGCATCAGACCCAGCCCGTACCAAATCCAGCCATCTCCCATGCGCGTGGCCGCGATCATCCAGAAGCGAATCCACCGCGGCGCGCGCCAGCGGTTCATCCGGCGCATCAAACGCTGATCGCGCCGATCGATGTATCCCCAGAGGTTGCGTGCGACTGCCATCGCTTCACCTCACCCAGACGGCCGGAAAGAGACAAGCACTCTCAATAAGAAAGATGCAGGCATAGGCGAGAAGGATTTCCTTCAGGCAAACCGCGCGAGCGTGCAGCTTCTTCCGCATCGTTCGCACCGACGGATTGGAGGACTTGCTCACGCGCGCATCAACTTGCCAAGTTGGCCTCAAAACTTGAATCGATGTCCCAAAGCATCCGCTTGCGCTTTCCGCTGCGCTCCATTGCCGCGGTCCACTTCCGGCAAAAGCGAATCTCGTTCATCCAATGCCCCGCGGTAAATGCCGGTACCAGCAGTGCGAACGGCGACAGCGCCAGCGTCCACGGCTTGTCGCAGAAGAGTGAACCCACGATGCGGAAGACATCCGCCGTGAGTTTTCCGCAACTTCCGTGCGTGCCATGGATGCGCCCGTTACCGGCTCGCAGCCCGGCGAAAAATTCATCCACCGTTCGCGCCCCAGGCACTTCCGTGTAGGTGTGCCCGACGCCAGCGATGGTGTGAGAGTCGCTCCCCGCAATCGCGATTTTCCCTAGCCGCGCCGCCAGTCGCGCCGCACTCTCGTTGGCTTCCGGCCACATCTGCCCGTTGCGCGTTTCAAACGCTGGAACGTAGGATTCAAACCAATGGTAGTCCTCTTCCACACGGCGTCCCGTCAACCCTGAGAACACGTGATTCGCGCTGAAGAAAAGTCTACGCTCCGTGAGGTACATCAGTAGTGCGATAAAATCGTTTCGACGGCGCTGAATTTCAACGTGATCGCGTTCCGTGATGCCATACACACCCATGTGCATCTCGGTGCCGCTGGGCATCCGAACAGTGACCTCTTCGCTCAGAAAGAAGTCCTTGTGGCTCCGGAGATCCTCCGCGCCATCGATGGAGTCATGGTCGGTTATCGTAACGATGGACATGCTCATCCGCTTCAGTCGGTCATAGACCTCGGCGGGGTCGTTGTAGGATTCCCGGCAAATACGGTCCAGCCCGGGAGCGGTGAACATTCCGGATGCGATGGAGTGAACATGAAGGTCGCAGCGCATGGCCCTATTTTCCACATCGGATATGAACAACCTGTAAAGAGGCCGCGAAATCTGCGTGAATGTGCCCATGGAACTCATTGAACACAAATAGGTTATTCACTTATCCACATGGCATGGGGTGTGCTCTTGTGAGACTCCCGAAACCTGTGGCACAATCCCACCCAATGAAAAAAATCCACGTTGTCTTCCATGATGGTGGAGGAGGGCATCGCAACGCCGCCGTCGCTCTGCAGACGGTGATCTCTCAGCAACAGCGCGACTGGCAGCTGGAACTCGTTCAATTTCAAGATCTTACGGACCGCCTGGATATCCTTCGCAAGCTCACCGGCATCCGGATCCAACAGCAGTACAACATGATGTTGCAGAATGGCTGGACCCTCGGCAGCACCCAGCTTCTCCGCGTTCTTCAAGCGACCATCCGCGTTTTCCACAGGCCGCTCGTGAATCTGCTTCAGAAGTTCTGGCGAGAAAAGCCGGCGGATCTGCTGGTTTCCGTGATCCCCCATTTCAACAGACAGATTTGCGAAAGCTGGACCTCTGTTTATCCCGGCCGACCATTCGTCACTATCATCACCGACCTGGCTGACTTTCCGCCGCGATTCTGGATTGAGCCGATCAAAGAGCAGTACGTCATCGCCGGTACGGAAAAAGCTGCCGATCAAGCCCGGGCCATGGGTCATGACGACGCCCACATCTTCCTGACCTCCGGAATGATCTTGCGCCCCGATTTTTACGCGCAGGACGATTCCGACCCGGTCGCGCTGCGCAAAGAGATGGGCTTGCGCGAAGGCTTGACCACAGCCATCGTGCTTTTCGGCGGCCACGGCTCCAAAGTGATGTTCAAGATTACGGAAAAACTCGACGCTGCCGGATTGCCGCTGCAGTTAATCTTGATTTGCGGCCGGAACGATGAGCTCGCGGGAAAATTGCGCACCCACGAATGGAAAATGCCAGTGCATATCGTTGGATTCACGAAAGAAGTTCATAAGTTGATGCGCGCGGCGGACTTTTTGATCGGCAAGCCCGGCCCAGGCAGCATCGCGGAGGCTATGGTCCGCAAACTCCCGGTCCTCATCGAGTGTAATGCCTGGACGCTCCCGCAAGAGCGTTACAACGCCGAGTGGGTGAAGGAAAAGGGTGTCGGCATAGTGTTGAAAAGCTTCGATGATGTGGCGGATGGCGTGAAGCGCATGCTCGACCCGGCCGCCCTGGCCACGTTTCGCAAAAACGTAGCCGCCCAGCAGAACCGCGCCGTCTTCGAGATCCCCGAGATTCTGTCGAAGCTTTTGAGCGAAACGGGCCCCGAGCCCCATTCTAGTTCTCCTGCGCCCGTTCCAACCCACACTCTCTCATCTGGTTAGGGAAACTAAGAACTTACAACTAGCAACTTAGAACTGTTCTTAGAGTCTTGCGTGCTCCGCACGGCCAGGGCGCGGAAATCTCGGCCCGGCGTTGGAGTTGTTGGCTGGCGTTTGCATATGCGGCTTCGCGCATTTGATCGCTCCCCAGCGCGCCGCGAACCTCTTCGAATAGCACAACTTTACGCAGCCAGCTCGCTGGTGTGATTCCGTGCAATGGCAGTAGCACCCGCCGGTTGGAACCGTTCGCAGCATTTTCGGCGTATCCGCGAAGAGGGATACCGAGCAAGCCAGGATCGTCAAGCCCAGGGAATAGAATCTGAACAGGGGTCGCCGGCACGCGGTGGCGCTGCTGGTGTGCTGACGCATAACAGCATTCTGCGGAATACAGGAGAGAAAACCGATAGCTCCGTCAGCCCGTGAGTTTTGTTACCTGGGTCATGGAACTAGATGGCGGGCCGGCGGTTCCCGATTCAGACTGAAGCGCGTTCCGATTTGAACTCGGAGTGCGGATTTGGAGTAGATTGGCGATCCTTCTTTCGTGCCAACATCAACAAAATAAGATGCTTGTCTTGTATGGAGTCAAATTTGACATTGGCGGAAGCCGTGCATGACAGGGAGGCGTGGGCGCGTTTCAAATGACGAGATGTAAAGAGTGACAAAGCGAGGGGGAAGGGGCTTGCTTGTTACTTCTTACAGATCGTTCCCACCTGCCTCTGAGAGGGAAGCTAGGATGGATGACCCCACGCGCTGGTGTGAAAACGACGCCAGCAATTGAAACGCGCCTTCTGGGGCCCCCGATCCCAAGCGGGGGCCCCTCTTTTCTTCACATCGCCGCGCTGAACTTGCGAGCCTCTCCTTCATTGCCAGACCAATCTTGCTCTGATCCCACGGCGGCCCGCTAGGCCCGTTCGAACAAATCCACGCCAGCTTGCTCGGTCACTTTGCGCTTAATGGCGATGCGCGCCTGGCCGAGTACATGCGCCACCTGGGTCTCGCGCAATCGGGATGCATCGTATTCGAACGACAACCGATTCGCCGCTTCGTCCACACGGAAGCTGCGCAATCCATAAGTGTTCGCAAACTGGCCGAGATGGCTCAATTGTTCTTCTGTCAGCGGAGACTTCAATTCGTAGGTGATTTCCACAAGTGTCATGCGGTCATTATAGCAGCCTTGGCAAGCGCCCTTGTGGCCGCCGCGCTCCTGTTTGACACTGTATAGGGGAGAGGGGTATAAATAGGGGTGGAGGGTATCATGGCGGCAATGGCAAGGACGACGGCACGGAACGTGAGGAAAGGGAATCGGCACGCATCCACGGCTAATTGTGCCTGCGATACCGGTGCCGGTGGACGCAAGGCTGTCGGCGTCGATCCCGGACTCAAGGCGGCCAATCAGAATCGACTTCGCCGCATTGAAGGGCAAATCCGCGGCTTGCAAAAGATGGTGGAAGAAGGTCGCTATTGCGCTGACATCATTACCCAGGTGGCTTCCGTGCAGGAAGCCTTGCGCGGAGTGGCCCGCAACCTGATGAAGAATCACCTCCACCATTGCGCGGCCAAAGCGCTCCACAGTGGCAAAAAAGAAGAAACAGAAGCCATGTACGACGAATTGCTCGAACTGATCTACGCGCACCTTCGATAGCGGCGCTAAGTACGAGGAGATGACCCATGAGTTCGCATAGCGGAAGCGGAACGTCCCTTCCGATTCTAACGGGACCGCCAAAGCCGAAGGATCCCGTCTGCGGCATGATGGTTGCCCCGGAGAAAGCGGCCGCCAAAGTAGAACACGCGGGCGAGACCTACTATTTTTGTTCAAAGCGCTGCGCGGAACGGTTTTCAACTGAACCCGAAAAATTTCTAGCCGCTCCTCGAGCCGCGGGAATGGACCGCGCCAAGACGCGCGCAGAACACGGAGCGATGCAGGACACCGCGACCGCGCCGTCAAGCGACGCCGACGAAAAGAAAGTCCGCTACATCTGCCCTATGCATCCCCAAATCATCCGAATGGCTCCGGGAAGCTGCCCCATCTGTGGCATGGCCCTTGAACCGATGGATGTCTTCGCGCAAGTGGAAGCGGATCCCGAGTACGAGTCCATGCGTCTGCGCTTCTGGCTCAGCACTGCGTTGTCCCTCCCAGTCCTGCTGCTTTCCATGTTTGGCGAATCGCTCGGCCTGCATCTAGCTTCAACGATCCGAAATGGCATCGAGTTTCTCCTTGCCACGCCGGTGGTCCTCTGGGGCGGCTGGCCCTTTTTCGAGCGCTTTTGGTCTTCCCTCACGAATCGCAGCCCCAATATGTTCACGCTGATCGGCCTGGGCACAGGCGCGGCTTACCTCGACAGCGTCGCCGCCACTTTCTTCCCGCAGGTTTTCCCACCCTCCGTGCGCATGGATGGGGCGGCCCCCGTTTACTTCGAGGCCGCGGCAGCAATCACCACCCTGGTCCTCTTGGGGCAAGTATTGGAACTCCGTGCGAGGCAGCGCACCAGTGGCGCAATTCGCGCGTTGCTGAATCTCGCACCGCACCTGGCCCACGTGCTCGACTCGGCTGGAGCCGAACAGGACGTTGCTCTCGAAGCAGTGAAGCGTGGCGACCGCCTCCGTGTTCGCCCCGGCGAGCGCGTTCCCGTCGACGGCCTGATCCGCGACGGGGCCAGCGCCGTCGACGAATCCATGGTGACCGGCGAGCCGATGCCCGTCGAAAAATCCCGCGACGACAAAGTCACCGGCGGAACGTTGAACACCAGCGGTAGTTTTGTCATGGAAGCAGAGCGCGTCGGCAGCGAGACCACTCTCGCGCAGATCGTGAAGCTCGTCAGCGAAGCCCAGCGCAGCCGCGTCCCATTGCAGCGGCTCGCCGATCGTGTCGCCTCCTATTTTGTACCCGCCGTAATTCTCATCGCCGCCCTAGCCTTCTTCGGATGGATTTTCTTCGGCCCCGAACCGCGCTTCGCTCACGCGCTAGTTGCAGCCGTTTCCGTCCTCATCATCGCGTGCCCCTGCGCCCTCGGCCTCGCCACCCCCATGTCCATCATGGTCGCCGTCGGCCGCGGCGCCCACGCTGGAGTCCTCATTCGAAAGGCAGAAGCCCTCGAAACTCTGGCTAAAGTGGACACGCTCGTAGTCGACAAAACCGGCACGCTAACGGCAGGCAAGCCCAGGGTATCGAGCTTTCAAGTGTTCAAAGGCGCGGGCTTTTCGACGGACGAGCTGCTCTCGCTCGCGGCAAGCGTCGAGCAGTCCAGCGAACATCCACTGGCACGGGCGATTGTCGGGGCCGCAAAGGAAAAAAATTTGCCACTGAGCTCCTCGAGGGAATTCCGTGCGACGGCCGGCGCGGGCGTGGAAGGACAAGTCTTTGGAAAGGCTGTCCTTGCCGGCACCCCGGCGTTTCTGCGCGAGCGACAGATAGACTTGCCAGATCTTGGGGACGCGAAAGCCCTGGTCCCCATGTTTTCTGCAATTACACCAATTCTCGTTGCGGTCGAGGGACGACTCGCCGGCCTGTTTCTCTTGAGCGACGCGATCAAGGCATCCACACCAGAAGCGATTCGCGCGCTGCGCGCCGATGGTGTGCGCGTTGTTATGCTCACAGGCGACCGTCGTGAAGCAGCGGCGAGAGTGGCTTATGAGCTCGGGATTGAAGAATTCCAAGCCGAAGTCCTGCCACAGCAGAAGGGCGAGGCCGTGAAGCGACTGCGGGAGCAAGGCCGCACCGTGGCGATGGCGGGGGACGGAGTTAACGACGCGCCGGCGCTGGCTGCTGCCGATGTGGGGATTGCGATGGGCACAGGGGCGGATGTGGCGATCGAAAGCGCGGACATCACGCTCCTGAAAGGCGATCTGAGAGGAATCGTGCGCGCGCGAAAACTAAGCCGCGCCACGGTTCGCAACATCAAACAGAATTTGGCGTTTGCGTTTCTTTACAACGTAATTGGAATTCCGATCGCCACGGGCGTTTTCTATCCCATTTTCGGCTGGCTACTTAGCCCCATGCTGGCAAGTGCCGCGATGAGCTTCAGCTCTGTTTCCGTGATCGCGAACGCGCTTCGTCTGCGAAAAACATCGCTTTAACGGCGCGCAACGTCAATCAGCCTAGATTTCTCACCTAGTGTTGCAAAACGAATTTCTGAACGCGTTTCCCGGTGTCGACCTCGCCGGTATACAGATTGCCTTGCGAATCGGACACCACCTGGTGCACCCAATGAAACTGTCCCGCGTTGCGGCCGTTGTGTCCCGTTTGGCCCACAACTGTTCCGTCGTCGCGCCGCACTGTCCAGATCACATTGTTCTCGCCATCATCGAGAAGCAGGTATTTCTGTTTTTCATCGATGGAAAATGCGAATTGCCAGACTGATCCCCGGCCCAGCGACTGTGGCCGCACAAAAAACTCTTTCACAAACTTGCCCTGCTTGGTGAAGACCTGCATCCGGTCATTCGTCCGATCGCAAACGTAGACCAAGCCATCCCGTGAAATATGGACGCAATGCACGGGATTGCGGAACTGCTGGTCCAGTGGTGCCGCCGGATTGTAAGGGCCAGGATCCACATCATTCGGTGGGTTGCCGTACGCCCCCCACAGGCGCTTGAAGGTGCCCTTATCTGAATCGAAGACGATAACGCGCTTGTTCAAATAACCGTCCGCAATATAGATCTCATGAGCATCCGCATCCACTTCCATGCCCGCGGGCAACCCCAGGATATCGGTGCGCGCGCTGTTTGCCGGATCGGTGGAAGGATGGCCGATCTCCATCAGGAATTGTCCGTCACTCTTGAATTTCAGAATCTGACGATCGTTGGGGCCGGCTCCACTAATCCAAACGTTGTCATCCTTGTCCACGTATATCCCGTGCTCTCGCTTCGGCCAGTCAAATCCTTCGCCCGGACCGCCCCAGGATTGCAGCAGACTTCCCTGAGCATCGAACACCAGCACCGGCGGGGTGGCAAAGCAGCACTGCGACTCCGGAGGAGTTTGCGCAGCGCCTACTTCATCGACGGTGTTCTGGCCGGGCCGTTGCAAAACCCAGATATGATCGTGCCGATCCACGGCCATGCCACCGACTTGGCCCATGATCCAGTTGTTGGGCAGTTCCTTGGGCCATGAGGCGTCCACTTTGTACTTGGGCCCTTCCTGTTCTGCGGCTGTCGCAACCGAAGAGTGTTGGTACAACACAACTCCGATGGCGCACCCGGCCAGCAGGACTGCAATCATTCGACGAATTCCAGCTATTCGCATTGTGCTCTCCGGTGGAACCATTTTAGGAAAGGCCGTTTGGCTGCACGCAAAGCCAAAGAAGGATAACGCTGAGTAGCCGAGTACGCAAAGGAAACGCACAGAATCAGGCTTGGCAATCCGCACTCGAACGGTGGCGCCCTGTTTTCGCGCCAGGAATTTTGCACAAGCGTCCACAGATTTGCACAAGTGTTTGCGCGGAATTTGATTGACGCCAAAAACAGGAAGGTTTATTTTCCATTCCAGATTGAACCGGGAAGCTTAAGAACTTTACGGATCAATTTAAGGGGCGCAGCAAACTTAACCGTGGTTGCGCCGCGAGATTGAATCGGGAAGCTCGAAGCCTTTGCGGTTTCATTTGGAGGGCGCGACTAGCCTAACAGCGGTCACGCCGCCAGCTTGATTCAGGAAGGTTAGGAACGGAACGGTTCTGTTGAAGGGGCGCAGCAAGCTTCACGGCTGGTTGCGCCGCGAGATGGAACCGCGAAGTGAGAAGCCGGCACGAAACAGGTTGGAGAGCGCAACAACCTCACGGTGGTTGCGCAGCCAGAAGGAATCGCGAAGGTTAGAAACTTAACGGCTCAGTTAGAGGGCGCAAGCGGCTAAACACCGGTTGCGCCCTCAATTTTTTGGGCCTGGCCCCTTCTGCGACAACCGGCCGATCGCATTCGCACCCCTTCTAGAATCACAAGAAATTGAGTGCCCTAGGCCCATGGGAATTCACTTTTTTTCGACAGGTTCGAGTAGCCAGATTTCGTCGGAGAGGTGCTGGTAGTTGGTGGTGACGAGCTTCTTGCCGTCGCGGGAGACGTCGAAAGGGAAATTGGTGCCCAGAAAGTGGATGTTGGAGAGTGTGCGGGTCTCCGAGGACTTCAGGCTAAAGACCTGAATCTGATTGTTTCCATCCGAGCCCACAGTCTGAAAGCCTAGGTGCTCTCCGTCAGGCCACCACACCGCCCAACCCCCGGTGTGAGTGAGTTGACGGAGGCCCGTGCCATCGGGATGGACGATGAATACTCCGCTGGAAAAACTCCGGTTGGGACTGAAGCTGATCCACTCTCCCTTTGGAGACCAGCGCGCCACCGTCCCCGGCGTCTCCATCACGCGCCGAGGCACTCCAGTTCCATCCGCCAGGGCAACGTAGAGATGCGAAAACTTGTTTTCGGTCCGCGTAAACACGATCCAGCGGCCGTCGGGAGAGACGTCGGCGTACGCATCGCTGGCCATCGTTGGAGTGGTTGCAGACCTTGGCGGTCCACCGTTACTCGGAACGTGCCAGATAGTCAGCGGCTCGCCACCCCAGGTATTGAAAAAAATCGCCCCGCCATCCGGAGTGAAGCGGGGATAAACCTCAGGAAGTTTTCCAGAAGTGATCTGGCGCGCCGACCCCTGCTCGGTGGGAACAATCCAAAGATGCCACAATCCGTCAGGCTGGTCGCGCGAATACGCAATTTCCTTGCCATCCGGAGAAAAAGCCGGGGCCCACAGGAGAGAGGCTTCGGTCAAGAGCGTGGCTGGAGCACCTTCGGGCAACGGATAGACGAGCAAGGAGTTATGCGAACGGCGATTGAGAAACGCGATGGTGCCGTTTCGCGCAATGCTGGGATATAGGTCCGGGCCGGGGCCGCTCGTCAACTGCACGGGCGAAGTGTCGTTCAACGGCTGCCACCAAATGTTCGACGCGCCGCCACGATTCGAACGGTAAATGACTCCGCGGCTATCGGGCGCGAAAGCGGGCGAATCGTTCACCACGCCCTGTGGATCCCTCGTGAAGCGGGCCGGATCTCCACCCTCTGATGGGAGTGTCCAGATCTCCTTGTCCGTGCCGCCGCGGCCACGGGAGGCGGCAATAAGTTTGCCGTCAGGGGACCAAGTGGCGCGTCCAAAAAACGGATAGACGTCATCGCCTTTCAAGATCACCCGCACGTCCGAGCCATCCGCGGCGGAGGTCACCAGAGTCTCCGCTTCTCCCGGCTTTCTCACAATGAAAGCAAGCCTGCTGCCGTCAGGGGACCAGGCGGGATTTTCAGCCCAGGGGAGCAACGGGACCACCCCGCCTCCCAGAGCGGGGATCACGCAAAGTTCTGAGTGGTTGGAGTTGGTATCACGACGATCGAAAACAATCTTCTCGCCGTCGGGAGAAAATTGCGGGTCGTCCTTCAAAGTGCCATCCTTGGTGAGGCGGAGATGCTCGCCGCCGGCCAGTCGGCTGACATATAAATCATGCATGCCGTTTACACCCTTCACGTAGGCGAGCATTTTGCCGTCGGGCGATAGCGCGGGCCCGCTGAGATTTCCTTCGGTGGAGAGGAACAACCGCAGCTTGCCGCCGGTTTGCATCCCGCCAGCGGGTTTGTGCATGCGGTAGTAAACCAACAGAACGATGGCTACCACTGCCAGCACGCTGACTCCCGCCGCTACATACCAGGCCGGCAATTTTCCCGCTGGCACTTGCGCCACTCCTGGTGCGACTCCGGTGTCGGATTGCAGGGCCTCCAAGGCCGCGCGAATTTCGCTGGCGTGCTGATAACGCTTCTCCGGCTCTTTCGCCAGGCAACGCACGATCACCGCGCGAAGGCCCGGTGAGACGTGCGTAGGCAGGGACGCCGGTGATTCCCGCATAATTGCGGTTGTCAATTCGAAGCCGGTGCGCCCCTGAAAGGGCAGCGCACCGGCGGCCATTTCATGCAGCAATACTCCCAGGGACCAAATGTCCGTTCGAGCGTCGGGGAGTTTCCCTTGCAACAACTCCGGCGCCAGGTAGGCCAGCGTTCCAACAACACTGCCCGAATCGAGGCTCGTCGAGCGCGTGACGCCTTCGAGGGAAGTCTCTTTGATGTTCATTGCCAGGCCGAAGTCCAGCACCTTCAGCTGGCCCGAGGAATTCATTCGAACGTTTGCCGATTTCAAGTCGCGGTGGAGAATTCCCTGTGTGTGCGCGTGGTCCATGGCGTCGGCAACCTGCGCGCCAAGATCCAGCACCGATTCCGTTGACATCCCGTTGGGTGGAATCCGTCGGCTGAGCGTTTCGCCGCCGAGGTATTCCATGGCGATGTAGGGCTGGCCATCGACCTCGCCCACTTCATAGATGGTGCAGATATGCGGGTGATTCAGGGCCGAGGCGGCACGCGCTTCCCGCAGGGCGCGCTCGCGGGACTCCGCGTCGGTGAGATCTTTGGTGGAAGGCAATTTGAGGGCAACGTCGCGGTGCAGGGTTTCGTCGCGAGCGCGAAAGACCACACCCATGCCGCCGGCGCCAGCTTTTTCCAGCACGACGTAATGAGCGAATGTCTTGCCAACCATTGCGACTGACCTGTGCGCGGAATCATAGGTGGTCCTGCGAATCGCGTCAAACTTCCTGTGCGCAGTGCTGTGAGCCTGACGAACGCTTTCGGCCGTCGTCTAATCTGGCAGCTTAGGGAACTTTTCAGGGGCCACTGCGTATCCTCTTCTAGCAGCGAGGCCAGAACAGCGGGGGTCGGGTATGTCCAGTAATGGCAATGGTTTAGCAAACGGGAAAAACGGGAAAACTGGCAAGAAACGGCGCCGCATCATCTGGGGCGCGGTCGCCCTGTTGGTGCTGGCGGGCGGAGGGTATGGCGTCAAGGCGGCGCTCAGTCCAAGCCGCAGCATTGATCCTTCCAAAATCGCTTCTGCGGAGCGCGGCGACCTGGCCCGCGTGGTGGTAGCTACCGGCAAAATCCAGCCACTTTCCAAAATAGAGATCAAATCCAAGGCCAGCGGCATCGTCAAAAAGCTCTACGTCGATTACGGCGAAACGGTGAAGCAGGGCCAGTTGCTTGCGGAACTCGACAAGGTGCAGTTGGAAGCCGCCGAACGCGCCTCGCGTGCCAATTTGCAAGCGGCTGAAGCTGCGTTGGATTCTTCCAGAGCAACTCTGGAGCGCAACAAGGTCGATGCCGAAGGCCCGGACGTGCCATTCATGAAGCTCAACATGGAGCGCGCCGAACACATGTTCAAGGACGGCGTGATGTCCAAGAGCCTCGTCGAAGATGCGGAAAAAAACTATCAGATGGCGCTGAACAAGCAGGTGAGTGCGGAGCGCACCTTGGCCGTCTCCAAAGCGGAAATCGCCAAATGCGAAGCGCAAGTGGCGCAGGCGCGGGCTTCGCTGGAAAACGCGCAGGAAGACTTGCGCAACTCCACGATCGTCAGCCCGATTGACGGTTTGGTCCTTTCGCGCGACGTAAATATCGGCGACGCCGTCAGTTCTATTCTGGTGCTTGGCTCGCAGGCCACATTGGTGATGACGCTCGGCGACGTTAGCGAAGTTTACGTGCAGGGCAAAGTCGACGAGGCCGACATCGGTAAGGTCTTCTTGAGCCAGCCCGCGCGCATTGTCGTGGAATCCTTCAAGGAC
>Ga0210402_10002907_pt1 | contig 16357 bp, 12 predicted proteins | sample IncBWC7MmetaG_FD_161055 | JGI IMG/M metagenome (GOLD analysis project Ga0210402, IMG submission 161055) | Forest soil microbial communities from Barre Woods Harvard Forest LTER site, Petersham, Massachusetts, United States - Inc-BW-C-7-M | ecosystem: Environmental > Terrestrial > Soil >... | reverse complement strand
CCGCGGATCGGATCGTGTCCGAGGCCCTGCGCGACCCGGCGATTCGGGTTGCCCTGACGCCGCTGCGCGCGTCGGTTCCCCAGGTCACGATCCAGGTCGAGAAGTCGCAGGTGGCCGCGTTCGGCCTGAGCCCCGGCGACGTCTACGGCACGGTGCAGACCTATCTCGGCTCGAGCTTTGTCAACCAGTTCACGCGGTTCGGACACCAGTACATGGTGTACGCGCAGGCCGATGCGCCGTTCCGGCGGCGAACCGACAGCCTCGACGGCTACTCCATCCGTACGAGCGGGGGCCAGATGGTGCCGCTCGGAACCGTCGCCCGCATCGAGCGCGCCTTCGGCCCCAACCTGATCACCCTCTACGACCTCTATCCCTCGGCCACGATCAACGGCGCAGCCAGGGAGGGCTTCAGCTCCGGCCAGGCGATGCAGGCGATGGAGCGGATCGCCACGCGGACCCTTCCGCCCGGCATGGCCTACGAGTGGACCGCGATGTCGTACCAGGAGAAGCTCGTCGGCAACTCGACCTACTTCATCTTCGCCCTCGCGATCCTGCTCGTGTTCTTCGTCCTGGCCGGCCAATACGAGAGCTGGGTCACGCCGGCCGCCGTCATCCTCGGCGTGCCCCTCGCGCTGCTCGGCACGGTCGGCGCGCTGCTCGCGCTCGGCGTCGCCAACAACATCTACGTCCAGATCGGGCTCGTGCTCCTCATCGCGCTCTCGGCCAAGAACGCCATCCTCATCGTCGAGATGGCCCTGGAAGGCGTCACCGCGGGCAAGAGCGTCGTGGAGGCGACCGTCCACGCCTCGCAGGTCCGCTTTCGGCCCATCGTCATGACGTCGTTCACCTTCATCCTTGGCGTGCTGCCGCTCCTGCTCGCGAGCGGGGCCGGCGCGTCCGCCCGCAAGTCGCTCGGGCTCGCGGTCGCGAGCGGCATGCTCGCGTCGACCTGCCTCGCCGTCCTGTTCGTGCCGGCGTTCTTCGTCGTGATCCGGGAATGGGCCGGGCGTCGCCGGGCCGCGCCGACGCCTACGGCCGGGGAGCCCTAGGAGAGTCGCCGCGCAGCTGGCGCTCGAGGATCGCATCGTAGATGGGCGTTCCGTCGAGCGCTCTGGCGGTCAGGTCGGCGACCATCACGGCCACGAGCGCCATCAGGAGAACCGGATAGCTGCCCGTCATCTCGATGACGAGGGCGAGGCCGGTCAGCGGCGCCCGGACGGTCGCCGCGAGCAGGGCCGCCATGCCGGCCAGGGCCCAGTGCACGGGCGTCAGGCCGAGGCCGGGCGCCAGCCGCGTCCCGAAGTCGGCGAAGAGGAGGCCGAGGATCGTGCCGAGCGCCAACTGGGGCGCGAAGATGCCGCCCGGGATCCCCGTCGCGTAACTCGCGTTGAAGAGCACGAACCGAACGACGAAGAGAAGGACGAGCAGGGCCGCGGCGCAGGGCGACGACAGCAGCTTCTCCGACAGATCCTCGCCGCCGCCGGTGGCGTCGCGGAAGATCCACACGAGGGCTCCGATGCCGGCGCCCGTGACGAGGCCGAGCGAAATCCAGCCCGCCCGGCGGGCCATCGCCGCGCCCGCGTCGAGCGTTCGCAGCAGCACGGCGTTGAAGAGGAGGCCGACGACGCCCACGGCCGCCGCAAAGGGAAGGGTCAGGACGAGCTCCAGGGGCCCGGGCGCCCCGGTCGCCGGAACGGGCAGGAAACGCCCGGATCCCCCGATGGCGATGCCGACGAGAACCGCCGAGATCGCGGCGAGCGCGACCGCGCGGATCGCCGAGCGCGTCGGCGGGAACTCGCGCCGCAGCTCCTCGAGGGCGAAAAGGATCCCGGCCAGCGGCGCGCCGAACGCCACGGCGAGACCCGCGGCCGATCCGGCGCCGACGAGAAGGCGCATGCGGTCCCGCCCGGCGCGCGTTCTTTCGGCCACGGCCGCGCCGATCGCGCCGCCCATGTGGATCGTCGGTCCCTCGCGGCCGAGCAGGAGGCCGGCGGAGATGCCGAGCAGGCCGCCGACGAACTTCACGGGCAGGACACGACGCCAACGCAGTTCCGGGCGCACGCCCGCGAGAAGGCCTTCGATTTCCTGGATGCCGCTGCCCGCGGACTCCCGGGCGAACCGGCGCGTGAGGGCGGCGGCCAGGCCCACGAAGGCGGCGCCCCCGAGCGCGCCCAGGATCCAGCCGGGGACGCCGCGGGCGTCGGCGGCGGCAAGCGACGTCGCGAAGAGCGCGTAACCGCGGCGGGCCGCTTCCCGGAACCCCGTGCCCACGACGCCCACGGCCGCGCCGACGAGAACTGACGACAGATCACTGCCGTGAGGCGACTGCTCCTCGGCGGACGCCCGAACGCTCATGGCGCCGTTAGAACGTCCAGCCGATCGCGAGGACCGGCCCCCAGTCGTTCTTGGCCTGCTGCGTGGAGGGGTCGCGGCTGTCGAAGCTGTCGAACAGCGACAGGCTCAGGTAGAAGTCCTTGACGATCTCCCGCTTGACGTAGGCGTTGGCTTCGAGGCGCACGCGGCCGAGATCGTTGAGGTAGGGATAAATCGCGAGCGACGCGTTGAAGGTGAGCTTGGGAAAATCGTACGTGAAGGTCGAATACTTCCCCGCCACGACCGCCGTGACGTTCGAGGTCGTGGCGCCGTCCACGGGCTGCTCCCGGTCTCCCATGATGCCGACGATCGTCGTGACGGTCGTGCGGTTGGTCTGTACGAGATCGCGTCCGACTCCGGCGCCGATCGAACCCCGCAGGTCGAGGCCGAGGTCGAGGTTCCGGTCGAGGCCGCCGAAGCCGGTCACGAACCAGCGGTCGCTGAGGAACTTCTCGTACAGGATGCTGAGATTGGCGCGTTGCGAGGAGGGCACTCCCTGCTGGCTGGTGAAGAACGAGGACAGGGTGACGGAGGCCAGGAAGGTCGGCCGGCGGAACGTGGCGTCGGCGTTCAGCGTGAACTGCACGAACTGGTTCGCCTGCGTGTAGTTGAACCCGAGGTCGAGCGACCCGTCCCAGCGGCGCCAGAAGGACTGGTAGATCGGGTTGATGCGCACGACCGCCATGAAGGCGAGCGATTCGGTCCCGGTGGCCGAGACCACGTCGAGCTTGCCCGGCGGCGTCGAGGGGGCGAGCTTGCCGTAGTGCATGACGCCGTCGGTCGTCTCGATCTCGAACCGCTTGTCGGACGTGATCGCCTGGATCTTGTTCCACTTGACGGAGATGTCGCTGGCGATGTCGGTCGAGACCGTGAGCCTGCCGAGGCTGTAGGACTTGATCTCGCAGGTGACGCGGTCGCCGTTGGCGAGCACGATGACGTCGGTTTTCTGGGCGAGCGCCGGGGGAGCGAAGAGGACGAGGAGCAGGCATGCCGCCGGAAGCGCCGTGCGAAGCCTCATCTGACTCGATTCTACGACTGATTGCACCGCGCGCGCCCGGGCCGGGCCCGGGCGGGCGATAGACTTCGTCCCGCAGCCCGCGAACAGATGAAAGCGTGCCGTTGAAATGACCCTCTCTCCTGGAACAAGGCTCGGCCCGTACGAAATCCTCTCGCCTCTCGGCGCGGGCGGGATGGGCGAGGTGTACCGGGCGCGGGACACGCGCCTTTCGCGCGAGGTCGCGGTGAAGGTCCTCCCGGAGCTCTCGGCCGACGACGCCGAAGCGCTCGCGCGGTTCGAGCGGGAGGCTCGGTCCGTCGCGGCCCTCTCGCATCCGAACATCCTCGCGATCCACGATTTCGGCCGCAGCGACGACGTGTCCTACTGCGTGATGGAGTTGCTCGAGGGCGAGACGCTGCGCGAGCGGCTCGCGGCCGCGGCGATCCCGCCGCGCAGGGCCGTGGAGTACGCCAGGCAAATCCTGCACGGGCTCGCCGCCGCGCACGACCGCGGCATCGTGCACAGGGACCTGAAGCCCGACAACGTCTTCCTGACGCGTGACGGCCTCGTGAAGATCCTCGACTTCGGCCTCGCGCTCCAGGCCGCCGGGCCGGTGGTGGCGGACGGGTCGGACGAGCGGTCCCTCACGGCTTCGGGCACGGTCGTGGGCACGCCGGGCTACATGTCGCCCGAGCAGATCCGTGGGAAGGGCGTGGACCACCGCTCGGATCTCTTTGCGGTCGGCGTGATCCTCTACGAGATGCTCACCGGCCGGCGGGCCTTCCAGCGCACGAGCCCGGTCGAGACGATGATGAGCATCCTCCAGGACGAACCGTCCTTCGAGGCCGGTCGGAGAGTTCCCGCCGAGCTCACCGATCTCCTGACGCACGGCCTGGAGAAGAGCCCGGAGGACCGCTTCCAATCCGCGCGCGACTTTGCGTTCGCGCTCCAGGCCGGAGAACGCGACACCTCCGGACCGCGCTCGCCGGCGGGCGGGACACCGCACCCCGTCGAGACGGCCGAAGCTTCGATCGCCGTGCTCCCGTTGCGCAACATGAGCGCGGGTGCCGACGCCGAATACTTCAGCGACGGGATGACCGAGGAGATCATCAATGCGCTCGCCGGGATCGCGTCGCTGCGCGTGGCGGCGCGCACGTCCTCCTTCGCCTTTCGGGGAAAGGACACGGACGTCCGCGAGATCGGCCGCGAGCTCGGCGTGCGGACCGTCCTCGAGGGCAGCGTCCGGCAGGCGGGTCAGCGGCTGCGCATCACGGCCCAGCTGATCGACGTCTCGACGGGCTACCACATCTGGTCCGAACGGTACGACCGGGAGATGCAGGACGTCTTCGCGGTCCAGGACGAGATCTCGCTGGCGATCGCCGGAGCCCTCAAGGTGCAATTGCTCCCGGCGCAGGAGGAGTCCCTCGTCGCCCCCGGCACGCGGAACATCGAGGCGTACAACCGATTCCTGAAGGGCCGCTACTTCTTCAACCAGCGCGCGTCGAAGAAAGCGATCGTGGAGTTCGAAGCAGCGATCGCGCTCGACCGCAACTTCGCGTCCGCCTACACGGGGTTGGCCGATTCGTACGGCACGTTCGGGTTCTACGGCGGGATCGCAACGCGGGAGGCCTTCGCGAAGGCGAGGTCGGCGGCGCTCCGCGCCCAGGAGCTCGAGCCTGATTCCGCGGACGTCCACGTCGCTCTCGGAATCATCGACCACTACTATGGCTGGGACCTCGAGCGCGAAGAGCGCCACCTGCGCCGCGCCATCGCGCTCGCGCCGCGCTCGGCCGAGGCGTACTCGTGGCTCGCCTGCATGCTCTCGGCGAGCCCGCGCTTCGACGAAGCGCTCGAGGTCGGAAACCGCGGTGTCGCGCTCGAGCCCCTGGCCGCGAATGCCCACGTCAACGCCACCTGGGCGTACTACTTCTCCGGCCGATTCCAGGAAGCCGTCACGGGGTTTCGCCGGGCGGTCAACGTGAATCCCAATGCCGTGTACGCGCTCTGGGCGCTGGGCCTCGCATGCCGGGCGACCGGCGACCACGAGGAAGGGATCGCCGCCCTCGAAACACTCGTCTCCCTGACGGACCGAAAGATGACCTGGGCGCTCGCCGTGCTCGGAGGCAACCTCGCCTCCGCGGGGAGAGTGGAAGAGGCGCGCGCGCTGGCCGCCGAGCTCGAGGCGAGGTCTGCCCGCGAATACGTCCCGCCGCTGCACCTGGCGTTCATCCGGGCGCCCCTCGGCGAGACGGACGCGACGCTCACGCTGCTCGAGCGCGCCCTCGAGGAGCGCAACACGCTGCTCTGGGTCTGGACCGGACCCGCCCCCGTCTTCGCGAGCCTGCGGTCCGAGCCCAGATATCAGGCCGTTCGGGCGGGAATCAAGCCGGAGTAGGGCCGGTGGTATCGGGTTGAGGGTAGGGATCGCCCCCTACGCCATCATTTTCGCTTTCAGCGCGGCGAGCGTAGAGCCGAGGTCCGCGCCGTGGTCGACCTGGCCCTTCGGTGTCATCTGGTCGATGATCACGGGCAGGAGCGCCGCGAGTCCCGCGCTGGCCGTCTGGGGGTTGATCCCGAGCTTCTGCGCCATCGCGGCGATGTTGCTCGAGCCGAGGGCGCTCGAGACCTGATCCGCCGAAACGGTCTTGTTCGCTCCCGTGCCGACCCACGAGTCCGCATGCTCGCCGAGACCCGCCGACTTGAACTGCTGGAGCAGGCCGCCGAGGCCGCCCGGCTGGTTCTGGATGACGCTGGTGGCGAGCTCCATGAGAGAGTTTTTCTGCTGACTCGTGCCGAGTTGGCCAACGATGCCTCCGAGAAGCTGATCGAAAAGCCCCATGGTGGCCCCCTTTCTCGACTCCTTCTATCGCGAGTTAGGGCGGCGGGGCCACACCTGCCGAAGGGTCCGTACTATTCTTCCCGCGCAGCCTAGAGGCACTCATGACGCTCGCCGCGGGCTCCCGGCTCGGACCCTACGAGATCCTCGCGCCCCTGGGCGCGGGCGGGATGGGGGAGGTCTACCGCGCGCGCGACACGCGCCTCTCGCGGGACGTCGCTGTGAAGGTCCTGCCGTCGGACCTCACGCCGACGGCGGAGGCCCGCCAGAGGTTCGAGCGCGAGGCGCGGACCATTTCGCAGCTCTCCCACCCCAACGTCTGCGCCCTCTACGACGTGGGCCGCGAGGGTTCGACCGAGTTCCTCGTGATGGAGCTGCTCGAGGGCGACACATTGTCGGAGCGGCTGGCGGCCGGGCCACTCCCCCTCGCGCAGGCGCTTCGGTTCGGCGCCGAGATCGCGGCGGCGCTCGAGGCAGCCCATCGCAAGGGAATCGTCCACCGGGACTTGAAGCCCGCCAACGTGATGGTGACACCGGCGGGCGTCAAGCTCCTCGACTTTGGGCTCGCGCGGGCATTCGAAGCGCCCGTCGCGATCGGCGGCCTCTCGGCGGCGCCGACGGTCGGCAAGGACCTCACCGCCGAGGGCGTCATCGTCGGAACGGTTGCCTACATGGCGCCGGAGCAGCTCGAGGGAAAGGAGGCTGACGCGCGGACCGACATCTTCTCCTTCGGCGCCGTTCTCTACGAGATGCTCACGGGGCGCCGCGCGTTCGCGGGAACGAGCCCGGCGACCCTGATCTCCTCGATCCTGACGGCGGATCCTCCGCCCGTTTCGGCCGCGAGCCCGCTGAGCCCTCCCGAGCTCGACCGGCTCGTCCGGACCTGCCTCGCCAAGGCCCCGGCCGACCGGTGGCAATCGACCCATGACCTCGAGCTGCAGCTGCGTTCGATGGGAAGCGGCTCGATGCCGACGGCGGCGCTCGCGGCACGGCGGGGCCGGCGGTTCTCGTGGCTGCCCTGGGCGGCGGCTGCGGCCTGCGCCGGCCTCGCCGCGGTTTCGTTGCTGCGAGGCGGAGGCCCGAAACGCTCCCACCCACCGACCGTCCGCTTTTCCGTGCCGCCGCCGGAAGGTGGCGCGTTCGGGTACGTGGTCGAGGGCAACTTCATGGCCGTCTCGCCGGACGGATCGCAGATTGCGTACGTGGCGTGGGGAGCGAAGGATACCGCTCCGCGCGTCTGGCTGCGCCCCCTGTCCGCTCCGGAAGCAAGGCCGATTTCGGGCACCGAAGATGCGAGCTCGATTTTCTGGTCTCCCGACGGGCGGTCGATCGCGTTTTTCACGAACGACAAGCTCAAGCGCGTGGACGTCGCCGGTGGAGCCGCCGTTCCGATCTGCGACATCCCGTCGGGCAGCGGCAAGGCGGGGACCTGGGGCCGGTCGGACATTCTCTTCACGACGATCCAGGGAGGCGCGCTCTACCGCGTCCCGGTCTCCGGCGGGCAACCCGTCGTCCAGATCAGGGCCGACGCCGAACGGGTGTACCGGCGCCTGGGCTGGCCCTGGTTTCTTCCCGATGGCGAGCGATTCCTGTATCTCGTGCGCGACCGCGACGGTCGGGGAGATCTCATGCTGTCCGAGCCCGGCAAGCCCCCGCGCGCCGTGACGCACATCGAGTCCTTCTTTCAGTACGTGGACCCGGGATTTCTCGTGTACTCGCAAGAGGGGACGCTCGTCGCGCAGCGGTTCGACTTGAGGAGCGGGCGCGCCTCCGGGGAACCGGTGTCGGTCGCCGAGCGCGTTCGTTATTTTTACTCGACGGCATCGGCCGCCTTCGCGGCGCGCGCCGGGACGATCGCCTATCTGTCGCGAACGGACTCGAGGCGCCTCGTCTGGTTCGATCGCAGCGGCCGCGAGGTTGCCACGGTCGGCCCCCCCGGGGACTACCTCGACATCAATCTGACCGCCGACGGCAAGCGCCTGCTGTTCTCCCGGACGCGGCCGGGCCTGGAGACCTTCCACGTCTGGACCTACGACCTCGAGCGGGGGGTCGAGGCACCCGTGACGAACGGTCTCGACACCGAGGCATTCCCCCGGCTTCTCGGCGACGGGAAGACGCTCATCTATTCGGCCGTTCTGGGCACGCCGCCGCTGCTTCGCCGCCGGGACCTCGCGACCGGAAGGGAGGTGCCACTGACCGAAGGGCGGCAGGCGTTCCAGAAGGCCGAGGACGTGTCGCCGGACGGCCGCACTCTCCTGTTCACAGAGCGGACCGAGACCGGCAATAGCGACATCTGGGCGCTCGTCCTGGACGGAGCCGCCAAACCGGTGCCGATCCTTCAGTCGCCGTTCGAGAAGCGAGAGGTCCGCTTTTCCCCCGACGGCCGTTTCGTCGCGTTCGTCAGCGGCGAGTCCGGGCGGCCCGAGGCTTACGTCATGCCGTTCCCGGGTCCCGGCGAACGGGTGCGCGTCTCCGACGGCGGAGCCGAGTTGATCCGCTGGGGCCGGGACGGTGAGCTCTACTACGTCTCGGGCGACAACCGCTTTGTCGCCGTCCCGGTCCGCACATCGCCCGGTCTCCAGGTCGGGACCCCCACGACGCTCTTCAAGGTTGCAAGCCGGCCCTGGATCAATTTCGACATTTCGCCCGACATGCAGCGAATCCTCGCGATCGTGTCCGAGGTCGAGGGCAATGAGAGCCCCCTGAACGTCGTCCTGAACTGGCCTGGCGAGGCCGCACCCTGACCGCGGCAAACGTTCCCGCGGCCCGGCCGGAATCACTCGAGGGCGGGCGCCGCCGCGTCCGGAAGCGCCTGCTCGGCCTCGCTGTGGCGAGCGGGCTCGGGCAGGCGGAGGAAAGTGGCCGCGGCAATCACGCCGAGGACGAAGGTCAGGCCCCACAGCACGCGCGCGCCGGCGCGCTCGAGGACGAAGATCCCGGCCCAGGGTCCGATGGCGAACGCGAGCGAGAACACCATCGTGTAGATGCCGGTGTATTCGCCGCGCCGCTCGTCCGGAGCAATGTCGGTCGCGTAGGCCGCCGAGGCGGGGAAGAAGAGCATCTCGCCGAAGGTCCAGAGGACGACGGTCGCCGCCAGCCCCCAGAAACCGCGGGCCAGGGCCATCGCGCCGAAGCCGGCGCCCGACAGGATTGCCCCGATCGCCAGCGTCCGGCGGTGGGGCCAGTGGGCCGTGATGGCGTTCAAGGGGATCTCGAGCACGACGATGAGCAGGCAGTTGAGCGAGAACAGCAGGCCGAACGTCGAGACGGGAAGCCCGAGATCGCGCACGATGAAGAGCGGCATCGACGAAATGTGCTGGAAGAACACGACGGTCACCGGCAGGACTCCCGCGAGGAAAAACAGGAAACGGGGGTCGGCATGCGCCGCGGTCGCCAGGCGCAAGCGGGGCGACGTGCTCGGGTGCGACGTCGGGCGATGCAGCCTATTCCGGGACCGGCGCGGCAGCGCCGCCGCGGCCAGGAGCAGTCCGGCGGCGAGCGAGGTCGCCCCGTCGGCGAGGAAGAGATACCGGAATGAGATCGTCGCGAGGATTCCGCCCACCGCCGGTCCGATGGCCATTCCGAGGTTGATCGCCAGCCGGTAAACGGCGAAGGCGGACTTGCGGCGGGCGGGCTCGACCATCTCCGCGAAGAAGGACATGGCCGCCGGGCGGAAGGCCTCCGTCAGCATCGCCAGCGCGACCGTGACGGCGATGATCGCCCCCGTCGCATGGGCCAGCGGGTACACCAGAAGCATCGTGCCGGAACAGAGCAGCGATGCGCGCATCATCGGCACGGTGCCCCAGCGGTCCGCGAGTCGGCCCGCCAGCGGCGCGGACACGATCGACCCCGCGCCGTAGAGAAACAGGATGAAGCCCGCGTGCTCGGGCGAGAAGCCGCGCTCGCGGGTCAGGTACAGGACGAGGAACGAGAGGACCATCGAGCCCGCGCGATTGACGAGTTGCGACGCCGCGACGACCCACACCGGGCGCGGCAGGTGCCGCAGGTCCTTCCAGTACTTCAGCATGGGCGCACCGGTTGGTACGGGCGGGCGCCCTCCGGGTTCTCAGGCGTGGCGGAGCAGGCGCGCCAGCACCCAGGCGAGCAGGGCGAGAGCCCCCATGAAGCCGAGGACGTAGAGGAGGATCGCGAGAAAAGGCGTGTTCCGGGGATCCTCCTCCGGGTCGGCGCTCATCCGGCCGTCAGCCGTGGATGCCCTGCGCCGCGAGCCAGCGCTCCGCGTCGATCGCGGCCTTGCACCCCTCGCCGGCGGCCGAGACGGCCTGCCGGTAGGTTGGGTCGGCGACGTCTCCCGCCGCAAACACCCCCTCGACCGACGTGGCCGTCGACGGGTGCTTGATCTTGACGTAGCCGACGTCGTTGAGGTCGAGTTTGCCCTTGAAGATCGCGGTGTTGGGCGTGTGGCCGATCGCGACGAAGACGCCCTGCGCCGGGAACTGCGACTTCGCCCCGCTGCGCGTGTCCTCGAGAGTGACGCCGGTGATGGCCCCCTTTTCCCCGTGGATGTCCAGGACCGCGGCATTGAGCCGCCAGGCGATCTTCGGGTTCGCGCGCGCGCGGTCGAGCATGATCCGCGACGCTCGGAACTCCTCGCGGCGGTGGACGACCGTGACCTTCGAGGCGAACTTGGTCAGGAAGTTGGCTTCCTCCATCGCGGTGTCGCCGCCGCCCACGACGATGACCTCCTTGCCCTTGAAGAAGAAGCCGTCGCACGTGGCGCACGCGGAGACGCCGTGGCCCATCAGGTGCGTTTCCCGTTCGAGGCCCAGGAGCTTGGCCGTCGCGCCCGTGGACACGATGACGGCGTCGGCGGTGATCGTGTGGCCGGCGTCGAGCGTCAGGCCGAAGGGCCGCTTTCCGAAGTCCACGCCGGTGACGGTGTCGAGGACGACCTCGGTCCCGAACCGCTTCGCCTGTTCGCGGAAGACTTCCATGAGCTCCGGGCCCTGGATGCCGTCGCGGAACCCCGGGTAGTTCTCGACCTCCGTCGTGATCGTGAGCTGTCCGCCGGGCTGCGGCCCCTCGAAGACGACCGGGGAAAGGTCCGCGCGGGAGGCGTAGAGGGCGGCCGTCCAGCCCGCAGGGCCGGACCCGATGATGGCGACGCGGTAGTGGTGTTTGCTTGGTGCCATGGCGCCGGGGAGAATATCAGCGGTGGCGGGCTCTCGGCCGCAGGCGTCAAATGCCGCGCCCCACCGGTATCATCGCGGGGATGCGGTCCGTTCTCTCGTCGAAGCTCGCGGGCTTCGGCACGACGATCTTCAGCGAGATGACCCGGCTCGCGATCCAGCACGGCGCGATCAACCTCGCGCAGGGGTTTCCCGACTTCGACGGGCCCGAGTTCGTCAAGGAAGCCGCCATCGCGGCGATTCGAGCGGGCAGCGGGCAGTACGAGCGCGTGTCCGGGATCCCCGAGATCCATCGCGCGCTCGCGTCGAAGGTCCGGCGCGACCGGGGCCTCGACTACGCCCCCGACACGGAGATCGTCGTGACCTCCGGCGCGACGGAGGCGATTTTCGCGGCGGTCCAGGGCCTGTGCGACGAGGGCGACGAAGTGGTCCTGTTCGAGCCGTACTACGACTCCTACAAGGCGAGCGTGCGAATGGCCGGCGCGGTGCCGCGCGTCGTCACGCTGCGCGCGCCCGACTGGAGCTTCGATCCCGCACAGCTGTCCGCCGCCTTCGGCCCGCGTACGCGCGCGGTGCTCGTCAACACGCCGCACAATCCGACGGGCAAGGTGTTCTCCCGCGACGAGCTCGAGGTGGTGGCGCGGCTGTGCCGCGAGCGGGGCGTCTTCTGCATCACCGACGAGGTCTATGAGCACCTGGTCTACGAAGGCAGCCACGTTTCCATGGCGGCGCTGCCCGGGATGCGTGAGCGTACGATCACGATCTCGTCCCTGAGCAAGACGTTCTCGCTCACGGGCTGGAGGATCGGCTGGGCGATGGCCCCGCCGGAGCTCGCGTCCGCCGTGCGTTCGGCGCACCAGTTCATCACCTTCACGGCGGCCACGCCGCTGCAGTACGGCGCCGCGGCGGCACTCGCGGCCGGCCCCGACTACTACGCCGCGCTTCTGGCGGACTACCGGGGCAAGCGCGACTTCCTGGTCCGTGAGCTCGCGCGGATCGGCTTCAAGGTGAAGAGTCCGCAGGGCACCTACTTCGTCTGTGCGGACTTCCGCCCGTTCGGCTTCGACGACGACCAGGTCTTTGCCCGTTACCTGACCGAGAAGGTCGGCGTCGCCGCGATCCCGCCCTCCGTGTTTTACGACAACGTCGAGCACGGAAAGTCCTACGTCCGATTTGCCTTCTGCAAGAAGCGGGAGACGCTCGCAGCGGCGGTCGCGAGGCTCTCCTCCCTCTCCCCGCGGGAGAGGGCAGGGGTGAGGGGGGAGCAACGGTGAAAATCGCCCTCGTTCAGATGGACCTCGCCTGGGAGGACGTCGCCGAGAACCACCGGCGAGCGCGAACGCATCTCGAGGAGGCGGCCCGCCTGGGCGCGCGCCTGGCGCTCCTGCCCGAGATGTTCTGCACCGGGTTCTCGATGGAGGCCGAAAAGATCGCACAGCCGGCCGGGGGCCCGTCGGAGACGTTTCTGCGCGCGACGGCGCGGGAGCTCGGCATTTCGATCCTCGCGAGCATCCCCGAAGCGGGAGTGCCGCGGCCGCGCAACATGGCGATCCTCGCCGGGCCCGACGGATCCGTCGAGCGCTACGCCAAGATCCATCCCTTCTCGTTCGGCGGCGAAGACCGCGTCTACTCCGGCGGCGACCGCATCGTGACCGTACCGGTCGACGGCGTTCGCGTGACGCCCTTCGTGTGCTACGACCTGCGCTTCCCCGAGCCCTTCCGTCTGGCCGCCGCGGACACGGACCTCTTTGCCCTCGTCGCCAACTGGCCCGAGGCCCGCCGCGACCACTGGCGCACGCTCCTGCGCGCCCGCGCGATCGAGAACCTCTGCTACGTCGCCGGCGTCAACCGCGTCGGCGCGGGCGGAGGGCTGCGCTACGCCGGCGATTCCGCCGTGATCTCGCCCTGGGGCGAGGTCCTCGTCGAGGGCTCGGCCGAAGGGGCCGTTCTCGTCTGCGACGTCGATCCCGTCATCGTCCGCGACGCCCGTTCGAAATTCCCGGCCCTCGCGGACCGCCGGCCGGACGCCTACCGGCGGTGAACGCCGGCGGCTGACGTTCCCCGGCTCGGAGTCGGTTAACGGCGAGCGCCGGTCGATTGGCTCGCAAAGGCCGTCAGGGCCGCGACCCCGCCCGCGATCATCTCGTTCGAGACGGAGAACGAGAAGCGCAGGTGACCCTCGCCTTCGGGGCCGAAGACGATGCCCGGGACGGTGGCGATCTTCGCCTCGTCGAGAAGCGTGCGCGCGGCTTCGCGCGAGTCGCTTCCGAGCCACGCCGGGTATTTCGGGAACAGGTACAGCGCGGCGCGCGGCGTCTCGAGCTCGAACCCGGCGGCCGTCAGTCCCGCGGCGAGCCGGTCGCGGCGGTCGCGGTAGCCCGGCTTCCACTCGGCGACGTAGTCGGTGCCGCGGGCGAGCGCCTCGACGGCGGCCCACTGCGTCGGCGTCGAAACGCCGTTGGTGGTGTAGAGGAGGACCGTCTTGACGGCCGACTGGTAGCGCTTGGGGGCGATGACGTAACCGAGCCGCCAGCCCGTCATGGAGTAGCTCTTGGAGAGCGTGAAGGCCGTGATCGTCCGGTCGTACATCCCGGGCAGCGACGCGATCGCCACGTTGGGCTCACCCTCGTAGACGAGGTCCTCGTACGCCTCGTCGGAAACGACGGCGAGGTTCCTCTCCCGGGCGAAGGCCGCCACCTCTTCGACCTCCCGGCGCGAGAACACGTCGCCGGTCGGGTTGTTCGGGCAGTTCCAGTAGAGGACCCTGGTCCTCGCCGTCACACGCTGCGCGAGCGCCGCCGTGAGGCCGTCGCGCCGCGCCGGTCCCGTGGGCACGAGAACGGCCTTCGCCTCGTGGTAGGCGATCAGGTCCGCGATCGGCGTCCAGTACGGCGAGAACATGAGGACCTCGTCGCCCGGATCGAGCAAGGCGGCGAACGCGGCGAAGAGGCCCTGCATGCCGCCGTTGACGACCACGGGGCTTTCGTCGTCGGCCGGGATGCCGTTGCGGTCGCGGGCCTTCGCGAGGATCGCCCGGCGCAGTTCCGGGATGCCCGAGGACGGCGCGTAGCGCGTCTGGTTGCGGGCGAGGGCGTCGCCCATCGCGGCCTTCACCGCCTCGGGAGTGTTCATCCAGGGCTCGCCGCCCTCGAAGCGCCACACCTTCTGCCCGGCCGCGAGCAGGTCCATCACGCGATTGCGGACCCGGACGATTTCCGAAAATCCGACGCCGTCGAAACGCCGCGCCGGCCGTGGAAACGAACCCTCGTTCACCGCCGCCTCAGATCACGGTCCGGCGGCCCGGGCCCATCGCGAAGTACAGGATCATCCCGATGAAGGGGAGCAGGATCACGAGAGCATCCACAGGATCTTCGTCGCGCCATCGGCCGAGCTTTTCAAGATCGACACGATCGCGATGATGTCGAGGACGAAGACCAGGACCCCGATCAGTCGAAACATGGCAGCCTCCTACAGCTTTTCCGAAATGGCCTTCTGCTGGGTGAAGAGGTAGAGGTACTCCCGACCGCCGGCCTTCGAATCCGTTCCGGACATGTTGAATCCCCCGAAGGGATGGACTCCGACGAGGGCCCCCGTGCACTTGCGGTTCAGGTACAGGTTGCCCACGTGGAGCTCACTCTTGCCGCGCTGCAGGCGCTCGCGCACGCGCGAGTAGAGCGAGCCGGTCAGGCCGTACTCGCTGTGGTTGGCGACGGCAACGCCCTCCTCGAAACTCTTCACCGTCAGGACGGCAAGCACGGGCCCGAAGATCTCTTCGCACGCCAGGCGCGCGTCGGGCCGGACTCCGTCCACGACGGTCGGCATGACGAAGTAGCCCTGCTTCGGCCCGGCCTTGCCCCCGGCGACGATCCGGCCTTCCTTCTTCCCGAGGCCCGCGTACTCGAGGATCTTCCTCTGGGCGCCGGCGTTGATGACCGCGCCGACGGTGTTCTTCGGATCGCGGACGTCGCCGACCGTGAGGGCCTTCGTCTTCGCGACGACGCGGCCGAGCAGGTCGTCATGCACCTTGCCATGGACGATCAGGCGCGAGCAGGCCGAGCACTTCTGGCCCTGGAACCCGAAGGCCGCGGCGACGATCCCGTTGGCGGCGTCCTCGAGGTCGGCCGTCTCGTCCACGAGGATGAAGTCCTTGCCGCCCATCTCGAGGACCGCCCGCTTGATCCAGGGCTGGCCGGGCACGACGCGGCCCGCCTTTTCGCTGATTTCGACGCCGACGCCCCGCGAGCCCGTGAAGGCGATGAGCCGCGTCTTCGGGCTCTCGACGAGGGCGTTGCCGACCGTCGCGCCGCCGCCCGTGACGAAGTTCAACACGCCGTCGGGCACGCCGGCCTCGTCGCACGCGTCGACGAACATGTTGGCGATCGCGGCCGCGTCGGAGGAGGGCTTGAGCACGACGGTGTTGCCGGTGACGAGCGCCGCGGTCGTCATGCCGCAGAGGATCGCGAGGGGAAAGTTCCAGGGCGGGATCACGACGCAGACGCCGAGGGGGATGTGCTGCAGTTCGTTGCGCTCGCCGGGATAGGGCGTCAGGGGCTGGGGCAGGGCGAGCTCTTCCATCGCCCGGGCGTAGAACTCGCAGAAGTCGATCGCCTCCGCCGTGTCGCCGTCGGCCTCGGGCCACGACTTGGCTTCCTCGAGCACCATCATCGCGGAGAACTCGTGCTTGCGGCGGCGCAGGATCGCCGCGATGCGCAGCACGAGCGCCGAGCGCTCGCCGGCCGGCACGCGGCTCCACGCCGGGAAAGCCCTCGTCGCGGCGTCCAGGGCGCGGTCGGCGTCGGCGATCGTCCCTTCGGGGAAGCGGCCGATGACGTGCTCGAAGTCGCAGGGGTTGACCGACTCGAAATGCCGGGACGCGCCGACGGCCTTGCCGTCGATGCGGTTCTTTCCCTGGATCGGAAGGCGCTTCTCGACCCGCGCCAGCGCGGCGCGAAAGGCCTTGTGGTTCGCCTCGACGGAGAAGTCGGTAAAGGGTTCGTTGCG
>Ga0210402_10002906_pt1 | contig 16357 bp, 18 predicted proteins | sample IncBWC7MmetaG_FD_161055 | JGI IMG/M metagenome (GOLD analysis project Ga0210402, IMG submission 161055) | Forest soil microbial communities from Barre Woods Harvard Forest LTER site, Petersham, Massachusetts, United States - Inc-BW-C-7-M | ecosystem: Environmental > Terrestrial > Soil >... | reverse complement strand
GGTGCAGAGATCGCAGACCAAATGGGTGGTATCGGATGGATTCTCCGGATTGACCCGCACCAGCACGCTGTAGAACGGCGCCGTCGCATGCAGCATGGCGAAGGTCCCCTCGCGGTGACCATCCAGGCTCGGCGGGGCATCGGCCGGAATCATGTATGTCAGGGTGCCGCCACGCTTCGGCGGCGCCTCCTCCGTGTTGGCTGCCATGGCAGGCCCGGCGGCGATTACCGCGGCGAACCAGGCAGTGAACAGGACTGAACGCATGTTGCTGCCTCCCTTGGTACGTGTTCCTCAGTTGGACTGATGTCCATTGCTATTGGCCTCGCTGCGTGTTCGGCAGACGCCGGCGGAAGTGCATTATTCGTCGAGCCAGATGGTCGCAAGATCCTGGTTTATGTAGTGGCTCGGGCTGATCTTCCAGCCTTTCACATAGGACCGGTAGGGCACGATCCGGCTCCACCACGGCATCATGTACATGTGCGCCTGCGTATCGAGCACATAAGTCTCATACTCGCGCATCAACGCTCGCTGCTTCGTCGGATCGGTTTCGTGCAGCAGCGCCTGGTAGAGATCGATGTCCTTCTGGTCCTCGTAGTTCCCGTAGTTCTCGGTGTAGACCGAATGCGGCAGGAATTTTCCCACGTCCATCGGCGGATTGACCAGGCCCTGGCAGTTGAAGTCGATCGTCACGTCGAACGCGTTGTTGCGCAGGGCCTCGAAGAACGGACCGGTCGGCAGCACCTTCTGCGTGGCGTGCACGCCGATCTTGCTCCACTCGTCGATCACCCAGGTGGCGATGTACTTGTACGGCTGATCGACGTTGCGGTTCATCAGCTGGAAGGTCAGCCCCTCGGCGCCGGCTTCTTTCAGAAGACGCTTCGCCTCGGCGCGCGACTTCTCGATATCGGGCCAATAGCCGGGCAGCTTCTGCAGTTCCTCCTTGGTCGCCGCCAGCGGCGAGCCGGGGAACACGATGCCGCCCACGGTGTGCACATTGGCGATCTTCGACAGCGCCTCCGCGCCGTGCCACTGGTCGATTGCCAGGATCAACGCCCGCCGGACGCGCACATCGTCGAACGGCTTCTTCTGGTGGTTCGGCGTGATCATGTTCACGCAGTTCCAGTCGCCGGTCTGCACGGCGATCTTGCCGCCCAACTCCTTCACCAGCTGATCGCGCGCAGCAGGCGGCATGCCGCGGAATTCGATCGCTGCGCGGTCCGCGCGGATTGCATCGATCCGCACCGATTGCTTGTCGGCGAAGATGCCGACGAAACCGTCCAGATAGGGCAGGCGCTCATGATAGTAGTCCGGGTTGCGCACGCCCTTGATCGACTGGCCGATCTGATATTCGGCGAATTTGAACGGCCCGCTGCCCATGATGTTTTTTTCGTACCAGTGCGGATCCTGGTCGAGAATCGCCTTCTTGTAGATCCAGGCGAACGGATCGGCGAGGGCAGGCAGAAACGCACTGGTTGCAAACTTCAGATGGAACACCACGGTCGACGGATCGGGCGCCTCCACTGTGTCCACCATAACGAAGTAGCTTTCGCGCGCGCTGGAGACACCGGGGCGCGGATGGACGATCTCTTGCCAACTCGCCGCCACGTCGGCGGCAGTCAGCGGCGAGCCGTCGTGCCACTTCACGCCGTCGCGGATTTTGAAAGTCCAAGTCTTGCCGTCATCGGTCGGCTTCGGCATCTCGGTGCACAGGTCGCACACGAAGTCTTCGGGCGATGCAGGGTTCATCGGATTGATGCGGATCAGCACGCTGTAGAACGGTGCGGCGGCGTGCACCGTGGCGTAGGTGGTCTCGCGATGACCGTCGAGGCTCGGCGGCGCATCGGCTGGAATCATGTAGGTGAGCGTGCCGCCGCGCTTCGGCGTCTCGTCGGCCAGCGCCGGAAAAGCCAGCGCGGTCCCAAGGATAATTGCCGTCATGGCGGAACGCATCAGCGTTTCCTTCCTTTCGTCATGTTCTCAAATCGTCATGGCCGGGCTTGACCCGGCCATCTGTCGTGGTGCCAGTGCCGGAGGAGATGGCCGGGTCAGGCCCGGCCATGACGGAATGTGGCATGACCACTAACGGACCTCGCTGCACGCCACGAAATGCCCCGGCCGCAATTGCCGAAGTTCCGGGCGTGCGTGCTTGCAACCCGCCACCGCGATGGCGCAGCGCGGATGGAACACGCAACCGGACGGCGGATTGATCGGGCTCGGCACCTCGCCCTGCACCGGGCGGAACGTGCGGTGCGCCTCCACGGACGGATCGGGCACCGGCACCGCCGCGAGCAGCGCCTGTGTATACGGATGCAGCGGATGGCCGAACAGCTCGTCGCTGTCCGCCAGCTCGACAATACGACCCAGATACATCACCGCCACGCGCTGGCAGAGATGCCGAACCACGGACAGATCATGCGCGATGAACAGGTAGGTCAGGCCGAAGCGTTCGCGCAGATCCTCGAGCAGGTTCACCACCTGCGCCTGGATCGACACATCGAGCGCGGAAACTGCCTCGTCGCAGACAATGAATTCCGGATTCAACGCCAGCGCGCGCGCAATGCCGACACGCTGGCGCTGGCCGCCCGACATCTCGTGCGGATAGCGGTCGGCGAACCGAGGATCGAGGCCACATACCGACAGCAGTTCGCGCACGCGCGTCGTGCGGCGCCCGGCGTCGGACTCGATGCCGTGCACCTTGATCGGTTCGCCGATGATGTCGCCGACCTTCATCCTCGGGTTCAGCGAACTGTACGGGTCCTGGAAGATCACCTGAATGCGGCGTCGCAGCGCCAGCAACTCCTTGCGCTCCATCTTGGCAACGTCGACGCCGTCATACAGGATCTCGCCCGCGGTCGGCCGTTCCAGCCGCAGGATGCAGCGACCCGTCGTGGTCTTGCCGCAACCGCTTTCACCCACCAGGCCGAGCGTTTCGCCGCGGCGGACGATGAAGTCGATGCCATCGACTGCCTTCACTTCGCCGACCAGCCGACGCGAGACAAGCCCCTCGGTGACGGGGAAATGCATCCGCAGCCCCTTCACCTCCAGTAGCGGACGGGCCTCGCTCACTGCCGCGCTCATGCCGCCGCTCCCGTCTCGCGCCCGACGACATGGCTTTGGAAGCAGGCGGCGAGATGCCCCGGTCCGCCCGCCATTGCCAGCGGCGGCCGCGCTCCCGCACAGACTTCCACGGCGAAGCGGCAGCGCGGACGAAAAGCGCAGCCGGCATCCAGCCGCGTCAGATCGGGCGGTTGGCCTTCGACCGGATCGAGCCGCTCCTGCCGCGGGCGATCGAGCCGCGGCACGGAGCGCAGCAGCGCCATCGTGTAAGGATGCCGCGGATTGTGATAAACCTCGGCTGCCGGCCCGCTTTCTACCAAGCGCCCGGCGTACATCACATTCACCCGATTGGCATAGCGCGCGACCACGCCGAGATTGTGCGTGATGATGATCAGCGCGACGTTTAGCCGACGCGTCAGGTCCTTCATAAGTTCGAGAATCTGCGCCTGGATGGTGACATCCAGCGCTGTGGTCGGCTCATCGGCGATGATCAGCTTGGGATCGCACGCCAGCGCGATCGCGATCATGATGCGCTGACGCATGCCGCCGGAGAGCTGATGCGGATACTGCTTCAGCCGCCGCGTCGCATCGGCGATGCCGACGAGGCCGAGCAGTTCGACCGCCCGCTTCTGCGCCGCAGCCCGGTCCAGTCCCCGGTGCTGTTCGAGCGTCTCGGTGATCTGCCGGCCGATGGTCAGCACGGGATTGAGCGAGGTCATCGGCTCCTGGAACACCATGCCGATCTCGCCGCCGCGGACCTCGCGCATCGCTTCATCGGACAATTGCATGATGTCGCGCCCGACAAACAGGATTTCGCCATGCGTGATGCGTCCGGGCGGATCCGGAATGAGGCGCAGCACCGACAGCGCGCTAACTGACTTGCCGGACCCGCTCTCGCCGACAATCGCCACGGTTTCGCCCGGCTCGACGGTATAGGAGATGCCGTCCACAGCACGCACGACTCCCGCACCGGTGCGGAACTCCGTGTGCAGATCCCTGATTTCCAGGAGTGGTGCCAATACCCCTCCCCGACGCAGCCCCTGTGACGTGCGTTTGGTGTTGTTCTGTTCTTGGTCGCAGCGGCCTTGGTATCGACGGCGGCAGTGCAAGTCAACGCCGTCTGCGCACGAACCGCGGCGTGGCCGGCAATGCCGCGCGGTGCCCTCGCGCGACGTCGGGGATGCCCGTCAAGACGTCGGGGATGCCCGTCAATAAGGAGTGAAATCAAACTTATATGACCCGTTTCGCGGCCGGGGCGTTCGATCGAACGCAGCCGAAGCACGTTAAGGCCTGAGCGACGAAATCAGCCGCCTCGGCTGATGTGCGACGAAAGGGAACACCATGCAGAGGAAGCTTGCCATCGTCCTGGCATTGCTCGCGCTTGTGGGCGCCGCGCCGTTGTTGACGGCCTGCTACACGGCCGCCGGCGCAGGCCAGGACCTTCAGGCGGCAGGGCACGGACTGGAACGGTCGGCCGATCAGAATACGACCTACCGGCCCTGATCATTAACCAACACACAGGAGACAGAAGATGGACAAGGATCGCGTGAAGGGTGCCGCCAAGGAAGCCAAGGGCTCCGTCAAGGAAGCCTGGGGCAAGGTCACTGGCGACGCCAAGACCGAAGCGGAAGGCAAGGCGGACAAGGCTGAAGGCAAGGTACAGAACGCCGTCGGCGGCGCCAAGGACGCGGCGCGGGACGCAATGGACAAGGTCAGCGGCAAGGAGTGAACCGCGGTGTCCACACTGCTGCTGATCGTCCTGATCATCCTGCTGCTCGGCGCATTGCCGACCTGGCCGTACAGCGCCGGTTGGGGCTACTATCCCAGCGGCGGTCTCGGCCTCGTGCTGTTGGTCGTGATTGTACTATTGCTGGTCGGCAGAATATGAGTGGGGTGGCGGTCTGAACCCTCAGGCCGCCATCTTCTCTGCCCGCACATCCTTGATGTCGCGGAAATTCAGCGCCGGGGCCAGTTCCGCCGCGCGACGCATCATGAAAACCGACGTGGCGAGGAACACCGGATCGCCGTCCACGTCATCGGCCATCGCACTGCGGTTCTCGCCGATGAATTTCTGCAGCGCTGCACGGTCTTCGGACGAAACCCAGCGCGCGAGTGCATAGGGCGAGGCCTCGAACCCGATGCCGATGCCGTATTCGGCGGACAATCGCGCGGCCAGAACGTCGAGCTGCAGTGTGCCGACCACTCCGACCAGCGGCGCCGCGCCGTCCTGCGGACGGAACAACTGCACCACGCCTTCCTCCGCGAGTTCGGACAGTGCTTGCCGCAGCTTCTTCGCCTTCATCGCGTCATCCAGCCGAACACGCCGCAGGATTTCCGGGGCGAAATACGGCACGCCGAGGAAGTTGATGTCCTCGCCGTCGGTGAGTGTGTCGCCGATGCGGAGCGTGCCGTGGTTCGGGATGCCCACCACGTCGCCGGCGAACGCCTCCTCGGCCAGTTCGCGCTCGCGGGCGAAGAAGAACTGCGGCGCGTGCAGCGGAATCGACTTGCCGGTGCGCACCTGCTTCAGCCGCATGCCGCGCGCCAGGCGCCCCGAGCAGACGCGGGCGAACGCGATCCGGTCGCGGTGGTTGGGGTCCATGTTCGCCTGGATCTTGAACACCAGCGCGGTGAGGCCTGGTTCGGCAGCTTCAACCGTGCGGGTGTCGGCCTGCTGTGCCCGGGGCGGCGGGCCGTACTCTGCCATGGCGTCGAGCAGGTCGCCGACGCCGATGCCCTTGATGGCGCTGCCGAAATAGACAGGCGTCAGGTGGCCGCCGTTGAACGCGTCGGCATCGAACCCCGGGAGCGCAGCCCGGATCAGGTCCACCTCGTCCGCCAGCGCCTGCATCCGCGCGTCCGACTGTGTCAGGTCCGTGGTCAGATGCATCTGGCGTGAGCGCAGGTCATAGGTACCGGCGAACTCGGCCGCGCGCCCGACCGGCCAGGTCACCGGCGCCGTGTCGAGCGCGAGCGTGGAGGCGATCTCGTCCAGCAATTCGATCGGGTCGCGGCTTTCGCGGTCCATCTTGTTGATGAAGGTCAGGATCGGGATGTCGCGCAGGCGGCAGATCTCAAACAGCTTGCGGGTCCGGGCCTCGATGCCCTTGGCCGCGTCGATCACCATGACGGCGGAATCGACTGCGGTCAGTGTGCGATAGGTGTCCTCGGAAAAGTCTTCGTGGCCGGGCGTATCGAGCAGGTTGAACACACAGCCGGCGTGCTCGAAGGTCATCACCGAGGTCACCACGGAGATGCCGCGCTCGCGCTCGATGCCCATCCAGTCCGAGCGCGTGCGGCGGCGCTCGCCCTTGGCGCGCACGTTGCCCGCAAGCTGGATGGCGCCGCCGGCGCGCAGCAGGTGCTCGGTCAGGGTGGTCTTGCCGGCGTCGGGGTGGGAGATGATCGCGAAGGTGCGGCGGCGGGCGATCTCGGCGGCGGGGTCGGTCATCGGGGCCTCATGGCAATGGCGCCGGGGGGAGGGGACCGCCCGGCGCCGTGCATCTCATATAGGGAGGCAGGCACGGATAACAGTGGGGCGAACTGCAAGTGAGCTGATCTGGCCGCGAGGATTACTCCGCATCGTGCAGCAACTCCGTCAAGACAATGGTCCAGATGCAGGGCTGTCGACGGCACTGTTGAAGCGGCCATACGAGTATGTAGCGAAGCATCACAGGCTTTCGCGCGCCGTGTCCCGCAGGATATACCGAAATCGACAAACCGCGAAATCCACACTGGACGGTGAAGACGATGAGCGAAACTGCATTTCGCGCGGCGGGCTATTCGTGGCGCCTTAACTGCGGCCCGAAGGTCATCGAACAGGGCCTGCAACAGGCGGTGGATCGAGCGGGCGCGAAGCGGGCCTTCGTGGTCTGCTCCCCATCCGTCAACCGCCGCACCGACATCGTCCGGCGAATCGAAGCGGTCCTCGGCGACCGATATGCCGGCGTCTTTGACGGCATCGAGAAAGATTCGACCTACGCCTCGGTGCGCGCCGCCAGGCAGGCTGCGAGCGAGGCCGCGGCCGACCTGCTGATCGCAGTCGGTGGCGGCAGCGTCATCGTGGCTGTGCGCGCGGTGTCGATCTTCATGGCGGAACCGGGCGACCCGTTCCAGATCATGACCCAGTATCCGGAAGGAAAGCCCGCGTACAGCCCTCGGCTGCTCGCGCCAAAACCGCCAATCATCAACATTCCGACCACGCCAACGAGCGCGATGAACCGCGCTGGCACGGGCCTGAAGAACCCGGACCTCGACCACCGGATGGAGTATTTCGATCCCAAGACGCGTCCCCAGGCCATCTTCCTCGATGAGGACGCATTGCTCAGCGCGCCCCCGGACCTGATCCGCTCCACCGCGACAACGCTATTCGCCGGACTTGTCGGTGCGATGGCGCAAACGGAAATGAATCCGTTGGCGGAGGGCGACCGGAACCATGCGTTCCGGTTGGCACACCGCGCCTATCCGCGGCTGGTCGAAGAGTTGGACAACCCGTCCCTGCGCACCGATCTCGGCATTGCAGCCTTCCTGGTGAATCGCGCCGAGGACGATGGGTCCAGCCGATCCCAGGGCGGTGCGTTCTCCGGCAACTACGCGGTCTCGACGGCGCTGCATGTGCGCTATCCGCATGTCGGGCAGGGAGAATCGACCTCGGTTGTCCATGCCGCGAAGATACGGCTGACCGAATCAGTCGATGCGCGATCGGCACAACAGGTCGCGGAGGCGCTGGGTGTCTGGCGCGACGAAATGGAGGGACGACAGGCTGCGCTCGCTGTGGCCGACAGGCTCGATGCGCTCTATGCGCGCATTGGGGTGCCGACACGGTTGCGCCAGCTAAATATCCCACGGCAGGACCTTCGGACCATCGCTGCCGAAACAGTGAAGAACTTCAACGCCAACGCGGGCGAACGCTCGCCGGAGGGTCAGATCGAGGACGCGATGCGGCTGCTTGACGCCGCGTACTGAAAGGCTTCGGACTCCAACCGTGCTGACAACGCGTCCTCACGCACGCACTCGTTCCCGCGAAACCGGAAGCCCAGTTCAAACCCGGACCTCCGCTTTCGTGGAGACGACGAGGTGCTCCCGCGTCAACGGCACGAGGTTGGAAAGGAAAACCTCCGCGCAGGCGCGCCAGGAATAGCGTTCGGCGTGAGCCCGGCATGCGACGCGGTCGCCGCTCGCTGCCTCCAGCGCCGCCGCGCGAAGGTCGGCGTTCACCGCTCCGATCCTGCCGGTCGCACCGCGAAGGATGTCGATCGGTCCGGTCACCGGGAAGGCCGCCACAGGAGTGCCGCAGGCCAGAGCTTCCAGCAGGACCAACCCAAATGTGTCGGTCAGGCTCGGGAACACGAACACATCCGCACCGGCATAGGCACGCGCCAGCGCATCGTCGCGCAGCGGACCGGTGAACAGTACGTTCGGATATTCCCGCCGCAGACGCGGCAGGATCGGACCGCCTCCGACCACGATCTTCGATCCCGGCAGATCGAGATCGAGAAATGCGCCAATGTTCTTCTCCACCGCCACGCGCCCGACATAGAGGAAGATGGGCCGTGGCAGATTCCAATGCTCGCGCGGCTCGGGCTTGAACAGAGCCAGATCCACCCCACGCGACCAGGGCCTGATATTGCGGAAGCCGCGCGCGGCAAGGTCGTCGCGCAGGGACTGCGTCGCCACCATCATGCCCTGCCCCGCATCATGGAAGCGACGCATCCAGGCGTACACCGGGCGAAGCGGAATGCCAGTCCGTGCCTTGAGGTATTCGGCAAAGCGTGTGTGGAACGCTGTGGTGAAGGCAAAGCCGGACCGTTTCGCCCAACTGCGCGCCGCCATGCCAAGCGGGCCTTCCGTTGCGATGTGCAGCGCCTCGGGACGGAAGGCCTCGATCATGCGGACCATGCGCCGGCGCGGCAGCAACGCGAGCGGAATATCGCTGTAGGTAGGGCACGGGATGGTGCGGAACCGGTCCGGTCCGATCACCTCCACCACGTGACCCATCGCGTGCAGTTCACCCGCCACCAGGGTCAGCGTGCGCACCACGCCGTTCGTTTGCGGCAGCCAGGCGTCGGTTACAATCAGCAGCCGGTACGAAGGCGCGGGAGGCAGCATCGTGTCGCAGCCGGCCGGCGTGTCGAGGGCAACAGTGTCAGGCAGTTGCACGCAGCGGAGTCCGCCGTGGTGTGAAGAACGACAGATTGTTGGCCGCCGCCCAGTCGATCAGCTCAAGCCGCCCGTCGTGATGTTCCACCAGCGCGGTGCAGCTTTCCACCCAGTCGCCGTCGTTGATGTAGAGCACGCCCTGCACCTCGCGCATTTCGGCATGGTGGATGTGACCGCACACAACGCCGTCCAAACCGCGGCGGCGCGCTTCGTTGGCCAGCGCGCTCTCGAATCGATCGACCGCCTTTACCGCCCCTTTCACCTGGCGTTTGAGCCAGGCGGACAGCGACCAGTATGGATAGCCGAGGCGGCGGCGCAGCGAATTGAACCAGCGGTTGAACACCAGCGCCACGGAGTAGGCCCCGTCGCCGAGCAACGCGAGAAACTTGGCGTAGCGCACCACGCTGTCGAATTCGTCGCCGTGCATCACGAGCAAGCGCTTGCCGTCGGCAGTGACATGTACGGCTTCCTGGCGCAGGCGAATGCCCGCGATCTCGAGGCCGCCCTGGGCAATCGGGTCCAGCCAGGCGCGAAACATCTCGTCGTGGTTGCCGGGGATGTAGGTCACCTCGGTACCGCCGCGCGCATGGCGCAGGATCTGTCGCAGCACCTCGTCGTGGCTTTCGTCCCAGTACCAGGACTTGCGCAGGCGCCAACCATCGATGATGTCGCCGACCAGAAACAGGTGTTGGGAACTGGTACGGCGCAGGAAGTCCGCAAGGAAGTCGCAGCGCGCGCCACGTGTACCAAGATGCGTATCGGAAACAAAAATGCTGCGATAGATCGGTCGCGTGCCGGGAAGGATTGGGGCGTTCATGTGAGGACATCAAATACTGCCGAATCGCTGTGGATAAAATTAAGTTTGCATGACGAAACCGAATGTTGCCGCGCATTGTAAAAGTCACGCCTTGGCAACCTGATCGTCATCTATCCGCAACAGAGACAGCAGATGGTCAACTAAACCGGATTCGTGATTGGCCCAATGCGCGCTCCACATTGATTGTCGTGTTCAATCCCGTCGCGGGACGGCGGCGCACCAACCTGTTGTGGCGTGTGCTCGATGTCCTGGTCGCAAACGGCGTTCGCATCGATCTGGCGGAGACGCATGGTCCGGGCCACGCACGGGCCCTGGCACGTGAGGCAGTATGTGCAGGCGCGTCGATGGTGGTGGCCGCCGGCGGCGACGGCACGATCGCGGAAGTCGCGGACGGGCTGTTGGGATCGCCGGCGCGGCTGGGGGTAATCCCGCTCGGTACCGCCAATGTGCTGGCGCACGAACTCGCGCTGCCATTTGCGCCGCGCGCCGTGGTGGCAGCGCTGGCATTCGGGCGGACGCGTTCATTGTGGCCGGGACTGGCATGCGGCGCGGCGGGATCGCGGCTGTTCGTGCAGATGCTCGGCGTCGGGTTCGATGCCCATGTCGTACATCATCTATCGGCGCCGTTGAAGCGGACACTCGGTCGCGGCGCCTACGTGCTGCAGGCGCTGCGCGAAGTGATGCGCTATCGGTTCATGCCGATCCGCTTGCGCCTCGACGGCGAGGAGACACAGGCTTGCAGCGTCATCGTCTGCAAGGGACGGCTGTATGGCGGGCGGTTTCTGCTGGCGTCGGAGGCATGTGCGGAACGGCCGGGATTTTCCGTTGTGCTGTTCGATCGCGCAGGGCCTTGTGCCGCGCTGCTGTACGGCGCTGCATTGCCGCTCGACCTGCTGGGCCGCGCGCCCGGTGTGCGTCACGTGCGTGCAATGCGGATCGATTTCATCGGCAATGAGGCCGTGCCGGCGCAGGCGGATGGTGACGCCGCCGGCTGCACGCCGCTTTGCGTGACGGACGCGCCGGCGTCGATCTTGGTGGTGGTCGGGTAGAGCGCCGGTTCATTTGACAATCGGGAAGCCGGTTCCCTACGCTGCGCCACATGGCACACGTCACCTCTGTTCCGGCCGCGGCCGCCGCTCCGATTCCGCTGCGCGAGCTGCTGCCCTGGGCCGTCTTCGGCGGTCTGCTCGGGTTGCTGGCGATCTATTTCATCGGCGCCGAACAGGGTGCGATGTCGCTGTTCTCCGGCCACTACATACACGAGTTCGTTCACGACGGGCGGCACCTGCTGGGCTTTCCCTGCCACTGAACGGATGGGCGTGCCAGGAACCCTGCTGCTACGCGGCATGCTGGCGGGCGTTCTGGCAGGGATACTCGCCGTCGGCTTTGCCACGCTGTTCGGCGAACCGCAGATCGAACTGGCGATCGGCTTCGAATCGCTGATGGACCATGCGGCCGGCCATGCGCCGGAGCCGGAACTGGTCAGCCGCGCGGTGCAGCGCAGTGCCGGTCTGCTTACCGCCGGCGTGGCCTGCGGCGCGGCGCTGGGCGGCATCGTCGCGCTGGTCTTCGCGTTTGCCTACCGGCGCGTCGGACGGTTCGGCCCACGGGCACTCGCGGCACTGCTGGCCTTGGCCGGGTTCATCGCCGTGGTGCTGGTGCCGCAACTCAAGTATCCGGCCAATCCGCCGTCGATCGGCGAGCCGGAGACGATCGGCGTGCGCACCGCGCTGCATTTCGAGATGATGCTGATCGCGGTCGCCGCACTGGTGCTTGCTGTGCTGCTCGGACGCCGTCTGCTGGCACGGTTCGGCGGGTGGAATGCGTCACTCATCGCGGTGCTTGCATTCATCTGCATCGTTGCTTCGGTGCAGTTCGTCCTGCCCGACGTCAATGAGGTGCCGGACGGCTTTCCGGCTGTCGTCCTGTGGCGTTTCAGGATGGCCTCCCTTGGCACCCAACTTGTGCTGTGGGCATCGATCGGCGTGATCTTCGGCGTGCTGGCCAAGCATGCATTTCCCGGCTGTACCCGTCCGGCCGATTGAGCGAATAGAGCGGGTTCTGCCGGAGCGATGGGCTCGCTCTGTTCGGCCGGCCTGCGTGATGGGTCCTTGCTCAAGCCGGCGTCATGGCCCGGTGCGTTCCAGGTTGAGCATATAGGTGCAGCCGGGCGAATCAAATCTGCCCAAAAGGTCCAGTTGGCCTTGGAAAGTGGCTCCGTCGAATTGGCCCGCGATCCAGTCCTGGCCATAGACCATCTGCACTCGGCCATCTGGGGCAATCGTGCCGCGAAATCCTCCGAACCGTGCTGAATTTCCCTGGACGTCAAAGCCGGATACCTTGAGCGTGTCAGTACACAGACCGCCGTTGGTGACCAGCACAGTTGCGGTGCCCGTGTAAGTGCCGTTGCGACTGACGCCTTTAGCGGGAGCCGGAGACATGGGCTCCAGTCCCGGTGGCGGGGCTGCCAGACCACCTGGCATGGCGACAGACGCGGGCGAATCCAGCGGTACCACGCCGGTCGGGGTGTCGAGCACGACGGTCGGAGGCCCCGAGCAGCCGAACAGAACCAAGCATAATGGCACAAGGCGCAACTTCAAATGCGTGCGCCTTGACTTTGCGACATTGATCGGCCGGAGCCGGTTTGTACGTGGCGTCATCCCGTCGGTCCCGCTGGTTCTGATGCTCATCGGTGTCACGTTCATAACACGTAGATACAGGATCGCGAGTCCGTCACACTAGGCGGGACGAGATTTCCGGATAGCAGCCGCGATCTGCGCCGCACGCGGATCATCGATGCTCTCGAGTGCGGCGAGCGCTGCGTCCGCCAGTTCCGGTCTGGTCCGCGCAATGCGTCCGAGTAGGACGAGGCATTCTTCATCGGCAACCCCGGATGCGGCATCGATCGCCTCGATCGACGGGGACTGGCGCAGCAGAAGGGCAAGGGCAGGTCGGCCCTCGATCCTGCCCATGCGCCCGAGAGAGCACGCAGCGGCCGTGGCAACAACGCCATTGAGATCGCCGAGCAGCTCGATCATCAGAGAAATCGCCTCCGCCCCGGAGCGTGCGCAGCGACACGCGCTGGCGCGAATCGCGGGGTCGGGATGCCGCAGCAGCGACACGACGACACTCGAGGGAAGCATCGATCCGACCTCGGCGGCCACGTTCGCGGCAGCCTGCAGGCCGGGCCCCTGAACGACCTGGTTAACGATGATCCGCGCCACGGCTTGCGCCGAGTCGCTGCCACCGATCAAGGCGAGCCCGTGAAGCGCGGCAGTCTGCTCGGGTATTGCATGCTCTACGCCGAAGCCTTTGAAGCGTCGGCAGAGCGCTTCGAGCGCGGGCACGGCGCGCGCCAGGCGCCGCCGCCCGGCCTCCGCGGCTAGGGCGTGGCAATCCGCCAGCGGCGCCCGCTGGATCGCAGCGATCAGTGCCTCGTCGTCCAGTGCGCTCGGCGTCAGACGAGCCCGTTCTGCCTTGGCTTGAACCGTGCAATCCGGGCGGAACCCGGCGGCATCAAAAAGATCAAATTGTCGGTGTGACATGACATTCTCGCACCTGCGAGGGTGGGTGACGTTAGCCGGCCTCTTGATGCTAGGCGCGAGCCAGATCAAGGAAGTCGGCGGAGGGACGATCAGCTTCATGCCGTCCAGACGACACCGCCAGGCGTTCCATCGTGATCCATTCAATACGGTTAGATCGGTGCCGGTCTCAAGGGTGGGAAGTGCGACGCATTCTAGCGCAGCGGCTCACGCCCGACTAGATAGGCACCATTTGCAGAACTATGAAATGCGATCTCCCCCGACGCTCGGCCCGCAGCCATCGCCGCCCCGGTCGTTGAGTTAGAACCGACCTTGCGCTCCCCGCTTCGGGCGCGTGGCTGCGATTGCGGCCGTTCCCGACTGTGCGCGTGGTCACGAGTTGCGAGGAATCGTCCCATGACAGCGGCGTGCAACTGCGTTGTTCAGGCGCTTCGGCAGTCCCGACGGGCTGGAGGTGATCGACGCTCCCTACCGACGGCCGGCCGTGGCAAGGTGCGCGTCCGCATGTTCACCTCGGGTCCGGAGTGCACCGACTCGGTGATCCGGCGCCAACTCCACTCGCAAACGATGCGGCGCCGGCCGCCTTTCGTGCTAGGCTATGATGTCGTCGAGGAAATCGATCAGCTCGGCGATGGCGTGCGCGAATATCAGCTTGGCGAGCGGGTGGCCGAACGGATGGTACTCTGGTCGAATGCCGCCTATCGCCTGCTCCCGCCAAGCGGCCTGATGCGCCTTTCAACTCTGCCTCCGCCGCCCGCGCGACGCCTGATGCGGACCCTGGGCGGGGCGACGGATTTTCGACGGATACGGCATCCCGATGGCGTTGATGGATAAAGCCGCTATCGTCTCCGGGGTGATCCGCCGAAAAATATGCTCATCAAGTCTTAGTGCCCCAGCAGCGCGAGCATCGAGCCACCTGTGATGAACATGCTTACGACCACGAGGGTTTGCCGGCAACGCCTGGACGGTTACGCGTTAGGCGCAATACGGACTATGGTGTTGTCATTAGTACTCCACAATGAATATTCACGGCGAACAGATGAGGGAAAGGACGCAGATGGTTAATACACGAAGTCTCCAATGGGTTTGTATTTTTGCTGGGATTGCAATGACTATAGTTTGGATGTTTGACGACCAGTACGTAGTCGGTGTGGGATCGGCTAGCGGCGGATGGCTGATCAACTCCGATACACTTACGCTTGCTGAATTCGCCTGGGACATAATGCATCACGACTATGCCTGGCGTGGGTTCCAGCTTCCACATGCACCGAGCCTCGCACCGGATATTGTCGTTACAGTATTGCTCCAATACCTTACCGGAAGCTGGCGTTGGGCTTATTTGATCTATGCAGCATTTTATCTGTGTAGTATGACAATACTTGCCGCCCTGATCGCGCGATCTGTGGTGGGCGTTAGTCTGGTCAGAGTCCGTCCGGAAAGTTCATGAAGGATTACATAGCTTTCGTAGCATCAACCGGATCGACGCAAGGCGTATGAACGCCACAGCGCTACGGGTCAAATTTTCGAAATCCTTGGCTAGGCGGCGGCAGCGGTTGAGCCAAGCCAAGGTGCGTTCGACGACCCACCGTCGAGGGAGGACCTCAAATCCTACCGCCTGATCTGATCGCTTCACGATCTCGATCGTGAGGTGAGGTAGTACCTCGGCCAGGGCGCGGCGAAATTGCGGACCCTGGTAGCCGGCGTCAGCGAACAACTTCGACAGGAATGGGTACAGACCGAACATGGTGGACAGAACCAGGATGCCGCCGTCGCGGTCCTGAATGTCTGCTGGATGAACAACCACATGCAGCAACAGGCCTACCATATCGACCACAATGTGGCGCTTCTTGCCTTTGATCTTTTTGCCTGCATCATAGCCGTTTGGATCAATGCAGGCCCCCCTTTTTCGGTGCTCTTTACGCTTTGGCTGTCGATAACACAGGCCGTTGGACTTGCCTCTCGGCCCATCATTTCACGGCACTTCACATACAGTGCGTGGTGGATCTTCTCCAGCGTGCCATCGTCATCCCAGCGGACGAAGTAATCATGCACTGTGCTTCTTGGTGGAAGGTCCTTGGGAATATACCGCCACTGGCAGCCTGTGCTGAGTAGATACATGATGGCGTTGACCACCTCCCGCACATTTACCTCACGGCGACGCCCGCCGTGCTTTGCCGGCGGGATCAGCGGCTCGATGTGCGCCCATTCCTCGTCGGTCAGATCACTCGGGTAGCGCAGCTTGTCCCGGTCGTACCGGGGGCGGTTTTCGATCGTCCACATGTGGCACCTCGCGAATCGGTGCCGGAGATAGAATCACAGTCGATTCGAGCCGCTCAAGCCCGCCCGCTAACAGACTCAAAAGACTCACAAACCTTCCGGACGGACACTCATCAGGCTCGAGCTATTTCCTAGTGCTCACCATACCAATACTTGCGATCGATATAGCGCCGCCGATCCTCATGCATCTCCATATTCAGTCATTTTCGCTCGTTATGCATGGTGGCCCTCTGTTATTATCAATAGCAGGGATCTATTTGCTCTGGTTGGCATGTAGAAGTCCGTCGGCGATGCGCCTCTTATCCGTTCTTGTAATCGGCGTGCTTGCCGCTCTGTCTGACCGCCTATGTTGCGCGACGTTTGTCGCACCTGCATTAGCAGGATTGATGAATAGGTGGTGGCGGCGGGCAATAAGTTGGCAATGGGCGGCATTAACGCTCGTAACCGTGGTGTCGTCGGCGTGCATCGGGCGGGAACTGTTTTATTGGCTGCCAACACAGGGGCA
>Ga0210402_10002905_pt1 | contig 16357 bp, 19 predicted proteins | sample IncBWC7MmetaG_FD_161055 | JGI IMG/M metagenome (GOLD analysis project Ga0210402, IMG submission 161055) | Forest soil microbial communities from Barre Woods Harvard Forest LTER site, Petersham, Massachusetts, United States - Inc-BW-C-7-M | ecosystem: Environmental > Terrestrial > Soil >... | reverse complement strand
TTTGCAGCGCCGAGCCGATCCTGCGCGCGCTTCTTCATGACCGTCACCAGCCGTTCGGTTGCGATCGCGCCCGGATTGATGCCGACCACGCGCAGATTGTCCGCCGATGCCGCGCCGCCCAGTGTCTTGGTGAACGCCATCAGTCCCGCATTGCCGGTCGAGCCGGCGACGTAGCCGGCGTCCATCCGCTCACCCGCCATGCCAAGGATGTTGATGATCACGCCACGGCCACGCTGCTTCATCTCGGTGTAAAAGCGGCGACACATATTGATGTAGCCGTACACTTTCAAATCCCATGCTTCGCGCCATCGCGCCTCGTCGATCTCCTGCAGGTTGCCGGCGGGAATGGCGCCCGCGTTGTTCACCAGGATGTCGATGTCGGAATGCAGCGCCGCCAGCCGATCAACATTCGCGCTGTCGGAGATATCGAACGCGTGCACCTCGGCGCGCACGTTCCAGCGTGAGGCGACATTGTCCCGCACTGCGTCCAGGTCCGCCTGCGTGCGCGAGACGAGGATCACATTTACCCCCTCCTCGGCCAGCACCTCGGCCGCACCGCGACCAATACCCTTCGATGCGCCGGTGATCAGCGCCGTCCTGCCACGCAGATTCAAATCCATCGGTGCTTCTCCAGTTGCTCTCGTCATGACGGTGGGACACTACACCGTCAAATACCGACTCCGTATTTCCGCTTCCTGGGCACGGAACTGTTCAGGCGAGGCAGCGTACACCACCCGCCCCTTCACCATGATGTGGATCTCGTCCGCCACCGCCTCGGCCAGCCGCATGTTCTGCTCGATCAGCAGTATCGTCACGCCCTGGCTCGGCAATCCCCGGATCACCTCCGCCAATTCACGCACCACCAGGGGCGCCAGGCCCTGGCTCGGTTCGTCAAGCAGCATTACTTTCGGATCGCTCACCAGTGCGCGCGCGATCGCCAGCATCTGTTGCTCGCCGCCGGACAGGTTGCCGCCACGGCTGCCCGACCGTTCGCGCAACGGCGGGAACAGGTCCATCAGTCGCGACAACGGCCACGACTGAGAAGGCCGCCGCTCGGCCACACGGATGTTCTCGATCACCGTAAGATCGGGGAAGATCAACCGCCCCTCCGGCACATACGCGACACCGGCGCGCGCGATGCGATGTGGCGCCCAGCCGGTGATGTCCGTGCCGTCGAGCATCACGCGTCCGCCGCTTGGCGGCACCAGTCCCATCACCGTGCGCAAGGTCGTCGATTTTCCCACGCCGTTGCGGCCAAGAACCGAACAGATCTTTCCCCCCGGCACCGCCAGGTCCACCCCCTGCAGCACGTGGCTCGCGCCGTAGTGCGTGTTGAGACCTTCGATCGCCAGCATCAGGCGAGGCCCCCGAGATACGCCTTCTGCACCTCCGCATCGGCCTTCACCACGTCCGGCGCGCCGTCGGCAATCACCGCGCCGCGGTGCAGCACGGTGATCATGCGTGCCAGCCGAAACACCACCTCCATGTCGTGTTCCACGAGCAGCACCGTCATGCTGCCGTCAGCCAGCAGGGCGGCAAGTGTCGCCACCGCCTGCTCGGTTTCCTCGACTGACAGGCCTTGAGTCGGTTCATCCAGCAACAGCAGGCGAGGCCCCTGCGCCAACGCCATCGCAACCTCCAGCAGACGCTGGTCGCCATGCGACAGCAATCCCGCCGGTCGCTGCGCGACATGCGTCAGGCCAAGCCGTTCCAATGCGGCATCGCCCAGTCGTTCCGCGTCGGCGAACACCGAGCCACCGCCATAGGGCTGCCAGCGCCGTCCGTGGCGCGCCTGCGCCGCGAGCCGCGCATTCTCCCGCGCAGTCATCTCCGGGAACAGTGCGGTCAACTGGAAGGTGCGGGAAATACCGCGCTGGCAGATGCGTTGCGGCGGCAGACCGGTCAGCTCCTCACCGTCAAAGCGCACCGCGCCGGTGGTCGGCTTCACCACACCGGTGATGAGATTGAACAGCGTGGACTTGCCCGCACCGTTCGGCCCGATCACGGCGCGCACCTCGCCTGCCTTAACGCGCATCGTCACGTCATCGACCGCGATGATGCCGCCGAAGCGGCGTGTCAGCCCGTCCAGTTCAAGGAGCGCCATCGCCTTCCTTTTGCCTCGGGTGCGCGCCCGCGGCCAAACCAGCGCGTCGCCAGTCCCCAGATGCCCTGCGGTGCGAACAGCACGAAGCCGATGAAGATCAGGCCGAAGAACAACGCCCAGGAATCCGTCCAGGAACTGAGGAAATTGGAGACCAGCATGAAGAACGCCGCGCCGATGATTGGTCCGATCAATGTCCCCGCGCCGCCGACGATGACCATGATCAGCACCTGGCCGGACAACAGCCAGAACAGCAGTTCGGTATTGGTGAAACCCGCGAACGGCGCATACAGCGCGCCGGACAGTCCGCCGAGCGCGAACGCGATGGCCACCACCGCGATCTTGTAGCGGCGCGTGTCAAAGCCAAGCGACCGCGTCTTCGCCTCGTTCTCGCGGATGCCCTGCAACACCGCGCCGAATGGAGAGCGCACCAAGGAGCGACAGAACACGAACGCGCCGATCAGACAAGCGAGCACCAGATAGTAAAATCCGGCCTTGGTCGTGAAGACGGTGATGCCGAAGGGTCCCGGATTGCGCGGAATTCCCGCCAGTCCGTCGGATGCGCCGGTGACGCTGGTCCATTTGAATGCCACGGCATAGAGCAGTTGCGCGAACGCCAGCGTCAACATGGAGAACGAAACGCCGGAGGCGAGTGTGCACACCCAGGCGACGCCGATCGCGACAATGCCGCTGAAGGCTCCCGCCAGCAGGACGGCAAATACCAAAGGCAGGTCCGTGTGCAGCAGCAGGTTCCCCGCCGTGTAGGCGCCAAGTCCATAGGCCGCGGCGTGGCCGAACGACAGCAGTCGCGTATAGCCAACCATCAGGTCGAGGCTCATGGCGAATAAGCCGAGGATCAGGGCCTCGGTCAGCAGGGTCATAACGTAGGGCGGCAGCCCCGCGGGAGCGAGCGCGAGAACGAACGCAGTGATAGCCAAACCACGCGAACCGTTCATGCGATCATGCTTCCTTGCCGAGCAGCCCGCCAGGACGGACGACAAGGACCGTCAGCATGACCAGGTACATCAAAGCCAATGCGAGGTCCGGGAAGTAGTACGTCCCGAACACCTGCACGAAGGCCACCAGCAATGCGCCGATCAGCGAGCCGGCGAAACTTCCCATGCCGCCGATTATGACGATGACGAACGTGTCGATCACCGCATTTGGCGCCATGGCAAGCGACGCGGTGACCAGTGGAGCGGCCAACACGCCACCGATGCCGGCCAATCCGCATCCGATGCCGAACACCGCCGAACGAACCAGGCGCACGTCGGTGCCGAGCGCGTGCACCATCTCGGCGTTCTGCGACGTGGCGCGGATCAGCAGGCCGAGGCGCGTGCGCTCCAGGAACTGCCAGATAGCGATGGCCACCACGACACCGGCGCCGGCCAGGAACAGACGATACACGGGGAAGGGTTCGTCCAGGATGAACACGATGCCGGAGAGCGCCGGCGGTGCGGGCACGGGCAGCGCCTGCACGCCCCAGATTAACCGGATCGCCTCGCCCATGATCAGGGTTAGCCCAAAGGTCACCATCAGGAAGGCGCTATGATCGCGTCGGTAAAGCCGGCGGAGGATGCCGAGTTCAAATGCCGCACCAAAGCCGCCGACCAGCAGCGGCGCGGCGATCAACGCCATCCAGAAGTCGCCCGTGATTTGCACGGCCGAATAGCCGACATAGGCGCCCAGCATGAAGAACGCCCCGTGCGCGAAGTTGACGATACGCATGATGCCAAAGATCAGCGTCAGCCCGACGCCGAGGAAGAACAGCAGTGCGGCCTGCGAGAAGGCATTCAGGCACTGGGTGATGAGGAAGCCGAGGAAGTCCATCAGGGCAGTCGGGCGCAAGGCCAAAAAAAGCGCCCCCTCCCCTTGCGGGAGGGGGATGGGGGGAGGGGTGCCCGCAATGACAGCCGTTCGTCGCGAACCCCTCCCCCCAACCCCCTCCCGCAAGGGGAGGGGGAGTAGGAGGTCTCAGGTTTGGCCAGTTGCATCGATGCTCAGCTATCGAACGTCATCTGGCGGCACGCCGGCGTGACCTGATCGGCTGGGAACGTGGCGATCAGTTCGGGAATTGGGGTCTTGTAGCCCTCCTTGTTCGCCACCTTCACCATGTAGCCCTGCTGCACGCCCTGATGGTCGCAGGCGCGTATCGTCACCTTGCCCTTGATGCTGGTGATTTCGATGCCTTCCAGTGCCGGCCGCAGCTTTTCGGCGTCGATGCTGCCCGCCTTCTCAATTCCTGCGGTCAGCACCTGGCATGTCTGCCACTGCTCGCCTTCGAACACGTCGGGCACGACGCCGTATTCCTTCTGCCAGAGCGCCACGAACTCCTGGTTCGCCGGATTGTCGAAGGTGAAGCAGTAACGCGTGGAACCGACCAGGCCGAGCGCCGCGTCGCCCACCGCATGAATGCTGTTCAGATCGACAATGGAGGTAAGCAGCTGCACCTTGCCGGGCAGGCGATATTCGTGCGACTGCGACAGGAACGCATTGTTGTCGTCGCCCTGCATGACGATGAAGCAGGCATCCGCGCCCGACTGGCGGATCTTGGTGATGTAGGTGGAAAAATCCTTGGTGCCGATCGGCGAGAACACCGCACCCACAAAGTTCTTCCCGGCCTTCTTCACCTCATCCTGGAACACCTCGATGCTGTTGTGGCCCCACGCGTAGTCCATGCCGATGGCGAAGAAGTTCTTCATCTCCGACTGGCGCAGCCACAGTGCGATGACGCGCGTCTCCATCGGCCCGGAAATGTTCGGGCGGAAGAAGTTCGGCACGAACGACGATCCGGTCAGCCGTCCGTCGCCATTGTCGGATGACACGAAGATCGCGTTCCACTCGGCCAGCTTCGGCACCACCGCGAGCGCCTCCGACGACAGCGTCATACCGAACAGCAGCCGGCAGCCATCGCGCTCCACCACCTGCTGCGCCTTGCGCACGCAGGTGGCGGGGTCGCCGCCGGTGTCCTCGGCATGCAGTTCGAGCGGACGGCCGAGCAGCCCACCCTTGGCGTTCTGCTGCTTGACCCAGAATTCGGCGCCGCGCCGCATCTGCTCGCCCACTTCGCCTCCCGGTCCGGTCAGCGCGCAGGGCATGCCGATCTTAATCGGCTCATCGCCACGCACGTGCCGCAGCACCAGAGGTGCGGCGAGAACCGCGAGGCCGGAACGCATGGCACTCCGCCGCGTGAAACCAAAGGTTGCGGCCATCGCAGTCCTCCCTTGCATGCCCGACCGGAACGTCGGGCTTATCTGGTCAGCTCACCGTCTTGAAGTCGGCCGGCATGGCAGCGGCTTTTGCCATCTTTCCCTCCCAACGCTTGTCCGTTCCCGACGCAGTATCGACACGTTGCGGACCGCCGTTCAAGCGGCGGCAGTGCTCAAGGCCTACAGGGTTCGTTCTGGCGATTGACCTGGGTCAATGCGCGGGTGCCGTCATGCGCTAAGCCAAACCCGGAACGATGGGAGAAGGGCGATGCATGCAGCCGATATCATGACGCCGGACGTGATCTGGGCGGCGCCGGAAACGCCTGTGCCGGAACTGATCCGCCTGATGTTGGACAACCGCATAAGCGCGGTGCCCATCGTGGCGGATGGCCGCATCGTCGGCATCGTCAGCGAGGGCGACCTGCTTCGACGCGCGGAGACCGGCACGGAGCCGCATCCGTCGCGCTGGCTCGAGCTGATGACCTCCTCCAGCCGGCTGGCCGCCGACTATACCAGGACGCATGGCCTGAAGGCGGCCGAGGTGATGACCCGCGAGGTGGTCACGATCCCCGACACCGCGCCGATTGCCGAGATCGCGCAATTGCTCGAAGCAAGGCGGATCAAGCGAGTGCCCGTCACGCGCGACGGCAGGCTGGTCGGCGTCGTCAGCCGGCGCAACCTGCTGCAGGCGCTGGCCAGCAGGCTGTCGACGCCGCCCGCCACGACCGATGACCGGACGATCCGCGAGGCTTTCTATGAGGAACTGCGCCGCCAACCCTGGGTCGACAGACCAGGCTCGATCAACGCAGTCGTCGCTGACGGCGTTATACACCTGTGGGGCATCGCACCGGACCAGCAGCGGCGCCAGGCGATAACGGTGGTTGCTGAGAACATCGCAGGCGTTCATGCCGTGCACGACCACATGGATCACCCGCGTGTCGTCGATCCGCTGGACCGTCCGAACTGGCCGAGCCCCGCGCCGCCGTAGTGGTCATCTTGCCACAGCGTGCAATGGTGCTGAGTGCAGGTTGAAACTGGACTGCCATGACGTTCTCGGACAGCCTGATCAGCCTCGACGTCTTGCCTTCGCTGCTCGCTGCCTGCGTCGTGCTGCTCCTCGGTACCCTCCTCAGTCAGCGTGTCGCGCTGCTTGCGCGCTACAGCATTCCGAGACCGATCATTGGCGGCGTGCTGTTCGCCATCTTCGCCGCAGTGCTGATCCGCACCACCGGACGAGGCATCGCGATGGCGGACACCGCGAAGTCCGACCTCCTGCTGTTGTTCTTTGCGTGCCTAGGGCTCACTTCGGACCTGCGGCTCCTGTTGCGCGGCGGATCGCGCCTGATCCGATTCCTGATCGCGCTGGTCCCGTTCCTGCTGGCGCAGGACGCGCTTGGCGTGCTGATGGCGAAGCTGCTCGGTCTGCACCCGTTCCTGGGCCTGGTCGCCGGCTCGATCACCTTGGTGGGCGGGCACGGCACCGGCGCGGCCTATGTCGCGAAATTCGGCGAAGCGAGCGCCATTCCCGGCGTCATGGCCCTGACCATGACCTCGGCGACGCTCGGCCTTGTGCTCGGCGGCGTCATTGGCGGACCGGTCGCGGAACGCCTGATCCGCCGGTTCAGCCTGTCGCCCCAGCCGGTCCGCCCCGAGGACGGCGACGTCATCATGGGGCCGACCGAGACCCCAGTGACGACAGTGCCGCTGATCGGCTCGCTGACCGCGGCGCTGGTCGCGGTGCTGGTCGGCCAGTGGCTGGGAGGAATGCTCGTTGATGCACCGCTCACCGTGCCGGACTTCCTGCTGTGCCTGCTGGCCGGGCTCATGCTGCGCAACGCCGGGGGCCTGCTGGGCTTGCGCCTGCACGGTTCGGCATCGGAGTTGATCGGGTCGGTCTGCCTGTCGCTGTTCCTGGCGTGGACGATGATGGCGCTCGACCTCGGCACCGTGTTCCAAATGGCCGGGCCGCTCTTGATCATCCTCTTCGCGCAGGTCGTGCTGGTGGCGCTCTGGGCGTCGCTGGTCACTTACCGCCTGGTTGGGCGGGATTATGAAAGCGCAGTGATGGCGGCAGCATTTTGCGGATTCGCGATGGGCGCAACGGCGACCGCCATCGCCAATATGCAGGCCCTCGCCCGTCGCCACGGCCCGGCACCGCAGGCCTTCCTCATCGTCCCGATCGTCGGCGCCTTCTTCATCGACATCATCAATGCCGTGGTGCTGACGCTGTTCCTGTCGCTGGACATGATGGGGTTTCGCTAGCCAGAGCAGATTCGTCGGGATTGGGACCTATCCCATTCCAAGACGCGCGGGGAGCGCGCATGCTGGTCCGATCATCCGTTGGGAGGCCATCATGCGGTTCAGGACAACCGGAATACTGTCGCTCGGCGCAATGGCGCTTGCCGCCCCAGTGGCCGCACAAAACGCGCCGGCCCCACCGGCAATTACCCGGGCATTGGTCGCCGCAACCAAGCTGCCGACCGTGACGGATGTGCCGCTGTATTTCAAAGCGGTGAGTGTCACTCTTCCGCCTGGCGAGAGCAGCAGCGTCGCGGCGACCAACGGCATCCTCTATCAGCTCTCTGGATCGACCGAGGTTTCGCTCGGCGGCGAAGCCAAGACGGTTGCCGCGGGAGAGGGGCTGTTCATCGGCGGCGATAAGGCGGCGGTGCTGAAGGCGGGCAGCGGAGGGCCATCGGCGTTCCTCCACTTCTTCCTGGTCCCCGCTGCGGATTTGGATCAGCCGGCCGAGACGGAACCGGCGACCGTGAGAGAATTATACCGCGGTGCGGCTCCGCTCGCCGACCTGAAGGCAGGCGGTTACGACCTCAATCTGACTCGAATTACATTTCCTGCGCAGATGGAATCCAACCCGCCGCACCATCGGTCAGGCGCTGCACTGTATTTTATCATCTCCGGCACCGGGGCCAACACGATCAACGGCACGACGGCCGCACGGGGACCTGGCTCGGTTGTCTATGAACCGTACGGCCTCGTGCACCAGTGGGGGAACCCGGGCAACGAGCCACTGACGTTTTTGGCCTTCAACATCAATCCGGACGGCGTCGCTGCCGTCCTTCCGGGCGCGCCGGCGAAGAGCCAATAACTACCGCCGCATCAGCATGTCACGAAGCTCCGGCACCACCCACAGCGGCCGCTCGCCGCGGGAGACGCGCAGCACGTTGTCGAACGCGTTGCGCGTCTGCTTCACCCGCGTCTCCCGGCTGGCGCCTGCGAGATGCGGGGTCAGCACAACGTTATCGAGCGACAGCACCGGCTCGGACGGCGATGGCGGTTCGGCCGGAAACACATCGAGCCCCGCGCCGGCGATGCTGCCGCCGGCGAGCGCCGCGTGCAGCGCCGGGAAATCGATCACCGGGCCGCGGCTGCAATTGATCAGAACCGCGTGCGGCTGCATATGCGCCAACTCCGCGGTGCTGATCATGTTGCGTGTCAGCGATGTCAGCGGCACGTGCAGCGTGACGATGTCCGATGTGCGCAGCAGCTCCGGCAGCAGGCGATAACGGACGTTTAGCGCGTCCTCGGTATCCTCGCTCAATCGCACAATGTCGTTGTACTGGATGCGCATGTTGAAGCCGCCCGCGGCAATGCGCGCGACACGCTTGCCGATCGTGCCGAAGCCGATGATGCCCAGTGTCTTGTCGTGCATCTCGTAGAGCGTCGGCATCGGCTGATTGCCGCGCCAGCGCCCACCCGCGGTCATTTCGTGCTGGGGCACCAGACGCCGATAGACGGCAAGCATCAGCAGGATCGTGTGTTCGGCGACAGCGCGTGAGTTGGCGCCGCCGTTATTGGCGACGAGCACGCCGGCGCGGCGCGCGGCGTCAAGGTCCACCCGGTCGTACCCCGCGCTGAAAAGCTGGACCAGCCGTAGCCGAGGGGCGGCGCGGTAGAAGGCATCGTCCATGCCCTCGACATTGCCCAATAGGTATTCCGCCTCGGCCAGCGCGGCGGTGTAGCCCGCGCTGCGCGGCGCCGCGACCAGGAGTTCGAAGCCTGGAGGCGTCATTTCCTGCGCCTCCTGGACTGTCTCGGCAGCGGTGTTGACGAGCAGGACCTTCGACGGCATGGCGGTTCCCTCCCTGGCGGTTTGGCGCTCAGGATAGCGTGTGGCAGCAAGCCGGAGGAGTCGGCGGCGGGGACGGCGACAGCGGCCTTATCGACGATCACCGCCAGGGAAACGCATTCCGCGGCAGCCTGAGTCAGCTGCTGCGACAGAATGGGCCGCGAGCCGGCAGGCTGGTTCACGTGGGTGTCGATGACATTGGCCACATCAATATCATCGCCCCACGCATAAATCATATGCGACCTGACCGGATTATCGCGCAAAGTCCGCAAGCCTACCTCTCGCCCATCGCAAAAGATGCGATGCAAAAAGGAATCGGCCTCACCCATGCGAGGGCGTTCCGAGGAGAGAGACCATGAAAATCATGCTTCGTGCCGCGATGGCAGCATTGAGTATCGCCAGCATCGGTTCGGCCTATGCGGACGGCGGCGAGGGCATCGTTGCCAACTCCCAGTACACCGAGATCCCGGGCGTGGTAGCCCAAGCTCCTGCGCAGAACGTGCCGCTGGTCGCGACGGCGCAGGAAGGGCAGGCGATCCTGACCTATGTGCCGGGCGGCAACCGGACCACCTGGCTGTTCCCGCCTGTCGGAAAGTATCTCGCCCAGTAAGCAGGCGACGGCCGGCTTTGGCAGCGGAGGGCCGGCTCTCTTGCCGGCCCATGCCGCGTTCAATCGGTAGTGGCGATCCCTCGCAGCCCGCGTGGCGGTTATCTCCCTTCAAGGGTCATCGAGAGATCGTGTGCGGGACCGGTCGATGAAGGTGGCCAAAGTGTGGCGTGATTCACAGCGGGGCGCCCCCAACCGCTGCAATCTTCGCCTGTCAGCGAGCATGGCAACAGCTGACAGAGGAGAACCCCAATGGCGATTTTCGTTTTCGCCGCACTGATGGCCACCGCCGTCATCGCTATTCTCTGGGGCACCACCGCCGTGGCGTTGCGCCAGCCCCAGCAAGAGCATATGGCGATTGAGGAAGCCCAAGCGGAATCCAATTGGTCGATCCCGGAATCCGGCGCCGAGCCCGATTGGGCGATCACGCCTGCTCACCTGCGCATGTGGTGATCGCCGTCGCTCAGTGCGGCGCTGATCGGCAGGCGCGCCGTCAGGGCAGGTCGGGTGAAGACAATCCGGGGAAAGCGATCATGAATATCACGGTTCGTGCTGTCGTTGCGGTGTTCAGCCTGGGCACTGGGCTGGCCCATGCCGGTGACGGCGATGGCTACTCGGCGACCACGCTGTTCACCTCGATCCAGAATGAACAGGCCGCACGCCCCCGCGCTGCAGCGGCCCAGAACGGTGCCGCGCCGGTCCAGACTTCCGACGCCTCCGACGCCCAGCAGCACGGCAAGACCACGTGGTTGTTCCGCGTATTCTCGGCACCTTAGGTACTGATTCTGATTGTGCTGAGGCATGCCTGTGGTTCTGGCTGCGGTGGGGCACGAGCGTTACGTTCTTGGCTTCTGTGGGCTCGTGACACCTTTGGCAGCATCGCCCAACAACTTCGGCTGAAAGTTGGAACCTGGAGCTTCCGCGCGTCGCCGTGAAGGGTGTCGACGTTCTTGAGAACGTTTACAGGATGGTATTCAGCTACCGCAGATCAGCGCGTGAAGCCGGGCCGATGGTCGGTGATCGCGTGGCTATGAAAGGTCAGGTCGAAAACCAAAAGGGGACCCAGAAATCTGGGACTCCATCTGCACAGCGTACGTGTTCCGTTTCCTATTTCCAAAACCTCCGTCCCTGAACCGTGATTCCGTTTCCAAAAAAAATTTCGATCTGGCGAATCTCGGATCACGTGCCGGCTCACGGCTTCGGCAGGGGCGGAAGGACCTGCGCGCGTAAAAACGACAGCGATTGATCTAGGTCAACGACTGTATCGCGCCTTCGTTGTAACATCGGCACATGATACGGTTTCTTCTGCCTGCGGCCCTGGCCGTTGCTCTGATGGCTGGCTCCGCTACGGCTGAACAATACACCGTAACGGGCAACGGAAGAGCGCCCTTCCACTGATGGAGCCTATTTCGGAGAACCGATCTGACCTATCCCGATCGCCATGACGCCCAGCAGTTTGAGCAATGGGTTTTGGGCTTCGTTTCCGATGTCGGGTATGCCGGCGACGGCGATCCCATGAAAGGGGCCGTCGCTCCGACGGTCTTTCTTTGGATGGACAAATACTGCTCGGCTCATCCCCACGAAATGATCTCGCAAGCTGCCGAGGCATTCGTTGGTCGCGCGCCTGACTGAGGGGAGCCCATGGATCACCTCGGCGCATGGTTGCAGATCGGTTCCGCCATCTGTGCATTCGTGGCAGCAGGCTTTTGGGCTTGGTCCGCAGTCGGCAAGGCGCCGGAAATGACATGGGCGGGCATTGCTGATCTCAAGCCATGGCTGGACGACGCGGCGCGGCGCAACCGATGGGCTGCATCATTCGCCGGCTTGTCCGCCGCCCTGGACGGACTCGCCACGCTGGCAGGGTGATAGGCGGAATGATCTCGCAGGAGTGCGTTACATGAGCAGTGATTTGGATAACCCCTCTATCGACGCACTACACCCGTCTCGCTCGATCCAGGAGTTTCGGATCGACTTCTTCCTTGAAGAGGAGTTCACCGTCGATTTGACCTTCGTCCAGGCTTTCGCGACTGCCTGCGGCTCGACGTTCTCTGTGGACCATGTTGAACGGGTAATCCATTCGGTCTCAGACAAGCACGGCGAAGCCGATTTGGTCGTGCTAATCACTGGCGAGCAGCCGGATGGGCACACAAGGAAGATGGCGCTGTTGATCGAAGACAAGATCAGCGCCGGCTTCCAACCAGGTCAGCCGCGCCGCTATCGACAGCGTGGCGAAGAAGGCATGAATCTCGGCTGGTGGGACTCCTTTGTGACGGTGCTGGTGGCCCCTTCATCCTACATCTCGCCTTCTCACGGCTTCAATGCCGCAGTGTCTCTCGAACAGATTGAGGAATGGATCTGTCCGTCTGATGCCGGGCGGCGCGCCTTCAAAGTGGCAAAGATCGAGGAGGCCATCCGAAAGAAGGCTTTAACAGGCGTACAAATCGTTGACCGTGCCATGACCGAATTCCGAGCCGCTTATTATGACAATCTTAAGACATTCAACTTCCGGCATGGCACAGACTTCACCATGCGTCTGCCAGCTCCAACGTATCATGGTGACACCTGGTTCGTTTTGAAAAGTCCAACTCTCCCCGCATGGTCGGAGATCCGACATATGGCACCAAGCGGGAACATCGAGATTAGCTTTAAGGAGACGGAGTTTTCAAAAGCAGCCGCTATCGTCCAACTTCTGGAGTCCGATATGACTTTAATGCAAACCGGCAAATACAAACAGCATGTCACGGTTCGGCTGTCCACGCCGCCGATTCCAGTCTTTGATAGCTTCGAACGTGTTCGGTCTGAGGTAGAGAACGCACTTTCATGTGCGGAAAGGCTGTGGAGGCTCTATCAGCGTGAACGCGTGCGATTTGATGCTGCGCTTGTGCCCGCGCGACGCACATGAGCCAACTTATTCCGATAGCCACGCAGGCCAACCTTCCGACGCTGGTTGCCGTTGCCGGCAAGCGCGTCCCACTCGGTTATCGAGAACAGCCAGCCACCGCTTGCATGGCCGACTCCAATTGGCACGGATTATGAGCACGGTCGTCCGATGGCGAGCACCAAGCGATGGCGAGCACGCTGGCAGATAATGTGAGCACGAGGGCTGCCTCATTGTCAGTCAATCCAGGCAGAAATTCGCTCCGTTTGCGAACACGGGTGCCGATGATTGCAAGCGCCTACAGCTACTGATCACCCCCCCGATGGCCCCCAGGAGGGAAAACGAGGCCACAGCGCAACGTGTGCCGGTCAACAAACCGCAATCCCGAGGGTCGTTACCGCCTGGATCCTGGAAACAGGTATTGCGCCATGATGATGGCGATGGTGCCGACTTGGACTGTGGTCGCACCCAGCAAGGCGATAAACACCTGATGGTCGATGATGCGATCGTTTGGCTGAATGAGGCCATGGCGGATGTTGCACTCGTCCAGGATAACCAGAGCGCCAAGAGCGAGCAGCGTGACGAAGTTGGCCCGGCGGAATATCCGCAGCATGGTGTCGGACATCGACTTTCGTAGGTCTGCATCTCGCAGCGCGATCTGATCGGTGACGGACAGCCTTTCCCGTTCCGCCTCCTGGTCGAGGCTGACGACGGTGCCGGTGGCCTGAAGCGTGGTGGGCTGCACCGTGGCGTCGAGCCTGCCCGTGATCTCAGCCGGCAAGAGAAACTTTCACGGGCTTCCCGTCACCCGAGGTGATGGTGATGGTGTGGTCAGCATCGGCATGTTGGCTGGCGACGTTTGCCAGGGCCAGGGCCTTGCGGATGACGGCGGCATTGGTGTTGACGCCGAAGGTCTCGCGCAGTTTGGCGATGAGCGCTGCTGTGCGTTCGTCAACGTCGAAGCTGGTGACGGCCATTGCCCCTCCAATGCGGTGTCCACATAGGAGATATATGGTTCCTAATGGATTACGAGACAACTTCGATGGCGCAAGCCAGTTTCTCAGGTTTGCGCCAGTGTTGTATGATGGACGAGAAGCTGGAGGGTTCATCGTGGGCTTCGCGCTGATTGCGATCGCACTGCTGTTGGCTCTGACGGCCAACGCTCAGACTCGGGAAGAATGGCGGGCCGTGGAGCATCGGACGGGGGCGACGAGGGAGAACGCCTGCCTACTGCTGGCCTTGGATCTCACCCCATCCGACCCGCCGAAGAAGCTGCAATCGACCCCTGCGGCTCCGGCCAAGGCTGTCAGGCGCGTTCCATGAGCACCCTGCCATTTAGGGCGGGGCGCATGTCAGGCCGTTAGCTATGCCTCGTGGGGGAGTCCGGCGTCTGTTTCAGGGTGTCTCGTGCGTTCCTGGATCAGTAGGCGCGACTTCCACGCGAGAACTGACACCGGCCGCAGCTTGAAGGTGGTGTATGACGCGCACAAAGTGCTGGAGGGTTGGATTGCCCCTTGGTCCGACCATACGCATCAGGCTCTTGACCGGAAGTTGCGTAGCAGTGCTCAACGCGTCGAACCCGACCGTGCCATTGATGCAATCGCGCATAAGGCTCCGAGCCTCGTCTAGCTCGCCGTCAAGCATGGCTTGAAGCGCCTCTTCAATCAGCGCGGCGCGAAACGCAGCATCGTGCCGCGCGCGTTCCGCGACAGTTTCACGAAAGCTGCGTGTAAGTGCCATGCTGTTGCTCCTTTCCTTTTCGCGCCTTGTAGTCCGCCCATCGCCGATGGGCTTCACCGATGTCCTTGGACTGTGTGCGTTTATCGCCTCCGCCCAGAAGCACGATCAACGTGACGCCATCCAACCCGAAGTAGACCCTATAGCCCGGCCCGTAATCGATCCTCGCTTCAAGGACCCCCTCGCCCACGGACTCGACATTTGGCCGAAGACCTCTTTCAAGCTTAAGAACTGCCCGGTCCACCCGCGCAGCCGCCCTCGCCTCCAAGCGCCAGAACCAAAGCCTGAAAGGCGATCGCCCCTCTGTGTCCAGGTATTCTAGGGCCTCCGGCATGAGCGTGTAGGTAACATATATGGCACCGAATTGCAAAGGGGACTTTACCCCTGTCAGCCGCCATCCAGCACGATCCGACGCACTGGCCGGCTGGCGCCCGGTATGCCGGTGACCAGTTCCGCCTTCCCCGCTCGGCCGCCGCAACCATCATTGCCCGGCAGTGACCGGAGAGTGCGCCAGCATGGGATGACGGATGCCAGATTGTCAGGCTGGCGTCACCCGGCATCGGGCGCTTGTTACCTATGGTGTTACCAGACGGGGTGCCGCTTTGGTTGGATCGGCGTAACCCATTGAAAAGATGGCGCGCCCGGAGAGACTCGAACTCCCAACCCCCAGATCCGTAGTCTGGTGCTCTATCCAATTGAGCTACGGGCGCCTGCCAGGGCGCGGGATGTAGCGGACGGCCTGCCCCGCCACAAGGGGTCAGGCCGCGAGCTTGTCCAGTTCCCGCAATATGGACTCGCCCATCACGCTCGTGCCGACCTTCGCGGTGCCCGAGGCCATGATATCGGCGGTGCGCAGGCCGGAGGCCAGCACATTGGTGCAGGCACGCTCGATCAGCGCCGCGTCCTCCTCCATGCCAAACGAATAGCGCAGCAGCATGGCGAAGCTGAAGATCTGCGCCATCGGGTTGGCTATCCCGCGCCCGGCGATATCGGGCGCCGAACCGTGGATCGGCTCGTACAGCGCCAGCCGCTTGCCCGACGCATCGGTCGGCCCCAGCGTCGCTGAAGGTAGCATCCCGAGGCTGCCGGTCAGCATGGACGCCAGGTCGGACAGCAGGTCGCCGAAGATGTTGGACGTGACGATCACATCGAACTGGCGCGGATTGCGCACAAGTTGCATGGCGCAATTGTCGGCGTACATGTGCGCCAGCCCGACATCGGCATACTCGCGCTCGTGCAAGGCGGTGACGGTCTGGCGCCAGAACAGGCCCGACTGCATCACGTTGGCCTTCTCGACGCTGGTGACCTGCTTCTTGCGCTTGCGTGCCAGCTCGAACGCCACGCGGGCGACGCGCTCGATTTCACTTGTAGTGTAGCTCTCGGTGTCGAAGCCGCGCTTCTCGCCCGAGGGCAGGGTCTGGATGCCGCGCGGTTCGCCGAAATAGATGCCTCCGGTGCTCTCGCGCACGATCATGATATCGAGGCCGCGGATCACGTCGGGCTTCAGCGTCGATGCGTCGACCAGCGGGCCGAGCACGATCGCGGGGCGCAGATTGGCGAACAGGTCGAGTTCCTTGCGCAGCCGCAGGATTGCGAGTTCCGGGCGAAGCTGGAAGCCCAGCTTGTCCCATTTCGGTCCGCCCACCGCGCCGAACAGGATCGCGTCGGTTTCCCGCGCCTTCTGCATGGTCTCGTCGGTAATCGGCGTGCCGCGCGCGTCGATCGAGGCACCCCCCAC
>Ga0210402_10002904_pt1 | contig 16359 bp, 16 predicted proteins | sample IncBWC7MmetaG_FD_161055 | JGI IMG/M metagenome (GOLD analysis project Ga0210402, IMG submission 161055) | Forest soil microbial communities from Barre Woods Harvard Forest LTER site, Petersham, Massachusetts, United States - Inc-BW-C-7-M | ecosystem: Environmental > Terrestrial > Soil >... | reverse complement strand
ATGGGCGATGAGCAGGACATGGTCTGGATCGGCGTGCACTTCGGCAGTCGCGGCCTCGGTCATACCAGCGCGACACGCTATCTCAAGGCGGCCGGCGGCAAGGACGGCATGAATGTGCCGCCGGCCATCATCGACGAGGACTCAGAACTCGGTCATCGCTATATCGCCGCGATGCAGCTCGCTGGTCGCTGTTCCTACGCGGGCCGGGAATGGGTGATCGAGCGCGTGCGCTGGATCATCGGCGGTAACGTTACCGACACTGTGCACAATCATCACAACTACGCCTGGCGCGAGACCCACGACGGGCGTGATCTATGGGTTGTCCGCAAGGGCGCAACGCCAGCATTTCCGGGCCAGCGTGGCTTTGTCGGCGGCTCCATGGGCGACGACGCTGTGATCATCGAGCGCGTGGATAGCCACGAAGCCAAGGCGTCGCTCTATTCCACTGTTCACGGCGCAGGCCGCCTGTTCGGCCGCAAGGAAGCCAAGCGGCGCTGCGCTCGCGCTGAAATGGATCGTTGGCTGACCGAGCGGGGCGTCACCTTGATTGGCGGAGACTTGGACGAAAGCCCGATGGCCTACCGGCGCCTGCCGGAAGTCATCGCCCAGCATGCCGGTACCCTGAAGGTGCTGCACACGCTGCGGCCGTTTGCCGTGGCGATGGCGGGCGGCGGCGAATTCGATCCATTCAAAGATTGAAGAAAGGAAGGGCTGGCGCGGCCTCGCCGACCCGTTCCGGGGATCAGCGGACCGGCGCTATCTGCAACGGTGGCGGCACGGGCTTGCGGGCCGGGGCAGCGGCAGGCGGAGGCACTGAGATCTTGTCAAGGATGTTCTGCTCGGCCGTCTGCACCTTGGTCGTGAAGGCGCGCGTCATCTGCTCCTGGCCGGCCGCGAGCTGGTCGACCCTTTGCCGCACCGCGGCGAGAGCAAGCGACATTGCTTTGAGCTCTTGCTGATTGGGAGAAGGGCCGGCCGGCACGATCGTGTCAGGAGCAGTCTGCGCAACTGCAGGTTCCGGCGCCAACCAGCCAAGCTGCGGATACTTGCTCGCGACCACCTCTCTGGCTGCGTCACCGTAGGACTGCCAAGCCAAGGTGGCAGCTACGCCAACGCAAAACGCGATAAGGAACCTCATCGGCAACTCCCCTCCTCTGGTTGGATGGATGCAACAGGGGCATCCTGGTGTGACCAGAGCAAGGCGGCAGAAAAGCATTCGCGGGGGCTGAAATTGGCGAGACGGAAGCAGAAGCCGGCGTTGCTTGGCGGCCGGGCCGGCGACGTCATCGCGGCCTTTCCCACAGCGGGACCCCAGTCCCCCCCGGAGTTGATGCCGCTTCGTGGGGACCGGGGCCACGTGCGGGCAGTGCCGGGGGAGGACGCCAGATCCGCACGCGTAGGGAAAACGCGGGCGCCGTCGCGGCGTTCCCGAATGCTTCGCTTACCAAGTGTCGAGAGGTATCGACGGCGGGACCCCGGCCCCCAGCCGCTTATCTGAGGGATACCGGGGCCGCGTGCAGCAGGTGTGAGCCTGCAACCGCACACCAGTTAACGCAGGCGCCGTCGACGCGGTTCCGATCGCCGGCCTTCCCCATCGGCGGGACCCTGGTCCCCCCCTGCGCTCGCAGAGTTAACCATAGCCCCATATCGCACTTGCCAGCCGGGCAATGTCGAACATCTTACAAAAGCGCGAGACGCCCGCTGTACCGGCAGCGGTGAGGCGGTGTGAGTGGCCGCTAACTACGACCCGACCGCCACCGGGAAAATTACCATGACTGCAATTCTGGGCGGTTACGCGTGGTCGGCGGCGGTTCCCTTAAGAATAGCCCTCGTAAATGAGGACGCGTAGCCTCGACATATTTTTCTGACCTTTGTGGAATCTATAATTCTACCGACGGCAAAGGCATTGGCGTTCCATACGATTGCGCAGGCGGCGGCCAGGACGTAGTCGGTATCGTGGACCCAAGGGCGACCGTCTGGGCATTTGGGATTTTGATCGAGATGAGCAATGCCTTGATTTCTCAAATCGACGATGCGTCGCAGGGCGGCGCGCTGCGTTCCCTCACCTAGCTTTTTCCGATAGCGGACAAGACGCGCCTTGCAGGCTGCAGCGTCATGGGAAACTGGAAAAGAAGCGTGGAATTGTTCGAAAGTTCTGCCGTTGTCGGGATGACGGAGAATGTTGACGATCCTTCTCAGGTCAACGGCTCTTTGATCTTGATCGAACAGCGACGCGAGCTTGATGATTAAATCCACAATCAGCGCACCCACAACGATGTTTGCGCCAAAGGCTACCGACGTGTTGTCTACCGCATCGGCGAAAGCGGGCCATCTGCCGCTTTCGAGCATGCTATTGAGCACCCCGATCCTGGACCCGCTGCCAGAATTTGCGACCGGTCATGGAGAATGCCTCCCGGTTTCAATCCTCATGCCATAGCAGGCGCCACACGACGCCTCAATCGCACAGCTCGAAGAATATCAATTCCGGACGGCAACCGGCGCTTCGGCCGCGAGAGCGGCTTGCCCGGCTTCCGTGATCCTAAACCGAACGATGTCCATAGTCTTGCCACCGGCCTTGACGGTCTGTCGCTGTGCTGTTGCGAACCCGGTACTGACGAGGCTGGCGAGCATTCTGGATGTGAATCCGTACGTGCGAAGCAGTGATTCGGACATGCCACGCTGGTCGACCTCGAGCAGCTCTAACGCTCGACGTGCTTTCGGGCTCAGGCGCGCGTCGCGGCCTATCGTGGCCGGCACTCGGTCGATGCCGCATCGCTGGTGCGAACGGCTCCCCACTCGCTTTCGGACCGAAGGTGCCGGCGGCTTTTTGCCCAGATTGCGCATCTAGTGCAAACGGACCGCCAGCGCCGAGGGTTCCGGGTAAGAACCATCAATGGCCGGCTTCCAGCACCCGATAGACGCTCGCCCGACCGATAGGCTGACGCTCTCGACTTCCTAGGCGACGCCGCGAATTATGCCATCAGCTTGAGTGTCGCCGGAATAGTGCTCGCGTGGTGCGCTCGCGCGGCGCTCTTAAAGGGTGCAAGTCTTTTTGCGTTTGGTCTGTGGATCATCGCCACAACGGCCGTTCATGCCTATTTTGGTACGCTCCCCAGAGTCGAGATCATGAAACATAGTTGGGGTTTTGGACCTCTTCGCGAATGGGGAAGTAACCGTCATGCTCTACCGCTTCCGAGATCGACGCCAGCCGGCGGAACGCCAGTGACCGCACCACCGGCCGGCGTGGCGACTGCCGGTCCTTTTGCTGACCCGGACAATTCTGCCCATAGTCTCCCCATAAGTGTATTTACGTCCGTTCCTGGGCAGACGGGTTTGAATTAAGTCTTTGATTTTACTGGCGCGCTCGGAGAGATTCGAACTCCCGACCCTCAGATTCGAAGTCTGATGCTCTGCTCAGCTGAGGCATGGTGCGGCGGCGATGATGCTGACCCGCTGGTGTGATCTGTATCTGTCCAAATCGTACGTGCGGTAGCCCGTCTTCGCGCGCGATCATAACGGGCTTCTCCGCTAGCCAAAAACCCAAGGGCAAGCAGTGCCAACGCACTGGTCGAGTGCCGCGAGAATGTGTCGGGTGAATTCGGATGGCCGTTGCGCTTTAGCACCAGACGAATCGGTGCCGGAATCGGTGCCGGTGTGCGTTTCAAACTCGGCTAAGTATTGGTCGGAGTGGCAGGATTTGAACCTGCGACCCCCTCGTCCCGAACGAGGTGCTCTACCAGGCTGAGCCACACTCCGACATTTCTGGTCGCGGTCTTATAGCCTTGCCTCCGTTGCGCTGCAAGCACGGAGACCGGCACTGTCGTGAGCACACGAGTTGTCCGGGTTAGGTCGCGCACGAGTTCTCCGGTTTTTTGCCCCGCAAAGGAGCGGGAGCGATGAATCGGACGGCGTGGCTACACGACCGCAGGATGCAGAAGTTTCGTAATGTATTGAGCCGCTGGGAGCGCAAGGAGCTTTCGGCGCAAGAAGCTGGTGAGATTCTGGGTTGTTCGGAACGGCAGTTCCGGCGTTATCGGCAGCGTTATGAAGAGGATGGGCTGGCCGGGCTTGCGGATCGCCGCCTTGGCAAGGCATCGGCGAAGCGGGTGCCGGTCGACAAGATCACCTGGATGCTGGGTCAGTACCGGCTTCCGGTGACCCAGTAATCAAGGGATTCCGTGACCGAGGGTGGCCTGATCTCCTACTGTTCTGATGTCGTTGAGGTCTATCGACAAGCGGCGTTCTATGTGGACCGATCCTACGCGGCGCCAGGCTAGCGACCCCTCTATAGCTTCCGTGTCGGGCAGATGCGGGGCCAATTCCGGACGTCTTCCGACTACCCCATCTCATTCTCGCATCCCTTGATGATCGGCCATAGCTTGTCGATCTCTGCGTGTGGAAGACGCCAAGTGCCGCAGGCGTCTGTGGTTCGGGTCGGTCCAATTTATGCTGCGGACCAACGACGGATAGTGGATCGGTTTGGGGTTGTCGCGTGTTGGTGTGCAAACCTCTCGAGACATGTGGAGATGCAAATGCCTCGATCGAGCACGGCGCAGCCAATCACCGACACGATCCCGGTGCCAGAAAAGACTCCAATGGTCCTGAACGTCAACGGCGTCGAGATGCAGCTCAAGGTCGCCCCGTGGACGACCTTGCTTGATGCGCTGCGCGACCATCTCGATCTGACCGGCACCAAGAAGGGCTGCGATCACGGCCAATGCGGCGCGTGTACCGTGCTGGTGGACGGGCGGCGGATCAATTCCTGCCTCACGCTCGCCGTGATGACGGACGGCGCCAAGGTGATCACCATCGAGGGTTTGGCGACGAACGGCGCGCTGCATGCGCTGCAGCAGGCCTTTATCGACCACGACGCGTTCCAGTGCGGCTATTGCACGCCGGGACAGATCTGCTCGGCCGCGGGCCTGATCGCCGAGGGCAAGGCGAAGAGCGCCGAAGAGATTCGCGAGCTCATGAGCGGCAACATCTGCCGTTGCGGCGCGTACCCCCACATCGTTGCGGCGATCCAGCAGGCGATGGGGCAATCATGATCAACTTCCAGTACACAAGGGCGAACGACGTCGCCGATGCGGTGCGCCAGATCGCCGCCGATCCGACGGCGAAATTCATTGCGGGCGGTACCAACCTGATCGATCTGATGAAGGAAGATGTCGAACGCCCTTCGAGGTTGATCGACATCTCGCGGTTGCCGCTCAGGACCATCGAGGAGACCGCCGACGGGGGATTGCGGATCGGCGCGCTCGTGCGGAATTCCGACCTCGCCTATCATCCGCTAATCGAGCAACGCTATCCGATGCTCGGGAGCGCGATCCTGGCGGGCGCTTCTTCGCAGCTGCGCAACATGGCGTCGACCGGCGGCAATCTTCTGCAACGCACGCGCTGTTATTATTTCTACGATATTGCAACGCCGTGCAACAAGCGCGAGCCCGGCAGTGGCTGCTCCGCCATCAAGGGCATCAACCGCATTCACGCGATCCTGGGCGCGAGCGAGGCCTGCATTGCGACGCACCCGTCGGACATGTGCGTGGCGCTGGCCGCGCTCGACGCCATGGTCCATGTGACAGGGCCAGGCGGCGAGCGCGCGATTGCATTTTCGGAGTTCCATCGGCTGCCCGGGAATACGCCGCAGCGCGACACGAACCTGCGACCGAACGAGATCGTCACTGCGGTTGAGCTTCCGGCGCGTGGCTTTGCGTCAAATTACACCTACCTGAAAATTCGTGATCGCCTCTCATATGCGTTCGCGCTCGTGTCGATCGCGGCCGCGCTGGAGCTCGAAGGAGAAACGATCAAGGACGCCCGTTTGGCGCTCGGCGGAGTTGCGCACAAGCCGTGGCGCGATACGGCGGCCGAAGCGGCGCTGCGCGGGCGGGCCGCCAATCAGGCGACCTTTACATACGCGGCGGGGTTGCTGCTGCGCGACGCCAAGGGTTACGCGCACAATTCCTTCAAGATCGATCTGGCACGCCGCGGCATCGTTCGCGCCCTGGCGCAGGCCGCGCGGGGCGCGCCGCAATCGCAGTCCAACAAAAAAATCCTGTGAGCAAGCCCATGACATCCTATATCGGCACCCCGGCATCCCGTGTCGACGGCCGCGCGAAAGTCACCGGCGCCGCGAAATACGCGGGCGAATTCAACACAAATGGCCTCGCTTACGGCAGCGTAGTCACGTCCAGCATCGCCAAGGGCCGTATCGCGGGCATCGACGCGAGCGAGGCGTTGCGCGTCGACGGGGTGATCGATGTACTCACTCACGAAAACCGGCCACGCATGGCGAGCACCGATGGCGCCTACAAGGACGAAGTGGCTCCGGAAGGTTCGCCGTTCCGACCGCTCTACGACGGGAGGATTCGGTTCAGCGGCCAACCGGTCGCGCTGGTCGTCGCCGAAGAGCCCGAGATCGCGCGCTTCGCGGCATCGCTGGTCCGCGTGGAATACGACGAAGAAGCGCATGTCACGGACGTTTACCGCCAGCGCGATGAGGCCGTCGCCTCCGCCAAGCCGGGCGAGAACATGTTTGCCCCTCCAAAACCGCGCGGCACGGCCGAGCAGGCATTCCCTGGAGCCGACGTGCGCCACCAGGGCGAATATTATGTCCCGATCGAGCATCACAACCCGATGGAACTGTATGCCTCGACGGTGATGTGGGATGGCGACGGCAAGCTCACGGTCTACGACAAGACCCAGGGCGTGCAGAACGTGCAGCGCTACGTATGCAGGGTGTTTGACACGAAGCCTGAGGATGTGCGCGTCATGTCGCCATTTATGGGCGGCGGCTTCGGCTCAGGGCTGCGCCCGCAATATCAGGCGGTGCTCGCCGTACTTGCGGCGCGTGCGCTGAAGCGCTCGGTACGTCTCGTGCTGACCCGCCAGCAGATGTACGGGCTGGGCTACCGGCCCGCCATGATCCAGCGGATCGCACTCGGCGCAAAGGCCGATGGAACGCTCGACGCGATCACGCACGAAGCGGTCACGGTGACGTCGCAATACGAGGACTTTTATCGGCAGGAGACCGGCTGGTCCGGCCTGCTCTACAAGTGCGCCAATGCGAAGTACGCGCACAAGCTCGCGCGGCTTGATCTTGCTACGTCGTGCGACATGCGTGCTCCCAGCGCCGCGACCGGCGTCTATGCGCTCGAATGTGCTATGGACGAACTTGCGGTCGCGCTCAAGCTCGACCCACTGGAGCTTCGGTTGCGGTGTTATTCGGATCGCGACCAGAACGCCGACCGGCCGTACAGCAGCAAGAGGCTGCGCAATTGCTATCGTCAGGGCGCGGAAGCGTTCGGTTGGGACAAGCGCAGCTCCCAACCGCGCTCGATGCGTGACGGCAGCGAGTTGGTGGGCTGGGGCATGGCGACCGGCATTTGGGACGCAATGCAGATGCCGATCGCAGTGCGCATCGTGCTGTCCGCCAATGGCCATGCGGAAGTTTCCTGCGCGACGTCCGACATCGGCACCGGCACCTACACGATCATGGCGCAGGTCGCGGCCGACATGCTTGGGCTGCCGCTCGACAGCGTCTCCATCAGGCTTGGCGATTCGACGCTGCCGCAATCACCGGTCGAAGGCGGCTCATGGATTGCGGCCTCCGTGTCGAATGGAATTGCGACGGCATCCCGCGCAGTCCGCACAGAACTTTTGCGTCTGGCGAAGCAGATGCCGAATTCGCCGCTCGCGGACGCCGCACCTGACGAGGTCGCGCTTGCGGACGGCAAGCTTGTGAGCAGGCGGGATGTTTCGCGCGCGGTTTCGATTGTAGACGCGATGCGGCATGGCGCTGTGGACCGCATCGAGCAGGAGAAATCCACCAGCTTCCCCAACGACGGCTCACATGCGCACAACACGCATTCGGCGATCTTCGCCGAGGTCAAGGTGGACGAGCAGCTCGGCGTTATCCGCGTTACACGCGTCGTCAACGCAGTTGCGGCCGGCCGCATCCTGAACACCAAGACCGCGAGCAGCCAGATCATGGGTGGCGTGGTGTGGGGCATCGGAATGGCACTGCACGAGGAGACGCTGATCGATCACAACTTGGGCTGCATTATGAATCCAAACATTGCCGAATATCATGTTCCGGTGAACGCCGACGTGCACGATATCAAGGTCATTTTCGTCGACGAGCCTGACGACACCATAAATCCGTTAGGCATCAAGGGTGTGGGTGAGATCGGCATCGTCGGCGTTGCGGCCGCGATCGCCAACGCGATCTATCACGCGACCGGCAAGCGCGTGCGCGACCTGCCGATCACGTTGGACAAGCTGCAGTGATGAACCGGGGAATCGCCTCTGCGGTGCACCGGCCGGATGGCCAAGCCGGCGATGCGACGGCTGAGCGAATATGAATTTTTGAGGATGCTGACCTGTATGCGAATGACCATCGGGCCATTTTTCACCGTCATCACGCATCGCTGTTGATGGCCAGTCTGGCTCCGATGGCGGAAAGACTGGCCAGCCCGGCAACGATCGGTGGCTTACCGGCGATAACCTCGGCGCCGGACGAATGCCCGTGACGGAGGGTGTGGGCCAGGAGCGGCCAACGTTGCTGCCGCGCAGATGGCATCCCTACGACTTCGATCAAGCCTCGCTTCCGACCTGATTGAACCGTGCGTCCCGACACCGGCGAAGCGGGCGTCCCAACGAGAACACTCGACAAAGCCCGTACTCGACTCAAGGTCATTTCACGACGCAACGGCTTCGCCAAGGATGGGGAATGCTGGTGTTGGCTGCCTATGGCGTGTCGGCAGTTATGGTGCCCGACAGCTAATGCCTGTCTCGCAAAGCCGGATAAAATTGGACCCAAACATTGTCGATGCTGGCATGACGCTGATGGCAATTCGCACAGGCTTCGTCTGGAAACGCAGCCGCTGACGCAAGCACTTTGGACCGGTCTGATGGGTCGGTGAAGTTGTAATAGGCCCAGGGCGTCATCTTGCCGTCCCGACGAGACGCGTTCTTCATAGCGACCTCAAGCCCGACCCTGCGGCCGTTGAACACACCGGCCGCCAAGACGCCCTTCGGCTCCTTGTCGGCAGCCTCGAAAACCTGCATCACCAGAATCGTCCTTTCGGGAAACCCGCCATTTGCCAGGAAATAATTGTATGCGGCTCTGTTGATAGACACGTTGTGAAATTGCTGCCTGAGCGCGCGCGGAGGCGGCGCAGAAGCCGCGGCCGCGGCATCGGGCGTGTAAGACAGTCCAAGATTGGAGCCGACGAAAACCCACGTTTCGAACTCGTCCGGCAGCAGGAGATCGCCGCTCGGTGCATATCGCGGCTCGTTAGCGATTTGCACCTGAGCCTGTGGCGGCAAAGCTGCGAAGGTGAAGCAAAGTGCTGTTGCACCGATGATAAGGCCGCATCGGCGGCTCAGCGTTCCAAGAGTGTGAACCATTCGTTGCCTCAAGGTTTGGCATGTCGGAAGTCGGCACGCGATTCGATCTGATCGATTCATTTCATAGGCTGCTCCAACGCCTCATCCTCGCCTCCCCGAGGAGGGAGCTCGGCCGCCAACGGTCTGGCCTTGGCTGGCGCTATGACGAGCTCCGCGGCCGGAAAGGAGTGACTACCGTACCGCAAATGCGGAGAGGCCGCATCACCCCACCCCGAGCACCTTGTCGAAGTTGACACGGCGAAGGACTTACCAGCAGGCCATTCCGCTGTGCCATCCACACCAGCGGATTCTTCCCTGCCAAGCCGCTAAGCGTCCGCTGCCGGAGCCACGAAATTGCGAGACAATCGAGCACACGGTGCCATACAATACCGTCGCATATCCTCGCTTTCCGGGGGAGGAGCTTGTGATGTCCAGAGCTACACGAATGAGATGCAGGTGTTCGTTATCCGGTATCGCGGCTTTGACGGCAATCGTGGTGCTGACAACAGGTGCAGGGAGGGTCAACGCTCAGGCGAATAATGGCTCCGCTGGACTACTCGCCCACACCTGTGGTCTGCCGCCGGCTTCGGCCAGTGCTGCGGGTGGGCGTGGACTTCCGGTTTTTCCGCCCGGGCAATATCCGGTTCGACTTCCGCCTGCGTCGCTACTGGGTGCGCGCAATGACCCGCCCAATCCGTACCGTCCCGGAGTGAGCTGGGGGCAGTTGCCTGAGGGAAGAAAGTGGGGATCAACTGCGAGCGTCACTACTGCCCCAGACGGCACCATCTGGGCGGTGGACCGTTGCGGCAATTCCGGAGCTGGCGGCACGACCTGCGCCGGAGCAAGTGCGAACGTCAACCCGATCTTCCAGTTCGAGACATCCGGCAAGCTGCTGAGGACCTTTGGCGCCGGCATGTTTGTTAGCCCGCACAAACTGGCGGTGAACGGAGAAGGATATCTGTGGCTCGCCGACAATGGCGGACACCAGGTCTTCAAGCTGACTCAGGACGGGAAGGTCTTGCTGACACTCGGCAAAAAGGGAGTTGCCGGAGCCGGATTAGATGAGTTCGACGCGCCGACCGACGTGGCGATCGCGCCCAACGGCGACATCTTCGTCGGGGATGGACACAGCGGCGGCGGCACGAGCACCGGCAACGCGCGCATCATGAAATTCGACAAGGACGGGAAATTCCTCCTGACGTGGGGTAAAAAAGGAATGGCCCCTGGCGAGTTCGACGTGATCCACACCTTGGCTTTCGATTCCCAAGGCAGGCTGTTCGTCGGCGACCGCCAGAACAATCGAATCCAGATCTTTGACCAGAACGGCGCGTTCATTGCCCAGTGGTTCCAGTTTGGCCGGCCAAGCGGCATGCACATCGACAGGAATGACGTCATCTATGTGGCCGACTCTGAATCGAGGGATGGCCGAACCAACACTGGGCAACTGACACTGCCGCAGACCGGTTATGGCTACAACCCGGGTGCGCAGCGCGGCATTCGAATCGGGAGCGCTGTGGACGGTTCCGTCCAATACTTTATTCCGGATGCGTGTCCATATCCGTATCCGGCCGGCTCAAGCATGGCGGAAGGCGTCACAGTGGATTCCCAAGGCAACGTATACGGTGCGGATTTCCTCGGGGATGTCAGAAAATTTGAAAAACAATAGCACCAACGATGGCGTAGCGGGTAGAATCATTATCCGACTCCGCCGATTTGCGCGTGCAGCAAGTCGGCAGCCATCTGAGCTACAAGCGGCGTCGGTTCATCGGCCACCGTGCTTGGAGTGTTTCGGTGATGGCGCCCGTCCGCCGTAGCAGTCGCCGGCGGCCGCCGTCGCAAATTGTCTTTCCGCGAGTCTTGTCTTTGCTCACGGCAAGTTCAGGGAGGATCCCGGCCCGGTGGCGACGACCGCGGTATGCCATATCGAGAGGAATGAGAGGAACCGGCTGCGGGTGACAGGTATCGATGTCGCGATCACCCTCGGGGTTGCGCCGGAATCGCTCGGCCATCTCGACCGCGCACTGGCGCAGTTCGAGGATTTCTGCACGGTATCCCAGAGCGTTCGAACCGGGATCCCCTTCACCGTCACCGTCAGGAGCCCGGACGGCCGCGTGCTCAAATAGCTCGGAAGTGCTTGCGCGCATCGATGCGTTCGCTTCTTGTACTTCACATGATGCTTGACGATCCCGGCTGCGCTCTGTGTTATCATCCGCGCGGCTTCCGGTCGCTCAGGTTTTACCTCTTGCAGGCGTGCTGGCCGTTTTTCGGTTCAAACTGAGCTTGGTTCCGCCGAAGCTCATCATGAACCGGCGATCGGAGCCACAATCGCTACATGCGTCGTCGGCCCGAGGCTAAGCCTCGCTGGGCGATTTTGTGCGGCGACAAAAAACCTGTATAGGGCCCGACTTTGGAGTTTTGCATGACCGACCCGATCACCTCCGACAAAATCCCAGTCACGGTCCTGACCGGCTATCTGGGAGCCGGCAAGACGACGCTGCTCAACCGCATTTTATCGGAATCGCATGGGCAGAAATACGCCGTCATCGTCAACGAGTTCGGCGAGATCGGCATCGACAATGATCTCATCGTCGGCGTCGATGAGGAAATCTTCGAGATGAACAATGGCTGCATCTGCTGTACGGTGCGGGGCGATCTTATCCGCATCATCCAGGGCCTGATGCGGCGCAAGGGCAAGTTCGACGCCATCATCGTGGAGACCACGGGGCTTGCCGACCCAGCGCCAGTCGCCCAGACCTTCTTCGTGGACCAAGAGATCGGGCGCAAGGCGAAGCTCGACGCCGTCGTCACGGTCGCGGATGCCAAGTGGCTCAAGGACCGGTTGCGCGACGCCCCCGAGGCCAAGAACCAGATCGCATTCGCGGACGTAATCCTGGTCAACAAGACGGACCTCGTCGGCGAGGCAGATCTGCGGGAGATCGAAGCACGCATCCGAGCCATCAATCCGTATGCGAGGCTCCATCTTACGCAACGCTGCGCGGTGCCGCTCAATGAGGTGTTGCATCGCAACGCCTTCGACCTTGACCGCATTCTCGATGTCGAGCCAAATTTCCTGGAAGCGGGCGATGATCACGATCATCATCACCACGACCATGCCGACGGCCATTCCCATGGCCACGACCACGATCATGGCGGGCTCAAGCACTACCACGATGAGGATATGCAGTCGCTGTCGCTTAAAACCGACCGGGCGCTCGATCCGGACAAGTTCTTTCCCTGGATTCAGAATCTCGTGGCGCAGGAAGGTCAAAACATTCTTCGCTCCAAAGGCATACTAGCGTTCAAGGGCGACCCCAAGCGATTCGCCTTCCAAGGCGTTCACATGATGCTGGACGGCGACCATCAGCGCGATTGGCGCGACAGCGAAAAACGTGAAAGCCGGATCGTTTTCATCGGTCGCGAATTGCCCGAAAGCATGATCCGTAAGGGCTTCGAGGAATGCGTGGCATAACCGCATGACCAGCGCCGACACCCCTTCCGTCGCCGATCGGACGCGCCTTATCGCGGCGGGTGCGCCCGTGGTGGGCGCGTATTTTCTCGAATCCACCGCCGTATTCGTGCTTGGCGACGAAGCGCTGCTGTTCGCGGCGGGCGACGGCGAGCCTGAGCGCATTGCGGCTCACGGCGGCGGCATCCTGGCAGCGGCGAGCGACGGCAAACGAATCGTGACGGGCGGCGACGACGGTACGGTCGTGGCGACCCAAAAGGACATGACGACGGCGACGATTGCCATCGATTCCAAGCATCGCTGGATCGACCATGTGGCCATCGCGCCGGACGGCACGGTCGGCTGGTCGGCCGGCAAGGACGCCTTCATGCAATCCCGCAAGGGCGATCCGCGCAAGCTCGAAGCGCCGTCGACGGTCGGTGGGCTCGCGTTCGCGCCCAAAGGACTGCGGCTTGCGATTGCGCATTACCATGGCGTGACGTTGTGGTTTCCCAATGCGGCCGAGGCAGCGCCCGAGCGGCTGGAATGGAAAGGCTCTCACCTCGACGTGACCTTCAGCCCGGATGGGCGCTATCTGGTCACCGCCATGCAGGAGCCGACGCTCCACGGCTGGCGTCTCGCCGACGGCAAGCACATGCGCATGTCCGGCTACGCCGCCAAGGTGCGGGCTACAGCTTGGACCGCCGACGGCAAGGGGCTGGCAACCTCCGGAGCGCCCCAACTCATCGTGTGGCCGTTCCACGGCAAAGACGGACCGATGGGAAAAGAGCCGCTCACGCTGGCGCCCGCCGAGCATAAGGTCAGTGCGGTGGCTTGCCATCCGCAAAAGGACGTGATTGCGGCCGGTTATGAGGACGGCCTGGTGCTTTTGGTCCGCACGCCGGACGGCGCCGAGGTGCTGGCGCGGCGGCCGGGCGGAACGCCCGTTTCGGCCTTGGCGTGGAACGCGAAAGCCACCGCGTTGGCGTTCGGGACCGAGGACGGCGAAGCCGGCGTAATCGATCTGTCCTGATTATTTAGCCGCATCTTGGCGCTTCAATCGATGGCTCCAACGCAACAGATTGCTATCGGCCGTCATCAACGTGGCATCATGCGCAATCGCGGTCGCCGCAATGATTCGATCCGCTGGGTCACCGTTAAGATTTTCGAGTTCGGCGGCGAGAATTGCGATCTCGCCGGTAAGCGGCAGTTCGTGAATGCCGGCTGCCAGCAGTTTTGCCCGCTGTTCGCCGGCCGATTTGAGAGCACGCAACCTTCGCTTGGCGATCAGCATTGCCAGTTCCCAAAAACTGAACGCACTGATGGCGAGACGATCGTCGGCCAATGCCTTGTCGGCGATCCTTTGGCTTTGCTTACCGAGACCTTGGTCGATGGCGAGCCAAATTACGGCATGGGTATCGAGCAGGATCACTTGAGCGCATCCCACTCGGCATCGATCGGCGAGATGATGTCGCCGTCAATAAAAAGCTCATTTTTGAGAATGCCGCGTGCGTTTTGCTTGCGTGGCCGGTGCGGCACGAGTTCGGCGACCGGCTTGCCGTTTTTCGTGATAATGACCGCCGCACCGGTGCGCGCAACTTCATCCATCAAGGCGAGGCACTTGGCTTTGAACTCGGAGGCTTTGATGTGGCGCGACATGCTGTTGTGACCATGGTCAGGACTATGGTCATATAGGCGCCAACGCGCATGGGGTCAAGGCATCCATCCGACGGCACCATCAATGATCGCATTGCGATATCGATTGTAGGCGGCGCCGCGGATTTGCGGTGCCGCGGCAACCGTCCTACCCCACCAGCACGTTGCGAAACTGCCACGGGTCGGCCGGATCGATGTTTTCCGGGAATAGCCCTGGCCGGCCCGTCAACGGTGTCCAATCCGTATAGGTCCCGATCACCGGGCCGAGATACGGCCGTTGAATTTCGAGGCAGCGGCGGAAATCCATCTCGTCGGCCTCCACAATGCCGCGATCCGGATTTTCGAGCGCCCATACCATGCCGGCGAGTACCGCCGAAGTCACCTGCAGGCCGGTCGCATTCTGGTAGGGCGCGAGCTTCCGGGTTTCCTCGACGGAAAGCTGGGAACCGTACCAGTAGGCGTTCTTGGCGTGGCCATAGAGCAGCACGCCGAGCTCATCAATGCCATCGACGATTTCATGCTCGTCGAGAATGTGGTGGTCGTCCTGGATGACGCCCGCGCGCCCGAACAATTCGTGCAGCGACAGCACCGCGTCGTTGCAGGGGTGATAGGCGTAGTGGCACGTCGGCCGATACACCACTTTGCCGGCCTCCCGTACGGTGAAATAGTCCGCGATCGAAATCGATTCATTGTGGGTGACCAGGAAGCCGTATTGGGCACGCGGGGTCGGCGTCCACGACCGCACGCGGGTGTTGGCGCCCGGCCGTAGCAGGTAGATGGCGGCCTCGCAGCCGGTGGCGTGGCGCCGGCCGTTGTCAGGCATCCACGTCTCGTGGGTGCCCCAGCCGAGTTCCGCAGGCTGCATGCCTTCGGACAAAAATCCCTCCACCGACCAGGTGTTGACGAACACGTTCGGCGGCTTCGGATGGCGAGCCCGCTGGGTGTCGCGCTCGGCGATGTGGATGCCCTTGACGCCCAGCGTCATCGCGAGACGGCCCCATTCCTCGCGAGACTTTGGATCGTGCTTGGGCTCGCCTGCCTTGACGCCGAGTTCGCCCGCGATGTCGAGGAGCGCCTGTTTGACGAACCACGACACCATGCCGGGATTGGCGCCGCAGCATGACACCGCTGTGATGCCGCCCGGACTGCGCCGCCGCGCCTCCAGAAGGGTCTCCCGCAACGCGTAGTTGGAGCGAGCCTCCGGACCAAGCTTGGCGTCGAAATAAAAGCCCGGCCACGGCTCGATCACGGTATCGATGTAGAAGGCCCCGACGTCGCGGGCGAGTTCCATGATGGCGATCGAGCTCGTGTCGACCGATAGATTGACGCAAAAGCCGCGACCGCCGCCCGTGGTCAGCAGCGGCGTCAGGAATTCGCGGTAGTTGTCCCGGGTCACCGGCTGATGGATGAACCGGATTCCGCGTGCATCCAGTATCTTGCGATCGGCATCGTCCGGATCGATCACCACGAGCCTCGCAGGATCGTAGGAAAAATGCCGCTCGATCAGGGGGAGTGTGCCCTTCCCGATCGAGCCGAAGCCGATCATCACAATGGGGCCCTCGATGCGGGCATGAACGGGCCAATCGGTCATTGCTCTTCACTCCTATAGATCAAACTGACGGGACACAGCCGCCGTCGAGCCAAGGCCATGAATACGGCGAACCAAACAGAAGTGGGCGATCGGATGACTCCGTCCCTTACCTCTCCCCGCTTGCGGGGAGAGGTCGGATCGCGCACTTGCGCGATCCGGGTGAGGGGGCCTCTCCGCGAGTCTGAGCTTGTGGATAGGCCCCCTCACCCCGACCCTCTCCCCGCAAGCGGGGAGAGGGAGCAGCCATTGCGCGGCGCACTGACTTTACCCCGTCGGC
>Ga0210402_10002903_pt1 | contig 16359 bp, 9 predicted proteins | sample IncBWC7MmetaG_FD_161055 | JGI IMG/M metagenome (GOLD analysis project Ga0210402, IMG submission 161055) | Forest soil microbial communities from Barre Woods Harvard Forest LTER site, Petersham, Massachusetts, United States - Inc-BW-C-7-M | ecosystem: Environmental > Terrestrial > Soil >... | reverse complement strand
TTCCAGTTCACCGTCCGGGTGAGCCGGAATACACACCTGATTGTTGTCCACCCCTCACGATAGCAACCCGTTGGGCCACGCACAGAAGTTTCAATCTGCTGGATCTAGGTTCAAATCAGGAGATCTCGCCCACCACGATTCCTTCGACGCTTTTCTTCCTGGCCAGGAAGCGTTGCATTCACGGTGGAACTAAACTCTCCGTAGGGCCGTCAACGCCCGTACGGCTGTCTGAGCAGTGCTACGGGGTCGGGAGAGACATTGGGTTTCGAACCCATAACATCGGGTGGCGAGCGGATAGCGGTGATTGTCGCCCCATCTGGTACCAGAGGATGAGCAGCGGGGTCCCCTCTGGGGACGGCAAGGATATGCCCGCCATTCAGCGGGGCCTAGATCATCGAAGTTGCCCTCCAATCCATTGGGCGGCCGACACGCACGGCGATAAGTCCGAGGGTTACCCGCTAAGCCCGGCCGCCCCCAACGAATGTTCTTCCAATCCTCAATCCACCAGTGTCTCTCGTTCAATTCGCCGCAGGTTAGCAGCCTCCCACAAGTGGGATCATGAAAGTCTAATCAGCCATGTCGCAACCTAAACCGCTTCCTGCTTCCGTACTCGTTCACATTTCCAAGTTGCTCAACGTCCCCCTCAAGGGCGTGCTGGCCGTCATCGAACTCCTGGATGAGGGCGCCACCGTACCGTTCATCGCGCGCTACCGCAAGGAGGTCACGGGGAACCTCGACGAAGTTCAGATCCGCGGCATCCAGGAAAAGCTGGAGTATTTTCGCGAACTGGAAGACCGCCGCGAAACCGTTCTGCAAACTATCGACGGCCAGGGCAAACTCACCCCCGAACTGAAAGCGCGCATCGAAGCCGCGATGGAGAAGACCGAGCTCGAAGATCTCTACCTGCCCTACAAGCCCAAGCGCCGGACCAAAGCCTCCATCGCCCGCGAAAAAGGGATCGAGCCGCTGGCCCAATTCCTCTGGGACCAGGCCGGCGGGCAGCCGCTCGCCCGATTTGCCGCGACGTTTGTCAGCGAAGCTCAAGGCGTGGCCTCCGCCGCCGAAGCGCTGGAAGGCGCGCGCCACATCGTCGCCGAGTGGATCAGCGAAAAAGCCGAGTTCCGCAAGGCGGTGCGCGGCATGATGATGGCGGAGGGCCGTGTGGTCAGCCGCGCCATTGAAGGCGTGCCCGACCCCGAAGGCAAATACAAGCTGTACGCGCAGTACGCGGAGCCGGCTTCCAAAATCCCTTCGCACCGCATGCTGGCCATCCGCCGCGGCGCCAAGGAAGGCGTGCTGACTTTTGAGATTGAGCTGGCGCAGGCGCAGCCGCTCGCCTGGCTGCGTTCCCGCGTGGTGCGCTCCGCGGGCGATTGCGTGCCGCACCTGGAACAGGCCATCGAAGACTCATACGACCGCCTGATGAATCCGTCCATCCAGACCGAGGTCCGTCTGGAACTGAAAGACCGCTCGGATGAAGAGGCCATCAAGGTCTTCCGCGAGAATCTGGAGAACCTGCTGCTGTCGCCGCCGGCCGGCATGATGACGGTGCTGGCCATCGATCCCGGCATCCGCACCGGCTGCAAAATCGCGGTGGTGGACGATACCGGCAAGTTCCTCGAAACCTCGGTAATCTATCCGTTCCAGCCCAGGAACGACGAAGCCGGCTCCCGCAAAACTCTGGCGTCGCTCATTGCGCGGCACAACGTGCAGGCCATCGCCATCGGCAATGGCACGGCATCGCGCGAAACCGGCGCGTTGGTGCAAGACTTTCTGCGCGAGGCCAACCTGGCGAAAATCTTCAGCGTCTCGGTCAGCGAATCGGGCGCGTCGGTCTATTCGGCATCCGAAATGGCGCGGCAGGAGTTTCCGGATCTGGACCTTACCGTCCGCGGCGCCATCTCCATCGCGCGCCGTCTCCAGGACCCGCTGGCCGAACTGGTGAAGGTGGACCCGAAGTCCATCGGGGTGGGCCAATACCAGCATGACGTGGACCAGAAGCGTCTCAAGCAGAGCCTCGAAGCCACCGTGGAATCCTGCGTGAACCGGGTGGGCGTGGATTTGAACACAGCATCCTGGGCGCTGCTGCGCTACGTAGCGGGCATCACCGAGCGGACCGCGCTGAAGATCATGGAGTACCGCAACGAGCACGGCAAATTCCACTCTCGGACTGATTTGATGGCTGTGGCCGGGTTCGGTCGCAAGACCTTCGAGCAGGCGGCCGGCTTTCTGCGCATCCGCGGCGGCGACCATCCTCTGGACATGACGGCCGTGCATCCCGAGTCGTATTCGGTGGTGGAGAAGATCGCGGCGTCGATGGGGGCTTCGATACACGACCTGATCGCCAAGCCGGAACTGATCGAGAAAGTGCAGCTTGAAGGTTTCAAGACGGAGCGAGTGGGAATGTATACGCTGGGCGATATCCGCGAAGAACTGCGCAAGCCCGGCCGCGACCCGCGCGAGAAGTTTGTCGCCCCCAAGTGGCGCGACGACATCAAAGAGATCGCCGACTTGAAGCCCGGCATGGTGCTGGAGGGCGTGGTGACGAACGTGACCCGCTTCGGCGCTTTCGTGGATGTGGGAGTGCATCAGGACGGCCTGGTCCACGTCAGCGAACTGGCCAACCGGTTTGTGAAGGACGCCGGCGAAGTAGTGAAGGCGGGCCAGATCGTCAAGGTGCAGGTGCTGAACGTCGACACGAAAGCCAAGCGCATCGGGCTGTCGATGAAGGCGCTCGACGCACCGCCGCCCAAGCACAAACCGACCCCGCCGCATGAGACGCCGAAGCCGGCGCCGTCCCTGGAATCTCAGATCGCGGGCCTTGCGTCGAAGTTCAAGGTCAAGTAGATGCCCGCCCGATCCATCCTTAAAAAGCGCCTTGCTCACCCTGGGGCTGGCGCAGATCGCACCAGTCTGGCCGGACCGCGCCGGCCACCCTCGCCAAGGTGAACGCTGACGTGGAGCAGGCCGCGGCGCGCGGTTGCCACCTGGTGTGTTTCGGCAAGCCCTGATTCCAGGCTATCCGTTCTGGGCCGAACTCAGCGATGGCGCGCGATTCAACTCGCCGCTGCAGAAAGCCATCTTCGCCGAGCGGCAGCGAGCCAATCCGCGTTGGCTACCATGCCCGCAGGTGCATGTGCAAATCGTAGCAGGCGGATGGCCAATCCGCCGCAGGTTGGCATCCTGGTTGGCATCCAAGGTTGGCATCCTGCCCCACAAAGGGCGGTCATCGTCAGAAGACTAACTTCAGCGCCATCTGAACCGTGCGGTTGCCGCCGATATTGGAGCCCACGTCGCCGTAAGTGGTCGTGATGTTGTTCGCGGTTACGGCCGGCGTGGTGACGCCGACGTAACTTAATCCCGTGTAGAGCGTGAAATAGTTCTGATTGGTCCCGAAGTAGACGTGGTTCAGCACGCCATAGGCCTCGGCGCGGAACTGCAGCCGCACGGCCTCATGCAGGGGAAACTCTTTCATGAGGGCCACGTTGAAAGTCTCGGTGTGCGGCATGCGGATGTAATCCATCACGCGGGTCGCGGTACCCACGGTCAGGAGCGCGGGGGGAGCGAAGACGGCCAGCGAATTGACGTAGGGACAAATCTGCGTGACGCCGTTATTGCAGTTGGCCTTCCAGCCGGGCAGAATCGGATTCACCCCGGACACGATGTTGGGCCGGATCTTGGCCACGTCGTCCGGGAAGCCCGCGGCGCTGCCCGTGTAGGCTTGGAACGGAATGCCGCTCTGTATGCCGCCGTTGCCGCTGACCTTCCAGTTGCCCACAATCTGGTTGAGCGCGCGCCCGGCCTTGGGCAGCAGCGTCCTGCCCTTGCCGACGGGCAGATCCCAATTGAAGTTGAGGCGCAAGGTGCTCGGGAGATCGGATACCGAAATCGATTTTTCCAGGCTGTGCGAGTCTCCGTAGAGTTGCGGCGAACCCGTGCCCCAAAGCTGCAGGAGCGTGGAGCAGAACTGGCCCATGCAGGACGTATCGTCCATGGCCTTCATCCAGACATAGTTCGCGCTCACCTGGAAACCGCCGGAGAACCGCCGCACGAAGTTAACCTGCAGCGCGTTGTAGCGGGCGTCAAAGCCTTGCGCCAGCGGGTCCGTGATGTCGCCCAAAGTGGAGAGGGGCCGCAGCGAGTCCTGCCGGCTCACCCGGATGACCTGGCCATTGGCGCCCGTAATGCCCTGCGGGTTGGGAACCAGTTGACTCATGTTGAGCCCCGCCGAGAATTCTTTCACGTATTCGGCGATGTTCACCGCGTTGAATACCGCCGAGGGGCCGAAAAGATTGGTGCTCTTGTTGCCCACATAGTTCAGATCCAGGCCATACCGAGTGCCCCACTGGAAACCGAATCCCAGGTTCCACTGTTGCACGTAGGGCATGGTCACATCCGGGTTCACGTGGTACAGCGCGTTGACGTTGGCGATGTCGGTGAACTTCCCCTGGGGCGGCAGCACGAAGCCGCCGGCCGGCAGAACCAGCGGGAATTTATCCATCTGCACCCAGCCCCCATTGGCGGCTCCGGTCGTGGCCAGTTGGATCGCCTTCGGACTCAGGTCGGGGATGGCGCTGCTGAACAGGCCGTTGGTGGGCACGTGCGTGATGGCATAGGCGCCGCGCATCACCTGCAGGCCGGGAACCAGGTGCGGCAGGCGCCAGGCGAAGCCCACCCGCGGCTCGATACTGTTATAGCGGGTGGGCCACAAGGTGTCCGGCGCGCCGCCCAATCCATCCAGTTGCACGTAGCCCTGCTGCTGTGCGCCCGATGGCAGCGTCACCGGCTGGTCCACGAAGTAACCCTGCTTGTGATGCTTCTCGGAGCGTGGGACCTCGATCTGGTAGCGCACGCCGATACTGACCGTGAGCCGCGGTGTCACACGGATATCGTCCTGCACAAAGCCGGCGTAGTACTTCCAGCGGTATTGATAAGGAATCACGGCCGGGGCCAGGCTCACCGAACCCGGATAGCCCAGCAAGGCGGAGGCCAGGGCCGAGCCGGTGTTGGCGTTGGGAGTGCCCAGCACCGTCCCCGTGTTGCCGGAGCCGATATTGGTCTGCACCGGGCTGAACAACCAGGTGCCGCCCACGTTGCCATAATCCGCCAGGTTCTGCTGCGACGCGTTGTAGTCGACCCCGGCTTTGAGGTTGTGCTTGCCCTTGGTCCAACTCAAAACATTGGCGACCTGGAAGAAATTGTCGATCTCATAACTGCCCGGATCGCCGCCGATGCTCTGCACGCCGTTGTCACCGAACCCCACATTCGGCATCCCCCGGCTGAGATAGGAAGGGAAGCCGAACTGCTGGAAACCGTTAATTGCCAATTGCTGATCGGTCTCCCGGCGGACGTTGTTCGACCGGCTGAATCCCATCCGCAGTTCGTTCACCTTGTTCCCACCCCAGGTGTGGGTGTCGTTGAGCGCGCTGTTGGTTCCGGTGTTGGAATCGGTCGGCACCGTTTCCGCCAACCCGCCCAGAAAAGATCGCTGGCCCTTGGTGGGCGCCTGCGAGAAGCGGAAGCTGAGGCGGTTGTCCGGAGTGAGAACCTGGTCGAGCCGGATGTTGTACCGGTTGTCGCTGTTGCGCACATGGCGAAACACCGAGTAATTCTCGCCCACCGAGTTAGTCGGCATGTTAGGCAGCGGCAGCGAACTAATTATCTTCTGGCCAACGGGCGAGATGAGCGAAGCCGGAATGACGTTATTCGGAAACTGCGGGAATGGCGTGTTGGCCGGCTCCACGATGCGGGTGTTACTGCCCGGCTGGAATTGCTGGAAGATTGCCATGCGCTGGTTGGTCAGCGAATTGTAGACCGACTTCGAGAAATCGCCCTGCCGTTCCAGTTGAGTGGCCACCCGGGCGAACGTACTGAATTCCGCGTACTGCCGCAGCGGCTCGTATCCCACAAAGAAAAACGTGCGGTTGCGGCCGTGGTACAGCTTGGGCAGGTACACCGGGCCGCCCAGATCCACGCCTCCCCGCCAGTAGCGTTGGATGCCTTTCAAGCGGAATGCATTCTGCCACGGGGCGGCGTTGAGGATATCATTCTGGATGTACGAAAAGATGGTTCCGTGGAGTGCGTTGGTGCCGGACCTGGTGGTCATGCTGACGATGGCGCCGCCCGCGGCCCGGTACTCGGCACTGTAGGAATTCTGCAGCACCGCCACTTCCGAGACGGCCTCCGTGCTGAAGGCCAGGCCGATGCGGCCGAAATATAGGCTGGTATTGTTGACGCCATCCGCCTGAAACTGCACCGTGCCCATAGGGCTACCCGAGATGGAAAGGCCAGCCCCGGGAGCGGTGACGCCGGTGGTGATGGCGGCTTGCTCCACCCCGGGACTTCCCAGCACGCCCGGCAGTAGAGCCAGGATGGAAAGCGCGCTGGAATTGGCCAGCGGCTGTTCGGAGATCTGCTTGAGGTCCACGCCGTACTGGATGGTGGGGCTGGTTTCCTGCAAGATCTGCGCTTCGGCCGTCACGGTCACCTCCGACGAGGTGCTGCCGAGTTCCAAAGTAAGATCGACCGCGGCCGTGCCCGAACTTTCCACCCGGATCGGCTCACGGACCAGTTTCTTGAAGCCCGCGCGTTCGGCGGCGATTTTGTAAGTGCCGGGATCGAGTGCGGGGAGGTTATAGACCCCGGCGCTGCTGCTGGTAGCCGATTGCGAAACGTTGGTGGAGAGCTTCGTAGCGGTAACCTTGACGCCCGGTATGGCCGCCTGTTGAGGATCGAACACGGTGCCGGTGATCGACCCGGCGTTAGTTTGGGCGCACACCGAGGCGGCGAGGACCAGGGCGAGGAGCAGGGCCGGAGCCAACTTCCAGGAACCAGCGAGACGCATAGTTGTAGTAAATCATACCATTATGGGCCTGGAATCGACGTAGGTAAGCGCGAACCATTGTGGGGCCTGCGCGATGCGGCAGCGAGCCGGCTCATATCTGAGGGTCTGTCTGCAAGGTGCGGCAGGCGGATTGCCAATCCGACGGACCCAGAGGGTGCCTATACCAACCTGCCCCACAAATGAGTGTTATTCTTGGTTCGACCGTTCAGTTCATTATGAAACTGACGACGCTAGCGATACTGTTCTTCGCTTTCCTGAATCTCCGCTCTCTTTCCGCTCAACAGCCCACCCAGGACCCCCTTCTGCGGTGGATGGATCAGTTCGCGCAACAGCAACTGCAGCGGCGGGAAGACGCCATCGCCAGGATCCACAATGTAGCCGACGCGGAGCGCCGGAAGCAATCGGTCCGTCAGAAACTGCTGTCGCTGATCGGCGGCCTGCCCGACTACAGCGGGCCTCTGAATCCCTCGATTACCGGCCAGATCCAGACTGAGAAATATACCATCGAAAAGGTAATCTTCCAGAGTTTGCCGGGCTTCTATGTCACCGCCAATCTCTACCGGCCCAGCCAGTTGGGAAACCAGGCGGGCCGTTATCCCGGCGTTCTTTTGCAGGCCGGCCATACCCAGGAGGGGAAGCCGGAAGGGCAGCGGCTGGCGGCGAATCTGGCTTTGAAGGGTTTCGTGGTGCTGGCGTTCGACCCCGTCGGCCAAGGCGAACGGGAGCAGACCTACGACGGGCGCGTGGATCGGCCCCTGGCAGGGTGGTCGGTCCCGGAGCACATCCAGGCGGGAGCCCAAAGCATGCTCATAGGTGAGAGCGTGGCCCGTTACTTCATTTGGGATGCTAAGCGAGCTATCGACTACCTGGTCAGCCGGCCCGAAGTAGACCCGGCTCATCTGGGAGCCGTGGGGTGCTCCGGCGGCGGCGCACTGACTGCCTTCATTGGCGCTCTGGACGCTAGAATCAAAGCAGTCGCGCCCGCCTGCTATATCAATTCCTATCGGCTGTTGTATGCAGGCCCCGACCCGGATTCCGAAATGAGCCCTCCCAACCTGCTCGGTAGCGGGCTGGATATGGCCGACTATGTCGAGTTGTCCGCTCCGGTCCCCTGGCTCATCCTGGCGACCGATGGCGACTATTTCACACCCGCCGGCGCCCGGCTTGTCTATGACGAAGCCCGCCGTTGGTTTGGCATCTACGGCGCCGAGGATAAGGTGCGCCTCTTTATCGGCAGCGGCCCGCACGGAACCCCGCTCGAAACCCGGGAAGCTATCTATGACTGGATGATCCGCTGGCTGAAGGACGGTCAAGGCGATAGTCATGAACAGCCGGTGAAGATATACACCAGCCGCGAACTCCTGGTCACACTAACTGGCCATGTCGATGACGAACCGGGCAGCCGGAAGCTCTATCAGTTGATCCTGGACGGCTTTCGCGCCAGGAGGCGGCAGGGAACGATTCCCGAACTGGCAGCCGAACTGCGCAGGCTGACTATTCCTTCGGATGGCACAGCGCCCGAAGTTAGAGTGTTGGATGAGTCGAATGGCCCGGAGGGCCGGCGTCAGCACGTTCGGTTCGAAAGTGAGTCGGGGGTCGAGATTAGCGGTAAGCTGTACGTCCCTCACTTAAGCCAACCAGGTCTAAGCCAATCAAGCCCGGCGGTGTTACTGGTGTCGGATAAGATGAGTAACTCCGCAATTCCATCTATGGCATCGCTGGCGGAAAGGATCGCCAGGACAGGGCGAGTGGTTCTGGAACTGGAACCGCGCGATTCTCCCGGTGAAGGCGAACGGCCGTTCGTCGGTAACTGGCTGACCAACGCCAGAGCCGACCAGATCGGGCGCAGTTTGCCGGCCATGCGGGCGCATGACATTGTGCGCGGCGTCGATCTTCTGGCCGCTCGCAAAGACGTAGATCCGGCCGCAATTCGAGCCGCCGCCCGGGGTGTCAGAGGCATCTGGCTGCTGCTGGCGGCAGCGGCCGACAACCGAATCGGCAAAGTCTGGCTGGACCGGACGCCGTACAGCCTGCGGGCCGCACTGGAACACGCCATGAACACCGACCTTTTTGATGCCGTCATTCCCAGCTTTGCGTTGCATTGGGATCTGGATGACCTTGCGAAGGCCATGGGAAACCGGTCCGTTTTGTGGACTGATCCTTCGAATTGGATGGGGCGGCCGGCGCCGGGCGGCCCGCCGTTTCAATATCGCTACATTCTGGGCGACACCACGGATCTCCGCGATGAGCAGGACGACGCGTACATCAATGAGTTCTTACGAGGCGCGCGATGACTCCTCTGTTCGACAATGACCCATTGCTGCTTCAGGGAGGGCCGCGCTCCCCGGAGCAACTCGAAGAAGGCGCCGTCCTGTTGCGCGGCTTCGCCATTGCCGAAGCGCCGGCGCTGGTCGAAGAAGTGGCACTCGTCGCACAGGCCGCACCGTTCCGCCATCTGGTCACGCCGGGCGGGTACACCATGTCTGTCGCCATGACCAACTGCGGCCGCGTGGGCTGGGTCTCCGACCGCACCGGCTATCGCTACGCCGCGGCCGATCCGGATTCCGGCGTGCCATGGCCGGCGATGCCCGCGCCGTTCCTGGATCTGGCGGCACGCGCCGCCGCCGAGGCCGGGTTCGCCGGCTACGATCCCGACGATTGCCTGATCAACCAATACATCGCCGGCGCCAAACTCGGCCTCCATCAGGACCGTGACGAGAAAGATGCCTGGGCTCCGATCGTCTCCGTCTCGCTCGGCCTGCCGGCCGTATTCTTGTGGGGCGGCCAAAGCCGGTCCGCTCCGGTGCGCCGCCTGCGCCTGGAAAGCGGCGACATCGTGGTATGGGGCGGTCCGGCGCGCTTCGTCTACCATGGCGTGGCGCCACTCAAGGACGGGCAGCATCCGCTGACCGGCGCCGCCCGCATCAATCTTACGTTCCGAAAGGTGTTCTGACGCCGCTCACACTCTTTAGCGCGTCAGGTTGTAAATCAGGCCGAACGGATCTTTGACGTAGCATCGCGGAAAATCCGGCTCGTCCTTGACGATCTCGCACCCATTCTCGACGAGGCGGCGCCTGGCTTCTTCGACACTGTCGACGGTCACTTCGAGCACCGGCCCCAGCGCCGGACCGCTCTCGATGAACAGGTTGATGTGCCCGCCATGGAGGCTGATCATGTTCGGCGCTTCGTCAGTGATCGTGAACCCGAGCTGTTCGACGTAGAAGGCGGCCGCGTTCTTTGGATCTGGCGCCTGAATCAGAATATCGGCGCCAAACGTGTTTGCCATGTTGGTTCCCTCGCACTGCTCACGTCATCCCGTGCGCCTGTCCCGCGCCATCGGGGTACGGAACAAACTTAACACAAGAACGGTCAGCGCCGGTCGCTCTCACAACCCTCACAACCCAAAGCAGAGAATATTCGGCCCCGCCGCCACCGACACGTACTGCTTCCCCTTGACCTCAAACGTCATCGGCGACGCCTTCATCCGCACATTGGTCTCGAACCGCCACAGCATCTTCCCATCCCGCTCATCCACGGCCTCAAATCCCCCGTTGGGCTTCCCGTAGAACACGACACCGCCCGCCGTCGCCAGTACGCCCGACCACGTCTTCGCCTTCGCCGCCTCCGGCTGCGGCACCTCCCAAACGATCTTCCCGGTCTCGATATTCAGCGCCCGCAAAAACCGCTGTCCCGTCTGGTCCGGATAGCCCAGCGGACTCCCGGTGCACTCCTCCAGGGCCAGGAAGTAGAACAGCCGGGTCACCGGGCTGAATGCCGCCGAACTCCAGTTGGCCGCATCATCCGGGCATCCCTTCGGGGCTGTCACCGCGGGCCGTCCGTCGGCCCCGATCTGGGTAGCCCAATCCACTCTCCGCAGGAACGGCTTGGCCAGCAGCAACTCTCCGTTGGTCCGGTCCAGCACATAGAAGAACCCATTCCGGTCCGCATGCAGCAGCAACTTCCGCGGCTTCCCGCGATACGCCGTATCCACCAGCACGGGCGGCTCCGTGGCGTCGCGGTCCCTCACGTCGTGCGGCGTGAACTGGTAATGCCATTTCAGCCCGCCCGTGTGCGGATCCAATGCCAGGATGCAGTTCGTGAACAAATTGTCGCCGCCCCGGTCGCGATCGTCACCATCCGGGAAAGGATTCCCGGTCGGCCAGTACAGCGTATCCGTCGACTCGTCATAGGAGCCTGTCAGCCACGTCGAACCACCTCCACGCAGCGGCTCGCTGCCCTGCCACGTTTCCGATCCCCGCTCGCCCCGCAGCGGCACCGTCCAGTGTCGCCACAGCAACTCCCCGGTCTCCGCCTGGTAGCACGCGATGAATCCGCGGATGCCTTGGTCCGCTCCCGAGACCCCCGCAATCACCGTGTCTTTCACAACCAGCGGAGCCATTGTCCCCCCGTAATGCTGCGGCTCCATCTCCTGACTGACCTCGGGCATCGTCTTCTCCCACACCAATTCACCGGTCGCGCGGTCCAGCGCCAAGAGGTGCGCGTTGTCCGTTTCATAGAACACCTTGCCATCGCGGATGGCCACGCCGCGATTCGTACCGAGCGAGGCATCGCCGGCCAGTCCTCGAGTCTGCGGCCGCGAGTACTTCCAAATCTGGTTCCCAGTCAGAGCATCGATCGCAAACACCTGGTTCGGCCCGGTGACGTACATCACCCCGCCAGCTTCCAGCGGCGTCACTTCCAGGCCGTAGTACGGAATTGGAAAGATCCACTGCAGACGCAGCCCGCCGACATTCCCCGCGTGGATCTGTTTCAACTCGCTATACCGATTGGCGCTCACCTTCCCGTTGTAAGTGAGCCAGTCACCCGGCGCCGGCTTGCCCCATGTGACCCGCTTCCCGGCAGGCGGCGCAACCGTCACCCCGGTGTTCAAGCTGCGCACGTAACTGGCGACGGCATCCAACTCTTCCGCCGGCAAATCGAACGCCGGCATCCCCGAGTTTGGAAACCCCCGCCGCACCACTTCCCGCAGTTGCTCCACCGGCAGCCCGCTCAGGCGCGGACTCCCCTCCAACCCCGGCCCCTGCCCGCTCCCCCGGGCGTCGTTCCCATGGCACCCGGTGCACCGATCCCGGAACAGTTTCTTTCCATCCGCCCCCCACACGGCAGCCGGGAAAAGAAGCCACGCCGCCGCCAGAATTGTTATCTTCAAGATCACTCCCTTGGGTGCCGGACAACCCGGGTTTCCATGGGTGCGAGTATACACCAGGGTGCCGGAGGTCCAAATGATTGGAAGATTGCGCGCCGTTGTGGCGGGTCTTGCGCTGATGGTGACGTTGCTGGCCGGCGGCCGTCGAGATGTCGTTGCTGCGGCGTCTGTTACCCGGTATGAAGAAGTAAAGGATTGGCTGAAACTTCCTCCGGGCGTTCAGCTTGGCGAAACCGCTGGGGTTGCCGTCGACGTGAATGGGCACGTGCTTATTTTCCATAGACCTGGCCGAGGATTCGACCTCACGGCAACAACGAAGCTGACCGAACCGACAGTGATCGAAATCGACGCCAATACGGGCAAGCTCATTTCGTCGTGGGGCTCGAACATGTTTCTGGTGCCGCACGGCATCACCATCGACGCACAGAACAACGTTTTCCTTACGGACGTCTCATTGCAACAGGTTTTCAAGTTCACGCACGATGGCAAGGTCATCTTGGCGCTGGGGGAACCACGCGTCGGAGCATGGGATGCGACGCATTTCAATGAACCCACCGACATTGCCATCCGTCCGGACGGAACCTTTTATGTCTCGGATGGCTATGTGAACAGCCGCGTCGCGCTCTTCGACCGCAACGGAAAATGGCTGCGGGAATGGGGTAAGAAGGGATCGGGCGAGGGTGAGTTCAGTAATCCGCATGGGCTTGTGTTCGTGCCCGGCACTACCGACGTCGTCGTCGCCGACCGCGAAAACTCGCGCCTTCAACTGTTCGACCGGGTTGGCAAGTTCAAGCGGCAGTGGACCGGCGTCAAGGACGCACAAACGACAGGACGCGTCTTTTGTGTTGTCGTCGATTCGGATGGTTTCCTCTACGTCGGAATTCGCCGCGCCGATTACGATACCGAACACACCGGCATCCTCAAGCTCAGCCGCGACTGGAATATTGTCGCGTCCATCGGCTTCGGGAAGCCCGGCGATCCGGTGTTCAACGCCGTTCACGATATCGCGGTCGGCCGCGACGGCTCGATTTACGTGGCCGAAACACGAACCAGGCGGGTCGTCAAGCTCCGCCCGGTGAAGGAGTGATCCAGGACTGTACTGACTGTCTGAGAACGATGGTCAGCCCGCGGCTGAATGGCACTCGGCCAGGCGAGCGGTGTTCGCCTGCCCCAGAATTGACACATGGGCAATGCGATTGTGGATCTGCGCCAGTTGACCTCCCGCAACATGGCACGGCCTCGCGCAGATCCATCTAAGGTGATGCGGCGCGTAGCGGCCTCGTCTCCGCGCCTCCGCGGTGGAGAGTACTTGCCGAGGCAGAGCCTACCTAGTAAGTCGCGATGACTTCGAACGGCCCACCCTGCGGCAGGCGCACGAATTCCTTCCCGGCGTCGAACTCGCTGGTCCGGCCGTTCACGGTGACGGTGCGCATCCGCCCCCGTTGGGGATGGCGCAGGTGCAACATGATTTCGCGCGGCGCCTGGTGCCACACTGCTCGGATCTCAGCGCGGATGGTTTGATGTCTCAGGTCGGAAGCGATCCGGTAACTCACCGCGCCGAAGTGCGTCGGGGCTTCGCGAACGCCCACGGTCTTCCCCTGTTGAAGCCAGCTTCGCGCGGTGCCGAGGCCCAGGTGCAGCCGGTCCCCCTGCTCCATCACCAGCGCGTCCCGCAAACAACGCAGCACAGCCACCGGCGTCCACAGGTGCTGCCGGTCGCCCGAAGTCTTCTTGGTTCCCGGTTCCAGCCCGCGCTCCTCGCACCACGTGTAGAGCGGGGTTCCGTGATTCAGCGATGAATACAGATAGCGGACGGCGGCATCGCCGTTGCCGAGCGCCAGGTGAGTCTCGGCGACGTTGTCCAACGTGATCCCGACCCATGCGCCGTCTTCCATCCAACCGGTATGCACGGGCTGGCCTCCGGCGCTGATCGAATGCTCGATCTTTTTCAAGCTCCCCGTTACCAGAGGATCGTCCGGTTCCATCAAACCGGCAGGAAACAGCGCGTATAGCACGCCCCAGCGGCTGCCGCCCCGGTTTCCGGGCGAATTGGGGATCCATCGGAAGCCGTCTTCCTGGATGCAACCGGTCTCGAGCGAGGCGCGCAGGTCGGCCATCGCCGTTTCGAAGATCTGGCGCAACGGGGCGGCCTCGGCCGGTTTGCCGAGTTCCACCGCCGCTTCCGCCGAGAGGCGGTCCGCAAAGATCGCCAGGATGTTGTGCGGGTAGAAGATGCCGAAGTAGTCCGAACCATTCATCAGACCGCCGTCGCCCATGCCGCGCGGCATCAGCCCGCGTACCGCTGATTCGCTGGAGCCTGGTTGGCTGGAGGCTGGCTCGCTGGAGGCTCGGGTTTTCCGGCGCTGCAGTTCCTGCCATCTCGAGCTCGCGGCCATGCGTGGGTAGACGGCCTCCAGATATGCGCGGTCGCCGGTCAGGCGATAATGCTCCATTGCCGCCCAGGCCTTGAACCCGGAGACACCCCAACAGTGATGGGCCCAGCCTTTCGGATCGGCCCACTCGCCGCTCGCTTCCTGCATGTCGATGTGAACGCGAAGGCCGTTGGCGGCTTCGGTGTGATATCCGGTTTGATCCAGCGCGATCGCTGCCAGGCAGGGCTCGGCTGGATTCGTGGCACGATACACTTCGGTGCCGCACAACGTTCCCATATAGCCATCCCGGAGCGGCTCGCGCATGATGAACACATCGCCCAACGACGCGTAAAAGGCGTTTTTCACGTCCTCATCGGGAATGTCGAACGGCACGGCGCGGCCCAGAAGCTCTTGCCACTCGGCTCGCGGCGTCGAACCGCACGTGCCATTCGGCTTGGCGGAGCCGCGCCAGATCGGCCTGATAGGCTTGATACGGCCGGACCAGCCAGGCTTCGCGCCGCTCACCCGGCGCCAACGTCCAGCCGAGCGTCATCGCCTTGGCGGCAACCGGATACCCGGCGCCGCCGAGCCCGAACATCAGCACGCGATCCGGACGTTCGCTTTGACCGGCCAGCAGGGTGTCGCCGTCCCTGCCCGTGTCCATCCACGCCGCATTGTGAGCCACCCATCCGCCCCGCACCTCGCACCGCACCGCGAAGCCATGCGCGCGCGAATCGGCATTGTGCGCCGTGACCTTCACCAGCGCCGCGCCCACGCCGCCGATGGCTTCGAGGCGCACGCTGCCCGCGGGGTCGTGGTAATCGTTTTCCAGCAGCGGCAAGTATCCGCCGCCACGCTTCCAGTCACTCTGGCCGAACGGCTTGCCATCGATCTGCGGTTGCACCCGCACGCGCCATTCGGTCCGCGGCGTCTTGAAAGTAGCCAGCGGCATATTCCGGAGATCGTCGTAAGACCACGACATGGTCAGCAACCCGGGCTCGACATCGAGCAGGGTCTTCTCGCTCGCCTCCGGACGCGCCACGGTCATCCGATGCGGGGGCGCAAACGCATAGCTGAAATCCACCCGCTCGGTTGAGTATAAAGCGGCCGGCTCCGGGCTTTGGCCCTGGGCGGCCACAGCACCCAGCGCACTGCTGAGGAAAAACTGGCGTCGGTTCATGGTGAGAATGGTCTTCGGCCGTCAGTCATCATCCGGCCTTTCCATTCTAGTCTCCTGCCGGCCTGCAATCGTCACGTCGCGGCCCGGTTCTGGCATCCCGGAAACAGTTTTGCCGCCATCGGCCGCGAGGCAAATTGGGATAATCGGGACTGGGAGAATCGAAATGCGAATCACAAAAATCATTGTGACGGCCATGACGCTGCTTCTGCCGACCGGTGTGCAGCCGGCTCTGGCGCAGACGGACTGGGAGGTCGCAAAGACCTTTCCGATCGGCGGTCAAGGCGCGTGGGACTATCTCACCGTCGACCCGCAAACGCATCGGCTGTATGTTCCGAGGAACACGCACACGATGGTGATCGACTCCGAATCCGGCCAGACCATCGCCGACATGCCCGGTCAAAAAATCGCTCATGGTGTGGCGATTGTGCCTGAGGCTGGACGCGGTTTTATCAGTGACGGCGGCGGTGACGGCGCCGTGGTGATTTTCGATCTCAAGACGCACGCTGTTCTGGGGACGATCGTGGCCCAGCCCGATGCTGACGGAATCATCTTTGACCCAGCCAGCGGGCGCGTGCTGGTGGTGTCGGGAGACAAGGGACTGCTGATGTCACTCAAGCCGGACATCGACCCCCGAAACGGAAAAATCGAAGCGCCGATCGATCTGGGCGGAGCTCCTGAGTTTCTGGCGTCCGATGGGGCTGGCAAGGTCTACATCAATCTTATGGACAAGAACGAAGTCGCGGTGGTGGACATCCGGGCCAGGAAGGTGGTCGCCCGCTGGCCTGTCGCTCCCGGT